>Ga0114898_1002209_pt1 | contig 10445 bp, 10 predicted proteins | sample Malvired_Geostar_FD_83496 | JGI IMG/M metagenome (GOLD analysis project Ga0114898, IMG submission 83496) | Marine viral communities from the Global Malaspina Expedition - Malaspina viral metaG DeepMed_Geostar | ecosystem: Environmental > Aquatic > Marine > Oceanic | place: Mediterranean Sea... | reverse complement strand
CCCTTTACACCAGGCGCCGCCGACGCAAAGCGGTCCCGCGCATGAGCAGGCCGCCGGACACTCACCAGGTCGAAGCGTTTCTGGAGATGATGGCCGTCGAGCGCGACGCCTCGCCCCACACCCTGTCCGCCTACGCCCGCGACCTCGCCGACGCCGAGACTGCCCTGCCCGGCGGCTTGATGGGCGCCGACGAGGCCGCCGTCGAGGCTTGGTACGCCGGGCTCGGCGGGCGCGGCCTGTCCGCCGCCACCCAGGCCCGCCGCCGCTCCGCGGTGCGCCAGTTCTACCGATTCGCTCTCGGCGAGGGCTGGCGCCCCGATGACCCCTCGCGCCGCCTCGACGCCCCGAAACAGGGCCGCAGCCTGCCGAAGACCCTCAGCCGCGACGAGGTCGAGCGCCTGCTGGCCGCCGCCTCGGCCCGCGACGGCGCCGCCGGCCTTCGCCTCGTCGCCCTCGTCGAGCTGGCCTACGCCTCGGGCCTGCGCGTTTCGGAGCTTCTGGCCCTGCGCGTCGAGGCCGTGCGCCGCGACCCGGCCTTCCTGATCGTGCGCGGCAAGGGCGGCAAGGAGCGCCTCGCCCCCCTCAACGCCACCGCCCGCGAGGCCGTGAAAGCCTGGCTGATCGCCCGCGACGCCGCCCGCCCGGAGAAGGCGCCTGACAGCCCGTGGCTGTTCCCCTCGTCCTCCGCCAAGGGCCACCTGACCCCCCGCCGGTTCGCCCAGCTGCTCGACCAGGCCGCCGTCGACGCCGGGATCGACCCGGCTCGCGTCAGCCCCCACGTCCTGCGCCACGCCTTCGCCACCCACCTGCTGGAAGGCGGCGCCGACCTGCGCGTGGTCCAGACCCTGCTGGGCCACGCCGACATCGCCACCACACAGATCTACACCCACGTGGCTGTCGACCGCCTCGCCCAGGTGGTCCGCGACAAGCATCCCTTGGCGCGCGACGACTGACGGCGCATATTCCGCCCATGAGCCAGTCCTTCTTCGTCAAGGCCCACTGGGACGCTGAAGCGAGCGTCTGGTATAGCCAGTCCAATATCCCGGGGCTGGTGCTCCAGGCGGAAACGCTTGAGGAATTTCAGGATCTCATCCGGCACTTCGGCCCCGATCTTCTCGCCGAAAACCTCGGCATTCATGGTCCTACGCCCATTAGATTCGAAGCTGTCCGGCAACTGACCGACGCCGCCTGATGGTCTCGGACCACTATCGGGACCTCACGCGCCTGTTGAGCGACGCGGGTTACACCCGAGGTTCAGGCGGCAAAGGCAGTCATGAGCGATGGCGATGCCCGGGTCGCCCGACCGTGACGGTGCCAGCGAAGCCACTCCGACACATGGCCAATGAAATCCTCAAACAGGCCGGACTCCCTAAGGCCTTCTGAACCGCCGCTTGCCCCCCGGCGTTGACCCCACTAGGTTCCGCCGCCTCCCGATGCGCCGCATGGCGCGCCTGTTCCGGACGCCTGATGGCCACCCACTACCTCGAATTCGAAAAGCCGATCGCCGAGCTGGAGGCGAAGATCGAGGAGCTGAACCTGCTCTCCTCGACCTCCGGCTCGTTCGACGCCGAGGTCGAAGGCTTGCGCAAGAAGGCCGGGCAGCTGCGCCGCAAGGTCTACGCCGACCTCGACCCGTGGATGAAGACCCAGGTCGCGCGCCATCCGCAGCGGCCGCATTTCGTCGACTTCTGCGAAGGCCTGTTCACCGACTTCGTCGAGCTGAAGGGGGACCGCCAGTTCGGCGACGACCAGGCCATCCTCGGCGGCCTCGCCCGCTTCCGCGGCCAGCCGGTCGTGATCATGGGTCACGAGAAGGGCCACGACACCCAGACCCGCCTGACCCACAATTTCGGCATGGCCCGGCCCGAGGGCTATCGCAAGGCGGTTCGCCTGATGGATATGGCCGAGCAGTACGGCCTGCCGGTGCTCAGCTTCGTCGACACCGCCGGCGCCTATCCCGGCCTCGGCGCCGAGGAGCGCGGCCAGGCCGAAGCCATCGCCCGCTCGACCGAGCGCTGCCTGACCCTCGGCGTGCCCTCGATCGCCACCGTCACCGGCGAGGGCGGCTCCGGCGGCGCCATCGCCATCGCCGCGGCCGGCCGGGTGCTGATGCTCGAACACTCGATCTATTCGGTCATCTCGCCGGAAGGCGCCGCCGGGATCCTGTGGCGCGACGGGGCGCGCGCCCGCGACGCCGCCATGGCCATGAAGATCACCGCCCCCGACCTCGTCGAGCTGAAGATCGTCGACCGCATCATCCCCGAGCCGGTCGGCGGGGCCCACGCCGACCCGGCCGCCGCCATCCAGTCCGTCGGGGACGCCCTCGCCGAGGAACTGGCGGCGCTCTCCACCCTGTCGCCCGAACAGATTCGCAAGGCCCGCGCCGACCGCTTCTACGCCATCGGACGTGTCGGGTAGCCGACACATTAACCCTTTAGACACGGTTGTCCGTCAACTCTCCCTACATTCTAGGTTGCAGTCCGCAACTTGGGGGGAAGACGCGTATGAGTTCCGTCGGCGAGGCGCTCCGCGAGACCGCCATCATCAATCTGACGGGCGCCGTCACCATGGTGGTGGACGACTCGTCCTTCTCCGCCGAAATCACCACCAGCGCCCTCCTCGGCTTCGGAATCCGCACCCGACGCTCGTGCCGCAGCGCCCCCGAGGCCATGGCGATCCTGCAGGAGGTGGAAGTCGATCTGCTGGTCGTCGATTGCGAGATGCCCGGCATGGATGGCTTCGAGCTGGTTTCCTGGCTCAGGCGTTCCGGCCCGCCAAACGCCTTCGTGCCGGTCATCATGACCGCGGCCCACATTCGCCGGTCCATGGTCAACAAGGCCCGAAACTGCGGCGCGAACTTCATCGTGACCAAGCCGTTCAGCGCCTCCAGCCTGCTGGAGCGGATCGTCTGGGTCGCGCGGGACAGCCGGCCCTTCCTTGAGGTCGGCGAGTATTTCGGCCCGGACCGCCGCTTCCGGGCGGGTGGTCCCCCCGGCGAGGAACGGCGCTCGGACGTCCTGCGCCGCGCCGAATTCGAAGCCCAGAAAGCACTGGCGGCGGCCAACGCGGTCGTTGCGGCGGCCGGAGTCAGTCAGTGAGCGTGATCACCCATTCCCGGCGCAAGTCGCGCCTGGCGAACATGATCGACAGCGCCGGCGGCATCGCGGTCGGAGTCGCCGTGACCCGGGCCCGCGAGAACATCGGCAAGCTGCGCGGCAAGGCGCTGGAAGAAGTCTCCCGCCACATCGGCGACCTCGTGGCCATGCGACAGCCGACGACCGAGGATGAGAAGGACGAGAGCCTCCGCCGCATCTACCAGTCGGCCAACCACCTCATCGACGCCGCCAGCCCCTTCGGCATGGAGAGGATCTGCGCCGTAGCGACCAGCCTGTGCGACATGGTGGACCGCGCCGCGGCGGAGCACGCCTTCGACTGGCGCATCCTGCAGGTCCATATCCAGTCGCTTCAGCTGCTGCACGCTCTTCCGGCCGATGCGACGGAGCAGCGCGACGCCGTCGTTTCCCAGCTCTCGTCCATGGTGGCGAAGAAGTTCGGTCAGGCGGACTGAACGCCGGTCCGCGCGCCGCGCGTCTGCTTGCGCCACAACGCCGCATACTCCCCGCCCTGACGCGCCACCAGTTCGTGATGCGCGCCCCGTTCGACGATCCGTCCGGCCTTCAGCACCAGAATCTGGTCGGCGTCGGCGATGGTCGACAGCCGGTGCGCCACGACCAGCGTCGTCCGCCCTGTCCGCACCCGCCGCAGCGTCTTCTGGATCGCCGCCTCGGTGCGGCTGTCCAGGGCGCTGGTCGCCTCGTCGAGGATCAGGATGCAAGGATCGGCCAGCAGGGCCCGGGCGATGCCGACGCGCTGGCGTTCGCCGCCCGACAGCTTCAGCCCCCGCTCGCCCACCATGGTGTCCATGCCCTGCGGCAGGGCGCGGATGAACTCGTCCAGCTCGGCCGCGTCGGCCGCCGCCCAGATCGCCGCCTCGTCCGCGTCCGGCCGCGCGAAGCCGATGTTGGCGCGGAGGGTGTCGTTGAAAAGGGCCACGTCCTGCGGCACCAGGGCCACCGCCGCCCGCAGCGACTCCTGCGTCACCCGGCGCACGTCCACGCCGTCGATCAGCACCGCCCCCTCCTGCGGATCGAGCAGGCGCAGGGCCAGTTTCACGATCGTCGACTTGCCGGACCCCGACGGCCCGACCAGCGCCGTCGTCGTGCCCGGCGCGGCGACGAAGCTGACGTCCTCCAGCCCGTTGGCCCGCGCGTCATGACGGAAGCCGACATGGTCGAAGGCGAGGGCCGCGCCGCGCGTGTCGGCGGGCCGCGGCAAGGGCTCCGCATCCGGCGCATCGGCCACCTGCGGCGCCTGACGCGTCACCTTCATCATCTCCTCCATGTCTATGAAGGACTGACGGATTTCCCGGTAGGCGAAGCCCAGAATGTTCAGCGGCGCATAGAGGCTGATCATGATCAGCACCGCCGCCATGACGTCGCCCGGCCCCATCCGGCCCGCCGCCGCCTCGAACCCGGCCATCACCGCCATGACGGCGAGGCCTATGTTCATGATCACCGCCTGGATGACGTTCAGCAGGGCCAGCGAGCTGTTAGCCTTCAGGGCCGCCCGCGTGTAGTCGCCGAGCGCCATGTCATAGGCCCGCGCCGCCCGCGCCTCGGCCCCGAAAGACTTGACCGTCTCGTAGTTGAGCAGGGCGTCGACCGAGACGCCCGCCGCCTGGGTGTCGGCGGCGTTCATCTCGCGCCGGTGCTCGATCCGCCAGTTCGACAGGGCGAAGGTCGAGACGGCGTAGACCGCCACCACGGCCACCGCCACGGCCCCGAAACGCCAGTCGTATTTCCCCGCCAGGACCCCTGCCGCCAGCACCAGCTCGACCCCGGTCGGGATCAGGTTGAAGGCCAGGATGCGCATCAGGAAGTCGACCGCCCGTGAGCCCCGGTCCATGGTCCGCGACAGGGCGCCCGAGCGTTTGGTCTGGTGGAAGTCCAGTGACAGGCTCAGGGCGTGGGCGAAGGTCTCCGCCGCCGCCGTCCGCTGCGCCGCCGACCGGACCGGCGCGAACACCACGTCCGAGGCGTTGGGCGCGACCGCGGACAGCAGGCGGACGATGGCCCAGCCGACAGCGAAGCCGCCGAAGCCCCAGGCCAGGGCGACGCCTGTCCCCTGCCCCGCCGCCAGCCGGTTCACCGCCGCGCCCAGCACCAGAGGCGCCAGAACCCCCAGCGCCTTGCCGCCCAGGGTCATGCCGATGGCCGCGATCAGCCTGAGACGCAGCTGCGGCGCGTTCGACCGCCGCACCAGACGCATCAGGTCCAGCAGCGCCCGACCGGTGGGCGGTCCCTTCGGAAGCTCGGCCGGAGGCGCGCCCTGCGCCGCCTTGGCCATCGAATCGCCCCGCCGCCCGCTCCGCTCACCCAGTCTCGCCATGGAGGCCATATGGGCCGCGCCGCCACGCTTGGCAAAGGCTCGCTCAGATACGCCCGGTCATCGACGCCCGGATCAGCCGCAGTCGCTTCCACAGGCCGTTCTCGGCCGGATTGGTGAGCACCACATGGGCGACCGCCGGAAACGCGGCCACGGGCAGGCGCCGGACGCTCATGCGGGCGGCGGCCCGGGCGGCTCTCGCTTCATCGAACCGGCCGGTCTGCGTCAGGCCCCACATCCGACCGGCCTCGACCACGGCGGCCTCATGTCCCGGCCCGGCCAGCACCCGCACGCCCGCCTGCATCGGCCCGACATAGAAGGCGTCGAGATCGTGCGGCTCGCCGTGCACCCGGCCGATGTGGGCCTCGATCAGCGCGTCGAACGGCGCCCGCTCCAGTCCGTGGCGCGACACCACATCCGTCAGAGCCTCCAGCACCGGATGGCCCTTGCGCGGCTCGCCGGCGAACACCCCGTCCATCTGGTCGCGCCACCAGACGTAGCGCATCTCGGCCAGCAGCGGCTGGGTCACCCGCGTCGGAATGGCCAAAAGCTCGGCCTCGAACGCATAGAGGGCGATCAGGTCCGCCCGCGCCTGCGAATCGCCGACGAACCGGCTCGACAGCCAGCGGTCGGGATCGGCCGCGCGGACCTGCTCGTCCAGGGATGAGGAAGAGATCAATTTCTACTCCGCTCACCCCGGCGAATGCCGGGGCCCAGATGCCATGTCGCAGGTCTCAGGCGCATTCCATCGCCATCAATGCAAGCGCGACAACCGGCGATCCGTGATCTGGGTCCCGGCATTCGCCGGGATGAGCGGCAGTGAGATCAGTTGAAAATCGTCTGGTACATCGCCATGGCGGTCAGCATCGGCAGCGACAGCAGCATGTTGGTGCGGCTGCCCAGCATGGCCACCCGGGCCGCCTTCGCCTTGACGTCGTCCTCGGCCGGAACGATGCCCAGGGCCCGCTTCTGGTTCGGCCAGATGATGCCCCAGACGTTGAGGAACATGACGATGGCCAGCCACACGCCGATGCCCAGCAAGGTGTAGCCCTTCTGGTCCTCGGTCAGGCCGCCGACCAGTCCGAAGCTCAGCACCTCGACGGCGTAGGCGTGGCCGCGGCTGAAGGCCAGGGCGAGGCCCGCGACGACCGTGGCCAGCGCCGACCAGCGGAACCAGAACAGGGCCTCCGGGGCGATGTGCTTGCCGACGGCCGGCTTCAGCTCGGCCGGGATCGACGGCATGACCCGGATCTGGACGAAGTTGAAATACCACAGCAGGCCGATCCACAGGATGCCGGCCACCACGTGGGTCCAGCGGAACACCGCCTGCCAGAAGATCAGGTCGAAGCCGCCCGGCGCCACGCTGCCGAAGGCGTAGATCATCACCCCGGCCATCACGAGGCTGAGCAGGACGGTGGTGCGGAAGTTCGAAAGCAGATTACCGAACATGTCGAACGCCCCTCCCCGGGCGAGAATCGTTGAAGCGCGACCATACATCTCCCTCCCCGTCTCGGGGAGGGTGGTCGCGCAGCGACCGGGTGGGGACGGCTCCAGGAAGTGTGCGCGCCCTGTGGGCGTCGCCCCCACCCTGTCGTCGCGTCGCGGCGACATCCCTCCCCGGGACGGGGAGGGAGAAAATAAGCCCTACGGCCGGCTCGCCATGCCCAGCTTGACCGGCGTGGCCTCGTCGGCCCCGCCGCCGCGCTTGACGCCCCACAGCAGGATGATCGGCGCGGCCACATAGACCGACGAATAGGTGCCGATGATGATGCCGGCCATCAGGGCGATGGAGAAGCCGAACAGGGCCTCGCCGCCGAACACCGCCAGCGCCCCCAGCACCATGATCGCCGTGACGCCGGTGATGATGGTCCGCGACAGGGTCTCGTTGATCGACAGGTCGATCACCTCGCGCAGGGGCATGGTCTTGTACTTGCGCAGGTTCTCCCGCAGGCGGTCGAACACCACGACGGTGTCGTTCATCGAATAGCCGATAACGGTCAGGATGGCGGCGACGGTGTTCAGGCTGAATTCGAGACGCATCACCACGATCAGGCCGAACACAAGGATGACGTCGTGCACCAGGCCGGCGATGGCCCCGAAGCCGAACTGCGGCTCGAAGCGGAACCAGATGTAGGCGAACATCAGGACCACCGCGAGGCCGAGCGCCAGCATGCCCGAGGTGAACAGCTCGCCCGACACCTTGGAGCCGACCACGGCGACGTCGGAATAGGTCACCTCGCCCACGGCCCCGGTGATGGCGGTCTCGACCTGCCGGACCACCTCGGTCTGGTTGCGCCCTTCGGGGATCTGGAAGCTGACAATGGCGGTCGAGCCGTCGTCGACATCCGTGCCGCGCCGCGCGATGCCCTGCACCTGGACGTCGCCGAGGCCGAGGTCACGCACCGACCCGCGCAGCTCGTCCAGCGCCACGACCTGTCCGGCGGGCTTGGAAACCTCCAGCGAGGCTCCGCCGCGGAAGTCGATGCCCATGTTCAGGCCGGGATAGAAGCAGCCGATGATCGAGGCGATCACCAGCACGGCCGACAGGGCGCCGAACGCCCGTGAGAACTTGACGAACTTCAGGTTCGTCCGCGTCGGCAGCAGTTTGATCAGGGGCCATCCACGCATCGCCATCACTCCGCGATCGGCAGTTTTTTGGGCTTGGCGACCTTCAGCCACCACGCCAGGGCGACCTGTGCGACCAGCACGGCCGACAGCATCGAGGTGAAGACGCCGATGCTCAGCGTCCAGGCGAAGCCCTTCACCGGCCCCGCCCCGAGCACGAACATGATCGCCGCGGCCACCAGGGTGGTGAGGTTGGCGTCGATGATGGTGCCCATGGCCTTGTTGAAGCCGGCGTCCAGCGAGGCGATCACCGATCGCCCGGCCCGCGCCTCGTCGCGCATTCGCTCATAGATCAGCACGTTGGCGTCGACCGCCACGGCGAAGGTCAACACCAGACCGGCGATGCCCGGCAGGGTCAGGGCCGCGCCGGTCATAGACATGGCGGCGATGATCAGCAGGCCATTCAGCACCAGGCCGATGACGGAGATGCCGCCGAACAGGAAGCCGTAGGACAGGATCATGAAGACGACGATGATCACCGCCCCGATGGCCGTCGACAGCGCACCCGCCTCGACCGCGTCGGCGCCGAGGGCTGCGCTCACCGTCCGGCGCTCCTCGACCTCCAGCGGCGCCGGCAGGGCCCCGCCGTTCAGCAGGTTGACCAGCTCGGCGGCCTCCTGGATCGTGAAGGTGCCCTCGATGATGCCCGAACCGCCGGTGATCGCCGAGTTGATGACCGGCGCCGAAATGACCGTCCCGTCGAGGATGATGGCGAACGGCTTGCCGATGTTGGCCGCCGTCGCTTCGCCGAAGCGGCGGGCGCCGGCCCCGTCGAAGCGGAAGCCGATGGCGGTGCGGTTGTTCTGGTCGGTGGTGATTTCGGCCCGGGTCAGGTTCTCGCCGGACACCAGGATCCGCTTCTTGACCAGATAGGGCGTGCCGGCGGCGTCCGGCACGATCTCGGAGTCGGGCGGCGGGAAGCCGGCCAGCGCCTCTTCGATCGAATTCTCGACGTCGACCATCTGGAAGGTCAGCTGCGCCGTCTGGCCGATGATCCGCTCCAGCTGGGCCGGATCGCTCTCGCCCGGCGCCTGGACCACGATGCGGTCGCTGCCCTGTCGGGTGATCGAGGGTTCACGCGTGCCGAGGCTGTCGATCCGGCGGCGCACCACCTCGATCGACTGGGTCACGGCGTTGGACGCCATCGAGTCCATGGCCTGCTGGGTGTAGGCGTAGCGGATGCGGCCCTCGCCCTGGCGCTGCACCGTGCGGTCGGCGACCGTGCCCGGCCCGCCGCCCGTGGTCAGGGGGCGCATCGCCTCCAGCGCCCGGGCCGTATCGGCCGGATTGACCAGGGAGACGGTCACGCCCGCGCCCTGCCGCACGATGTCCGCCTCGATCCCCGCCTCGCCCAGCACGGTGCGGGCGTCCTCGCCGAGGTTGGTCAGGCGCTTCTCGCGCATGGCCTCCACATCGACTTCCAGCAGCAGGTACGACCCGCCCTGCAGGTCGAGGCCGAGATTGACGCCGCTCTTCGGCAGCCAGCCCGGCAGCGCCGCCTTCTGCTCCGCGGTCAGGACGTTCGGATAGGCGAAGAACAGCCCGAATGCGAACGACAGGGCGAGGAGGATAACCTTCCAGCGCGACAGATGGATCATGCGGGCTTCCCCGACCTTTCAGAGCGCCGGGATCAGGCTTTGGTGACTTGCTTGGTGTCGTTGGCGGCGACGCCGGTGCGGTCGCGCACCTGGGTGATCATCGCCTTGACGACGCGGACGTTCACGCCCTGGGCGATCTCGACCATGGCCTCGTCGTTCTCGACGCGGGTCACCTTGCCGATCATGCCGTTGGACAGCACCACGTTGTCGTTGCGCTTCAGCCCGGCGATCATCTCGCGATGCAGCTTGGCCTGCTTCATCTGCGGGCGGACCAGCAACAGATAGCCCATCACCCCGATCAGGATGATCGGCGCGAACTGGATCAACATGGCCATCAGGCCGCCGTCAGTCGAAGTCATCGATGAATCTCTGGCATACGGGCCCCCCGCGGCGCCCTTGAAAATGAGGCGCGGAACCTAGGGTGCGCCGCGTCACATTGCAACGCGAGAGCGGCCGGACGCCGTCGCCTGCGTCAGCGCGGCAACACGCTCAGCGGGTCGATCGCCGTCGGCTCGTCGCCGCGCATGCGCCAGGTCTCGAAATGGATCGAGGGCTGGCCGTCGCCGGCGGTGTTCCCCACCGTGCCGATCACCTGCCCCGCCGACACGTCGTCGCCGTCGCGCACCATGGCCGAGCCGAGGTGGCCGTAGACCGATCGCCAGCCGTCGCGGTGCACGATCAGCACCGTCAGCCCCTGCCCGGCCAGGTCGTCGCCGACATAGCCGACCGTCCCCCAGGCCGAGGCCCGCACTTCCGAGCCCTGCGGCGCGCCGATGT
>Ga0114898_1002207_pt1 | contig 10449 bp, 13 predicted proteins | sample Malvired_Geostar_FD_83496 | JGI IMG/M metagenome (GOLD analysis project Ga0114898, IMG submission 83496) | Marine viral communities from the Global Malaspina Expedition - Malaspina viral metaG DeepMed_Geostar | ecosystem: Environmental > Aquatic > Marine > Oceanic | place: Mediterranean Sea... | reverse complement strand
CCCCTTCTATGTGCGCGCCTGCGAGGTCTGTCAGATCAACTCGACCGCCTTTGACGATGCCGCCGCCTGGGAGGCAAAGGGCAAGCCCATGCCGCTGGCAGGCGACGAGGTCGTCACGCGTTTCTTCCTCTACAGCCCGCCCACCCGCTTCGGAAAGAAATACCGGCCGGATATCGAGCGCGCGAAAAACATCGCCTGCTACCTTCATTCCAATGTGCTGGAGATCGTGCCGAGCGATAACGCGGGCGAGGTCGACCACCTGAAGATCGGCACGCTTTCGGGCGCGCGCTTCACGGTAAAGCCGAAAGCCTGCGTCCTTGCTGCCGGCGGCATCGAGAATGCGCGCATACTGCTCGCCTCGAACAGCGTCGAGACGGCGGGCCTCGGCAACCGCAATGGCGTGGTCGGCCGCTTCTTCATGGAGCATCCGCATGTGCCCTCCCCCGCGACCTTCCTCGTGACCGACCGCAACCTCGTCGCCGAGTGGTACCGCACCTATACAAAGATGGAAGGCGAGCGCGGCACGACGATGATCCGCGGCTGCCTCATGTTCGATGAGGGATATCTGCGTCGTGAAAAGCGTCTCGGCACGGTCATGACCTTTGCGCCCATCCGCCCCGTCATGGCGGAGCCGCAGCCAATCCCGCCCGGCGCCTCGGAAGAAGAGCGCAAGCAGGCCGAGCGGCAGGCAGCCGAAGACGAGACCTATCGCGGCATTCTCCAGCTCGCGCGCAGCAGCAATTCCGCCGCCTCATCCTCCGGCGAGATTGGTTGGCGTCTCGGCGTCGGCTGCGCCAGCGAGCAGCAGCCCAACCCCGCAAGCCGCATCACCCTGTCGGACGAGAAAGATGCGCTGGGCGTGCCGCGCACCAGGCTCGACTGGCGCCTGAAAAAGGAAGACGCGGATAATCTCCGCGCCAATATCGAAGCCGTCGCCCGCGCCTTTGGCGGCTGGGGCGAGGGCCGCGTCCAGGTTCATTTTCCAAAGCGCGACGAATGGAGCGAGGCCGAGGGCTGGGGCAACCATCATCTCGGCTCGACACGCATGGCCACCGACCCGAAGCTCGGCGTCACCAATGGCGATTGCCGCGTACACGGAATGTCCAACCTCTTCATCGCAGGGTCGTCGCTCTTCCCGACCGGCGCCACCGTCAATCCGACGCTCACCATCGTCGCACTGGCGCTGCGCCTCTCCGATCATCTGAAACGCCGCTTCGCCCAAGGCGCCGCCGTCGAACAGGTCCGCCCATGAAACATGACGAACATCACAGCGAGCATCACGGCGAGCATCACAACGAGCATCATGGGGCCCATGCCGGCGTCAGTCGCCGCACACTGCTCGTGCTTGCGGGTACGGCCATCATCGCCGCCGCCATCCCCTCCGCCCTCTTTCTCGGTGAACCGGAAACCGCCGCCGGGCGGGCCGCGGATTTCGTGCGCCTGCTGGCGGACCCGAAAAGCGCCGCCCATATCGGCGAGCTCTGGTTCGAGAAAGCCGCCCCCGGCGAAACCCTCGCCGTCTATGAGGTGCGCCTTTCGCGCAAGCTCAAGTCATATGGCTGGCACGAAGGGATGGACGCCGCGGAAACGCATCGCGTCCTCGCCGAGACGGTCCGCGCGGATTATGCAGCAGACCGCATGGTCTCCGTCGATGAGTGGCAATTGTCGGAAACGGAAGCGGCCCTCGCCGCTCTCGCCGCTCTCGCATTGCGCGACCCGTCACATGAGCCATCGCATGACGGCGAGGCGGGAGAAGCGCATGGCTGATTTTCGCATACATGCTTTATCCCCATCCGCCTTCCGGCCATCATGCGAAAGACGATAAACCTTCCGGTGAGGCCGAAACCGGGGATAAATCAGACTATTCCGTACACAGAATGCATTTGTGACGTTATTGTGACGTTCGTGTGACAGTCAGTCACTCACAGGGGCCGTTTGTCCCCAGTTGCACCGAATTCATCCGCGCAGAGATGGTTCCCGCCCGCCCTCTTGTGCCCGGCCGCCACCGGAGCGGGTTCGGCAGGACCGACGCCAGTTCCGACGCCTGGGTCTGTGTCAGTCTCCCCGCACTCACCCCGTAGTAATGTTGCGCCGCTGCCTCGGCCCCGTAGATGCCTGGACCGAACTCGATAACATTCAGATAAAGCTCAAGAATCCGCTTCTTGCTCAGGAGCGCTTCCAGCCACACCGTGATATAGGCCTCACCGCCCTTTCGGATAAAGGTGCGGCCCGGCCACAGGAAAAGGTTCTTCGAGGTCTGCATGCTGATCGTGCTCGCGCCGAGCAGATAGCCGCCTTCCCGGTAGCGCTCGAACGCCGTGTCCACCGCCTCCCAGTCGAAGCCGCCATGCACGCAGAATTTCGCGTCTTCCGAGGCGATCACCGCGCGTTGCAGGTTCGGAGATATCCTCGCCAGAGGCTGCCATGTCTTTGAAATTCCATGACCTTCGCTCAGCCGGATCAGCATCAGCGGGGTCGCGGGTGGCGGCACCACGGCATAAAAAAGGATCGCGATCGCAGGCCCGATGAAGAGCAGGATCAGCACCTGCGCCACGATACGGGCAATGCGCGCCACGAGACCCGGCTTGTCCCCGCCCTCGTCTTCGCCGAGGCGGTCGCCGCCCGGCTCTTCTGGTTTCAAATCCTGTTTCACGGTCGCGATCATCGGTAAGCCCGCGCTCGGGCACAAGCTCCTTGCTCGTGAAAAGGCCTCGTAATTGCCCGATTTCTGCCGCGAACAGGCTGGAACGGCCCTTGGTTGCCATGCGTTTCACTATCAGACCCAAAGGAGGCGAACATGATGACCAGGACAGCAATCGCAACGGTGGCAGCCGCCTTCCTGATGACGGCCGGCTGCTCCAATCTCAACAAGACCGAAGAGGGCGCGCTTTCCGGCGGTGCCATTGGCGCAGGCGTCGGTGCTGCGGCGGGCGCCATTACCGGTGGCTCGGCAACAACGGGCGCGGTTGTGGGCGGTGCTGTCGGCGCTGCGGCAGGCGGCTATAAAGGCTGCCGCGATGAAGGCAAGTGCAACTGATAACCCTTTGATTTGAAACAGAAAACGGCTCGGTTTTTCCGGGCCGTTTTTGTGCCCGCAATATCCCGTTTATGCGGCACAATATCACACTTATTTTCTGGACTTTAAGGGCCGATATTGTGGCCAACACTTACCAGCACTTAATTGTCAGGGATGAGAAAGATGAGCCCCGAAGTCACAGCCTTATTCGACAAGGCAACATCGACCGTCACTTACATCATCACCGATCCTCAAACCCGGCATGCCGCCGTGATCGACGGCGTTGCCGATTACGATCCCGTTTCCGGCACGCTGAGCCACACATCCGCGGCCAAAGTGGTCGATTTCGTGCAATCGCAAAACCTCATTGTGGACTGGGTTCTCGACACACATGCACATGCCGACCACCTCACCGCAACGCCTTGGCTGCGCAAGGAATTAGGCGGCAAGAGCGGTATCGGCGAGCACATCGCCGACATCCAGTCTTACTGGCGCAACGTATTCGACATGCCCTATGTCGCGGCGGACGGCACCCCCTATGACCACCTCTTCAGCGATGGCGACACCTTCCGCATCGGCAACCTCGAAGCGCGTGTCATCCATACGCCCGGCCACACGGCAGCCGACGTCACCTATGTGATCGGCGATGCCGCCTTCGTCGGAGACACACTCTTCATGCCGGACTACGGCACGGCGCGAACGGATTTTCCCGGCGGGGACGCACACACGCTCTACGCCTCGATCCGCAAGATTCTGGCACTTCCCGACGAAACGCGCGTCTTTGTGGGGCATGACTACCTGCCCGACACCCGTAAAGACTACCGCTGGGAATCGACCGTCAAGGAACAGCGCGAATCCAACAAGCATGTCCATGAGGGCGTGAGCGAGGACGATTTCGTAAAGCTTCGCGAGGAACGCAATTCGAAGCTCGGCACCCCGCGCCTCCTCTATCCCTCCTTGCAGATGAATATTCGCGGCGGCGAGTTGCCGGAGCCAGCCGAGAATGGCGCCGTCTACATGAAGACACCGGTCAAGCAGGCGAGCTGAGGAACATCGATGGAAAATTTCACGCCGGTTTCCGGCCTTGTCGGCGGCCTCCTGATCGGGGCCGCCGCGGCTCTTCTCCTGCTCACCAATGGCCGCATAGCGGGCATCAGCGGCATCATGGGCGGCGTTCTCAACCCCAGGAAAGGTGAGACCGTCTGGCGGGTTGCCTTTCTCGCCGGGCTCATTGCGGCTCCGATGCTCTACGCGCTAGTCGCCACGGTCGAGATTACAGTGGCCGCGCCGCTTCCGCTTCTGGCGGCCGCTGGCCTCATCGTCGGTTTCGGGACGCGGCTTGGAAGCGGCTGCACCAGCGGTCATGGCGTCTGCGGTGTCTCGCGCCTTTCATGGCGTTCGGTTATCGCGACAATCACCTTCATGGGCGCGGGCATCGCGACAGTCTTCATTACGCATCATCTGGTGGGGATATGAACATGCAGAAGACAACGCTCGCCGCCCTCGCCTCCGGCCTTCTTTTCGGCCTGGGCCTGACCGTCTCCGGCATGGTGAACCCCGCCAAGGTTCTCGCCTTCCTCGACATCGCGGGTGACTGGGATCCGACGCTCGCCTTTGTCATGGGTGGCGCGATCATCGCGGCCTTCCCCGCCTTCCAGTGGGCCAAGCGCCACGGGCGACCGTTCTTTGCGGAAAAATGGTTCCTGCCAGATCGCACGGACATCGACACGAAGCTTGTCATTGGGTCGGCGCTGTTCGGCATCGGATGGGGACTGGCAGGCTTCTGCCCGGGGCCCGCGCTCGCGGCGCTGGGCCTCGCCACCGAACAGGCGCTCACCTTTGTCGTCGCCATGATCGTTGGCGCACTTGTCTACCGCTACATGTTCGAGCGCTGAGCTGCGGCTCAAACCTTGAGAGAAAGATGTTTCTCGACCGGCCCGAAAGAGCCGTAGACAGCTCCCCCCTCATCTTCGCTTTCAGCCCCGGGGGCAAGCGCACGGTCAATGCGGACGGCCTGCATGCCCGCCTTTTTCGCAGCGCCGACTTCCCCTGGATGATCGGAAAGAAAAAGCATCTCTTGCGGTTCGAGCCCGGCGGCTTTTGCGATCGCCGCATATGACGTGGCCTCGACCTTCGCACCGATCCGCGTATCGAAAAACCCCTCGAAGAGTTGCGCAAGATCGCCTTTGTCCGAGCACCCGAAGATCAGGCGCTGCGCCTCTTCCGATCCGGAGGAATAGACAAAAAGCCGAAGCCCGCGCTCATGCCAGTGCCGGAGTTTCTCCGCCGCATCGGCATAGACCTCTCCCTTGAGCACACCGGCCTCGTAACCCTGACGCCAGATACGGCCCTGAAGTTCCTTGAGGGGCCCGGCCTTTCGATCTTCGTCCATCCACTGAAGAAGAAGCGCGATGGTGGCCTTGCCATCCGCGTCGGGGATATTTCCAAGATCGCGCGCCGCGGCAAGCTGCGCCGCGACTTCCGGTTCATGCCCATGTTCGGCAACAAAATCCGCCAGGCGCTCACGGGCATATGGGAACAGCACCTCATGCACGAAGGCGAGAGGCGTCGTCGTTCCCTCGATATCGGTCACGATGGCGCGGATTGCCGTCATGCCGCATCACTTTCGAATTTCGGAAAACGTGTCGCTATATCGTCGCCGGTGAAATGACCGACCCAGCCTTCCGGTGTGGTGAAGATACGGATCGCGCAGAAATCCGGCGCGGTGCCCGTATCGAACCAGTGAGTAATCCCCGCCGGCACGCTGATGAGATCGTTGCGTTCGCAAACCACCCGGAAAACACGACCATCCTTACGCAGATAAAAGGCCCCCGCACCATCCACAAAGAAGCGCACTTCGTCGTCATCATGCGTGTGTTCGGCGAGAAATTTCTGGCGCAGTTCTTCGCGGTCTGGATTGTCCGGTTTCACGCGCACGACATCGGCGCTCTGATAGCCCCCTTCTTCCATGATCCGCCCAATATCGCGCTCATACGCTTTCAGCACTGCAGCCTGGTCTGCGTCTTCGGCAAGGTCGTGCGATGCCTCCCAGCGTTCGAAGGCAACGCCGATCTCACCGAGGGCGGCGGCGATCCGTGCGCCTTCGCGAGTTTCGAGCAATATGGTGTCCGGATCTGTGTCCGGATAGATGGTGAGATGGGTCATCTAAAGCCCTCCTCGTGCAATTGCGCAGTCAGCAGAAAATCGAACGCTTCCATATGACGAATGGTCTCCGCTGCGTTCGCCCCCCACACATATAGGCCGTGACCGGCGATGAGATAACCGTAGGTCTCGTCTGCCCCCGCAAGACGCTGTTCCACGAGCTTGGCCAGCCGGTCCGTGTCCTGGTCGTTCGGCACAATGGGAATATCAAGCACGGTCTCATGCGTCGTTATTCCTGAAAATGCCTTCAGAAGTTCCCAGCCCTCCAGCCGGAGGAACCCGGCCTTTTCATGCCGCCGCGACAGCACCGTTGCCGCCATACTGTGCATATGGGAAATAGCTCCGATTTGGGGCGCATTCCTGTATCTCTCGAGATGAAGCGGCGCCTCTGCCGACGCTCGAGGATGCGGAGGGCCGAAAATTTCCGCCTCAATCACCCCGGCCTCGTCGAGTTCTGCCTTGTTCGCGCCCGTTGCCGTTACGGCCGCCCTTCTTTCATCGACCCGCACAGAAAAATTGCCGCTCGTGGCAGGCACCCAGCCGCGCACGCCTGCCAAACGCGCCATGGCAATGACGTCCTGCGCCGCCCGCGGGAAACTCAGCTGGGATGGTACTGGCGGGCTCATCTTTACTCCTGAGGACATGATCGCGCGGCAAACATAGTGGGTTTGAAACAGGATGAAACCCTGTCTTAAGGCAGACGGGGAGAGTCGGCGCCATAGTCCTCGGCGGATATTCCTCCATAACGGATAAACGTAAAGGCCTAGTTATATATATTTAAGGTTGTATAAAATCTTTTATGTGTTTCATGATGGCTGAACATAATCAGATTCGCCTGTTCATAGGGGGCCAAAACAATGATCTCCATTACACAGAATCGGGAAAATCCCGCTTTCATGGCGCTTGTTGACCCCGACTGCGCCAGTCTTCTTCGGGAGTGGGACGTTATCCCCCCATCCAGCCGGGAAAGTGAACTGGCCTGGCAAGTCGCCGCATCCCGTGGTGCTGTGAAGGATCGCCTCACTCGTGAGGATAACATCCGCGTCGCCGTTATAAGTGTCGCCTCGGAAACGGACCCCCTCCTCAGGGACATGGCAAGAAACACCGACCAAATGCCAAGCCATCCCTGGCTGCACCTCATCCTCCTCATGCCCACGCGCGTCACCCAGCCTTTTGCGGCCCAGCTCCGTCAGTTCGCATCCTGGTCGATTCTTTCTACGCCATGTACGACCGCCGAGCTTTCCGATGCACTGATGAACGCGGCGTGGAAAGCCGCAGAGCAGCACCGCCTCGCGATGCTTTCCATCGCGATCCGCAACGAAGCGGAAGACATTCTTGTCCGAACGCGCAACATCGTCGGCGCGCTTAGCAACGCCGAAACACCCGCAGCGCTTGGCAATCTGGTGCGTATTGCCGATCGAATGACGGACGCAGATCAGCCGTTCCGGCAACCGGATACGCAGCACCACAGCTCCGACACCTCCGCCCCGACATCTTACGGAACAAGCTTTACCGACACAGCAAACCTGAAAGGGGAAGACGCCGGCCGCTTCTGGACCCGGCGCCTCATCGACTTCTGCAACGCACGGCAAGGCTACTTTCCGGACGGCCTCTTTTCGGATCCAGCCTGGGATATGCTGCTCGACCTCACACACGCCCGTCTTTCAGGCAAACGTGTCTCCGTTTCGAGCCTTTGCATTGCCTCACGAGTGCCCGCAACCACCGCTCTGCGGCGGATAGGCGACCTTGTCGGCGAAGGCCTCGCAACGCGTGTTCGCGATGAGGCGGATGGCCGACGCGTCTTCGTGGAACTCACCGATGACGGCTTCTCTCGCATGACCGCCTATATCGACAACGTCTGTGATATGCTTAATGGTGCGGGTCAGATGCACGCTCGGAGAGCGCAGTAATCTCGCCGTCGACATCAGAGCAACCAGAACAAGAAAAAGCCCGCCGGATATCCCGAGCGGGCTTTAATTTGGTTGCGGGGGCTCGCAGCCGACTGGACCACGATTGTCCCGTTCAGTTGGTTGCGGGAGTGCGCAACCGACTGAGCTACCTGTTCAACGCATACGACATTTGCCATCCCGAATTTGACGAACGACACCCGTTTTCCAAGAGAAAGCGGAGGAATTCCCGCGCGTCCGGTTCAGGGAAGCGGCAGCAGGAGTTCAGCAAACATGCCAAAAATCGCAAAACCAAAGCGTCCAGTCCCCCTGTCCATTCGCCTGACACCTGAGGAACGCGCCCAACTCGACAAGGACGCGGCCGATATGTCGTGTGGCGCATATATCCGGGCCCGTCTCTTTGATGGCACGAAGTCCGGCCCAAAAATCAAACGCCGGACGCGCGGCCTCCATCCGATCAAGGACCGTAAGGCGCTGGCCCAGCTCCTCGGGCTCTTAGGGAAGTCCGAGCTTTCTACCCATTTGGGCGAGTTGGCCGAGGCGGCCCGCAGCGGTTCTCTCGTTATGAGCCCACAAGCCGAAAAAACCCTCACCAAGGCGTGTAAGCAAATCGAGGACATGCGCACCGATCTGATCCGGGCGCTCGGTCTATCGGCGGGGGAGAAGTCAGCGTGATCCTGAATGGCAACGCCAGAGGCGGCGCTGCCCAGCTTGCCGCCCATCTGCTGCGTATCGACGAAAACGAGCATGTTGAGGTGCACGAGGTTTCGAACTTCGTGTCAGCCAACCTGCGCGAGGCTCTTCACGAAGCCTACGCGATCAGCCGGGGAACACGATGCAGACAGTTTCTCTATTCGTTGAGCCTCAACCCTCCCCAGAACGAGAACGTGCCGATCCACGTTTTCGAGGCGGCAATCCAGCAGGTTGAGGAGGCGCTCAATCTCAAGGGACAGCCGCGCGCCGTCGTCTTTCACGAAAAGGAAGGACGGCGGCATGCGCACTGCGTCTGGTCGCGTATCGACATCAACACAATGAAAGCAATCAACCTGCCCTTCACGAAGCGCAAGCTGCGAGCAATTTCGCAAACTCTCTTCGTGGAACACGGCTGGAAAATGCCCCAAGGGCTAATCGACTACGAAGCGAGGAATCCAATGAACTTTACACATGACGAATGGCAACAAACAAAGCGGCTCGGACACGATCCGCGTGAAACAAAAGAAATGTTCCGCCAGCTCTTCGCGGCGGCGGACTCACGGCGGGCATTTCAGGCGGCGCTCGAAGAGCGCGGCTTTACGCTCGCCCAGGGAGATCGGCGCGGCTTTGTCGCAGTCGATTATCGGGGCGAGGTCTACTCGGTGGCCCGCTATGCGGGCATCCGCACCAAAGAGGTTCGCGAGAAATTCGGCGAACCGAACGAGATGCAATCGGTGAACGAGGCAAAGGACCGCATTGCCCGTCAAATGCTGCCCGTCCTCAAAGCGCATTTCCGGGAAGTGGGCGAGACCTATACACAGAGAACAGCCGTCCTCGAACAATCGAAAAGCGCAATGGTGCAGCGTCACCGTCAGGAGCGCACAAGAATGGCCGATGCCCAGAAAGAGCGCTGGCAGCGCGAAAACCTGATGCGCGCCACCCGATTCCGGCGCGGGATGAAGGGGCTGTGGGATCGTGTCACCGGCCAGCATGCACGCATACGCAAAGAGAATGAACGTCACGCCGATGCTTCACGGCAGCGCGATATGGACGAACGCCAGATGCTTCGAGAGGCCCAGCTCGGCGCGCGCCGCCAGCTTCAAAGCCGGATTGTTGCACTGCGTGAAGAAAGACAGTCGCAGCTACTCGACATCCGGCAGGATGCCGTCTTGTACCGCCAGATGACGACCCCACGCTCAAAGGAACAAGAGCGCAGCATAAAGCCGGTGCGCGACGCGGGCATGAGTTTCGATTTCTAGGGGGTCACAGATCAAACAAGTCACCTTGCCGGGACGTCGCCAGATACGCCTTCCATTTTGGAGAGCGGGCTTCGTCGTCCAACCATGCTTTGACCTGCGCGACCACATCGCCGCCCAACTCCTCGACCATGCCGCATGGAATGAAATGGGAGCGGTAGCCGGTCTCGGTAATCGGCAAGGGCGCACGCGGCGGATCGATGCTTTTGACCTGAAGATGAGCAATCATCCCCCATCCCGATGGATCGTAGCTTGTCTCGATAGATATCCCCTGCCATGTCAGCCGGTATGTCTGAATGTCGTTGTCCATGCTCAACGACTCCAGAACACATGGACTTGCTCGAAGCCCGTTTCGATGGTCATCACATCGGTGATTTCGAGGTCACGGGCCATGCGCTCATAGTCGATATAAAAT
>Ga0114898_1002206_pt1 | contig 10463 bp, 9 predicted proteins | sample Malvired_Geostar_FD_83496 | JGI IMG/M metagenome (GOLD analysis project Ga0114898, IMG submission 83496) | Marine viral communities from the Global Malaspina Expedition - Malaspina viral metaG DeepMed_Geostar | ecosystem: Environmental > Aquatic > Marine > Oceanic | place: Mediterranean Sea... | reverse complement strand
GTGTTCGGCATCGAGTTTGGCGAGGGCTGCGTCCTGGTCGTCCAGGACCTTGTAGGCCGGATCGACGAAGAACTTGCTGACCCGCTCGACCTCGGCTTCGGTCAATGTGCTCGGGCCATCTTTCAGATGGGACCACTCGGCCTCGACGCGCTCGGCGAAAACCTCCGGCGTCAGCGCCTTGACCAGAATCTTGATGCGCGCCTTGAACTTGTTGTCACGGCGGCCGTAGCGGTTGTACACGCGCAGGATCGCGTCGAGATAGGTCAGCAGATGCCGCCAGGGCAGGAACTCATTGATGAAGCTGCCCACGATCGGCGTGCGGCCCAGGCCACCGCCGACCGATACGCGAAAGCCCAGTTCGCCCGTCTCGTTACGCACGGCTTCGAGGCCGATGTCGTGCACTTCGATGGCGGCGCGGTCGCTGACGGCACCGTTCACGGCGATCTTGAACTTACGCGGCAGGAAGGCGAATTCCGGATGGAAGGTCGACCACTGGCGAATGATTTCGCACCAGGGGCGCGGGTCGATCAGTTCGTCCCGGGCGACACCGGCAAACTGGTCGGTGGTGGTATTGCGGATGCAGTTGCCGCTGGTCTGGATCGCGTGCATCTGCACGGTCGCCAGTTCGGCGAGTATCTCCGGGACGTCTTCCAGCTCTGGCCAGTTGAACTGTACGTTGGTCCGGGTACTGATGTGGGCATAGCCCTTGTCGTAGTGACGGGCGATCTCGGCGAGCTTGCGGACCTGGGTTGAGGACATCAGCCCATAAGGCACCGCGATACGCAACATGGGCGCATAGCGTTGAATGTACAGGCCATTCTGCAGGCGCAGCGGGCGGAATTCCTCGCCACCGAGTTCACCCGCGAGAAAGCGACGGGTCTGATCGCGGAACTGACGGACGCGATCCTCGATGATGTGTTGGTCGTACTGGTCGTAAACGTACATGGGGTGTCCTGTTCTCAGGGCTGTCTACAGCTTGTTGCGCGCACGGCCGCGCACCCATTCAGGGAGGGCGGCAAGATACCAGCTAGCGGTTATGCGCAAAAGTGATGTTTGGGAATATGTTTAGAACGAAACACCGCTTTTTAGTCATTTGCATGCTGCGCCTTGAGCGCCTCGCCTGCGTGGTCTTAACTCAAAACACGCGAGCATCGATAACAAGGAGAACCGCCGTGTCCGAGCATTCCAACCACCGCAGTCCCGACAGTCGGGCGGACGCCACCGCTATTTTCGTCCTGATTCTCCTGGCGGTTGCGACAGCCGTTTTCTGGGTCAGCCATCAATAGCGCGGGGCCATTCATAGCCCCACGAGGTAGAGCACCAGCTTCACCACGCCGAGAATCACAAGCACGAACGCTACTGTGAAACCCACGCCCAACAGGATGAAATGGCTGGGCTTGCCGTGGCTGAAGTCACGCGCGCGGTTTTTCCCGCTCTGTACGCCCAGTGCGCCGGCCAGCACGCTCTGCAGCATCTGCCGAAGGGTCAGGGATTTACCTTCTTGCTCGTCGCTCATAGACACCTCGAAGCCATGGCCCGACAGTAGTCTAGTCAGCAATCGCCGTGACGTCAGGGTGTGTCGCCCTGGCGCCGCTCACGACGCGACGGGCGTCGCCGTCAGTGGCCCTTGAACCAATCCCAGAGGCCGAGCGAGTAATTGGGCAACAGGTTGATGCCCAGCGCGGATTTGAGCAAGTACAGCACCACCAGCCCCAACAGCACGGAGAAAAACAGGAACAACGTGATGGCACCGGCCTTGGCGGCCAGTGACAGGTTACGCTGCCCGCGTGAGAGGTTGCGCTTGTTGCGCCCGCCAACCAGGACGAAATAGTACTGGTTGCTCCACAGGCTGAAGGTGCCGCGCAGGTCGACCTTGTGCCGCGCCCAGGAGCGGGTCGCAAAGGCACTGCGAAGCCCGGCCAGTTGCTGGTCGGTGAAGCTTTCCCGAAGCTCTTCGGGCAAGCGTTGTTTCAGGCCGATGATGAAGGGATCGTGGGCGAGCGGCGCGGTACGCTCGGCGGCTGGGTAGCGGCCGAGATCGTCGCTTGAATCGGAATCGGGAGAAGCCATAGCGTCAGGTTGCCGTCGTGCGGTTGAAGATAACGACTTCCTATGCAACTACCTGGCCGGAACGGGGCTCGTCTGGCCGATTGTTTCTAGCGCTCGCTTCATATCGCTGAATGCAGGGCGCCGCGCAGGGGTATCGAGCATGCAGGCCTGTTGCAACGCTCGCAGGCGCTCGATGCGCGAGTCGTCCTGCGCCGCATCGCAGCGGTCGAGCAATTCTTCAAGGAGGCAGCCGAACGCCCGGGCTTCCAGGCGTTGCAGGGCCATGCCCTGGTCGCTCTGCGGCCGGTAAAAGGATGCCGCGCCGAAGTCGCTCAGCAAGGTCCTGTCCAGCGGGTCGACCAGAAGGTTATGGCCGTAGAGATCGCCATGCAGGATGCCGCGCCGATGAAGATGGCTGACCGCCGAGGCAACGCCCGTCGCGATCCGTAGCACCTGTTCGACGGAAAAACGTCGCGCCGGTTCGTAGCAGTCACGGGTACAACTGGCGAACGACGGCGGTCCGGCCAGGGGCTGAAAGGAGCGATCGATAAGCGCCATCAACAAGCCGGGCGGCGCATCGGCACTGTCAGCCAGCGGCCCCACGACGCGGATCAGGTTGGGGTGCTCGCCGGCCGCGATGGAGGCTGCCATCTCGCTGTGCGGCAGTCCGTCGCTGGTGAGCGCGCCCTTGAACAGTTTCGCCGCCATGGGCTGTGGCGCCAGGCCAGTTTGATGCCATACGGCGCGATGAATGACGCCGGAGGCACCCTGGCCGAGCACCTCGGCGAGCACGATCCGGCTGCGGTCGATCGGTGGCACCGGATGCTGCGCCAGGATGTCGGCCTCGATCGCGTCGCTGAAGGGGTTTCCGGCGAAGGCCAGCCAACTCAGCCGCGGCATTGCCAGCAACCACTCGGGCAGGGCAGGCAAGCGATTCGCAGCGATGCGCAGCAGCTCCAGCCGACTGCAGCGCGCCAACGATTCGGGCAGTGCGCGCAACCGGTTGCCGGCCAGCATCAGCTTCTGCAACTTTTCGCAGTCGCCAATCCGGTCAGGCACGGACTCGAGTTGGTTGTCGGTGAGAATCAGCCAGCGCAGCGCGGGCGGCAGCGCTTCGGCTGGAAGATGGCGGATGCGGTTGGCCTTGAAGCCGACCATCTCGAGCCTGTGACACGAGCCGAGCCCCCGCGGCACCTCGGTGAATGCATTGTCCGAACAGAACAGGATGCGCAGTTTGTGCAGGCGCCCGATATCCGCCGGGAGGCTGCTGAGCCGGTTCCCTGAAAGATTGAGCACTTCTAGGCTGTCGGCCAGGTCGAAGATCTCCCGGGGAAAGCTATCCAGTTGTTCCGACAGGTCCAGGCGCGTGACGCCAGCCAGTTTGCCGTCCTTGAGTTGTGCCAGTGTGTCCATACTGTTCTCGTTGAGCCTGACAGGCTCCGGTGGTAGGCGTAGCTGCTCGCACAGATGGCCAGCAGGTCAATGCGCTACGACATTCAAGGCCCGCCGGAGGTTCAGTCGACGCGCGCCAGTGCGGTGATTCTGCCCGTACGAACGATTCGTTCGGCGCGTGCGCGCAGCTGCCCGCAGCCACCTTCAATGTCCTGGCCCGCTGAGTTGCGAACCTTGGTGAGCACACCATTTCGATGCAGGTAGCGCATGATCTGCTGGATGCGCTCGGCGGTGGGGCGCTGGTACTCATCCGCGTCGAGGCTGTTGTAGGGGATGACGTTCATGATGGCGAACTTGCCCTTGAGCAAGCGAATGATGCCGTCCATCTCCCGCTGGCTGTCATTGAGGCCCTTGAGCAACGTCCACTGGTATTGAATCGGATAACCGACCAGGCGCGCATAGGCTTCGCCCAGTTCGACCAGCTCGGCCGGGTCGAGCATGGGCGCGCGAGGCAGCAGTTCGCGGCGCAACGCCGCGTCGGTGCTGTGCAGCGACAGTGCCAAGGCGGGCCTGACGGCCTGATGGGGCAGACGCTCGAACACCCGCCGATCGCCGACCGTGGAAAACACCAGGTTCTTGTGGCCGATGCCGCCGTCCGTGCCCAAAAGATCGATGGCTTCGAGCACATTGTCGAGGTTATGCGCCGGCTCGCCCATGCCCATGAACACCACTTTCTTCACCGGGCGAAAGCGCCGGGCGAGGGCAACCTGGGCGACGATCTCGGCGCTGCCGAGCTGGCGCAACAGGCCGCTTTTGCCTGTCATGCAGAACACGCAACCGACCGCGCAGCCCACCTGGCTCGACACACACAGGCCACCGCGCGGCAAGAGCACGCTTTCGACCATCTGACCGTCGACCAACTCCACCAACAAGCGGGCCGAACCGTCGCCGCCGGGATGTTCGGAGCGCAGCCGAGCCAGGCCAGCGAGGGTATCGCTGACGGCAGGCAAGCCCTTGCGCACCGATAACGGCAGGAAGTCTTCGGTTTTCTGGTGCCGGGTTCCGACATCCAGCGGCTGGCCGCCAAGCCAGGCGCGGGTGACCCGACCGATATGAACAGGCTTGGCGCCGATGCCGGCAAGGTGTTGATGAATGTCATGGATGCGCATAGGGCGCGCATTCTAGCCAAAGGACGAGGCGCGGTCTGTAGCGAGCCGCAGATGCTTGGTGGCTGCCCGACGCCCATGTCGGGCTCAGTCCTTGAAGCGGCGACTGCCCAGGATCAGTCCGAACAGCAGCAATGCGAGCAGACCGAAGGCGAACGTCAACGATCCATAGTGAGCGATCACACCGATCATGGCCGGGCCGGCGAGCACGCCAGCGAAGCCGATCGTCGTCGCTGCGGTGACGGCCTGATGGACCGGCATGCTGTGCTGCCGGCTCAGGGATGAGATCAGCACCGGCGAGACGTTCGCGCAGCCCAGCCCGCACAGGCCGTAGCCGAGCAGGGCGAGGCCCCAATGATCGGTCAGGATGCTGAGACCGATGCCGATCCCTGCCAGCAGGCCGCCAAAGCCGATCACGCGGGCGGTTCCCAGGCTGTTCACGACCGGTGCACCGGCGAAACGACCGATCGTCACCATCAACGCAAAGCTTGCATAGCCCAGGCCGCCCTTTGCGGTTTCCAGCGCCTTGTGCTCGGTGAGGTACAGGGCGCTCCAGTCAAGCACCGCCCCCTCGGCCAGGTAGACGATGAAGCACAGTGCGCCGACCAGCAGCACCACTCCGGTAGGACGAATAAAGGCGACCCCTCCGCCTGGCGCCTTGTCCCGGAGAAACCCGGCGGCTACGGCAAGGATTGCCAGCGCGATCACGGCGATCATCAGCAGGGTCCCGGTTGCCGGTGCGAGACCCAGCGTCAAGGCACCGGTCAGGGCCAGCGCACCGCAGATGGAGCCCAGGCTGAACATCCCGTGGAAATTCGACATATGGCGCTTGCCAGTGTCTCGTTCGATCAACACGCCCTGGATGTTGAGCACCACGTCGATGACGCCCAGGCTGCCCCCGAAACAGAACAGGGCCAGGGCGAGCATCCAGATCGATTCGGTGAGCGCCATCCCGCCCAGCGCGACAAGCAGCAGCACCACGCTGGACAGCACGACCGGGCGGATGCCGCAGCGAGTGACCAGCAATCCGGACAGGGGCATCCATGTCAGCGACCCGACGCCGATACACAGCAGCAGTGTGCCGAACAGCGCATCGCTCATCTCGATGCGCTCGCGCACATAGGGCACCAGCGGCGCCCAGACCGAAAGGCCGAACCCGGCCATGAAAAAACCGACCCGAGTCGCGCGGCGGGCAACGGGCGATGTGGCATCGATGCAAAGTGGCGCCGCCGACATTCGCGGGTGTCCTTGATCAGCAGGGATGAACGCCGGCGCTGGCGCGCGCAACGGCGGTGTGCAACGCCATTGTGTCAAATTAAACAGCGTGCCGGGCGTGCCCAGCGGGGTGCGCGCGCATGGTAATCTTCGCCTTTGCCAGAAACGCGGTCCGGAGCGGTACATGAAGTTCATTCACCAGCGCGAACACCTCAACGAAGACGACTTCGTAGTCATCGAATGCTCGCAGCCCTGCAACATCCGTCTGATGAACGACAAGAATTTCCGCAGCTTCAAGAACGGTGGCCGCCATGCCTATCACGGCGGCGCGTTCGACAAATTTCCCGCGAAGATCAAGGTGCCCAATACGGGGTTCTGGAACATCACCATCGACACGGTGACGCGCAAGGCCATCAGCGTCACCCGCAAGCCGACGCTTACGCACTCGATCAAAATCGTCCGCAACTCGCCCTCAGAACTGAGATAGACCCCGAGCGGTGTCAGCTGAAGCGTTTGACTCCGCTATCAAGCGTTTCGGCAAGCCTCTTCAGCTCGCGAGCGGTGCCGGCAAGCTCGGCACCCGCGCTGCGGTTCGCCGCGTTGTCCTGGGCAATCGATTGGAGGTTCTGGCTCAGGAGCGAAGCTGTGGAGCTCTGCTCATGGGTTGCCCGGGCGATATCAGCGATCTGATCCAGCGTGCTGACCGCCTGGTTTTCGATCATCGACAGCGCGTCGCCAACCGTCTGGTTGAGCGTCAGTCCGTCCTGCATGAGGCGATTGCCTCCTGCGATAGCCGTCATGGCGCGCGACGTTTCTTCCTGCACGGCGCTTATCATCTCCGAAATCTCGCGCGTGGCCTGACTGGTTCGCGCCGCGAGACTGCGCACTTCGTCCGCGACGACCGCGAAGCCGCGGCCTTGTTCGCCGGCGCGCGCCGCTTCGATGGCGGCATTGAGCGCCAGCAGGTTGGTCTGTTCCGCGATGCCGCTGATGACTCCGATAATGCCGCCGATCTGTTGGGACCGTTCTCCAAGCCCATTGACCACGTCACCGGTCGTGCCCAGGGAACGCGCGATCTGCGACAGCGCATCCGAAGCCGCTCGCATCGACTCGGTGCCCCGGCGCGTTTGTGCCACGTTCTCGGTGGTCAGCTGTTCGGTCCTCTGCATGCTGTCGGCAATGCTCTGTGCCGTGGCGCTGAATTCTTCGATGGCGCTGACCATTGTGTCGATCTGCGACGACTGCTCGGCGGAACGGTGCTCGGTTCCGGCAGCCAGCGTGTTCAATTGATCGGCGCGGCGCGTTACGTCGGAAGACGAGTCACGAACCTGCGAAACGGTCCCTCCCAGTGATTCGGCCATGCGGTTGAAGCTGGCAGACAGCAGGCCGATTTCATCCTTCCGATCGACCGCCATGCGCACGCTGAGACGCCCTTCGCCGAATGCTTGGGCTTGATCGACCAAACGACCCAGTGGGCGAAGCTTGTGTCGCAGCAGGACGATGGACGCCACGACGGCTAGCAACAGCGCAAGCACACTTCCGAACGCAAGACGGCCGCCTACGCTCCAGGCCAGTTCATCGATCTCGTGTTGGGGAAGCGTGGCGACAACCTGCCAGTCATCGCCTGGAACCGGCGCGACCATGCTCACGAATCTGCCGTTGCCCTGGCTCCACTGGAAGCCACCGGCCGCGTCGGATTGATCCGCCGCTCGGGTCAAGGCATCCAGGTCGGTGGCGCCTGCCGGTTCGACCAGCCATTGACCGCCCTCGTCGCGGACGGCGAGCGAACCTCCCTTGCCGATGCGGAACGCCGAAAGGCTGTCGAACTGGTCCCGCTGGGTGTCGGTGTAGTCGAACCCGACGTATAGCACTGCGATGACCGTTCCTGCCGCATCGCGAACCGGCGTGTACTGGTTCATATACTGGCGACCGAACAGGGTTGCGCGACCTACATAAGACTGCCCTTCAATGAGCCTGGAGTAACCGGGATGCTTGCGCTCGAGCAGGGTGCCAACGGCGCGCGAGCCGTCTTGTTTCTTGACTGAAGTGGTCACCCTGACGAAGTCGTCGCCGGTACGCGCGAAGAGTGTGGCTGCGCCGCCGGTCAGACTTGTGAATTCGTCGACCAAGGTAAAGGTGCCGTTCAGGCGCTCACCGTTCAAGTAGAGCGATGGCTCGGTCCCGCCACTGCTTGCGTCGAGGATCAGGCCCGATTCAAAACGACGCTCGAACAGTGTCGCCAGCCGCTGCGTACTGGTCTTCAGCGTGGCGTGGAACGTGGCAAGTTGGTCAGCCAGCAGTTTCGCTTCGCTGGCCAGGTGCTGGCGGTGCGCCTGGTCGGTCGAGTGGCTCAGTGAGCGAAGGGCAAACAGGCTGCTAGCGGTTATAACGACCGCAAGAATGGCCGAAAGCGCAATCCCAAGCTGCCCAGCAATACCAGGTCGGGTTCCAAACATCACTGACTCCAAACGATACACCCCGACTGTCCGGGAGTGGGCGGAGGTACTTCAAACAAGCACCGAGACGGTTATCGTCCGGGGTGCGGTGTACTTGAACGCCGCCGACGAACGTTGCTGACACCGTTCCGCTTGCTCTTAGCCCGTTTTTTGTGAGATCGGCGTGCCTGGCAGCTGCGCTGCATCGTGATCATCTGAGCCGTCCACAGCGCGCAACTGTCGCGCCGCAGCGACAACTCGACAGAGGCGTGTTCGATGCATCCGGCAAATGACGCGCTTTCGCCAGGGGCGCACCCGCGTCTTTAGCCGACCGAAACCATTCCTAGCCGTTCGCCCACGGCGTCATTCGTCGCCTCGCGTAGCTGAGGGTGGATAGCCGCTTGCCTTTCGCGTTCTGTTTATTTAGCTTCACATAAAGATTCTTTTTGTGGAGATATCAGTGCGCAAGCTCGAGGCTGGCGATCATGTCGATGGCGTGCTCGCTCAATGGCGAAACGTGCGACCTGAGGATGACTGTTCACCGATGGCGATATTCGCGCGGGTCTATCGGTTGTCTAAATACCTTAACCGCCGCGTTGCCGCGGTGTTTCGCAAGCATGGCCTGCATGACGGTGAGTTCGACCTGCTCGCCACGCTTTATCGCAGCGGTCAGCCGAGTGGGCTGACGCCGAACGCGCTGCGTCACGCCGCGGTGCTCAGCTCGGGGGCGATGACCCATCGTCTCGACCGGCTGGAAGCGGCGGGGCTGGTTCAGCGTGTCGCCAACCCGGAGGATCGTCGCAGCCTTCTGATACGCCTCAGCGATGAAGGCCGGGCCGTGCTGCTGGGCTGCCTCGATGAGTACCTGGCGACCCTGCATCGCATGCAGGCGCCGCTTGATCGGGCGCAAAAGCAGGCGCTGGCCAATGGGCTTCGCACGCTGCTCCTGGTCCTGGAGGAGCAGGGCGATGAATGAACCCAGGCGTGGCGTCACCCGTGCGCACCTGGGCATGTTGCTTTGGGCGCTCTTCGTCGGCTTGTCCTTTCCCGCCGTAGGGTTGATGAGTGAAGGTTTACCCCCGCTGTTATTGACGGCCATCCGTTTCAGCATCGCTGCGCTGGTATTGCTGCCGCTGCTCTGGCGGCACGAGGCGCGCTGGCCAAGCTGGCCAGGATTGCTGCTGTACGCACTGATGGGCCTGAGTCTGGCTGGTTTCTTCGGCACCATGTTCTGGGCGGCGCATCGCATCAGCGCCCTGTCGATGGCGACCTTGTTCGTCAGCGTGCCGCTGCTGGCTTATTGCATCGGCCGTGGGTTGGGGGTAGAGCAACCCGCCGGGCGGCTGTTGGCGATTCTCGCGTTGGGCGCGTTCGGCGCGTTGGGCCTGGCGGTGGCGGAAAACAACGGCGACCTTGGCGAACTGAAGCTTGGCCGTGGCGAGCTGGCGTTCTTCTTCGGCTGTGTGGCGTCGGCGTTGTATCCGGTATTAAGCAAGTGGGGCCTGCATCGCGGCGTACTGGCCCGGGAGGCCGGATTGCGAACCTTCTGGAGTCTGCTGATCGGCGCGCTGCTGATCGGCTTGCTGGGGCTGGTCTGGGAGCAGCCGTCGGCGCTGTTGCGGATGGACCTGCGAGACGTGACGCTGGTTGTCTATCTGGGTGTATTTTCCAGCGCAATGACCTTCTTTTTGCAGCAGCGGGCCACGGCAGTGCTCACGCCGGGTGCGGTGACCGCGTATAGCTATCTGGTGCCGTTCGTGTCGATGGTGCTGCTGTTCATTGCGCAGCCGCAACGAATCGGCTGGCAATGGCTGCCCGGCAGCGTAATGGTACTGCTGGCCATTGCACTGCTGCTGCGTCGGGGAGAAAGTCCGAAGTGATGCCTGTCAGTCGTCATCGGCGTTTGCGCTGATTGCGCCAAGACACCTGATGCGTGTTTGCGTGGCAGCGCCAAGCGCCCAGGACTGTTCGTCGGCGTAATAGACCGCTTCCATCACCTCGTTGTAGCTGAACGCCCAGTGGCGCCGTTCACGACCGTCGAGCAGTTCGATGCGGACAACGGTCTCGTCGCTGGCGAACGGCTCGCCCGCGAGCGCGGCGGCTTCGGCACGGTCGAGCAGTTCTTCATCAAGGCTGAATTGCCAGGCATGCAGCCCGTCGACTTCGAGCATGTCGGCGGTTTCTAGTTCATCGAGCAGGTAGCGGG
>Ga0114898_1002205_pt1 | contig 10465 bp, 2 predicted proteins | sample Malvired_Geostar_FD_83496 | JGI IMG/M metagenome (GOLD analysis project Ga0114898, IMG submission 83496) | Marine viral communities from the Global Malaspina Expedition - Malaspina viral metaG DeepMed_Geostar | ecosystem: Environmental > Aquatic > Marine > Oceanic | place: Mediterranean Sea... | reverse complement strand
CCCCCGTTGTGCAACTTCCCATACCCCTCCAGACCTCCCGCAGAAGTACCTGTCGGACGCAAATATTTTAGATAATAGCATGAATGATACTTCATGAATTAAATTGACCTTGACTTATGTGATTTGGATTGATAAAATTTTTTATATTATATACTAAAATCAGTAAAATAAAGTAGTAGGTATAGATTATATGAGTATTCCTAATAAGGATATTGAAGATTATCAATGTAATATATTATATAAAGCAGAAGAAAGTTGTAAGTTCTGGTATGATGTATCTATTATAGATGATGAGTATGTATTAGATGTTATTGGACATATTTCGCATAGATTTAACATTAATACTCCTGAATTGTTTCTTTTGAGTGAGTCTAAGAAGTTTAAATTAATTGCTTCGGCTACTAGTACTTCAATCATTCTACCATTTCCCGCTGCCAGATGTATACAATTCATATGTCATGAGATGGCTCATGTAATTAATTATCAAGTAGGTGAAGGAGATCATCATGGCCCTAATTTTGCAGGAACCTATCTAAAAGTTATAAATAATTTTATTGGGGTGGATGAGCGTACTGAATTGATTAATGCGTTTAATAAATATGGTGTAACATATAATATGGGGGGGTGATGGAATCTAAATGGGAACGAAGAGATCGGAAGAAAAAAACCAAAAAAATTTTTCGCGGGGATAATCGAAAAAGCGTTCGGTTTTTGTATACTCTACTACGAAAAAAGTCGGAGGAGGTTAAAAATGGCAACAAGTGACCAAAAATCTGAGATACTGGAAGCATTTCTTTCCAGAATGCACAAAGCGTTTTCTAAGAAGGCCGGGAAGGGTTTGTCTTCCTCTAGCTATAAAGGACATAAACGGCGTACTCCAAAGAAATAATTTTTATATCCTCATCGGAGTATAATAAGGTAAGATATTTATTATCGGAGGTTAATTTTGCCTACTGCCTTAGAAATCTTTCGTTTGTTGATCGATGACCCCTACTACCAAGCACAAAACGGCCAGACACGGGAAGAAGTTGTATGGTCGGAAGCGCGGCAACGGGAACGTCAACATCGAAATAACCAAGCAGCCCTCAGTCTTGCATGGGACGGATCATCATCCGTTAAATCTCTGTGGAATTTTATAAATAAGGCTGAAGGGGATGAAGAAGAGGGTGAATGGATAGAAAATCCGAAAACGGGCGAGTCAGAATGGTGGCCGAAGACAAGAATTGCCTCTCCAGCCCAAACTCGCATAACTCAAGTGACACCCCTCTCTCGATTAAATGAGAAGTTCGCGAGACACACAGCTGCAACTAGTAAAGAGAATCAATACCTGATAACTTCCGGTAACTTTTCAGTTGGAACCATAAGGAGTATTGCATCTCACGATATTGAAGCATTAAAAGCTCTTTTTGAAGCGAATAGAATCGGGGCTACCCGCACTCCTGAGAAACGTGATCAACGAAAAGCCATCGCCATCAGTTTGGGAGGGGAAACGGAAGAATCTGCCTCTGGAAACTACGATCATGCCGTTTTAGAGCGTATGTTAACTCGATATACTGACCTAGAACTAGATGAACGCGCTCTACACGAGTTTGGAAGTGGCCGTCGTGCATTTAAAATAGGTAACACAGAGTTCACAGACAAACAAAGCGACTTAGCACGGCGAGGTTTGCTGTCATCTACTAATTTGTACGAACGACAGCAAGTTATGGCGACTCTTGATATCATTTCTAACGAACGTAAACAGGTGTTAGAGGCGATTAAAGCGTATCTACCTACTACGGGTCAAATGCCTGACTTTGAGACGCAAAGAGACGTAATTTCGGGTCTGGGAACCAACTTATGGGAGGCTGGAGAGTACTATGAACGTGAAGAAGAAGTCACACCCCGCCAAACCGCCGTAAAATGGTCTGAAATGGACTTATCTGACCCCGAAGACGTACAAAAGCTCATCGATATAGGGCAATTTACTAGGTTACAGTACGAAAACATGAGAGCGGACGAAAGCAATAATAAGGCGAATGTGGAGTTCTATAAGGAGAAATACGCTAATGTTTTCCCCGAATTCAACGATTTTGATGCAAGTCGAGTCATTAGAGGGAAAATGGACGACGACGCTACTATACAAATGAGGCATGACCTACTTCATTTGACTCTTTGGAACCCAAATAAGCGTTTAGGAGCCGATAATTTACGTGAATTGCTAAAAGCTTCCGAAAAACGGGCGGGGGAAGAAGAACCACTAGCTGGAAGCTTCCGAATAGACCCGGAAATCAACAGATTACTGTCTTCACTGCCCGTAACTGAGCAACAAGCGGTATTAGAGGAGCTTTTGGAATCGAATATGTTTTTTCAGTTGATAAATCCGGATGATGCGGGTAATTCTAACCTTTTGGGCGTTCTTAAAGACATAATTAATATTCAACGTGAGTCAGATTACGATTTGACCCGTTTAAAGGGTGTTGTAAGATCGATCTCTCTAGATTCCATTAAGAGCCGCGAACATACACGAGTTAAGCCCTCTGTTTGGAGGATTATAAAGCCAGATGATGACCATATGAAAGGCCCATTACCAGATACAATGGCTGATGTAGAGCATCGTATAGCTATTACTCCCCAACAACATGAAGATGCTAAAGCAACACTAGCCAGTGATGCTTTTGATGAGATAGTAACCTATAGTGACCATCATCCAGTCAATATGCTTGGTCATAGTATCCCCGGTATGTCCTTAGATATGAAAGCGGCCAATAAGGTAGGTGAAGCACATATTGGACAGATTTCTGGCAAGAGTGAACCGGGAGGAGAACTAACAGCTATCGAAAAGGTTAGGCTGGCAGAGGCGACACTAGACGATGCTCTTGCAGCCGCTGAAAATGATTCACAATATGTTCAAAATAAGCGAGATTTCGATGCAAAATGGGCCAAACCACTGGAAGAACGAGAAAAGTATCAAGCATGGTTGAACGATAATATTAGCAGTACACTGGAAGATATTAAACAGCGCGGCTTAGAAACTAATCCTCAAGGAATGCTTCTTTCCCCTACAGAAGCCCTTAATATATTGCAGGAACCTATACGTGAATCATACAGAGCGCTTACGGGTATTCCTGATGTACTTTCAATTGAAGGAGTTAATGAAGAAGAACAAGATTATGCACAGTTGGAAGCAGATGCTTTAGACGCGGTTAAAAAGGATGAACAGCTACAGATGGAACTTTTAGGTCACCCGTTAGCTTATTTCACGGCTGAAAGGCAACAAGAACGCGGGTTGATAGGACTGGGAGAGCCAACAGACGAGGAGAAATTAAACCTTCGTAAATGGAGAGATGCTCTTAAACAGGGGTATATGGGACAACAACAGGTAGGAAGGGAGACTGAGTATTATGCTCTACATACCCTCCCTGTCGCCCCTCCCGAATACGGACTGGAAATACCAGATATTGTTAGAAAATACTTACCCAAAGTGGATCAATTGGAACGCGATATACTGTTTGACTCTTCAGAAGATGCAATTGCGTTTAGAACCGAGTGGGATAAGTATAAAGCAGCAATAGCTGAATATGGCCCAGAATGGGCAGAACATTTATCGTCACAGCCAAAGAAAGCTTTGCAAAGTAAGTATTCATATGAGCAAGAAGGGCGGGCATTAGGTGATGATTTAGCGGCTCTTAAAGCAAGTGTTTACAACGAACATTCACCTAATGTAAGGACGGCTAAACAAGCATACATAGCCCGTATAACTCAAATGCATAATGATATGCTAGCGACAATTAGACCCCAATTTTTTGCAAAACGGAAACAATTTCTTTCTGACGTTATTGATGAAATGGAAGCTAGCGGAGTCAGTGCAACTAAAGCGTTAGAAAACATAAATCGGCATGAACCAGCCCCTGCTTTTGATAGAGATGGACAACCTATACAAGATGAACATATATCTCAGGTGCTTATTCCAGCTGAAATAGAATGGTTAAATTCTATCGCTCAACCCTTAATAAAATCTATGTATATCGGTGGCGATATGGCAAGTGCGCTTCATGATATTGGTGGAGACAGTCTTCCAAATGATATGAATCCAAATCCTACAATGATAATTGGTTTTGAAGTGGCAGATCAACAACAAGATCAAGAAAGCCAAGAAAAATTAGTGGCATCACTCTTAGAAAATAATATACCATATCAGCAAATGGTAAGCGCCTTAGAGGATATGGGAATTGATGTGCAGATAGGTGTAGGAAGACAAAATTCTTTACAGGGGGATAATTTTATAGATATTCATTCGGACGAGCAGATTAATCGAGGATTGCAATCGTATAAATCATCAGTTGTGGTAAATCCAGACCTACGTATGTTTCCTGATAATATAGCAAACTTATTATCTGGTGGAGAAGTTTCCCATACCAAGGATACGAGTGGTAACATGCAATCTCGCAGTCATAACTCATATTATGAACGATTTATCGAACCTGATTCTATAGATGCGAATGGAAATGTTGTATCACGAGGATGGAATAGTATTCCCCAACAGGAAAAAGACTTTTTATATGCAATACCGGGAGTAGGCACTCCAACATTTGAACAACCCAAAAAAGATGCAGATGGTAATCCATTATATACAGATGCAACGAGAATAGCAAAAACACCAACTTTTAATATTTGGAGGCGTGATCCTGATACTGGAGAACTTGGTTGGGTTTATGATAAACATAAAAAAACCGGCGCTAACACTACAAAGAAGACACGTTTTATAATATCTATGCCCGATAGAGTCACTGAAACGGGGCTACAAGCTATTGATACAATAAAAGACTTCTTAAGACTACCAGATGATTATGATGTTAATGAATTAGAATATCGAGGTGAAGATGAAGATAGAGATTTATACATTCGACGGCCAGAAACAGGTGCAACGCGTCAAATTGAAGTACTAGATACTATTCCGGTTATAGAAAATGTTGCCATGAATACCTATCCAAAAAATCCTACAAAAGAACAACAAAGTGGTTTTCTGAAGTGGGTAAATAATTTACGTGAACTAATGTCACGAACGGTTCATCCAACACAGGGTCATTTAACTGAAGGGGAAAATGGAACATGGGCATATGGTGGATCATCTGTTAATATAACCATGACTGATGAGAGTACAGGTATCAAACATACCACTTCATTGGGGAATGTGTTACGATATCTCCCTTTAAGAGACTTAAATTCAGCTTTGGGCCATCTAAATGCACGTACTGTTGCCGAAATTAGTGGTTCATCTCCCACTCCTCGTGTTTATAACCGTATACCTGAACATGAGGAACAAGATGATGAAGGTAAGATAATATTAGTATCTGACGGGATTGAAGCGGGTTATGTTGAACATTATCGTCTAAATACCGGAGAATATATTAAAATCCCAGAAAAACGGGATAAAACCGGTCAATGGGTGAGAGATGAAGAGAGTTTAGAGATAAAAGACCCTGAAACGGGCAAATGGCTAATCGAAATGGACAAAGGGGGCCGAGAAACCAGATTTGGTCTGGGAGAAGAGCATACAACGGAACAGGGACGGGTAGAAGCTCATCTCATAAAAGTAGTACGAGAATATGGGAATGCGGAAGCAAATATCTACGCCAAAGATGTACAAAAGGCCAGAGAGAGGGTCAACAAAGAAGAGATGCTACACGCAAAGCTTAATCAAACGGAAGTTCAAGATACTAAGTTTGATCGAGCGGGAGTTATTGATCCGCTATTAGATATCATGACTCAGTGGCATGAATTGGACGATGCTCCACGTTTTGAAGTTCCTGAAGACTTACGGGAAGTGATTAATAAGGCGTTTCCTATTTTCAAGAGTTTGAACCCATTAGAACAACATAATTTAGACTCCTTTTTAACGAATTTTTATAGGCAGTTCGCAAGACGTTATGAATATAATCTGGCAAAAGCTGACCAAGAAACATTGGACAGCGAGGAAGACGCAGCAGCTAATTTAAAAAATAGTGTAAAAATTTATACAGATGACTTACAGAAAAAGATCGATAAGGGAGAGACATGGCAATTTTCAACGACGCGTGAAACACCATTAGCGGGACGAGGAGAAGAGAGTTTAGCGGAACGAGCGGCAGGAATGCGTCGTTATGGGGGCGCTCTTGCAGAAGGGCAGGCCGAGTTTAGCCCCGCAGAGCTTCGTGAGGCTGAAGGTTTGCCTAGTTCGGGGGCATATACTGAAAATGAAGTTCTGGTTGGTATGGGTACAGATTCCCGTCTTGTATCGCAAAGTGAGGCAATAGCTCTAAGAACAAAAACGCTTGAAGATCGTTTATATTCCCCCGCTCGTGCAGAAGTCACTAGAGACTTACCATTTGTGCTGGACAAAATGTTGACAGGAGATGATTATAGTTTCGTAGATAAGGATAACAATATTACAGTGTCGGATGTAGATGATCCATATGGACATGTGGGAGAAGGGACAAAAGTCAACGCTACTTTACAAGGTGGTATAAACAGTATTCCTACATTACCGCTTAGATTTGTATATCCTGTAGAACGATTTCCAAAAACTTCAATGCAAGACATAGGCTTGGGAACTATGGCTCCAGTGTCCTATTTATGGGTACTGAAACATGAGGGGGTCTTTAGAGATTTAGCTCAACATGAGAATATATCGGTGGAGGAGATAATTGATGGTCTAAGCAATTCTAAGGGGGAGATTAATATTGGTTCTATTAAGGACTGGTTAAGAGAACGGGGATTTTTGGCTGAAGGGGCTGAAGTTGTCGCAGCTGGGGCCGGTAATCGTTATGGGACATCATCTCTACCTGATACAATGGTTCAAGACCCAGAAATTATAGAATTTCGTGAATCACAAGATATACCGGACGATCAACTACCTTCCACAGCACGACAAGGTAAGTTTATACATGCACGTATACAGGCACAAGCAGAAGCGGACGCACTAGCAACGCAAGAACGACAAGCGATAGTTCGCGCTGAGTCAGCAGACCCAATGCCTGATTATACTGATAAAAATATACCATTAATTGCTTTCTCACAAGATTCAAGCATTCAAGATTCGTTGGTAAAACTTTGGGGTGATCCTAATAAGGAAGAAACGGGGCGTCAGCGTACAGCCGCAGGAATACGTCTGCCTGACGATGATGATGATCCTTCTTCAAATGTTATTGATTTTAGGAAAATATATGGAGAAGAAGGCGCACCTTGGGCGCCACCAAAGGTAGAGGTAGACGGTAGAAAATTTTGGAATTTATTTCCTATAGAAGCGGGTGGGGAAGGTAGCCTTCTATATTCTGAGTTACACAGTATACTAAGAGAGCTGCTGTCTAATATTCATCGAGTAGATTTTCCTCCTGAATATGCACCGGGACAACGTGCTGCTGAAGGCCAGTATTCTAGCTTTATATTAATTGACCCTCGTACTGGAAAGGCTTATACGATTCCAAATCCGAATAGCCTTAATCCAGACGATAGCATCGAGATAGAATATAAAGATTGGTTAGGTATTGCGGAAGAAGCTGGGTGGGGCGAGGAGATATCGGAAGAAGCAACGAAAAGGGGAGAGTTATTTGATGTAATATCAGAATTAATTACCCTCCACGATACTATGTTAGATTTGGCGAAGGCTCAAGGGAGAGAACGTATTCCTATGCCTCATTTAACGCAACAACGAGCTATGGGTGGAGTTCACGTATTTGCAGACAGTTTTTCTGACAGCCTAGCTGCATTAGCACGTCAACCAATTGGAATTGAGCGTTGGGAAGGAGAGGGAGAACCTACTTACGGAGAAATCGACGGCATACCAAATCTTCATAAAACAGACATTTTAGATGTTTTGGGTCGGGGTGGAGAAGACGAAAAGTATTTTACAGATGGAGGATATAGGGAAAAAGAACCCCTTCGTCCCCCAACAACTATGCAAGAGGTTGCGCAACAACAATCTATGATTACGCGTGTTTTAAATGCGTATGAAACTGATCCGCAATTGCGAGATGCTAAGGTAAACCAAAGTTTTCTTGAAAAACAGCCAGACAGACTTCGTGATATTGTAACTTATAATCAAGATTTAATGCGGATTATGAAAACATTCATTATTCCAGATATTGATAGTCATAATGCGTTGACACTGGAGAGTGCTGTTAGAACGTGGGCTGAGAAAGAAAGAGATCGTCTTGACGGGGTTAATGTTATAAATCAGGACGGCACATTTAGATTATTTAATGATGATGGTAGTGTAAATAAAGACTTTGTAGATTTTATGTTACCGTATTGGTTTAGTAACCCCGCTACAGGTGATCCTATTACAACTGAGCATTATCGAGACGGTTATTTTTCTGATAGAACTGATATGGTACAAAACATACCTCCAACTGGAGTTGATATCGCGTTTCAGGTTGGCCGAACAGGGGGTCGAGATTGGGATTGGATTGAAACTCTTGCTACGTATGGACGACATAATAATTTGCCTGAAGCTAATCTCTGGAATTGGGATGAAGGGGCGCCAGCATACGATTATATTAGAACATTAATGAAAGATCACATAACTCAAGATGCGCTTGGAAAGGAACGGCTTGTTCTGGGTACGGTAGGACGAGGGGGAGTAACAAATCCGGGAGATGAGGGGCTAAGATCATATTTATGGGATAACTGGGATAGGTTATTTGGGGTGGGAGACGAATCTGTACTCAAGAAAGGGAATTTGAGGGTTGGTCGTATTGATAAAGCTCAACGCGAAGCGGGTCTGTATTCGCTCTTAGATATACAGAGTATATTGGGTAAAATGACTCAGCATGTAGAGACAACTGATCCTGTAGAACCTACCGAACAACCGAGTATAATAGAAGGGGAAGAACCTGTTGAACCTGTTCAAGATGCAGAACCTGTTCTAGATACAGACTCTGTTCAAGACCCAGCAGTAATTGCATTAACACCCGCAGAGCGTGAAAGGAAAACTACATTGGCATTTCTAGATGAACAGTTAGCTTTAATAGCCGCTACAAATGACCCATCAATGGTAGATATGTTGGTAGGTATGGTGAATAGAGCGTTAACCACCGTTGGAGAAGAGCTAACAGAAGACCACTTTAGAAAAGTTCTAAAGGCAAGGACGGAAGCTGGGAACTATACGTTTGGTTTGGATACTTGGGGTCAACTGCCCGGTTTCCCAGCGTATTATGATAGTATAGAGGAAGACGTAAACCTTAGAAATGAATTTTCGGCAGAAGGGCCAAATGTTATTCCTCAAGCACAGCTTGGGCTTGAGCAACCAGAAATACCCGATCCAGCCGCCGACTTAGCGGCAGACGACTTACTAGAATGGGCAAATCTTAAAGGTGAGTATGAGACCGCAGTAAAAGCTTTTAATGAATATGTTGCTAAAAATAAGAAGATTAACCTAGATAAACAGAAGCCAAGTTTTGAACCGGGAAGTTTTAAGAAGAGACGAAACGAAGTAGAGAAAACAGCTAATAAATTAAACGATTTCCTTTATCCAGAAGGTTCTGATGGGTCTAGATTTAACGACGCTCAACTAGAAGCATTGACAAACCCAGAGAGTCCGTGGCATCTTCCGGGTATTGACGGAGTGGAAGCAGTGGCTAAAACCGCAAAAGCATTTCAAATTGCGGCGTATGTTCCCCCGTGGTTAAGAGAAGCTGGCGCTAACGAGGGTGATCCTAACCATTGGAGAAATGATATAGGAGAAAACGGGCGTGGTCGTATCGGCATTCCTTGGGAGGAAAAATTAGATTGGTTGCAGCAAACTGGGTGGAAACCTACATACCAACCTAAAGAGATGGAAATTATCAAAGATTTATACTATGGAGAGAATCTAGAGGATGTGGTGAATCCGTGGTATATTGTTCATCAGCCTACGGATGAACGGATTGCAGAAGAAACTCTTACTCGTATATTTGCGGAGGATAGTACGGGATGGCCTCACGGTATGGATAAAAAGCCAAATGATAACTATTTTAAAATTCATCCGGATTTCATGGAGCGATTTCAAAATAATCAAGCCCCTGCTGAATATTTACGAAGTCTTTTACAAATAGATTTAACACACCCTGTGGTGGCGCAGTGGTGGAACAAGATGGCACCTGTAGACCGACAATATCTTCTTGAACGGACACTTTCGGTAGATAATTTTGAAGATGAAGCAGCTGGTATATTAAAAGCTTATCAGGAGCATAGACATATTATGGTGGGTGGATATTTTATGAATGTTGTGCTAAACGATTTTCGTTTAAAAGACGATATAACCACTACTCTGAAGTTAATTACAGAGTCAACTTATGACGCCGCCACTCTTTCAGTACATATAGCGGACTTATTGGGACAAGATGGAGAAGACGTTATAGACAGACCTATGCCATCATTTGGTACAATAAATAGACAGGGAGAACTCCAAAGGATGGGTACGTTCGATCATCCAACAGCGTCACCAGCGGATACGACTCCTTATAGT
>Ga0114898_1002198_pt1 | contig 10477 bp, 9 predicted proteins | sample Malvired_Geostar_FD_83496 | JGI IMG/M metagenome (GOLD analysis project Ga0114898, IMG submission 83496) | Marine viral communities from the Global Malaspina Expedition - Malaspina viral metaG DeepMed_Geostar | ecosystem: Environmental > Aquatic > Marine > Oceanic | place: Mediterranean Sea... | reverse complement strand
GCTGATGCAGATACGTGACGTTGTCAGCCGCATTTTCGCGCTTGCCGCCACTGACCGTGAGCACGCCACGCTCGACTTGCAGATCCAGGTCGGACTCCTGGAAACCTGCGGCTGCTACGATGATGCGGTACTGATCATCGCCGTGCTTTTCCACGTTATACGGCGGAAAGCTGCTGCTCGCGTCGTTGCGCAGGGCAGACTCGAACAGATCGTTGAAACGATCGAAGCCAATGGATTGGCGGAACAATGGAGCCATCGAGAAACTGGTCATTTTGCTATCTCCTGATCTTCAGCGAGTGGTTGCAACGGGACCCGAATTCGGCATCCCGTATCGCCATAAATTGGCGCTGTCCGATCCATTTCAAGACCGTTCGTCGGGAGTTTTTTATGCATAAAGTCATGCTGATCACCGGCGCCAGCCGTGGCATAGGCGCGGCCACCGCCAGGCTTGCGGCCGCGCAGGGCTATGCCCTGTGCCTGAACTATCACCATCGCCAGGATGCTGCCGAGCTATTGCTCCAGGAGATCAAAAGCGCTGGCAACCACGCCATTGCGGTGTCGGCCGACGTCAGTGACGAGGCACAGGTCGCCCGGCTTTTCGCCGCGATCGACGATGAGTTCGGCCAGCTCGACGTGCTGGTCAACAATGCCGGCATGCTGGAGCGCCAGATGCGTCTGGACGAAATGGATGCGGCACGGTTGGCGCGGGTGTTCGCGGTCAATGTGACCGGCAGTTTTCTGTGTGCCCGCGAGGCAGTCAGGCGTATGTCCACCCGCCATGGCGGCTACGGCGGTGCCATCATCAATGTCTCCTCGATCGCGGCAAAACTCGGCGCGCCCAACGAATACATCGACTACGCAGCCGCCAAGGGCGCGATCGACAGCATGACCCTTGGCCTGGCCAAGGAAGTGGCCGCCGAGGGCATCCGGGTGAATGCGGTACGACCGGGCGTGATCCGCACGGAGATTCACGCCAGTGGCGGCGAGCCGGGACGCGTCGAGCGGGTCAAGGCCGGCGTGCCCATGGGCCGTGGCGGTGAGCCTGAGGAAGTGGCCGAGGCGATTCTCTGGTTGGCCAGCGAAAAGGCCAGTTACGCCAGCGGCGCGCTACTGGACATCGCCGGCGGCCGCTGATCCCATACTGCTTCGCCAGCGCCTAGCCGGCGGCTCGCAAGCCCGGCGCTGCGCTGTCGAGCCCCAGCAGAGCATCGAGCCGCTCGCAATCGTTTTCGCGCCGCAACTGGGCGAACAGCGAGATGGCTTGCGGGTAGCTGCGCGTGAGCATCGACAGCCACTGCTTGAGACGGCCCGGTGCGTAGCGAGGGGACATCTTGCGCCGCGCCTGCACCCAGAACTCAGCGAGCAGCGGCTGAAGCTCGTCCCAGCCCATGGGGTCGACCGTTTCGCCCCGTTTCGCCGCGCTGATCTGACGGGCCAGATCCGGACGGCAGACCAGCCCGCGGCCCAGCATGATGTCATCGACGCCACTGATTTCGCGGCATCGGCGCCAATCCTCCAACGACCAGATGTCACCGTTGGCGAACACCGGAACCGCAACCACATCCTGCACCTTGGCCACCCATTCCCAATGCGCTGGCGGCTTGTAGCCATCCACCTTGGTCCGAGCATGCACCACCAGTTGCCCGGCACCGCCCTGGGCCAATGCACGGGCGCAATCGAGAGCGCCATCGGGACTGTCGAAGCCCAGGCGCATCTTGGCGGTGACCGGAATGTGCGCCGGCACCGCCCTGCGCACTTCCTGCAGGATCGAGTGCAGCAGTTCAGGCTCCTTGAGCAGCACCGCGCCGCCGCGAGATTTGTTCACGGTCTTAGCCGGGCAACCGAAATTCAGGTCGATAGCGGGGGCGCCGAGCGTACAGGCGAGCGCAGCGTTGTCGGCCAGGCACAGCGGGTCGGAGCCGAGCAATTGAACCCGCAACGGCGTGCCGGCGCGGGTCTTCGCGCCGTTGTCCAGTTCAGGCGCCAGTTTGCGGAAGCTGGATGGCGGTAGCAGACGATCCGATACCCGAATGAACTCGGTCACGCACCAGTCCACACCGCCAATGCCGGTGAGCACGTCGCGCAGTATTTCGTCGACCAGGCCTTCCATCGGTGCCAGAGCAATTTGCATCAAAAACGGACCAATCGAAAAAGGACCGCATTGTACGGAGCCAGGCGACGCTTAGGAACGTCCCCGCTCATGCCACCGGGCGGCTATTGATCCGTGTCGTCACGGTCCTCGATGGTGTCGGTTCCGGTCGTTGCGCCCATTCCGCCGGTGGTCCCCGTCGCCCCGGTGCCCATCGTGCCCAATGCGGACGAGTCGTCATCATCCGAGACACGGTCATCGAGGCCATTGCGCCCTGCGTCGCGGCGCTGCGGCGTCGTCTGTTCCATCGCCTCGGTGCCCGTGGTGGACGGATTCGACAAGTCGCCTTCTGCATCCGCCAGCGCGGCGCCTGCTGCGAACACCAGGCTGGCGCTCGTCAATACGATCATCTTCAACATGGTTGTCTCCCGCGGGTTCGGTTCGCTCAATCGTCGTCACGGTCGCCCAGCGTGCGGCGCGGGCGATGCTCCATATCGGTATCGTTGTCGCCGTGGCCCGACTCGTCATACACCGAGCGCGTACGGGGCGCCTCGGGCTGGCTGCGATCCACTTCGGGGCGCTCAGGCAGTCGTTCGATTCCCTGGCCGAGCCCCATGGACCCGTTGCCCAGGGTGCGATCAGCCGCACCGATGTTCTGCGTCAGCTCGAGCGCCGGCGAATCGGCCTGAACCGCAGTGCTGCCCGCCATTGCAACAAGCCCTAGCGCGATCAGATAGAACGTCCGCATAGGCCCTCCTTTTACAAGGTCACGACAGTCTTTAGGCAACCCGGAGGATCGGCCGTGCGCTGTCGATTGGCATCTCCGACCAATGGCAAGCGGAACCGTTGCATCGAATCAAGGGTCCCACTTGGCAGAGACGTCAGGTTAGAAAGGAATCCAACATGATCGCACCCGCACTGGTAATCCTCTTGATGATCATTGGCTGGAGCGCCGCCGCGTTCGCCATGCTCTGGGGAATGTTGCGAATCGCCCGCTATCATCACAAGCCGAGCCAGCAAGCCCCGCAGGACCGACAAGTTCGGGCGATAGCGGCGAAGAACGGGATAAACCTTTCGCTGAGCGCCTGACTTGATTGCCCGCTGTGCAATTAAGCCGTGACAGGGCCAACGAAAGCTGTAGAATGCCGGCCCACAGACGCGGGATGGAGCAGTCTGGTAGCTCGTCGGGCTCATAACCCGAAGGTCGTCGGTTCAAATCCGGCTCCCGCAACCACATACGGAAAAGGCCACTCTTGCGAGTGGCCTTTTTTCGTTGCCCCCCACGTGCCATTGATGCGAGCGGGACGGCTAAGCGACTGAATGAAAACGGTTTATTTTCGGCTTGAGGTTGACAGAGAGACCTCAGCCTGTAGAATGCCGCCTCACAGACGCGGGATGGAGCAGTCTGGTAGCTCGTCGGGCTCATAACCCGAAGGTCGTCGGTTCAAATCCGGCTCCCGCAACCACATACGAAAAGGCCACTCTTGCGAGTGGCCTTTTTCGTTCTGTCTGAAAAAAAACATCTGCCGCCCCTCCCCCCATGCCCAGCTATTACCCGCTTTAATCCGCACATCCAGGCACCTTGTCGGTTTTACCTGCCAAGTTTCATGCTAGGCCGATCGACCTAGTTCAAAAGATGGAGCGTTATTTAACAAACGCTGGCGGTCGATCTACCGATTTAGGTTAGTACTAGATCAATCAACGGATTGCGACAAGCGGTCCTGCTCCGGGCGGAAAATAAAAGCTATTGCGCCTTGACTGCCGCTTGGTTCTGAATGATAACTACGTTCACACAACACATGAGACAGGACGTTTAGCCGCAAACCGTCAATAAATCTGGTTTGCCGCCGTACATGCGCAGGGATGGGCATTCTTCATTACAGCTCGGTCGCTGTCCTGCGCTGACACACTCTTTTCTCACGCTCTCTCGAAACTCAGCCGAGTGCGGTAGCTTTGCCCTGAGGGTCGCCCGAAGTGACCGGTGCGAGGCAGGGTCGCCCTGCGACAGTACCGAGCCAACGGCACCACAGGCGGCCAATGGCGGTAGCTTTGCCTGAAGGAACCGGTGCGAGTCACATGCCGCCGCCATATAAAATATCGAATCGACCTTACTGCTGAAACAATCATGGCTTCGCGTCTTTCATGGCAGTACCGCGTCCCAGCAATTGAATGCTGTCTACATTCGGAGCTCACCGTGAATACCCTGTTCCGTAGCATCGATATCGAAGCGCATCAATTAATTGTCAGGGAAATGAACATAAAGGGAAGTTCATGTATTTCCAACTTCCTGACGCCCGAACAATTAAATCTACTGCAGAATTACGTCCGGACCGACGCTGAGAAACATAACAGTCGATACTTTGCTCACCATGACGGAATTGCGTTGGAAAGTTCGCTATTGGGCGTGCTAAGCGCTACGCCGGAGTTTCGAAAACTACTCGAAAGCATCTATCAGCAAGCCACTGGCGAACCCGCTCACAGCGACCAGATCCTCAAGGTGCTGCGTTGCGTGCAGGGCAAGACCGGAAGGCGTGAATCAAATTGCTTTCACTACGACGCCAGTCTCGTGACCGTGCTGTTGCCCATCGAGATTCCCCAGGACGGGGTCGCTCGAGGCGACTTGATCATGTTTCCCAACCTCCGCCAAATACGTTCGAGCGTGCTGCTCAACATATTGGAAAAGGCCCTGTTGCAGAATGGGTTGAGCCGAATGCTGATCACTGTCGCCATTCGCCAGCATGTGCTGCGGCCGGAAAAGCTCCAGCTGGTTCCGGGCAATCTCTATCTGTTCTGGGGCTACCGCACGCTCCATGCAAACGAGCCCTGCGACCCCGTCAGTCGCCGAGCGACTGCCATCTTTCATTATGGCGACCCGCACGCGGGCAGCCTTGCAACCCGCCTGATCCTCAAGCTGAACCAGCGCCGCGCCCGGCGCGCAACCGAGCTTGGCACGCAGCCGATCGCCTGACCGGGCCGATGCGGGCCTCCGTTTCGCCTCCTGATATCGAAAGTGACTACCGATAAGGACATCGCGATGATCAACGTCACCCAGTCGTATCTCGGTAACAAAGCCAAGTTCATGCGCTATGTGGACAGCATCTATTCGTCCGGCTGGCTGACCAATCATGGTCCGCTGGTCACCGAGCTCGAAGCGCGTCTGCGGGACTACCTGGGCGTTCGAAACATCATTCTCACCAACAACGGGACCCTGGCGTTACAGATTGCCTACCGTGCGCTGAACCTGACGGGCAGCGCCATCACCACCCCGTTCAGCTTCGTGGCGACGACCAGCTCGCTGCAGTGGGAAGGTATCCGGCCGATTTTCGCCGACATCGACAAAGCCAGCTGGAACATGGACCCGCAGGCCATAGAGGCAAGAATCGACAGCGATACCAGCGCAATCGTCGCCACCCATGTGTTCGGCAATGCCTGTGACGTGGAAGCCATCGGCCAGATCGCCGAACGGCACCGGCTCAAGGTCGTCTACGACGGCGCCCATGCATTCAGCGTCCGCTACAAGGAGCGCTCGGTTTTCAGCTGGGGCGATATCAGCGTGCTCAGCTTCCATGCGACCAAACTCTTCCACACCATCGAAGGCGGCGCCATCGTCACCCATGACGATGCGTTGGCGGCCAGGATCCGCTTGCTGTGCAATTTCGGCATCGTCGATACAGACATCATCGACGGGATCGGCATCAACGCCAAGCTCAACGAGTTCGCCGCCGCCATGGGCCTGTGCATCCTCGATGACATCGAACTCATCCTGGAGCAGCGGGCCGAGATCTCCCGGCGCTACGAAGAGCAGCTCGGCGACTGGTTCGACTTGCAGCGACAGCAACCGCATTCCCAACGCAACCACAGCTACTTCCCGATCGCACTCGCGCACGAGCAGCAACTGCTGCGCTGCCGCGCGGCGCTGAATGACAAGGGCATCAATCCCCGGCGTTATTTCTACCCCTCGCTCGACACCCTGGGCTATCTACAGCCGCAGCCGCCGCAGATGCAGTCTCGATCCCTGAGCCGCCGGGTGCTTTGCCTGCCAATCTATCCAGGCCTGCCGCGACACATCCAGAACACCGTGATCCAGACCTTGCTGCACGAATCGTCGCAACGCAGCCCTCGGCCAGCCGAGCGCTTCTGGCCCCAGCTCAACGTCGGCGGGGCGGTGGAGCACCGCTTCAGCCTGCCCGACGCCGAACTCAAGAATACTCACTGATGACCCCTTCGGCGCCCGACTTCATGTCCGATCGAAAGCTATCGATGATCCGCAACACCAGCCTGAGTTACGCCGGACAGGCCTACGCCCTGCTGGTCGGTATCCTCATCCTGCCCTTCTACCTCGGGCATCTGGGTGCCGAAGCCTACGGCCTGATTGGTTTCTTCGCGGTGCTGCAAGCCTGGCTGCAACTGCTGGATGCGGGCCTTTCGCCGTCGCTGGTTCGTCAGATCGCGCATTTGCGCGGGCGTCGAGACGAAGCAGCGCAACGCTACGAAGCGGGACACCTGCTGCGCTCGTTCGAGATCATCTTCCTGCCGTTGGCATCGCTGACGGCGCTGGCGATTCATTGCTCGAGCGACTGGATCGCCCAGCACTGGTTGCAGGCCCAGGATCTCGGCACGGCCACCCTCGTGCATTGCATCAGCCTGATGGGGCTGATGATTGGCCTGAAGCTGTACGCCACGCTTTATAAAAGCGGCTTGCAGGGGCTCGAGCTGCATGCATGGCTGAACGGCGCGAACATTCTGATCGCCACCCTGCGCTATTTCGGTGGCCTGCTGCTCGTGGCAACCGTGAGCCAGGACCCGCTGGACTTCTTTGTTTTCCAGACCGCCGTCGCGCTGTTCGAAATGCTGGTGTTCGCCGTCAAGGCCTATTCGCTGATGCCCAAGCCAACGCTGCTCAGCGGCTTCGACTGGGCGGTGGTCAAGCCGGTGTTGCCATTTGCCGCCGGCATGTCGTTGACCTCGGTGCTATGGATCGTCCTGACTCAGTTGGACAAGGTGCTGCTGTCCAATGTGCTGCTGCTCAAGGAGTACGGTTATTTCTCGCTGGTCGCCCTGATATCGACCGGCATCATGACGCTCACCAACCCGCTGGTGCAGACGTTACTGCCGCGCATGACCATGCTCATCGCCCAGGGCCGGATTGCCGACATGCAGGCGCTTTACCTGAATGCCAGCCGATTCGTCTGCAGCCTGCTGTTTCCCCTGTCCGGCGTCATCGCGTTTCACTCCGCCGAGCTGATTTTTGCCTGGACCGGCGACGCGCAAGCCGCGCAATGGAGCCGCCTGGTACTGCCCTGGTACGTGCTCGGCAGCGCAATCATGGCGGTTACGGCGTTCCAGTTCTATCTGCAATATGCCTACGGGCAGTTGCGCCTGCACGTCTGGTTCAGCCTGATCAGCGCCGCGCTGAGCATCCCGCTGGTGATCCATGCGGCACTCGAACACGGCGTCTACGGCGCAGCGCTGGCCTGGTTCGGGCTGCGCATGCTGACCTTCCTGATCTGGCCGCCAATGGTGCACAAGCGCTTCGCCGCCGGCCTGCATCGGCAATGGCTGCAGGACTTGCTGCGCATCACGGCCATGACCGGCCTCGGCCTGCTGATCGGCGAACCGGTGTTCTCCGCCATCGCCAGCGACAGCCGCTTCGACATCTTCCTCGCACTGGCCGTCAGCGGCTTGATCTGCCTGACGCTGGTCGCGTTCACCTCCAAACCCGTCGTATTGCGACTTTACGTGCTGATGACCAAGTCGAGTGCCTGAATGAATACCCAACCAAAAAACGAACAGGACCTGACCGCCGCCTGGAGCAACCGGCGAGAACCGCTGGTGACCATCATTTGCCTGGCCTATAACCACGCGCCTTTTATACGGGACACGCTCGATGGCTTCCTTCGCCAGGAAACCAGCTTCCCGTTCGAGGTGATTGTGCACGACGACGCATCGACCGATTCCACCGCAGCGATCATCGCTGAGTACGCCGCGCGTTACCCGGATCTGATCAAGCCCATCTATCAGCGCGAGAACCAGTACCGCCTGGGCGTGCCGTTCAGCACCCGCCTGTTCGCTCAGGCGCAAGGCAGGTACATCGCCTACTGCGAAGGGGACGACTACTGGACCGACCCGCGCAAGCTGCAAATCCAGGTCGACTTCCTCGAAGGCCACCGCGATTACGTGATGACCTACCACGATGCCTTCATGTTCAACAGCCAAGGGGTGGTTCGCAGCCCGCACCTGCAAGGCCGGTATCGCCAGGACGCCAGTGCCCGCCAACTGCAACAGGCGCGCCCGATCTCTACGCTGACGGTGTGCTTTCGCAATCTGGTCAAGGAACTGCCGCCGGAACTGCATGGCGTCGAGGTGCTGGACATCTGCTGGTGGTCGCTGCTCGGTGCCCACGGCAAGGGCAAGTTCATCGCATCGATAAAACCCGCCGCCTACCGGGTGCACGAGGGTGGGATCTTTTCGATGCGCAGCAGCAAACAACGCATCCAGATGTCCATGCACGCCTATTACAGCCTCGCTCGCTATTACCAACGCATAGGCGATCAGTCGCTCTACGAATACTTCATGGTCCAGGTGTTCGCCCAGGCGCTGGCCTCCATTTCCCCGCTCAGCAAGCTCCAGGCACTGGGCCAGGTGTTCCAGAACATCAGCGTCAATCTGTTACGCAGACTCACCCCCGGCGCCTGACCGCGCATGACCGCTACCTGCCGCACCGATAGCGCAACACTCAAGGAAGGATCCGCAATGACTGCCATGGCCCACTCCTCGCTGGAATACGACCGGGACAATCGCATCGACCTGGCGCGAATTCTGCGCGTGGCCTTCGATCACAAGGCGCTGATTTTCACCATCACCGCCCTCTTCGGGTTGCTTGGCATCGCCTATGCCGTTGTCGCCACGCCGGTCTACCGGGCGACCGCGATGATCCAGATCGAACCGAAGAAGGCCGGGATAACAGGCGTTCCGGAAGCCATCGCGCGGCCCAACTCGGTGTCCCAGGCGGTGACAGAAATCGAGCTGATCAAATCGCGCTCGGTCCTGGGACGCACGGTCGACGCCCTGAAGCTCTACATCGACACCCGTCCCAAGTACGTCCCGTTGCTGGGCAGCTACATGGCGCGGCTGCACGACCCGGAAAAGGATGGCGAGCTCGCCGCGCCTCTTCTGGGCATGGACAGCTACGCCTGGGGCGGCGAAAAACTGGTGGTGTTCCAGCTGGACGTACCCGAAGCCTACCTGGGCGAAAAGCTGACGCTGCGTGCGGGCAGCGCAGGCGCGTTCACCCTCTATGACTCGGACGCGCGATTGCTACTCAGCGGCAAGGCCAACGAGGCCGTCCAACAGCAAGGCTTTCGCGTGCAGATCGCCGAACTCAAGGCGCGCCCGGGGACCGAGTTCGCGGTCGTGCGCAGCCGGCCGCAAACCACGGCGCTGGACTACCAGAAGCGTCTGAAGGTCGGTGAAGCAGGCAAGGACTCCGGCATCATCTACCTCACCCTGGAAGATCCGGACGCCGACAAGGCCAATCGGGTACTCGACCAGATCAGCCGGCTATACGTACGCCAGAACATCGAACGCAGCTCCGCCGAGGCCGCCCAGCGCCTGGAATTCCTGCGCTCGCAGGTGCCACTGGTACGCAAGGAGCTGGAAAAGGCCGAAGCCGCCCTCAACGACTACCAGACCAGCGCCCAGTCGGTGGATATCAGCATCGAGACCAAGAGCGTGCTGGACCAGATCGTCGCGCTGGAATCGCAAATCTCCGAGCACAACCTCAAGCGCACCGAATACAACCAGCTCTATACGCCCGAGCATCCGACCTATCGGACCCTGGTGACCAAGATCGGCCAGTTGCAGGCGCAAAAGAACGCGCTGATGGGCAAGATCGATACCCTGCCGATGACCCAGCAGGAACTGTTGCGCCTGAACCGCGACATGCAGGTCACCACTCGGACCTACACGCTGCTGCTGGACAAGGCCCAGGAGCAGGACATCCTGCGCGCCGGCACCATCGGCAACGTCCGGATCATCGACAGTGCCTACGCCGTGGTGGAGAAGCCGGCCAAGCCCATCAAGCCGCTGGTGGTGCTGATCGCCGTCTTCGTCGGATTGCTGGTATCGGCCGTCGTCATCCTGGTGCGGCAAGTGTTCTATCGCGGCATCGAGAACCCCGAGACGATCGAACACCTGGGCGTGCCGGTGTATGCCGCGCTGCCTTTTTCAGGAAAACAGGAACACCTCTATCGGCTGCGAAAGATTCGTGACGGCAGGAGCAAGCTGCTGGGCGCAGCGGACCCGGCCGATCTCGCCATCGAATCGCTGCGCAGCCTGCGCACCAGCCTCATGTTCGCCATGCTCGAGGCGCGTAATCAACTGTTGGTG
>Ga0114898_1002197_pt1 | contig 10477 bp, 18 predicted proteins | sample Malvired_Geostar_FD_83496 | JGI IMG/M metagenome (GOLD analysis project Ga0114898, IMG submission 83496) | Marine viral communities from the Global Malaspina Expedition - Malaspina viral metaG DeepMed_Geostar | ecosystem: Environmental > Aquatic > Marine > Oceanic | place: Mediterranean Sea... | reverse complement strand
GCTTGGGGGGTTCTGGAGCGCGGGGCGGCGGTTGGTACGCATCGTTACCGGATAGCAGTTGGTGTAGTTGGTAGCCCGTCCCCTTGGCACCACAGCCAAAACAAAAAAACAGACTCTGTTCGTCGTTGACAGCAAAAGAGCCGGAGTGGTCAGGCCTCTCCCTATCATCATGTGTAGGAAGTGGACAGGCCATTGTGTAGCGGGAGCGGGGGTTGTTGGTAGTCTTGTATCGACGGGGTGCTAGATACTGTATGACCTCCAGTATCTGGTAGTCGTGTTGACGCACACCCCTAATCGGTGCTAACATCTGAGTCGCCTCCTAGACAATGATGGGCCTGGGAGGGTGGTTGGGCAGGAGACCCCGGTGACGATAGGCTGGGGTCTTCTGTTTTGTTCTATACCCTCGGGCCGAGCCGCCGTATCATACCCTAGCGATTACTTCGGTGCAATGGTTTTCCCGTACTTGGTTTTTCTCCCCCAAAGTGAGTTACCTAGTTTCCGCCGTACCACTATGCAGTCTTCGATAAGATAGCGGCAAACCCCTGTGCAGACAGGCTTATTGCAATGCGGGCAACGGTGGCGTGTCCGTTGCCCGCAGAAGATACATTTCCACATTAGTTGGGGCGCCGCTCACGTATCTGGACATACTCATTGGGAGCCAGGGCAATCTTTTGATACTTTATGCCCAACTTGAGCAGCCAGTAAGCTAACCCTGCCTTTGATATGCCAAGGGTGCCGCAAGTCTCAACGAAGCCGTCTTGGTTAATTAGGGCAGGGAGTAGGGTTTCCAAGTCTTGATGATGTTGCTCTTCGATTTCACGCATCTTTGGGCTTTTTTTAGGCGTCATCGGTCCCTCTCTTGATGGACAAGCGGCGGCTCGTTGGTATCTCAGCCCTCTCAATTATCTCCGCGACCGCAGTGCCATACTTATCCCAGTGAGTCACCGTCCTCATGTCAAAGTTTGCGTCCACTTGCGTAGTTACAGTTTCTTCATGGGCTGGGGTATACCCCGTCTGGAAGACCTCGGGCGGGATTAGCTCAGCCAAGGTGTATAGAATCTTTGGGTCATATTTGGGGCTTACCAGCCGACATTCAGCCTTGGGGTGGTAACGGGCGGTGGCACCCTCCTCACGCATCCGGTTGGTAAGCTCCATACCTATGCGACCTTGGATGTCTATTTTCTCTTTGGCCTGTGCCTGGTAATGGAGCCACAGGTCAATGAGCATGATGTCGTCCATCTTGCCCATGTTCTTGAGTACGTCTTTCTCGGGGCTTCCTTGTTGTACGGAAGTGAAATTAGCCATTGGCGTTCCTCCTAGTTGTCTGGATTCTTTGACGGCGGGCTGCCCTGGCGCGGATGCCTACGGTGAGGCTTTTGATGTTTGACTTACGTTGAACCTTGGCCTCGGCCTTACCCTTTTTTTGTTCGCGCCTCTCTCCTTTCAGCATTACGCTTCCTCCATGACTGAAAATAGTAGCGATTCCGCCAAGTCTAGGTCAACGGACTCAATAATGCCCTCGTCGTCCATCTCCCCCATGACCGCCGATGTAACGGTGGCCTTGGCATCTACTAGCTGGGCGATGCGCTCGTCAATCGTGCCAGCGGCCAGCAGGTAGTGAACGGTAACGGCATTGTCCTGGCCGATGCGGTGTAGGCGGGCGACCGCTTGGGCGTGGTCTGTAGGCGACCAACCAAACTCTAGCATGGCAACATGGCTGGCCCCACGCTGTAGGCCATCAACACCCATTCCCATGGATTTGAGACCGCAGACGATAACTGGGAAAGCCCCATCACCAAAGGCCGTTACGTTATCCCGCCGCCACCTAGCAGACCTTCGCCCATCTAAGGGTGCCGGGACAGGCAAGCCTGCCTTCTGTAGCCCGTCAGTTATGGCGTCGCCAAGGTCGTGATGGTGGACATACACCACCAGAGGCTCCCCTGTCTGGATAAAGTTAGTAATCCAGTCTAGGGCTACGTCCACCTTGGCTAATGCCGCCTCATGTTTGAGGCGGGTTATCTCCGTGATTACTAGGCCATCCAGCCGGACTGTGGAATTGCGTTCGGCCCTGCTGGCGATGGCTATGCCCTTCGCCCCTGTTTCCAGGGAAGTGATGCTCTCCCGTTCACTTCGCAGGGACTCAGCCAGGTCTTCTAGGCGCTCTCTCACTTCCTGGCGGACTTGGTGATACTTGGTTAGGTCTACCTCAAACGGGACGGTTACTGATTGTATTTCGGGGAGTTGTGCCATGACTTCTACCTTCCTTCGCCTCACCATGACCTCTTCCCGTAGGATTTTATCCAGCTCGTCTAGGTGAGAAGCGCCGGAAAAATCCCAAGCCTTATCCCGAATGTTCTTCTCAGGGTTCCAACGGGTCTCGACGCGTTGAGGGTCGCAGAAGCGCATGGCGTAGCGGAAGAAGTTCGGCCACATCTTGCTCTGCACGCATTGTATTTGGTGCCATAGCTCCTTGGGGCGGTTCACCACCGGGGTTCCCGTTAAAGCTAGGACAGATTCAACGCCGGGCAGTTGACATATCGTGGCAGAAACCTTGCTACGCTTCGACTTAACCTCCTTCACGTAATGGCTCTCGTCGAGTATCACTACTTTAGGGCGGTAGTCGAGCAAATTGCTCATGCGTTTGCCTAGTATGTCGTAGTTGACAATAGCCAAAGGCCGCTCCAGCGGTCGTAGGCGCGTGCCCTTTACGATTTCGATGTCCTCGGCGGGGATGCCCAGCCACCTTGTTATCTCCTGTGCCCACTGGAGTTTAATAGCGGCGGGGCAGACTATGAGGGCAGGCCGCAACTCTGGGTGGTTGTACAGCCATGCCAGGGCCGTAGCGGTCTTGCCAAGGCCCATTTCGTCGGCTATCAGGCTACGCCCAGCCCAGCCCTCGATACTATCGAGGGCTTCGACTTGGTAGGGGTACAGAGTGCCCCCAGGCAGTTCTTTAATCATCGCCGCCCACCCCTGCTACTACTTTGGGGGCAGCCACGGGTCGAGGGAAGGCTTCAGCCTTATTCCCGCCGTGGAGCCAGCGCAGTAGTTGCACCGGGCGGCCTTGAACCCAGGCGTTCCACGCCTTGATAGTGAGGGCGGCAATCTCCGCTCTACTTAGCTTATCCACTCGCTTGATGCCGGTGGCGTGCTTTTCTAGGCGTGTCCGTAGGTGGTAGATGGGGTCTTTCCCCCCATCGTACATGCCCAGTATGAGCCTGCGGAAGAATTCCGGCCCTTGGGTGCTATTCGCCTCACAGATGACATAGTGGCAAAATACCGCCAGGCTTTGGGGCATGAGGCGGCGTAAGCTGGGCTGACCGGCAACATAGGCCGTCGATACGGCCATGTTAGGACGGCGGCTCGCAAACTCTCGCATCATGTGGTTGTTGAGCGGAACTATCCCACTCCTTGCTTTGTCCACGGTAAAACCTGGGAAGTAGCCATGCTCGTAATTCCATAGATTGTGGAGGGCAGCGGCTAATGCTTTACCGTGAGGATTGCCGTCCAGGGTTAGGGCATCGCCGCCAGTGCGGCGCGCCCCTGTGTCCAGGGCGTCAATCTCAGCCTCACTTAGCCCCCTGATAACCAGGAACTCCTGAGACACACCGCTTTCAACAACCATCCACATCCTGTGCTGGCCGTTCCTCAAACGCCCTTGGTCGTCAAAGTGGATGGGAGCCACCGTGTTAAAGAATTCGCCATTCTTGGCTTGGCGGACGAGGTCGTCTACGATGCTCTGCCGTAGGGGGCGGTTGCCAGGCATGGTTTCCAGGTACTTTTCGGCCTCTGCCGGAGTGATGACCTCTTGGGATACCACTTGGGACTTGGTGGGGGTGCGGACCATGATTAAGCCTCCTCTTTTTGCGCCAGGTATTCATTCAGGCGCTCTTTCGCTTCCGCCACTGTGTAATATTCCACGTAATCCGGCACAGGGACGCCTAAAGCCTCAGTGATTTCCTGATTGTTCTCTCGGGGGTCTAGGCCTACACTTTTGGCGTAAAGGTAGACTTCGGTGATGGCCTTGGTCTTGCCAAGGGTTTGGGAAACACGGTCATTACCGTGTGGTGGTGGCTCAGAGGGGTGGATTGGGTCTTGGGCAATTTCCTCGTCGCTCATATGGACAGACTCACCCGTCTGCCGGGATAGATGCTCGATATACGCCTTGCGTATGACTAGCGGCACCACTTTGAGGTGCGCGTTGCGTAACGCCTTGCCCATTGCCTTGCGATTAACGACGCTCAAAGGGTCTTGGTTGGCTCCCAGGTAAGGCTCGGAACCACGAGCGTTAACAGTGAACGTATTACCAGTCGCTGGCTCAGTGGCCCGGAAAACTGCATCCACTATCCAGTTACCTTCGACCACCTTGTCGTTGGCGGTCAGCAGTTCCAACTGGGGGCAGAGTTGGCGCACAGCGCATTGGGCGTATAGTTCTTGTGCCCCTTCGGCAGATAGGGCCGTCACTTTGCGAGGGTTGGTACGGCCAAAACTTAACGTATATGTCGAGGATGCAGAAACCTTCTGCCATACTTGGGCGTTGATTTCCTGCTGAACGGCTACGCTGGTGGGGTCTGGTGTGGCTAGGGTCATACCTTTTCCTCCTGTGTTTTTTCCGGTGTGGGTGGGTTGATGAGCCAGGTATATTTGCTCCGCTCCTCGTCGCATTTCCGGCACATGATGGCGAACCAAGAGAAATGGTACATTCGGCGACCCTCGCCACATTTTCGGCAATAGATAACCCTGCCGTTGCGACCGGCGCGAGTGTATCGGTTCACTAGCACTGGCTCGGTGACTTCGGGCTTCTTAGCTTCCTCGCTGTCAAAGATGACGTTGATGGTCATGGTCATTCCCTCCTTCCTACATTTGGCACTCGCAATCGTGTGCCAAGCAGTTCCCCACCCTCAATGGGTGATGCCGATGGTCGCACCACGCGCATCTAGGCACTTCGGCGGGTTGTTCTTGCCTCTCCAGGGCATCGGCTATGCGGCCCAGGTTCCTGGCGATTTCTGGTATCGTCCCCTCGATAAGTTTCCTGCCCATGATGGTTCGCCATACTTCTGACACTGGTTCCTCCTTCTTGCGTGGAATCGCACAGCGGCGGGATGCCGCAATGAATGACGCAACATCTTCGTAACCCCCTAGCCTGCTCACTCTGTACCTCCTGCATACGCTTAATATTGCCGGGGGGGTGGGACGAGCGCCCCACCCCCCACTGGCCGGTTAGTTCCGGTGGCACGTTGGGCAAGCATTGTGGGCATGAGCCGCCCCGCCCGTGAACGCCGCCCTTCGTTGGCGACCTACCAGGTCGTTCAGCGTGCGCTTGCCAGCCCCGTGGGTGGCCTGTGCCGTCGCCAGGTTGAAGAGGTCGTAAGCGTTGCGTATCGGGTTTTCGATGGCCCGGTTCCGCAATTCCAGGGCGTCCTCACGGCCCAACCTAGCGTGGCCGATGTAACCTTCCAGGGCACGCACACGGTCTTGCCCGTCGAACGACTCACCTATCATGGCGCTGTATTTGTCCATGACGGTGCCGATAACGGTGTCGGATGCGACCAACCCGTCACGGAACCACTGCCACAGCTCGTCGCCCTCGCCGTAGCCTTTGCCCCACTCGTCGCTAATGTATTCGGCATGGATGGCACCATTCCGACAGATTAGCCGAAGCAGGTATGGCTCAATGGCCGGAGCCGTCACGCCCATTGGATTGAAGTGGACATGGACGCCAGCACGGAATGGGTCACCACCGTCGGGGAGGAACTGGTGCAGTCCCGGCTGGAGCAGGGTTTCCAGACGACGCTCCTCGTTATGGGTGATAGCCAGCAAGTCAGAGCCATAAGCGTTGTTCCCCTTGCTACCCATGATGGAGGCATCTTGGAACTGGACTTCGGGCCACTGCTGGCGAATGTTGGTCAAGACTTGCTCCGCCGACATGACGGGTTTCAGCTTGGCCTGGTCTTGAATCGAGAGCAGTTTGCCGTCTTCGTCGATAACCACTACGGCCCCATCCTTGCGGGACAGCCCGTGGGTTAGCAACGGCGTAACCAGCTTGCTGGGATAGCTCTTGGCTACCTCTGCCGGTATCCCAATGAAGGACATGAGCGAGGCATTGGCATCCTTATCGGCCAGGATGTACGTCTGGTTACGGTCGCTGTTGAAGCGTACCTGTACCTCGCCCTCAGTGGTAACGTCCACCTTGGCCCTTGCGCTGATACCTACCGGGGCCGCATGGACACCCTCTGGGATAGCGAAGCGGGCCATGACGTCGTCCTCGGAAAGGAACTCCTGCTCCTGGGCTTTTGTGGCATTGTGGACCTGCGGGAAGTGTTGCATTGATAACTCTCCTCTTGTGTTAGTAGTAAAACAAGTTTAGCACAATCGCTATGACTTGTCAACCCCCTAATTTGAATGGCTCCCGCCAAAACTTGCGCCAAAACCCCGTATGGTATCACGAAGCGATGGACAAACCGGAGCAACTTTTTGTCCACGCTTTCCTCATGCCATACCATACGTCACGCCTTTTTTTCGGCGTGACGCACCGATTCTAGCTAACCAACTGGACACCCACCACCCACATCGGCGGGTCACCGTCCGGCGGGTGCATAATGCCTATGAGTTGCTCAAAGTTGTGGACGCCGAGTTCGCCAATATAGATGGTATTCGGGTGGCCAGTAAGCGCCCCTAATCTGTGACAACCGGCGCGCAGTAACAGGCTGTTAAGTATCACCCGCCGGGTTTCCTTGGCTTCATTTGAGGTATCTAGCGGTAGAGGCCAGTCTTTCATTTCCTCCCAGACCTGATTGGCTGAGTCTTCCCAGCTTTTGCAAGCCCTTTCCCAGGCCTCTGAGAGGAAACGCCTGCCTTCTGGCGAAGTTGCTAGTACCGGGGGGAGCATGTCGATTGACCAACCGCCAAACTCTCCTCCCTCAATCACGGCTAGAGTCGCCAACTCTTCGATGACCTGCTCTCGGGCCAGTTGCGGGGATGCTGCCTCGACTACCATGATGGCTGTGTATTTGTTATCCATCTGCTTGGACCTCCACGTCAGAGGGCAGACGCACCTCATATCCCTCGATGTAGTCGCCGTCATCGTCGTAATAGCGGATGCCTAGTTGGATGTCGTCGGCATCCAGGTCTGGCAAATCACGGTCGCTAAGGTGGATGCGTACCTGCTCCCTAAACGCGGCCATGTCCTTAACCGCATAGAGCTGATTCCCGTCCCTGGGGTCGGTCAGCATGACTACTATGATGTCCATTTAGTCCTCCTTTACCACCAGCAGAAATATATCAATCGGTGCCCGTCCGCAAGTACCTTGCGTCCTTTTTCGATGAACGCCTCGTCGTCCACCTTATACCCGTCATCCGAGTCATAGTCGTCGTAGGAATCGTTGCCGTAGAAGAAGCCGACTGTTGCTGGGAGACCCCGTTGCTGGATGGCTACCTCTAGTGTGTCGAGGTCTTTCCCTTCCAATTCTAGGTCCAGGCAGTTGAAGTCCTCTGTCCCGCCTTTCTCAGCGTAGAGGTTCTCCATCCACCCCTGGAGGCGATTGTGCTTCCTCCAGTAGGCTATCTCACTGCGCCCAGCGCCATCGTCCCGAAAGGCATACTGGTCTAGTCCCATAACTTTTCCTCCTAGAGTAATCTTTGGTCGCCGGGTGAGTTCGCCATGTCTGCCATCCCCGTAGAGATAGCGTCGCACCAGAACGTAGGCATCTTGCAAGCGATGAACCCGAAGCGGAGTTCCTCGAAATCCATCACGTAGGCCCACTTCTGCGGTAATCCCTTCTTCTCCCTGTACTTGTCAAATGCCCGTTGGGCGAAGGGCTTGGTTTCCTTGCGCTCGTACATGAGGTGTCCGGCGGTGGGTTTCTTCCACACCACCCTCGACGCTTCCATTATGTCGAGCATGTCCAACTTACGGCTGTGGTGGGTAACGAGGAAGATAAGCTGGCGCCGCTGTCTGGCCAGGGCCACCAGAGTAGCCAACTCCAGATTCTCACTGGATGACGACCGTCTGGCATGGGCTACCTGTTGCGCCTCGTCAATGACGATAACGCAACCCTTGGGTAAGCTATTGAGGTTCCTGGGTGTCTGGACCCACTCCGGCAACAGCTTCCGCATGGCATTAGGGGGACGGTAGACGGCACCACCAATCTTCCCACCGGAGGACTGGTAGTACCTTTCCATGACCCACATGGCCATGGCTGTCTTACCCTGGCCCCTGGCCCCGAACACTGGCACAACGCCAGGGAACGGGAAGGCCTGCTTGAAGCTGAGGTTGGTGTCCGGGTAGGTCAGAGCCACGTTCTTGGGGTCTAGCGACTGACCTTTGACCATGAGTACCTCCTACTCAAATGTGGGCATACGGTGCCCTGGCTCGCAGGGAAAGTGCTGTTTCACCATTCCCTTAAACCGGCGAACCCACTCCCTTTCTAGGTTCCAGACGTACTCGTTAAGGTTAACGAGCTTGCCTTGAGGGACTCTGGGCAGCTTTGTCTCATCTTCCTCATGGGTGATGTAGACATAGCTTGTCGGCGCGTAGATGAGAGCCTTGAACCCCCAGCTACTTTCCGGGTCTGGGTCTGGTACTTCCCGTATCCCAGTCTCGAACCCCACTAGATGGCCTTTCCACCAGTACACCTTGCAGTACCGGGCCATGTTCTTGGGGTCGTCCCAACGCCGTTTGCAACGGCGTTCTTCCCGTTCGTCGGCCTCGTCCTGGGTTATGCGGTCATACTCCTGCTGGCAGGGCCAGCACCGCTGACGAGTACCGTCTTTCGGGCGGGGACGCCTGGAACAGTCTACGCACAACATGGCTGTTGCCATTTCTGTGCCTCCTTCAGGCTAGTTGCCCGCTAGGAGGGGCGAGCCACGGGATGAGGAACCGTGACTCGCCGCCCCCTAGTGGGAAACCACCCCGTCCATGCCATACCATACGTCACGCCGCCGAAGCGGCGTGACGCATTGGCGGCTACAGCCCCATCTTGCCCAGGGCCGTGGCTCCACTACTGGCCGGTGCGCTGTCCGGCATATATATCATCGCCCCACCCCTGGTGGGCCGCACCACGATTAAGCCTTGGTCGTGCAGTGCCTTGGTAACCACTTGGGGGTCGTCGTCAGGGAAATATTCCCGAAACGCCGCATTGAACCCCGAGTAGACCGTGTGCAGACCCTTGAACTGGACGCCGTCCTTGCCCTTACCCCGCAGGGTATCGAAAGCCTTCTGGACGAACTCCATGTGTGTCGCCTGGGCCATTTCTGGCACCTCCTTTGGTTAGTTACCCGTGTCAGGAACCGTACTCGCCAGCCCCTGACACCACCAACTAACTATTCCTGGTTCGGTAAGTTCCACGCTTCGATTTCGAGTCCGTGCTTCCCCATGGTGACCTGTGCGGCCCACGTCTGAATATCGTCATGGGGTTGGTGTACGACATAAACCGTGTCATCTATGCCCACATGGTTCTTGCTGAGCTGAAAGCTCACGTATTCCAGTAAGTCTCCAACAGTCATTAGCTGTTGCCTCCTCATTTATAGAGTCCTTGGTAGGCCGCACTTGCTACCGCCGAGCGGACTTGTGGCAATTACCGTCGGACAGTAGTTACGCTTTGCCAAACCGACACTTCACAGCTTTCGTCGTATTAAGGGCACGTTCCCCCGTTCTGACTCTATTCTGTGGTGCGGCCCACCAAGCACCCTACAAACTTTTGTGGAGTCCCCTGTGGGTACAACCGCCGTTCCAACGCTAGGTTGCACCCACAATGGATGCCAAAAAAATTCCCCCCTTGCCAGCGAAGGGAGGAAAGCACCATCGGCGCTCCGCTTGAAGTCTACAGTCCATAGTCGGACATACTTACGATACAGGCCACTTGTAGACCTAGCGTGAAGCCCCCGGCAGGTACTGAGCCGTTTGGATGTTATTTCACACATCTACCTTCTATGCCTCAATAGCCAACCCTAAACCCAGGCAGAGCCAACTACGTTGGTTGCCTGGCAAGTCAACTACTAGGAGTCAAGGAAGGCCGTACCCAACTCTTGAGAGCGAGAGGGGATACCCCCACTGCCCACCGTGGGTTTGCCTGTATTAGGACGGCATAGCACGTATTTTAGAGGCACCGCTCCCGTCACTCTCATCGCCCCAGCAACTCTGCCAACGGTCCGTCAGCCGTGTTACACCTGTGGACACGGACTGTTCTGATTCGGCTACGGCGTCCTAGGCTCCACTGTAACGCGTGAGGCCAAACGCTTCTTCGGCTTTAGGGGGCTGAAGTAGTGTTCCCCAGGCGTTTGCACGCACCACCCAGTGTCCCGATACGCCCAGCCATAGGACTTGACCACCGCCGGTCATTGGTTCGTTCTCACCGAGCCGTACTTTCCTCCACAAGCGAACTCGTCGCCGATGGGTACAGCCCGCCCCTACTGGGAACAGGGGAACCTGACCTTTAATGGCCTGCGAGCCACTAGGTAGCCGCCCCAACACCCAAGG
>Ga0114898_1002195_pt1 | contig 10489 bp, 15 predicted proteins | sample Malvired_Geostar_FD_83496 | JGI IMG/M metagenome (GOLD analysis project Ga0114898, IMG submission 83496) | Marine viral communities from the Global Malaspina Expedition - Malaspina viral metaG DeepMed_Geostar | ecosystem: Environmental > Aquatic > Marine > Oceanic | place: Mediterranean Sea... | reverse complement strand
TATACTTTCACAGTTTCAACAGCTGCAGGAACAACAGGCAGTGGCGGAGGAGGCTATGCTTCTTCTGGACCAGCAACATTGAGTGCATAATGACAACATACGCGGAATTAACAACACAGATTTTAAACTATACAGAAACAAGCACTGACGTGCTGACATCTACAATAACTGATGATTTTATAGAACATACGGAAAACAGGATATTGAGAGAGGCTGATTTGGATGCATTCAAATCGCATCAATATACATCTGTAACGGCTGATAATCCTTTTGTATCCTTGCCAGGCGGATCTGATCCAGATCCAACGTCTCTGGCTACAATTAGGACAGTTCATATTTATCCTGCATCAGGAACGGCAACAAGGACATTCCTGGAGCAGCGAGATATTAGTTTCATGAATGAATACTGGCCAGTTAGAACTTCTACTAGTACGCCAAAATACTGGGCATGGTGGGATGAAAATTCAATTTATCTTGCTCCAACGCCGGATGCAGCGTATAATATAGAAGTAGGAATTACTAGACTACCAACAAGACTGTCTAGCTCCAACACAACTTCGTGGTTGGGAAATAATGCTCCATCGGCATTGCTTTACGGATGTCTTGCAGAAGCCTTCAAATTCTTGAAGGGACCAGCGGAAATGCTGCAATTATACGAACAATCATATCAACGTGCCATACAATCCTTAATGATGGAACAAACTGGAAGGCACCGAAGAGATGAGTATATGCACGGTGAATTAAAAATACCAGGCACGCAAACACAACAGAAATCCATAGGAGGATAGAACATGGCAATAACCCAAGCTGTTTGTACCAGTTTTAAGCAGGAAATACTTGTTGAAGGACATGATTTTACGGCTACAACAGGTGACACTTTTAAAATTGCATTGTATTCAAGTTCAGCTACTTTAAGTGCTTCTACATCCGCTTATTCAGCTACAAATGAAGTTTCTAATTCAGGAACTTATACGGCTGGTGGTGGATCACTAACAGCAGTAACACCAACTACTTCAGGAACAACTGCTCTTTGTGATTTTTCTGATGCATCTTTTACATCAGCAACGATTACAGCGAGAGGAGCATTAATTTATAACAGTAGCAATTCTAATAAAGCAGTATGTGTGTTGGACTTTGGAGGCGATAAAACGTCAACGAGCGGAACATTTACAATTCAATTCCCAGCAGCCGATGCAAGTAACGCTATTTTACGATTGGCATAGGGGATAACACATGGCTTTAAAGCTAGACGATAGAGTAAAAGAAACATCGACGACAACTGGGACAGGCACTCTTGATCTAAGTGGAGCTGTTTCAGGATTCCAGACATTTGTTGCGGGTATTGGTAATAGCAATACAACGTATTATGCCATTGTCAATCGTGATGAAGCGGAATGGGAAACTGGTCTTGGAACCGTAACCGATGCTTCAACGGATACATTGGCTAGAACAACGGTCATCGCAAGCTCTAACAGTGACAGCGCTGTTGATTTTAGCGCTGGCACGAAAGATGTATTTTGCACTTTGCCGGCAAGCAAGGTTGCCTCTCTTGACACAAATGACAATTTAACAATTGGATCAGGCTCTGCGGGCGTTGACTATACATTAACGTTTGATGGTGCAGATTCTGATGGAGTTTTAACATGGATGGAGGATGAGGATTTATTTAAATTTACTGACGTAATAAACGTTGGTGTTAATGATACTGGACATGATGTTAAATTCTTTGGTGCAACATCAGGAAGCTATTGGTTATGGGACGAATCAGCAGATGGCGTTGTACAAATAGGCACACTAACAGTTGGTGTTGATGATGCAGGGCACGATGTTAAATTCTTTGGTGATACTGCCAGTAGATATTGGCTTTGGGATACATCAGCAGACGGTGTTGTTCAAAGAGGAACACTAACGGTAGGAGTTGATGACACAGGGCACGATGTAAAATTATTTGGTGCTTCTGCTGGTGCATATGCACTATGGGATGAATCAGCGAATTTACTTGATTTACGTGGAGCAACTGCGGCAGGTCCAGGTCACTTAAAACTTACTACAGGTGAACTGACTGTTGTTGATGGAGATAAATTAGGACGAATAGATTTTCAAGCACCTTTAGAAGCTGATGGTAGTGATTCTATTTTGGTTGCTGCTTCCATATATGCAGAGTCTGATGATACTTTTAGTGCCACTGTTAATAATACCGACTTGGTATTTGCATTAGGAAAATCAGAAACTGCTGCTGAGAAATTTAGATTTACAGCCGATGGTGAAATAGGACTTGGTGGTGCCAACTATGGCAGTGATGGCCAAGTATTGACTTCTGCTGGAGCAGGAGCTGCGGCGGCTTGGGAAAGTATAACTGCTGCTTCTGTTACTTCTTATACCAATTCTACAGACAATAGAATTATTACATCTGTAGACAGTTCAACTATTAATGGTGAAGCAAATTTAACCTTTACTGGCTCTGCATTAACCTGTATAGGTACAGTGACAGTTGGTGTAGATGACACAGGTCATGATGTTAAATACTTTGGTGCTACTTCTGGTAGATACTGGCTATGGGACGAATCGGCAGACGGTGTTGTACAGATAGGTACATTAACTGTTGGCGTAGACGATGCAGGACACGATGTCAAGTTTTTTGGCGCTACTGCCAGTAAGTATATGGAGTGGGACGAATCTGCTGATACATTAAATGTTGCAGGAACGATAGCTATCCCAGCAGGGGGTGCTATTACAAATGCCGGAACAATGGCCCCTGATATAACAAGCACGGGCAAAGCAATGGTATTAGGATTTTAGGAGGATAATATGGCAAGTGAAGTATTAAAAGTAGCATTAAAGCCTACCTGCTCAAATACAGAAACAAAATTGATAGATGGGGCAAGTGGAAAAACTTATACTGTTCTATCAATTTCAATTTGTGAAACGGCAGGTGCGGCAGAAACATTTGATCTGTATATTGACGACAATGATGGCGGTACAGACCACTACATTTATAAAACACAGGCATTAGCTGCAAATGCAACTTTTGTGCATAATGATAGAATAGTATTAGAAGGCACAGATATGCTAGGTTTTATAACTGCTTCATCAGCAGATGTTGATGTTGTAGTCAGCTACTTAGAACAAACATTATAATAGAGGAGGATACAGTATTATGAGTGGAATTGTAGGCAGTCGCCTTAACATAAGAGGCTCTGGAATTGTAGGAGGTTTAGGTACCGACGGACAGGTTCTTACATCCGCAGGCGCAGGACAGGAAATAACTTTTGAAGCCACTAGTGGTGGAGTAGATACATCTGGAACACCGGCGAACAATCAATTGGCAATTTTCACTGATGCAGACACGGTAGAGGGTAGCAGCAATGTAGTCTATGACGGAACTGATATGACCTTAACAGGTGGAAATCTTATTATAGGAACTGCTGGAAAGGGCATTGATTTTTCTGCTCAAACAGCAACCTCAGCTTCTAACTCGGCAGTTGTTTCTACTGGAGAAATTTTAGATCACTATGAGGAGGGAACATGGACACCAAGGTTAACATCAGCAACGGCTGGAACAACAATAATAACAACCGGTGCTTATGATAGCTTTTATACAAGAATTGGAAACAGAGTTTTTTTATCTGCTAACTTTTACCAACAACAAGGGGGTGCAGGGGCAGTTGGCGCTTCTGGTGCGTTAGTGGTAAATGATGCTCCGTTTACTTCAATGTCTACAGGAACAAATTATGGATTTTTAGATTTTAATTATTTTAATGTTATGTTTTCAACTAATGATGCAGTATATGTCGTTGGAATTAATACAGATAATACGAGTACTTTTAATTTAAATAAAATGCCTGATGATGCAGACGGGTATATGAAATTATGGACAGCTTTAATATTTTCAAATATTCAAACGCAGTGGACGCATTTTTCGGCTATAGGCCAAATTATTACAGCAACTTAAAATGAAAAAATTTATTCACATTAATAAAAATATGGTTGAATCATATCAGCACAAGAAGCATGGATTTAAAGACCCTGTTATTGTAGTTTCCACAGAGGAAAAGGCAAGTGAACATTGCAAAGAATTAAAAATATTAGGGGAAAGCAAAATTGTCTATTCTCCTACCAAACCATTAGATATGCAAGAAGAATTGATTGAAATTGGAAAATTGGAAAGAGTTCCACGTATAAAATGTTGGATTGAAACTGAAGCTAATATTGAAATGGCATAAGGAGTATAGAGAATGGCAATAACAAAAGAAACTGAAGTCGGAATGGCTAATATTATTGGTAAACATAAAATATGTGAAGTGAGGGACGATACTGTTTTTAAAGAAGATGGGGTTGAACAACATAGAAGTTTTAATAAAAGATTTATTCCTCCTTGCTCTATTGATGCAGATAATAATATGGTTGAGACGGATATTTCAGGAGAAGATAGTTTGGTTCAGGATGTATGTAATATCTATTGGACAGATGAAGTCAAAGAAGCATATCGAGATTTTTTAATTTCGCAAAAGGGGTAAAGCATGGCTGTAACAAAATCTATTGAAGTAGGAAGAATTGAAGTTGTTGGAAAATTTAAAAATATCCAAATAAGAACGGACACTGTTTGGAGGGATAATGGAATTGAGTTATCACGCACTCACCACAGAAAATCTATAGATCCTTGTCGTCTTGGAGATGGAGATTCTAGAATTGATCAGGATGTTTCAAATGAAGATCCTAAAGTTCAGGAAGTTTGCAATCAAGTATGGACTGAAAAAGTTAAAAGAGATTTTCATGACCATCTAGTTGAAAAAAGAGATATATTTAAACTTGGCCCAGAACCACGATAAAAAAATATTTATATTAGGAAACGGAGAAAGTAGAAAAGGTATTGACATACCACTATTGCGGCAACAGGGAAAAGTCTATGGCTGTAATTCAATTTATCTTGAGGAAATTGTAGATCATCTAGTCAGTCTTGATTGTGGCCCTTGCCATGAGATTTATCATTCCGGTTATCCAATATTAAATAAAACTTATTTAGATAATTGGATTCCCTTGCCAGAAAAAATGTATGATGAATTAATTCCTGCAATCAGAGAGAGTTATACTGAAATTCTTGAAAACGAGAAAAAAGATTCAACAGAATTTGTTATGCACGTCTCCCAATCTATTTATTCTAACAGATATGCTGGAAGTCCTATTTTTGAACGTGGTAAAGTTTCTTTTGAAGAAAAAATTAAAATATCAAATGATAAAGTTGACAGAATAACAAATTTTTCTTCCTCTCATTGGAAAAAATTAGACAATGAAAAAAAAGAGGAAGCAATAAAAGATGAATTTCATGCTTGGAGAAAAAGGGGATTTTTAGCCCAAACAATTCATATTAGTTGGGTTAAAGATGATAAGGTTGAAACCATAGACTATGACTTTAAATCTTGCGCTTGTGTTGCTATGGATATTGCTTGTAAAACAGAAAAACCACAACAGATTTATTTACTGGGAGTTGATTTTAATAGACCTAAAACACCTATGAATCAATCAATAGATGATGTTTGGAAACAGGAATTTAAGTCATGTTTCCAAAGATATCCAAGTATTGAGTTTATATATGTCAATAATGGCAAAGTAGAAGAATGGAAAGATATTGACAATATTAATTATTCTAGTAAAGAATATTAAAACTTATGAGGAAAGGAACAGAAATAAAGACAAAAATTCATTCACCATTTAGTCCCTTGTTGATGGAATATACAATGCCTCAACATTATGTTGATAAACTGAATACATATGGAGACAGAGTATATGCTGATGAAATCAAGTCTAAGAATTTAGATTCCTCTAGTACTTTAGTTGGTAATGTTAAGCAAGAACATGCCATTGAAGATCATATTTGGCATGAAAAAATAAATGAGGACACACCTTCTTATTTTCAATGGGTTGGTGGATGTGTAAGTTTATATATACAAACAATTATAAAAAGAAATAAATATAGTCAAGATGAACACGGAGAGTCCGTTCCTGCTAATGAAACAGAGAAACAGATTATGAAACAGGGAATTAAAACCTTAAAAGTTTTAAAAAGCTGGATTGTTAATTCTGTCGCCGGAGATTTCAATCCTACTCATCATCATATAGGAGGTTTATCTGCTGCTGGCTGGTTAATAATGCCAGAGTCAATAGTTAATAATCAGGAGAGAGAATATGCCGGGTGGATTGAATTTATGTATGGAGAATCATTATCTCTTTTAAATAATAAACATCCTATTAAGCCACAAGTTGGGCAGTTATTTTTGTTTCCTTCTTGGTTACAGCATACAGTTTATCCATTTAGAGGAAGTGGAACAAGAAGAAGTATATCGTTCAATGTAGATTTTACAGTGTGATACAGAGATCATTTAATCAATCCATGCCGATTACAGACATTTTTAGAATACCTTTATATCAAGTTGAACTGCGACTTGATGTTAAAAAATTACAGTCATTCTGCAAAAAATGGCAACACAATCATCTTGGAATATCAAAAAGTAATAAAGGAGGATACCAATCTAATTCGTTGACAAAAGATGATCCTTTAATACATTCTCTAATACAAGAACTAGAACACCATTCCACATCTTTTGCCAATAAATTTATTAATAAAAAAAGACAGAAAGTAGACAATCTATGGATGAATGTGAATGGCTACAAAGACAGCAACGTCACACATGTCCACCCTAATTCTATTTTATCTGGAGCCTACTACATTAAAGCCCCTAAAAATTGCGGGGATCTTCAATTTGAACATCCAGCCATGGATAGCCTTGTTTATTATACAGATACCATAACCTATGATAATCCAGACATCTATAATTCTGGATATATTATGGTACCAGCCATTGAAAATATTTTATATATTTTTCCTTCGTGGCTGAAACATTCAGTTCAATCAAATCAAAATGTCAAGGAAGAAAGAATATCAATATCTTTTAATACTTGTTTTTAGTTCCATTTTATTAAATGATACGACTAGAGGAAATAAGAGATGCAATAGATAGAGTAAACGTACACGAGATTCCCTACGATGTTGGTGTATTCAAATCAGAAAAGCTAATTGAACAATTAGTTGAAACAAAAAATTCCAAAAGTAGATTCCCATTGCAATTTATTTTACTGCAAGGACAGGGTGAACTTGTTGTTTCAGAAGAAGAATTTTTAAAGATTAGGGATCATTTTAAATCTATGGTTGCGTTTGCTTTTTTTACAGCCGTACCTTGGGACTATACTGTACGATTAGATATAACCCATAATCTTTTGGCTTGGTTAAAACATAGATGTAACTATGAATTTTATTATGATGATTATAGTATTTGGAGAAAAACAGCGGCAGTGTATGCTGGGCTTGGTAAAATAGGAGATAATAGATTATTTTTTAGTAAAAAATTTGGTTTTAATTGTAAAATTGAAATGATTATGACTAATGAAGAATTTGAAACATACTATGATTTTCAAGGAAGCCCTAGGCTAAGTTTATGTGGGCCATGTGACAATGGGCATGGGGAAAAATATTGCTTTTCAGAAAAATCTGGGGGATGCTCCGTATTAGCTGAAAAAACCTATGAAGGATTTTTTAAAAAGTGTGTAACGAAGACTGAGAAATCTAAAAGTTTAAAGCATAATCCTGCTAATAAAAGACCAGATCATACTCAATGCTATGAATGTGTCACTGGATGTCCTTATTCCGAGAGATTGGTAGAGAGAATTCCCGAGAATATTAGATATAGAAGATATAGTAAAGATGTAATCGAATGGCCTTTTCTTCCACGACAATTAACAGCCTATAGTTTTAAAAATAAGATAAAAAGCAATGAATCCAGAAATGTTGGATTATATGGTGGTTTATCCAAAGCTGTGAAGATAAATATAAATGAACAGATTAAACCCGCTATAAGCAATCATACTTCTAAATTAGAGGCAGTTATTAATGCCTTACAAAAAGAGAATGAAGAATTAAAGAAAAATGATAGATAAAAATTTAAAATTGCAAAGAATAGTAATGGAGGTATTTGGGGGCTGTAATTATACTTGTCAGATGTGTCCACAAACTAATCCTGGACGTGGCAAAAATTTTACAAGAAAAATGCCATTAAAAGAATTTAAAAAAATATTAGATTCCATTGTTCCCAAATATGGGTCTCCTATTATAAATTTAGAAGGCAGTGGAGAGCCTACCATGGCAAAAGATTTGGCAGAATATGTTAAAGTTGTCAGATCTAAAGGATTAAAAAGTTTTATGTATTGCAATGGTGCTCGTCTCAACGGAGATTATATGAGGGGAGTCATTGATGCAGGAATTGATTTTATTCGTTTTAGTCTAATCGGATATAATAGGGAACTTTATAAGAAGTGGATGAATATTGATAATTTTGACTTAATTATATCCAATGTTAAAGAAACAAATAAATACATTAAAGAATCGGGTAGCAACTGTGTAATTAGCACCTATCATTTAATTACTGATAATAACAAAATTGAATATGAGGTTGAACAATATAAAAAAAACATAATAAATACTATTGATACCCAGTCTTATATTTGGAAAATGCATAATTGGAGTGGCAATTATGACAACTCGAAGAATGCAAGATCAATGAAAGAACAAAGATCATGTGGCAGGCCTTTTGCACCAGAATTAACAGTACGTGCAGGTGGTGAAGAAGGAAGAACAGGAGCGATTGTCCCCTGTTGTCAAACGATGGGATCACCTAACGAAGTTAAAAGTATTCTAGGTCATTTAGATAACCAGACTTTTGAAGAAGTATATTTTGGTGAAAAATATGAAGATTTAAGAGAAGCTCATAAAAATAAGGAATTTAATCGAATTGAATATTGCAAAGATTGTGATTTTCTTGATGGTGATCCAGAAGTTCTGGTGTGGAGCAATGATAATAAGGCCAAGATAAACCACATGCTGGGAACGGATGATGACTTCATTTTAACAGATAATTATTGATTTTTTCCTAAAAATATGTATTTTACATATTTTATCTATTGTGTTAATTTAAATCATGCTATTAGGACATACAGCATTCGCAGAACAGGCCTTTCAGGACGCAAGGCTGGATGCGGTGCATAATATTGAATTCGCGGAAACAGGTTTCGGTATGACCTTCAGCCTTGGCACTGAGGTGGCAACAGGTGGAGCGAATGTAGAACCAAGTGGGGATGATTTGGCTGCAACATTCAGTATTGGTGATGAAACAGCATTTGGGGAGGCTTTCCAGAATCTTATTTCATTTAGCCTGGGAGAACTTGATTTCTTCGTATGGAATGAAACAGATGATAGTGAGACATCAACTTGGTATGATGTAGAGCCAGGATCTACAGACTAGGAGACAAGTATGGCGGATGATGCCAGTATAACATTAAGTGCAACAATATTGCCGGATGAGATTTCAAAGACCATTAGTGGCTCCATGACGGTGACCCCTGATGATGCGAACGACAAATGGTATTACAAGCTGACAGCAGTAACAACGACAAGTGCGGACTTGATTGCTGGTCGCTTTATCGATTATACTGCCGTTGATCAGGATACGGACATGACAGCGGTCAGTACAAGCGATAAAGTAAAATTTTTATTTATTAAGAACACAAGCACAGCGGACGGCATTGCTATTTGCCTGGACGGTGGAGTAGCAGCGTATAATCTGGCAGACGGCATTTTTATTGGACCAGAGCAATCATGGTTCGGGCGATTGCCGAACGTGACAGTTGCAAATATTCATGCTATATCATCTGATGTAGGTGACGCAGGCGATGCAACAGCAGATTGCATAGTTGCCGCTTTAATAGATGATGTATAGGGAGGAATAAATGGCTTCGACATATTCAAGCACCCTTAATCTTGAGCTTCAGACAACTGGAGAGAACTCAGGAACATGGGGTACAATAACAAATAATAATTTACAAAAGCTGGAATCAGCTATTAAAGGATATGTAGCTGTAGCTATTGCTAGTACTTCCGATTCTTTAACTGCATCCGATGGATCAACAACGGACGAGCAAAGCAACGCAATAATTAAATTAACAGGATCGTTGACAGGTAATACAACCATACAGTGTGAAGCAGTGGAGAACTGGTATATTGTTGATAATGCGACAAGTATGGGAACATATACTCTTAACTTTAAACCTGCTGGTGGATCGGGAACAACTGATGGACTTATAGCGGGATCCAAGCATTTACTATACACGGACGGATCGACGATGTTCGATGTTCTGGATGATTGTGGAAATGTCACAGTCAATGGAACATTGGATGTAGCAGGTGCTGTTAACTTAAATGGTGGAGCTTTTACTTTTAATGAAGCATCAGCAGATGTTGACTTTAGAATTGAATCAAACGGCAATGCCAACGCATTCTTTGTGGACGCAGGCAATGATCGTATAGGAATATTCAATGCCAGTCCGTCTGTTGCCTTTGATGTAACAGGGGCAGCGAAAATATCAGGAGCAGTTGATCTCGATG
>Ga0114898_1002193_pt1 | contig 10494 bp, 14 predicted proteins | sample Malvired_Geostar_FD_83496 | JGI IMG/M metagenome (GOLD analysis project Ga0114898, IMG submission 83496) | Marine viral communities from the Global Malaspina Expedition - Malaspina viral metaG DeepMed_Geostar | ecosystem: Environmental > Aquatic > Marine > Oceanic | place: Mediterranean Sea... | reverse complement strand
CGGGCGGCGGCCAGGTCGGAAGCCAGAGGCGGCGCCGGCCCACCGGGTTCCTGAGCGCCTCAGTCCTTCCACGTCTCCGCGCTCGGTGGCGCCTTGGCGGGTGGTCTGGTTTCGGCGAAGGGAGCGTATCGGGCGCGGGCTTCGGCCACGCGGCGGGCCATGTCTTCGGCGACGTCCGGATGCCGTGACAGCAGGGAATAGGTCTCGCCGGGATCGACGACGAGGTCGAACAGCAGTGGGTAGCGATGCTGGTCCAGCGGGATGTCCATGGTCCGGTAGTAGGACCGCACGACATATTTCCAGCGCGGGGTGCGTACGGCGGCCACGTGCAGATTGTCGAACAGGATCACCTGGTCGTGCGGCGAGGACTCGCCGCGCAGGAGAACGCCGGAGAGGTCGGCGCCGTCGATCCCCTCGGCCGGCGGCGCCAGGCCCGCCATGGCCGCGATCGTCGGCAGCAGGTCGAGATTGCTGGCCAGGGCGTCGGAGACCGTCCCGGCGGGGATCGTCCCCGGCCGCCAGGCGATGAAGGGCACGCGGTAGCCGCCCTCCCACGCCGCTCCGCCCTTGCGGTCGCGGAACGGACCGGTGGAGCCCTCGAACCAGGGACCGTTGTCGGAGGTGAAGACCACCATCGTGTCCTCCGCCAGACCCATGGCCTCCAGCCGGCGCAGCAGGCGGCCCACCTGGGCGTCCACCTCTTCCACCACCTCGCCATAGTCGCCGGCCGGGGAGCCCATCGGGTCGTCGGGATTGGGGCGCAGGGGCACGTGCGGGGCCGTCAGCGCCAGCAGGATGAAGAAGGGCTCATTCCGGTGGGCTTCGACGAAGGCGGTGGTCTCTTCGAAGAAGTGTTGGGTGAGTTTGGCGAAGTCGGCCTTGGACTCGCTCATCGGCGCCTCACCCTCGCCGTCATAGAGGGTGAGCGGCCGCATATCGTGGCTGTAGGGCAGGCCCATGAAGCGGTCGAAGCCGAACCGCTGCGGCGGCCAGTGGGGCGAGACATGGCCCAGGTGCCACTTGCCGATCAGGGCGGTGGCGTAGTCGGGCTTCAGCAGCCGCGGAATGGTCGGCGCCTCGGGCGGCAGTCCGTTGGTGTCGGCGGGCTGGATCACCTCGCGCGCCAGGCCGTGGCGGATGGCGTAGCCGCCGGTGAGCAGACCGGCCCGGGACGGGGTGCAGACATTGGCCGAGGCGTAGAAGTCGGTGAGCCTTGCCCCCTCGGCGGCCATCCGGTCCAGCTGCGGCGTCCGGATCATCGTGCCGCCGTCGCAACCGATGTCGCCATAGCCGAGATCGTCGGCCAGGATGACGATGAAGTTGGGCTTGCGCGGCATGGCAGTTTCTCCAGGGCGGCGAGACCGCGCGGCAAGGCGGGGTAGCGATCAGCCGAGGGCGCCGGGGCCGGCAGGTCAAGTCCTGGCGACGGACGAGGGAACCGGATCGGTTTCCATCGCGTCATTGGCGGTATGACCCATCTTGCCAACCTTCGCCTCGCCCGCGGCGCCCGCTACGCCAGCGTGGCCCTGGCGCCGCTTTTCGCCGCCTTGGCCCTCGCCGCCTGCTCGGACCCCGCCGGGGAGGCCCAGTCGCCCGAGGCCGCGGCCCCCGCCACGCCCGTCGCCCCCGAGACCGCGCCCCAGTCCGGGGCGCGCAGAGACACGGTCGGCGGCGATGGGTCGGACATCGTCCTCAACGGCCTGACCGGCGACGAGATCGACGCGGCGGGACTGTCGGGGGAGCTGGCCTGCGCCTTTGTGGGCGAGGGAGACCAGATTCTGCTGCACGCGAAGGGCGTTGTGGCCTCGTCCGATCCCGCCCAGGGGGTGGTGAAGGTCGGGGACTATGTTGAGCGCGTCGGCGCGCCGGGCGGCTTTGACGGCATGTTGCGTGGCGCGAGCTTCACCGGCCAGGGCAAGACGGTTGTGATCGAGGTGACTGGCGATCCCATCGGTAGCGGGGAATCGCCGCCCAATCCCGCCACGCTCACCTATCAGCGCGCCGATGGCGCCAGCCGCGTCTTCAACGGCCTGTGGACCTGCGGCCCCTAGCTCGCCCAGGGGCCGCTCCGGGCCAGGCTAGCTCAATCGGACTTCGCCGACCTTGTCGGCATAGTCCTGCTTGGGATCGCGGCCCATCATCACCTTGATGCCGGCGAACAGGCTGTGCTCGTTCAGCCAGATCTGGGCCCGTTCCGGCTCGAAGCGCAGCAGCTGCAGCTTGGGATCATCCTTGCCGCCCTCGTACCAGGCGGCGACGAAGGGGTTCCACAGGCGCTCGATCGTGTCCCGGTCGTTGTCCGGGACCAGCCGGCCATGGATGGTGGCGAACAGCTCGTGGTCCTTGGAGGCGAAGTGGGCCATGGCCCGATGGCCCGTCCCGGCGGCCTGCACCAGATCCACGCCCTTGGCGCTGAAGATCCAGATGGGTCCACCCTCATCACCCTCGATCTGGGCGGTCATTGGCTGGCTGTGGCCCTCCTCAATCCCCGTCAGTCCCAGCATGAGGGTTCGATCGGATTTGAGGGCTTTCCAGAACTTGGCTTCGAGTTCGGCGAGGTCCGCCATGGCGGGGCTCCTTCAGGTGGGGAATGAATGTCCCAAGCCGAACGACGCCGAGACCTCGGCGTTCCCTAGCCGCCCCGCAGCTGAGCGCCGATCGCGGCAAGATCCTCAGCCGTGCCGAAGGCGGCCGCTTCGCCTTCGCCGCGCAGGGCGTAGCTTGGCGGGACCATTTCTGGTCCCTCGCCCGGCGGCAGCGGCGGAGTGTAATAGCCCAGGGCGTAGCCGCCGAGCGCATAGCCCAGCAGGTCCTGCAGGTCTTGGGGGAGGGTGCGGGCGATATCCGGCGGGCAGGACAGGTACTGGTTCTCTTCCTGCCGGAGCCAGCCGAGCGCATAGGTGATGTTGAGACCCCAGCGGTCCTCACCGCCCCGATGCGCGCCGCCGCCGTGGAAGACGCTGCCCGTATAGACCAGCACCGATCCGGCCTGCATGACGGCCCGCGTGATCTCATGCCCCTGCGGCCGGCGATCGTCCGGCCAGGTCTGTGAGCCTGGAACCACCTGGGTGGCGCCATTTGCGGCGGTGAAGTCGGTCAGCGCCCAGATGGTGTTGAGCTGCGGCTCGACCCCCTTCAGGTGCGCGCCCCAGGCCCAACGGTCGCGGTGGATCGGCTGGGCGTCCTGGCCCGCCATGATGCGGATGAGCTGGGTGAGATGCAGACGCCACCGCTCGCAGTTGGGCTTGAGCAGATGGGCGCACAGGGCCTGGATCTGCGGGTGGGTCACCAGGGGACGGCAGGCGGGGGCGCGGGCGACCAGGGCGCCGGTGCGGGTGGTGCGCACGCCGGTGAAGCCGTCCCGGCCAACCGGCGTCGCCTCCACATAGGGCGCAAGCTCGGCCTTGAGCGCAGCCAGCCGGTCCGGCGCTATGGCGTCATCGAGAATGAGTGCGCCGTCGTGGTCCAGGACTGCGGCGATGGCGTCGGCCGGCGCGTCCGCCGGCAGATGGGTCAGTTCGGCCATGGTTTCCTTGCCCGCGGGGCTTTGGCGTTCCGGGCCTGCCGTGCCCCGGCGGCGGCCCATGGGCCTCAGCATGCCTCCGCCGGGGATCATGGCCAAGCGGTTGTCCGATGGGCGCGAACGCGGCAAGGTCGGGTTTCCGACAATTCCATCCGGGAGGGCGCGATGGCCTACAAGTTCGAAATCTTCAAGGACAAGGCGGGGGAGTTCCGCGTTCGCTTCCGGGCCTCCAACGGCGAGGTCATGTTCTCATCCGAGGGCTATGCGTCCAAGTCGAGCGCCAAGAACATGATCGAGTCGATCAAGAAGAACGCCCCTGACGCCGATGTGCAGGACGACAGCGCCGCCTGAGGTCGCGCCATTTCCATTGATCCTGGCTTGCGGCGTCGCTTACATCGCGTCGCAAGCTGGACCAGGGGGTCCGGCGTCCTGGAGACCTGATTTCCCATGCGCAAGGTGCTGATCCTGGCCGCTTTGGCGGCAGCCCTGATGGTTTCGGCCTGCAACACCGTGGCCGGCGTCGGCCGCGACATGGAAGCTGCGGGCTCAGCGGTGAAGAGCACGGCCGAGGACATCAAGCGCTAGAGATGCCGGCGCGCCGGACGGAGGCGAGGACGCTTCCATGCGACGGCGCGCCACCCTTTCGCCAGAGCGGGCGAGGGCGCATATGGTCTCTATGAGCCAGCCCCCACGTCCCAGCTTCTTCGCCGCCCTGAAGCGTGGCCTAAAGGGCCGCTGCCCGGCGTGCGGCGACGGCGCGCTGTTCTGGCGCTATCTGAAGGTGGAGCCGGCCTGCCCGGCCTGTGGCCATGACCTGGCCCAGTACCCCGCCGATGATGGCCCGGCCTATTTCACCATCCTGATCGTGGGTCACCTGGTCGTGGCCCCCATTCTGCTCTTTCCCTTCATCTGGCAGGCGCCGCTCTGGGCGGTTATCCCGGCCACGCTGCTGCCGCTGGCCGGCCTGACCCTCTTGCTGCTGCCACGAATCAAGGGGGCCTTCATCGGCGGGCTCTATGTGCTGGGGGTGAAGGAATCCGACGCCCACCTGCACAGCGCCGACGCTGCCGACTGAGGCGCCGGCCGGCCGCGCGCTCGCCATGGGCGCCCTTGGTCAGATCCAGCCGGAACCTGCGCCGTTAGCGCCCGTTCTGTGGTCAAGGCTGGGCGAACCACGGGGTTCGCGCCTTGGGAGAGCATCCGATGTCGCTTGGCACAATCCTTCTGATCATCCTCGTCCTGGCGCTGATCGGCGCCCTGCCCACCTGGGGCCACAGCCGTAGCTGGGGCTATTTCCCGTCTGGCGGCCTGGGTCTCATCTTGGTGATCGTGCTGATCCTGGTGCTGATGGGTCGAATCTAGCCCGCGCCGTCAGATCCCCGCCGGCAGAGGCTCGATTGAGGGCTTTCGCTGGCGGGCGGACCTCCCTAGCATCGTGCGAACGATAAGACGCAGCGGGGGGCGGCGGGCATGACGGCGACGGAAACAGGCGCAGACTCTCAGGCCCCCCCTGGGCTTCTGACCCCGGGTCTGACCCCGATCCAGCGGTTCAAGGCCATAGCCGGCGGTTCGGCGGGGAACCTCGTAGAGTGGTACGACTGGTTCGCCTATTCGTCCTTTGCTCTCTATTTCGCCCCCCACTTTTTCCCCTCCGGCGATCCGACGTCGCAGCTGCTGCAGGCGGCCGCCGTCTTCGCCATCGGCTTCCTGGCCCGCCCTGTCGGCGCCTGGATCATGGGCCTCTATGCCGACCGGGCCGGACGCAAGGCCGCGCTGAGCCTGGCCGTGGCCATGATGTGCGCCGGGTCCCTGGTGATCGCCGTGATCCCCGACTACGAGGTGATTGGCGTGGCCGCGCCGGCCGTCCTGCTGCTCGCCCGTCTGCTGCAGGGCCTGTCCGTGGGGGGCGAGTACGGCGCCAGCGCCACCTATCTGTCCGAAATGGCCGGTAAGGAGCGTCGCGGCTTCTGGTCCAGCTTCCAGTTCGTGACGCTGATCTCAGGCCAGCTTCTGGCGCTCGGCGTCCTCATCCTGTTGCAGCGGCTCCTCCCCACCGAGGCGCTGGAGGCCTGGGGCTGGCGCATACCGTTCGTCATCGGCGCCCTGCTGGCGGTGGTGGTGTTCTGGATCCGGCTGGGCCTAGAGGAGAGCGCCTCGTTCCAGAACGCGCAGGCCTCGGGCGCCGAGCGGGCGCGGACCATGATGCTGTTCACCCACCATCCGTGGGAGACCACAGCCATCTTCCTGCTGACCGCCGGCGGCTCGCTCGCCTTCTACGCCTATACGACCTACATGCAGAAGTTCCTGGTCAACACCTCGGGCTTCACCAAGGAGACGGCGACCAACATCACGGCCGCCGCCCTGGTGGTCTATCTGTTCATCCTGCCCCTGTTCGGCTGGCTGTCGGACAAGTGGGGGCGGCGGACCAACCTGGCCTTCACCTTCGGGGCCGGCATGCTGCTGACCTATCCGATCATGACCGCCATGGCCGGGGTCACCGAGCCGCTGATGGCCTTTGGCCTCATGGTGGTGCTGATCGTGATCATCGCCGGCTATACCTCGGTCAGCGCGGTGACCAAGGCCGAGCTGTTTCCCGCCCATGTGCGGGCGCTTGGGGTGGCCCTGCCCTACGCCATGGCTAACGCCGTCTTCGGCGGGACCGCCGAGGCCGTCGCCCTGGGCTTCAAGGGCCAGGGAGTGGAGAGCGCCTTCTACATCTACGTCTCGGCGATCATGGGGGTGGCGCTGATCACCTCCCTGCTGCTGCGTGACAGCCGCCGCCACAGCCGCATCCTGGAGGACTAGGAAACCCCGCCGATGCCCGGCCTGCAGCTCTCCACCCTGGACACCGTGGCGCTGGCGATCTTCGCGGTCGCCTGGCTGGCCTATGAGCCGCTGGTCAAGGCCGCCCTCGGGCGGCGCCACATGATCAATCTGGACATGGCGGTGATCCGCGGCGCGTGGATGGGCAATATGGCCCGGCGGGAGAGTCGCCTGATGGACAGCCAGTTGCTGGGCCACACCATCAACTCGGCCTCCTTCTTCGCCTCGTCCAACCTGATCCTGATCGCCGGTGCCTCTGGTGTGCTGTTCGGCGGCGAGTCGGCCTTCCGCAGCGCGTCCAGCCTGCTGGTCATCGAGACATCGACCCGGCTGCTGTTCGAGGTGCAGGTGGCGCTGGTGTTGATCACCCTGGCCCGAGGCCTGCTGGACTTCATCTGGGCCATCCGCCAGCTCAACTACACCATCGCGGTGATCGGCGCCGCGCCGGACGAAACGGTGGGGCTGGCGCCAGGTTATGGTTCGGCGGCCGGGCGGCTGCTGAACCCGGCGCTCTCGGCCTTCAACGCCGGTGTGCGTGGCTACTATTTCGCCCTGGCCGCCGCCAGTTGGATCTTCGGCTCCACAGCCTTCATCGTGGCGACCATCAGCGCCGTGGCTCTGCTGATCTGGCGTCAGCGCAGCTCGGCCGCGGCTCACGCCATCGCCGACATCCGCACCCTGATCGAAACGGCGCCGGAACGCCCCCCGGCCTCCGAAGCCCCCGCCAGCGACAAGTCTGCCGACCCCGGCTGAGTTCAGCTAAAGGCCCAGCTCACGCCGCTGGGCGCGGGTGAGCTTGGCCGCCACCAGAGCGTGGGCGGTGGCCAGCCAGGCTGTGACCTCATCGGCGTCCAGCGCGGCCAGGTCGTCGAACCGCACCCATCGCGCCCGGGCGAGATAGGGGGCGGGACGGGCCGCGCCGCTCTCGACAAGGGCCTCATAGGCGATGTCCGTAGCTTTGAACGACAGCCCGCCGTCGGAACTTTCGACCGCGAACATCCGCCCGCCCACCTTGAACACCCGCTCAGCGCCCCACTGGACGCTGAGCGTGGCGCCTAGCAGGGCCAGGGCCGCAGCCTCCAGCGCATGCGGGCTCACGCCTCGACGCCGGTCCCGATCGGGCAGGTCACGCCCGTGCCGCCGATGCCGCAATAGCCGCCCGGATTCTTGGCCAGGTACTGCTGGTGATAGTCCTCGGCGAAATAGAAGGGGCCGGCCTCGACGATCTCGCTGGTGATCGGCCCCAGGCCCTTAGCCGACAGGGCCTGCTGGTAGACGCCCTTGCTGGCCGCTGCGGCCGTGGCTTGGGCCTCATTCTCCACATAGATCCCCGAGCGGTACTGGGTGCCCACATCGCCGCCCTGGCGCATGCCCTGGGTGGGGTCGTGGCCTTCCCAGAAGACCTTCAGCAACTGCTCATAGGTCACCACGCGCGGGTCATAGACCACCAGCACCGCCTCGGTGTGGCCGGTGCGGCCGCTGCACACCTCTTCATAGGTGGGATTTGGGGTGAAGCCGTTCACATAGCCGGCGGCCGTCACGTGCACGCCGGGGATCTGCCAGAACAGGCGCTCGACGCCCCAGAAGCAGCCCATGGCGAAGACGGCGGTCTCCATGCCTTCGGGATAGGGCCCCTGCAGGGGCTGGCCGTTGACGAAATGGGTCTTGGCGGTGGGGATCGGCTGGCTGCGGCCGGGCAGGGCGGTCTCGGCCGTAGGCATCTCAGCGGGCTTGCGGAACAACATGGCGACCTCGGACGGATAGGAATGGCTCTTGCCCCTACAGATAGGACGCCGCAGGCCATCCGAACAGGGCCGCTTGCCCCGGGCGCCCACCTCGCTATATAGACGCCCTTCCGCCGGGGGCCCGCCCCCGACCGGTGTGGTGAGGTGGCCGAGTGGTTGAAGGCGCACGCCTGGAACGCGTGTATAGGGGAAACTCTATCGAGGGTTCGAATCCCTCTCTCACCGCCACCGTCTCGCGCCAGATCGCAGGCGGGGGCGAACACCAGCCAACATCACATCCTCACCCCTCCGCCATCTCGCGCAGGTCGAGCTCGGCGGCGATGTAGCCGAAGGCGAAGCGGCTGCGGCCCTGCAGGATCTGCTCGAACACCGCCCGGGCGCGCTCAGTCTCGCCGTTGTAGAGATACCAGTTGCCGACCCCATAGCCCTGGGTGGCGTAGATGGTCTCTACGTCATGGATCACCTGCGAGCCCTTGTCCGGAGTTAGCAGGTCTTCGGGCGCCAGCTCGCCGCGATACATCCGCAGGCGGCGATAATAGGACGGCCCCTCGACGAAGGCCTCATCGGCCAGGCCTTCTGGGATGCTCGCCAGCACCGCCTCGGCGGCGGCGGCGTCGCCCTTGCGGCGCAATGTCATGTAGAGCCAGTCGTGGCCCGCGGTCAGACCGTCATAGTCATCCTCGCGCACCCACTTGATACACTGGCGATAGGCGGCCGCGGCCGCGTCCCACTCGCGCAGCAGATAGTGGGCCAGCGCCAGATGGTACCAGGTGTTGAACTGGATGCTGGTGGGCGGCACGGGCAGTTCGTTGTCTTGGCCGTCGGGCTCGATCCATTCGGCCATGCCCTCGATCAGTTGTGCGGCCCGGGCGAGGTCGGCCTTGCCCTCGGCGAACCGCCGCGTCGACAGATAGCGATGGCCCCGCTGGCGCAGCAGTTCGAAGGAGTCCGGAAACCGCTCCAGGCCCTCGCTGAACACCGCGATGGCCTCCTCGATCCGATATCGGAACCCCAGCACCCGCCCGTACCAGACGGTGTTGGCCAGGGAGGGGGCGGCCTCATAGCGGGCCTGGGCGCGCTCAAGCGTGCGGCGGGAACGGTCTCGGATGCTGTCTTCGCTCATGGAGACAGTAGGGCGGCCGATCGGGGCGTTGGCAAGCGGGGCCGGCGGCCCCACTCTCTCATTCTACAACGGGCGTAGGCGTTGTGGTCCTGTCATTGAGGGAGCTGGACCAACCTATATTCATGAAGCGAGGATCGGCGTTCAACGCCGAGTTCAGCTGGGTCAAAAACGATGGGAAATTCTTGCTTCTAAAAAGTCCGAACGCTTCCTTGGCGTGGAGATGGCATTCACCGTCAAACACACGGGCGATAAAAAGCTCGTACCTGTATCGGCCGTCCCTGACGTTGAGCCTCCAGCCATGGTCGTCCTGGATAGGCTCCGAGACTTCATATCCAAGCGGCCTCAGGATTGCGGTCCAGGCTTCGGCAATGTTCTGCCCGGCAGGCGCAATCTCTTCGAAATCAACCGACTCGTCGCCTTCGACGCCGTCATAGGGAAGCTCCGTTTCGAACTCTGCAAACGGCCTGATCTTCACCGTGCGTCCTCCTCGCCTTCTGTTGATCGCCATGCGGTCCGCCCCGCCCGGCAGAGCTTGAAAAGCTTGGCACGGCGCCGGGAGAAATAAAAGAACAAGAGGGGAACTTTGTTCCTCCTACTCCTCCGCCAACGCCCCCGCGACCGCCGGGGCCAGGCGCTGGGCGATGATCTTCACGCCGGGCGCATTGGGGTGGATGCCGTCGTCCTGGTTCAGGGCGGGGTCGAGGGCGACGCCGTCCAGCAAGAAGGGGTAGAGGGCGACGTCGTGGTCGCGGGCGAGGCTCTCGAACACCGCGGCGAAGTCGGTGGCGTAGGCGCCGTAGCTGGGGGGCGCCTGCATGCCGGCCAGCAGGACCGGGATGTTGCGGCCCTGCAGCCCGGTGATGATGGCCTCCAGATTGGCGCGCATGCGCGCCGGCTCGATCCCCTGCAGCAGGTCGTTGCCGCCCACGGCCACGACGCACAGGTCGGTGTCGTCCTGGATGCTGAAGTCCAGCCGGGCCAGGGCGCCGGCGGTGGTGTCGCCCGACACGCCGGCGGCCCGTACCCGCACCGGCGTTCCGGCCGCCGCCAGCGCCGCCTCCAGTTGGGCGGGCAGTGCGTCTCGGGCCGGCAGGCCGTAGCCGGCGGTGATGGAGTCCCCGAGAATGGCGACCACGGGCAGGTCCGCGCCGGCCCCCGGAGGCGGCGGATCGGCGGCGGGCGGGTTCTTCGGGGCGGGCGGATCGGCCTCGCGCCCGCAAGACGCGGCGCCAAGGACCAGGGCGCCCAGCAGAAGGGTTCGACGGGAGAGCAAGGTTGGG
>Ga0114898_1002191_pt1 | contig 10501 bp, 9 predicted proteins | sample Malvired_Geostar_FD_83496 | JGI IMG/M metagenome (GOLD analysis project Ga0114898, IMG submission 83496) | Marine viral communities from the Global Malaspina Expedition - Malaspina viral metaG DeepMed_Geostar | ecosystem: Environmental > Aquatic > Marine > Oceanic | place: Mediterranean Sea... | reverse complement strand
TTCCCACCTGTTACGGAGGAATCGGCACATGAATCGAACAGCAGCAAAGATCGCACGCGAGTACGGCCCCTTCGAGGGCGTCCAGAGCGTGCACGGGGTCAGCCATGACGGTCGGCACGTCTGGTTTGCAAGCGGGGACAAACTGCACGCGCTCGACCCTGTCACCGGCGAGCCCGTGCGTTCGCTGGATGTCCGCGCCGATGCCGGGACGGCGTACGACGGCCAGCACCTGTACCAGATAGCAGGCGACCGTATTCACACGCTCGACCCCACGACCGGCACGGTACTGGCCTCCATTGCGGCACCTGCGGATGCGTCGGGCCTGGCATGGGCGGAAGGGATGCTCTGGGTTGGCCAGTATCGCGACCGAAAGATTTATCAGATCGACCCGACAACTGGCGAGATACTCCGTACCATCGAGTCGAACCGTTTCGTCACGGGCGTCACCTGGGCCGAAGGAGCGCTTTGGCACGGCGTCTGGGAGGACGGCGAGAGCGAACTGAGGCGCATCGACCCGCTCACCGGCGAGGTGCTGGATGCACTGGCAATGCCGGAAGGGATAGGTGTCTCAGGGCTCGAATACGATGGAGCGGGGCGCTTCTTCTGCGGCGGTGGCCCGAGTGGCAGGCTTAGAGCGGTCGATCGCCCGAGCTGACGTCAGGATCTCACGGGCCGGTAGGGTGACCTCATGGCTGTACGACGGCCATAGCCGGAAAGCCCGCGCGGGCTTTCCGGCCGGCCCGGCTATTGCTGCACGACGCTTGCGAAATTGCCACTGCCGGTCTGGACGATGCTGGCGTTATGACCGCCGAGCGACAGGGTGTCCTGCCTGAGCAACGCCTGGTTACTGTCACCGGTCTGGCCGATGTACGCGGTATGGGCGTTGAATCCCTGGCTGGCTTCGATCCGGTTGTGTGAGCCCAGCTGGGCGATATCCAGGCTGTTGTCGTCTCCAACCTGTGCAATATCGACCTGGTTGTAGCTGCCTTCCGAATAGCCGTCGATGCTCGAATTCTGCCCAGCGAACGAGGCGTTCAGCTCATTGCCGGTGCCTCGCTGCGTGTAGTCCAGCGTGCTGTAGCCATCGCTGGCCCTGATCTGTGCGATGTTGGCGGTGCCAGACTGCTCCAGCCAAACGTCGCCGGCGGGGTAGCGGCCGGAGACCTGGTAGATGTCCGCCTGGTTGGCGCTGCCGTGCTGCTCGACGACCGCAAAACCGCCACCGATACCGGAACTCACCTGTTCGAGCTGCACGCGATTGGTCGAGCCGGTCTGGTGAATGGCCGCCGTGCTGAAGCCGGACTGATCCACCTGGACGATGTTGTCCTGGCCAATGGAAATCACATCGAGCTGGTTACCGACCCAGGTCTGCCTGGCGTCGAGCTGGTTGCCGGCGCCCTCCTGATGGACAGTCGCTGTCGCGGCGAGGTCGCCAAGGCTGGCCTGTTGTTCGACACGGGCGTTGTTGGCGTCTCCCGTCTGGTAGATCTGCGCGTCCGCCCGGCCAGGCTGGCTGGCATGTACCTGATAGATCACGGCCGAATTAAGCGTGCCGGTTTGATCGATAAGGGCCTGGCTTGCCTCGCCACTGGTGCCGGACTGGTCGGTGAGCGCGTTGTTCCGGCTGCCGTCCTGGCGTATGTAGGAACGCTGCATCACGCCGCTCTGCGTCTGCTCTGCGATGTTGTCGGTGCCACTCTGCTCGACCTCGGCCACATGTTCGTTGGCCATGATGCTGCCGCTTGCTACCAGCAAAAGCGCTGCGGCGAGAGGAGTCATATTGGACATTGGAATCTCCTGTTCGCGGTGGGTGAGCTTCGTACATCACAGGCGAAGCAGGGAAATTGTTGTCGGTCCGTTCATGCGCCGGTATAGACCGAAAGAGCTAAATGCTTACCGTCGGGCGCTGACATCGAGTCGCCGCGCGACCTATCCGGCGGCGATGCGCAACATCCCGATGACGCCCAACAGGGCGCCGAGCGGCAGCACCCACCGCTCCCGCCACGCAAGCATCAGCTATTCATTCGTACACCCCCGTCAGAAGCTGTAGCTGACGGTGCCGACCAGGGTGCGGCGGCTGCCGAGGAAGCAGTCTCCACGCGACAGGCAGGTCGTGTAGTAGGTTTCGTCTTCCAGGTTGGTGGCATTGAGTGTGAACGCCCAGTCTTGATAGCGGTAGCCCAGCATCGCGTCGAACAGGGTGGTCGAGGGCGTCTTGAGCGTATCGGTGCCGTCCCAGCTCTCGCCAACGTAACGCACGCCAGCGCCAGCGCTGAAGCCGGGAATGCCCAGCAGCTCGAAACGATGCTGCGACCATAGCGAAGCCATGTTCTCCGGGATCGTTGCCAGGCGCGCCCCTTCCTCGCGTGGCGTTCCCTCGAGCACCTCGGTATCGAGATGGGTGTAGGTGGCGACCAGATCCCAGTTCGGGGTGACGGCGACCATTGCTTCGAGTTCGAGACCCCTGGCTTTCGTTTCGCCGGTCTGGATCGTATTGGACGGATTGTCCGGGTCGGGCATCTGCCGATTCTGCTCGCGCAGATCGAACACCGCCGCGGTGTACAGGCTGTTGCTGTCGACCGGCTGGTACTTGACCCCCAGCTCCCATTGCTCGCCTTCCAACGGCTTGTAGGGTTCGTTGGTCGCCGCGTTCAGGCCGACGATCGGCTGGAAGGATTCGCTGTAGCTGATGTAGGGCGCGACACCGTTGTCAAAGAGATAGGTGAGCCCGACGCGACCAGTGACGGCATCGTCTTTCTGACGCGTACCGCCGTCGGTTCTATTGTCCGCCCAGTCCTTTCGCAAACCCAGGGTGAGCACCCAGCGTTCGTACTTGAGCTGGTCCTGAACGTAGAGGCCCTGTTGCGCCAGCGTTTGTTCGGGGTCGGCCGACAGCTGGATGATCGAGGGGTCGAACGTGCCGTAGACCGGGTCGTACAAGTCGAGCGGCGTCGCAGCACCGCCGGCTTGCTCGCGGTTGGTGACGGCGTGCTGGTAGTCGCTGCCAAACAGCACGGTGTGCTGCACCGGCCCGGTATCGAACAGGGCTTGCGCATGATGGTCGGCGACCCAGACGTCCACTTCGGGTTTGGCCACGTAGTAGATGCGGTTGAGGGTTCGATTGTCGGCGTTGAGCACCGGCGGCCAGCCGTAGATCTGCTGGTAGCTGACTTCGCTTTCCTGGTAGCGCAGGTTCTGCCGCAGAGTCCAGGTCTCGTTCAATCGCCAGCTGAGCTGCGAGGTGAGCGCGAGCTGCTCGGTGTCGTATTCGTCGAATCCAGGTTCGCTGACGAACAGGTCCGTGTCGTAATGGCCGTACGGCGCGCCGAGCAGGGTGCCTCGGTGCGGAAGAAACTGCGAGGTGGAGCCGCTGTCGTCTCGCTGGATGTTGGCCAGCAGTGTCCACTCGATATCCTCGGTCGGGCGCCAGGTGATCGAGGGCATCAGCAGCAGCCGGTTGTCCTCCACGTAATCGACCTGGGAGTCGCTGTCGCGGGCTATCGCCACCACCCGATAGAGCAGCGAGCCGTCGTCGTTCAGCGGACCGGTGCTGTCGATCGCGAGCTGTTTGCGATCGTGACTGCCGTACTGGAATTGAAGCTCGGTCCGTTGCTGATCGCGGGGGCGCTTGCTCACCATGTTGATCAGCCCGCCGACCGGGCTCTGGCCGTACAACATCGACGACGGTCCCTTTAGCACTTCGACGCGTTCGAGCGTGAAGGGATCGGTTCGCGACGTGGTATAGCTGCCGAACGCCTGCTGCAGGCCGTCGAGAAAGAGCACCGGCGTGCTGCCACGCACTTTGGATGAATCGCCGCGCGCGTCCAGGCCAAACGCCTCGCCGCGTACGCCTGAGACGTAGCGCAAGGCGTCCTGGAGGGTCTGTACGCCCTGATCCTGCATGCGGTCGGCAGTGATCACGCTGATCGATTGTGGCACCTGGAGGATTGGCGTATCGGTCTTGGTGCCAGTCGCCGAACGTGAGGCGACGTAGCCGTCCACCGGCCCGTCGGCACGTTCGGACTCGCTGGACACAATCTCCTGCGCGGGAAGCTCGAAAGCCGTTGCAGGAGAGGCTGGCGCTTCGTTCGCCGCCTGGGCCAGGGCAACCGAGCAGAGCGATGCGGCGGGCACGACGAGACTGGCGGTGCGCAATGCCACGAAAAGTGGGTGCAAGGTTGGGCGGCGGGACATGAGCATCTCCAAATGGTTATTGTTGGGATGCGGATGGTAATGCGAATACGTTGCATTTGTAAGTATCTGGCGCCACAGCTTTGGAATGAACAGGTAGCCGCTGTCGGTCGGGTGACAGAGAAGGGGTTGCACACGCGTCGCTTCGCTGCGCCGACTGATGGTCAGCACCAACGACGGTGGCGTCGTTCGAAATGTCAGAGGCCATTGGCGGCCTCACTGCGAGGTGATGCATGAGAGTCGATTTCAATAGACCTGCCGGAGTCCAGGCCGCTAACGATCCGGATGCAGAAGCGCCGTTGCCTGGCGATCCAGACGGGGCCAGCATCAATGACACGCCGATGTCAGACCCGGAAGAGACAGAGCTCACCGATGAAGACATCGACCTGTTCGAAGACGACCCGACCATCCCGACCGAGTAGCTGGCCGACGCCCGTCGCTGTGTAAGGGCCCGTCGGGGCCTCTCGTCGGGTTATGCACGCTGGGGAAACGGCAGAGGCCGGGCCACTCGCGGCGGTTTGCCCGGTCATTGCCTGCGATGGGGCCAAAAAAAACCGCAGCCGCTGTGAGCGGGCTGCGGTTCTGGCATCAGGCCGGTGCCGGCCTGATCCGGGTCATGCCATCAGCGATTGAACGCCGCACCGGTTCCGACGAAGGCGGCCGAGGGCAGCAGCTGGCTGATGAAGCGGTTCCAGCGAGTGATACCGGCCGGCCCAACGAACACCACGTCCTGCGGCTGGAGCGGGAAGCTCTTGGCGAGGGCGAAGGCAGTCGGCGACTTGGCGTTCAGCTGGAACACCTTGGCCTGTTCGGTGGCGATGTTTTCTGCGCCGCGGATTACGTAGACCGCTTCGCCGTCGGCGGTTTCCTGGCGAATGCCGCCAGCAGTGCCGATGGCATCCATCAGGTTGTAGCTGGAGGCCTTGAAGCTCAGCGCCTGGGGCTGGGTCACCTCACCCAGTACATAGATCTTCTTCTGATCGTTGTAGGGCAGGTGCAGCTGGTCGCCGTCCTTCAGGTAAACCTGATGCAGCCAGGAATCCGGGCGGTTCAGGTCGTCGAGGTTGAGCATGTACTCACGGCCGTCGCGCTTGAGCATCAGCCCCGAGAGGTCGGCGGTTTCGGTGTCGACGCCTGCCTGGCCGATGGCCTGGACGATGGTCATCGGTGCGGTGGTCACAGGCACTTCGCCCGCCGTGTTGAATGCGCCGGACAGCACGATGCGCTGGCTGCCGTAACGCAGCAGGCTGACGTCGACCTGCGGGCTGTCGATGTAGTTGGCAAGACGGCGGGCGATTTCGGCGCGCAGTTCCTCGATGGTGCGACCGGCCGCATTGACGTTGCCAATATAGGGGTAGAACAGGGTGCCATCCGGGCGGACCAGGCGACCGTTGGCGTCGAGTTGCTGCTGCGGGCCGGACGGTGCGGTCAGTTCGGGGTGATCCCAGACGGTGATATAGAGAAGGTCGTTTGCGCCGATGCGATACGGCTCGGGCTTGTAGCCGATCAGTTCCTGCTTGCTGGAAGTGCCTCGGTCCGAAGACAGTTCGCCCTTGAGCATGTCGGGCGTAATGCGAATAAGCTGTACGGTACCGTCTTCCGATTGCGCGCCGTCCTTGAATTCATCCGGATCAAGGTATTGGCCGGGCGAATACACACACCCCTGTAGCACCAGCACGGAAGAGAAAGCGAGAGCAAATAATGGTTTCATGGTTCTTCATCCTTGACGGAATAGTTGTTTTTACGAAGTGAAACGGCGGCTTCACTTTTAGCTGAAGGAATGAGCGAGATTGATTCGTCTAACCGGTGTGATCGTTTCGAACGCAAACTAACGAATTCAATATCTGCCTCTCCTGTATCGCGACCGCAAAGCGCTGGAAGTCAGACTTCCTGGACTTACCGTGAGACCTGTTCCGCAAGAGCTACTGGTAGGTTTCGCTCGCCCTCGCTTAGCGCTTCACATGCCTGCAAAGGCGCTCAGCTGCTCACAGTAGCCATAGACCGCTGCGTTTCTCCGGGGTTCAAGACCCCGCGCACAAATGAAGCGTCGAGCTCATGGACGTTGTGGCGCGGTGCGGTCGAGGCGGTCTGGGGCGGGTATTAAAGGCTTGGCGAGAGCTGCCGCAGTTCGGCACGCATGCCACCGAAAGGTGCCGCCAAGCGCCCAGGCCTGCCCCTGCGGATCTGGTCGCTTCTCTGAAGTGGGGTGATACCGGGTGGCGGACATGCAGTCGCGATATCCCCCCGCGTCATCGTGCGCTGTGGGAAGCCGCTGTCAGTGGCCCGATGGGGCTTCGATCATCCAGCGCAACGTATCTTTCAGTTCGATCCGGGGCAGGTCGCCGATGAGGGCGTCGAGCTTGGTCCGGCATCCAAACAGATTTTTCACGTCGGCGCTGCGCACGAACGCAGGATTGACCCGGACTTCCAGGCGATGGTCGGATAGGGCCGCGGCCTGCTCGAGGACGTATTGCAGCGTGTAGGCGGAACCTGAGCAGATGTTCACCGTTTCGCCTATCGCCGCCGGGGTTTCGAGCAGTCGGCGGTATGCTTGTACGACCTGGCGAACGTCGCAGAAGTCGCGGGCGATATCGAGGTTGCCCAGTTCGATGACCGCCGCGCGGCGACGGGTGTGCGCGACGATCTTGGGAATCAGAAATTGCTCAGCCTGACCGACGCCGGTGTAGTTGAACGGACGCGTGATGATCAGTGGCAGGCGTCCGTCATACAGCCTGGCGAGGAATTCCATCGCGGCTTTGCTCACGGCGTAATCATTGGCCGGAGCGAAAGGAGACGATTCGTCCAGCACGCCTTCGGTCGCATTGCCGTAGACATTCGCACTGCTGGCCAGGAGTACGCCTTCCAGGCCCGATGCGGTCGTGCGCAGGGCTTCGAGCAGGTGGCGCGTGCCCAGAAGATTGGCGTTGTAGATGGCATCCGCGTCGGCATGAGCGACAAAGGACACCGCAGCCAGATGGACCACGTACGTAGGACGTATCTCCGCCAGCAGGATCTTCAATGTCTCGGCATCGTTCAGCGAGCAGCAATGTATCGCTGAAACGGCCACCGGCAGATCGCCCGTCGGTTGGCGGTAGCTGAGGCCATGAACTTCGTAACCGTGGGCGGCGAGTTCCTCTGCCATGTAGCGGCCGGTAAACCCGGTAACGCCGGTAATCAGCACTTTACGCATGATCTTCCCGATAGGATGAATTCCAATTTCTGCCAAGCGGTATATGCCCGGTATAGGCATGGGGTGTTGCGTCCCTGTTACGGTCGGCTGGCCGGTCACTTGGTGCGTTCGAACGTAGCCTGTCGCCTGTGTCGATGAACTCATGAGCCGTCGCGCCCTCGGGCGAGGAGGGCTCGGCAGCGGCACGTCCTGTGCCGGATCGAAGGAGCGCGCCGACATCGGCACGGGGCATTGGCGCGGCTCCCTCGATCGTCGAATCGATCCGTGTTAGAACGAAAAGCCTCGCTGATTGCGGCGCATATCGGCATCCACCATCATGCGGCACAGTTGCTCGAGCGAGGTCTTGGGTTCCCAGCCCAGCACGTCCTTGGCCTTCTGCGGGTCGCCGATCAGCAGATCGACTTCGGCCGGGCGATAGAACTTCGGATTGACCCGCATGACGACCTTGCCCGTGGCCGTGTCGATGGCCTGTTCCTGCTCGCCGGAGCCTTCCCATCGAAGCTCGGTATCGACAGCCTTGAAGGCCAGGGTGACGAAGTCACGCACGGTTTCGGTACGGTTGGTCGCCAGGACGAATACGTCGGGTTCGTCGGCCTGCAGCATGCGCCACATGCCCTCGACATACTCCTTGGCGAAGCCCCAGTCACGCTTCGCGTCGATGTTGCCCAGTTCGAGCACATCCAGTTGGCCCAGTTTGATCTTGGCCACCGAATCGGTGATCTTGCGGGTCACGAATTCGCGACCGCGCAGGGGCGATTCATGGTTGAACAGGATGCCGCTGCACCCGAAGATGTCGTAGGACTCCCGGTAGTTGATGGTCATCCAGTGCGCGTACAGCTTCGCCACGCCATAGGGACTGCGCGGGTAGAAGGGCGTGGTTTCGACCTGTGGAATGGCCTGGACCTTGCCGAACATCTCCGAGGTGGAGGCCTGGTAATAGCGAATCTTCGGGTTGACGATGCGAATGGCTTCGAGCAGGTTCACCGCGCCCGCGCCGGTGATGTCCAGCGTGGTCAGCGGTTGCTCGAACGACACCCCTACGAAGCTTTGAGCGGCCAGGTTGTACACCTCGGTTGCGCCGGTGCTCTCCAGCAGCCGAATGCTGGAAGACAGGTCGGTGAGGTCATACTCGACGAGATGCAGGTTGGGATGCTTGTCGATGCCCAGCTCTTCGATTCGCCAGAAGTTCACCGAACTGGTACGGCGGAAGGTGCCATATACCGTATAGCCCTTTTCCAGCAGAAGCTCTGCCAGGTAGGCGCCGTCTTGTCCGGTGATACCCGTGATGATCGCGTTCATTTTCTTCCCTGTATGAGGTTAGGTTTTGAAGTTTGCTTTGTGCGGCACTCCCATCCGACCGATACCGGATGGGAAGCGACGCGTCGTTCGATAACCGGATTCGGTTACCTGGGCCTGCCAGCTGAACGATGATCAGCCGGGCCGATGCCACGGTTCATAGCAATCAGGATTCCTGTTTGGCCGGGCTGGCCTTTTGTCTGGAATTCTTTTCTCGAACGAACGCGGGCACGATGTACATCGCATCGATCAGATAGCGTTTGGCCAGTCGGCGAGGTTCCATGCACATGCGATGGAGCCACTCGAGCTTGTATTCGCGCATCCATTTCGGCGCGCGCTTGATGGTGCCGGTCGCGAACGAAATCGAAGCGCCAATGCAAAAACCCATGCCGGTGCGTTCTTGCGGCTGGGTCGCTGCGGCGAGGATCTCGCCACGCGGCGTGCCGACTGCGTACAGCACCAGTTCCGATGGGTTTTCACGAACGAACTGCAGGCAGCGCTGCACTTGCTCGGGATGCTTGATGAACCCCATCGGCGGGTTGTAGTGATACAGGACGATGCCGGGATAAAGGGCGCGGAGCTTGTCGGCTTCGGTCTGTAACGAGCCGATCAGCACTACGCGCAGGCGATCCCTGTCAGCCCACTTGAGAATGTCCAGGGTGAGGTCGCTGCCGGGGATGACTTCATCCAGATGCACGCCCAGACGGCCGAGCAGCGACAGCAGGATGCGGCTGTCGCAAAGCCGCCAGCGCGCTTTAGCGTAGGCATCGCGAAGCGCCTCGTCATGTTCGAGTTGAACCAGATGATCGACATTCGGCGTTACCACGAATGAATAGGGTTGCTTGACGCACTCACGGATGGAGGTCAATAACGTTTTCTTGGTGCCAGAATAGAAATCTATCCCGAACGCAGTAGTATCACTTGACACTCATTGCTACTCCCTTGAAGGCGCCCTTGATACCCGACCAGGCGAGGGTGGGGTTTCTGTATTCCTTTATCGTCGTCACGGCCGACAGCAGGAATGCCGAAGTAAGAGCAAAGACCGGTCCATAGAATCGCTTGTTGAAGCGCGTTGCCGCGCGGTTGCGGTAGTAGTGGTAAAAGGCCGAGCGGTTGCCCAGGCTGAGCGAGCCGTAGTGGTACAGGCGGCTTTGCGGTATGACCTTGATGGAGATGCCGTAGCGCCTGGCGCGGTACTGCCAGTCCACCTCTTCGAAATACATGAAATAGCTTTCATCCATCAGCCCGATTTCTTCAGTCAGCGCGGCGGAAAACGCGAGGCTGCAGCCCATGATGTAGTCAGGTACATGCTGGTGTTCCTGTTGCTGCAACGCCTCGATGCTCTGGTTCTTGCCGAGCAGTCGGGCCTTGCCCAGGATCGGATATAGCTTGCCGCCGCCATAGCATTCCAGCCGCCCGGTATCGGCGCTGAGCACGAGCGAACCGACGAACTGGCGATCGTCACGCTGCAACGCCTCGAGCAGCGGCGAGAAGGCATCGCTGTCGACGTAGGTATCGTTATTGACGACCCAGAAATAGTCCGGCTTGAGATTGGCCATCGCCCAGCGCAGGCCGTAGTTGTTGCCTCCGGCATAACCGTTGTTTTCCGGATTGCACAGCAATGTCACCTTCGAAGTCGGCTTCTCGTCCAGCCACTGCTGGAAGGCAGCGGCTGACCCGTCCTGGGAGTCGTTGTCGACGATGACGATATGGTCGATCGTCGGGCAGAACGTGAGCAAACTTTCTGCGCAGCTGATGGTTTCAGTAGCAGCTTTGTAGTTGAGAATAAGTGCGACGTTCATGTACTCGTTCCTTGCTGCGAAG
>Ga0114898_1002184_pt1 | contig 10518 bp, 12 predicted proteins | sample Malvired_Geostar_FD_83496 | JGI IMG/M metagenome (GOLD analysis project Ga0114898, IMG submission 83496) | Marine viral communities from the Global Malaspina Expedition - Malaspina viral metaG DeepMed_Geostar | ecosystem: Environmental > Aquatic > Marine > Oceanic | place: Mediterranean Sea... | reverse complement strand
GGCGGGAGGGCGGCGGGGTCAGGGGTCTGGGCGACCGCGGCGCCGGCCGCCAGCGCCAGGGCGGCCGTGGCGCAGATCAAGCGCTTCATGGTTCAGGTCTCCATTGGATCGAAGGTGTCGGGGAGGATCATTGGCCGCGGGCCTTGCGAATCTCGGCCACCAGGGCGGCGTTGAACCCCTGGATGGCGGCGCGGCTGAGGGCGGCGTAGCGCTTGGGGGAGACCTCGGCGTCATAGACGAGGCTCTGGCGGTAGATGGACCCGAAGCCGACGCTGACCAGGGCGTTGTGGGTGGCGATGGAGTCCGACCGGTCGGCGGTCTGGGCCAGGATGCCGAAGGGTTGGGGGGTGAAGGCGCCCTTGGTGGTGAACCAGCCGGGCATGGCCCCGCCGCTGTTGTTGCCCCAGACGAAATCCACCCGCGAGGTGGGGTTGATCCCGAACCGCAGCTCGGCGTCCACCGAGGCCGAGCCGCTATAGGTGCGCCGGCCGCTACTCTCCATGTCGATATAGTCGATCAGGAGGCGCGGCGAGATGATGATGGCGTCCAGGTCGCGGCTGGCGCGGCCGAACCGCATCAGGGCGCCTGAGGCCGCCACCGCCCCCATGCCGGTCTCGAAGGCGTGGCCCTTGATGGGCGGCAGCGCCCTGGGGCCATAGACGACCCAGGCCTTGGTGGCGCGGCTGTCGATGATCCCCTGCCCGCCGACGGGCGCGCTGTAGCGGGCCAGGCCCTGCATCTGCTCGGACGCCAGCTGGGCGGCCGGATCAACCACCTGAAAGCCGGCCCCCTCCAGTTGGCGCACCAGGTCGGCATAGGCCTCGTCGGCGATCTCCTGGGCCACCTCATCGGTAAGCCCCACCAGGCGGGTGGCGATCTGGGTCCGCCGCTGGTTGGTGTCCAGACCCGCCCCGCCGCCAAAGGCGCTGGCGGTCGCGCCATGGACGAAGGCGATGGTGTAGCCAGGGACGGCGATCTTCGGCCGGTTGGCGAGGAACCGGGTGGAATGGCCCTGCAGCGCCACCGGCAAGGGCGGCGCATGGGGCGGCATCATGTCCAGCTGGGCCAGGCTCACCTGACCGCCCGTCTCGGCGCCGACATAGGAGCGGCCGACGGCGCCGCTCACCGAGGTCGAACCCGTACGCCCCGACGAGGCGTCCCTGGCCGGCGCGGCCCCGGCCGGCGGAGTGTAGAGCGCGCCGAAGGGATCGGACTGGCTCGCCGCCGGACCGCCGAACGACAGGACCAGCAGGGCGAGGCCCGGGGCGCAAAGAGCCTGGCGGCGAGGGCGGGTGGCGAGGCGCATGGGGGAATGGCCTTGGGCGAGGGGGACAGGATCGCGTTGCCCCCTTCCTGCCGCCTGCGACCGGGCGCCGCATGATCCAAACGGACTAGGTCGGCCGGCTTCGGCGCCTCCGGCGCCTTGCGATCAGCGCCTCGCCATGGGAAGGCTTGGCGTCAAACGTTTGTTTTAAGTCATTAGGGAGAGCGCCATGAAGGCGGCGGTCTATTACGAGAACGGCGGTCCTGAAGTCCTCAAATATGAGGAAATCCCGGACCCGACCTGCCACCCCAAGGGTGTGATCATCCGCGTGGAGGCCATCGCCATCGAGGGCGGCGACACCCTGAACCGCTGGCGCGGCCCGTTGATGACCAATCCGCATGTGGTCGGCTACCAGGCCGCCGGCGAGATCATCGAGATCGGCTCTGAGGTCACCAATGTGCGGGTCGGCCAGAAGGTCGCCACGGTGAACAACTGGGGCAGCCACGCCGAGCTGCGCTCGGTGCCGGCCCGCAACTGCTGGCCCATCCCCGACGGCTTCGACGTGCGCAAGGCCGCCGCCATCCCCGTCACCTTCGGCACGGCCCATGACTGCCTGTTCGAATTCGGCCGCATGAAGAAGGGCGAGACCGTCCTGGTCCAGGCCGGCGCCTCGGGCGTGGGCGTGGCCGCCATCCAGCTGGCCAAGCGGGCGGGCGCAGGCCTGATCCTGGCCACCGCCTCCTCGGACGAGCGGCTGGAGAAGCTCAAGCGCCTCGGCCTTGACCACGGCATCAACTACACCCGCGACGACGTGGTGAAGGAGGTCAAGCGCCTCACCGACAACAAGGGCGTCGACGTCGTGGTCGACTCCGTCGGCGGCTCGACCCTGCAGGGCTCGATCAATTCGCTGGCCTATCGCGGCCGGGTCTCCATGGTCGGCGCCGCCGGGCGCGAGCCCATGGTGGTCGATGTCGGCACGATGATGGGCGGCAACCGGGCCCTGTCCGGCGTCTTCCTCGGCGCCGAGATCGGCACGGATCGGGTGCACGACAACATCCAGCAGCTGATCGAGGACGCCGCCAAGGGCGAGCTGGAAGTGATCATCGACAAGGAATTCCCCCTGTCGGACGCGGCCGGGGCGCATGCCTATATCGAAAGCCGCAAGGCTGTCGGCCGGGTGGTCCTGGTCCCCTGACCGCGACATGATCGGACGGCGCGGGCGCAGGCCTGCGCCGTCCACATTCCTTTCCATAGATCGGGAGGCCCTCATGCCCCGCGCCGCCGTCAACGGCATCGAGATCGAGTACGAGACCTTCGGACCGGACGAGGCGCCGGCCGTCCTGCTGATCAACGGCCTGGGGTCGCAGATGACCCGCTGGCCCGCCCCCTTCTGCGAAAAGCTGGTCGCCCGGGGCTATCGCGCCATCCGCTTCGACAATCGCGATGTGGGCCTGTCCACCTGGTTCCAGTCCGGCGACCGCTACACCCTGTCGGACATGGCCGCCGACGCCATGGGCCTGCTGGATCACCTGAAGATCGACAAGGCCCATGTGGCGGGCGTCTCCATGGGCGGGATGATCGCCCAGACCGTGGCCATCGAGCATCCTGGCCGCGTGCTTTCGCTCACCTCGATCATGTCGGCCACCGGCGCGCCGGGGACCCTGGACTCCACCCCCGAAGCCGCCGCCGTCCTCACCCAGGTCGCGCCGGACCCGACCGTGGACGAAGAGGCCTTTGTCGCCCACGGCATGAAGAACGCCCGGACCATCGGCAGTCCCGCCTATCCGTGGTCGGACGAGGCCCTGCGCGCGCGCGTGCTCTCGGAGATGCGCCGGGCCTATAACCCCAAGGGCGTGCAGCGCCAGCGCGGCGCCATCGGCGCCAGCGGCGACCGCACCGAAAAGCTCGCCCAGCTGGACGTGCCCACGGTCGTCCTGCACGGCGAGGCCGATCCGCTGATCCCCAAGGCCGGGGGCGAAGCCACGGCCAGGGCGATTCCGGGGGCGGAGCTGCGCATCATTCCGGGCATGGGCCACGACCTGCCCGACCCCCTCTACGACACCATCATCGACGCCATCGTCGCCGCCGCCGAACGGGCGCGCTGAAGCCATTATCGAAGGAGAATTGCATGGGACGTCTCGAAGGCTTTTCGGCCGTGGTCACCGGCGCCGCCAGCGGCATCGGCCGGGCCAGCGCCACCCTGTTCGCCAAGGAAGGCGCCCGGGTCGTCTGCGTCGATCGGGCTGAGACCGTCGAGGAGACCGCCGCCTCGATCCAGGCCCACGGCGGTCAGGCCATCGCCATGACCGGCGACGCGGGCGACGAGGCCTTCGTCGAATCCTACATCCAGCGCGCCGTGGACGCGTTCGGTGGTCTGGACGCGGTCTACGCCAATGCCGGGATCACCGGCGGCCCGACGCCCTTCTTCGAGCTGACGCCGGAAATCTGGACCGAGGTGCTGCGGATCAACCTGATCGGCCCCTTCCTGGCCATCAAGCACGCCAGCAAGGTGATGATCCCCAAGGGCAAGGGCTCGATCGTCTGCACGGCTTCGGTGGCGGGCATCCGGTCCGGCGCCGGGCCGGCCTCCTATTCGGCCTCCAAGGCGGGCGTCATCAACCTGGCGACCACCGCGGCCAACGAGCTCTATGGCACGGGCGTGCGGGTCAACGCCGTCTGCCCCGGCCTGATCGAGACCGGCATGACCCAGAGCGTGTTCGACTATGCCCGGGCCCGCGGCAGCGAGGACCGGATCGGCCAGCTCAATCCGTTGAAGCGCGCCGGCGCCCCCGACGAGATCGCCCACATGGCGCTCTTCCTGGCCAGCGACGAGGCCTCCTATGTCAACGGCCAGGCCATAGCCGTGGACGGGGGCCTGTCCTCCTCGCACCCGGTGGGCAAGCGCGGCGGCCCCCGATAGGCGTATGCTCAAAGGGGAGCAGGGTTTTGCCTTGCGCCCCGGCGGGCGCTAGAAGCGGCGCTCGAACGCTGCAGACCAGACCAGACCTTCAGGACCCATGGCCGGACATTCAAAGTTCAAGAACATCATGCACCGCAAGGGCCGCGCCGATGCGGTGCGGTCCAAGCTGTTCTCCAAGCTCAGCCGCGAGATCACCGTGGCCGCCAAGTCGGGCATGCCCGACCCGGCGATGAACTCCCGCCTGCGTCTGGCGGTGGCCAACGCCAAGGCCGAGTCCATGCCCAAGGACAATATCGACCGGGCCATCAAGAAGGCGTCCGGCGCCGACGCCGAGGCCTATGAGGAAATCCGCTATGAGGGCTTCGGCCCCGGCGGCGTCGGCCTGATCGTCGAGGCCCTGACCGACAACCGCAATCGCGCCGCCGCCAATGTTCGGGCCATCTTCTCCAAGAACGGCGGCAATCTGGGGGAGACGGGCGCCGTCTCCTTCATGTTCGACCGGGTGGGCCAGATCGTCTATCCGGCCAGCGTCGGGTCGGAAGACAAGGTGATGGAGGCCGCCATCGAGGCCGGCGCCGAGGACGTGGAATCCGACGAGGACACCCACACCATCTACACCGCCTTCGAAGACCTCTCCGATGTGGCCCAGACCCTGGAAGCCGCGCTCGGCGAACCCAAGTCCACCGCCATCGCATGGCGGCCCAAGACCCTGACTCCGGTGGAGGGCGAACCCGTCGCCACCCTGATGAAGCTGATCGACGCCCTGGAAGACGACGACGACGTCCAGAACGTCTATGGCAATTACGACATCTCCGATGAGGACCTGGAGACCTACGCCGGCTGAGCGCCCATGAAGCTTCAGCGCGCCTCGCGCGTTGGAGCCCCATGGAGTGGATCGCCGCCTATGTGCTGCCCGTCACGGGCGCCGTCGTCGCCGGCGGGCTGATCGGGTTCGAGCGCGAGTATCGCGGGCGGCCGGCCGGCTTTCGCACCCACATCCTGGTCAGCCTCGCCTCGGCCCTGCTCATGCTGGCCGCCGTCCACCAGATCGAGTGGATGGGCGATGTCTCGACGGATGTCATCCGCATCGACCCGGTGCGCATGGCCCACGGCATCCTGACCGGCATCGGTTTTCTCTGCGGCGGCGTCATCTTCCGCCACGGACTGAGCGTGCATGGCCTGACCACGGCGGCCTCCCTGTGGATCACCTCGGCGCTGGGCACCCTCTATGGGGTCGGCTTCTACGGCCTGGCCATCGGCGGCACGGCGGTGACGGTGCTGGTTCTGGGGGTCCTGAGGTGGGCCGACCGGCACATGCCCCAGCTCAACATCATCGATGTCCGGGTCTGCTACCGCCGCTCCGACACCCTGGACGAGAGCGCCTTCCGCGACCTGATGGGCGAGTTCGGCCTGCATGCCGGCGCCATCAGCCAGCGGCTCTGGGCCGGGGCCGACGATCGGCTCGGACGGGTGGAATACAGCGCCACCCTGCATGGCAGTGGCCAGCTGAAGGTGGAGCGCCTGGCCAAGCGCCTGCGGGAGGATCCCCAGGTGGTGGAGTACAAGCTTGCGCCGCGAAAGGACTGACCCAGGCGACAGGGCCATGCCGGCAATGCTAGAAGCCGCGCCCTCATGACCCTGCGAATCTGGATCGAAACCAATCATCAGGCCCCCTACCGCACCGGCGGCTGGGCCTGGCTCCGCCAGACCGGCAAGGCCGTTTCCGGCGCCGCCGGCGGCGACCGGGACCTGGACGCCGAGGGCTTCTGCGTCCGCGCCCTGCAGGCGGCGCTGATCGACCTGCCCGCCGACGAGGGCGTGGCCCTGCACCTGTCCGACCCCCTGTTGATCGACGGCGTGCGCACCATGTCGGCGCGGCGGGCGGCCGGCTGGCGGGACGAGGCGGGCGCGCCGGACCCGGAGGCGGAGGGCTGGGAAGCGGTGGCCCAGGCCCTCGCCGGACGCACGCTGAGCCTGGTCCGCACCCAGCCCACCGACGCCCGCACCCCGGCCGGTTTCGCCGCCGCCTGGGCCGAACTCGCCCGGGACAAGGCCAAGACCAAGGGGACGTTCAAGAACCCCATTCCCCGCCCGAACCTGACCAAGATCCGCGGGCTTTAGGGGAAGCGTAAACGCCGCCTTAACCCTGCGGCGGGCTAATCGGCCGGTAGGAACAATCCCCGAACACGCCTATAGAGAGCCCATGGCCGCCGTGCGAATCCTTGGACTGGACCCCGGCCTCCGCCGCACCGGCTGGGGGGTGATCACCATCGCGGGCGCGCGCCTGGCCCACGTGGCCCACGGGGTCATCGCGCCCAAGGACTCCCTGCCCTTTTCCGAGCGCCTCCTGTTTCTGTTCGAGGCCATCAGCAGCGTCGTCGCTGAGCATGCGCCGGACGAGGCGGCGGTGGAGGAGACCTTCATGAACAACAACGCCGCCTCCGCCCTCAAGCTCGGCCACGCCCGGGCCATGGCCCTGGTGGCGCCGGCCCGGGCCGGCCTGCCGGTGGCCGAATACGCCGCCACCGTGGTCAAGAAGGCCGTGGTCGGCACGGGCGGCGCCGACAAGGACCAGGTGGCCTTCATGATCGCCCGGCTGCTGCCGGCCGCCAGCGGCGTCACCGCCGATGCGGCTGACGCCCTGGCCGTGGCCATCGCCCATGCCCATGCCCGCACCGCCCGCAGTCTTGCAGGCCCTACGCCCGCGAGGAAGGTGGCGTGATGATCGGCCGGCTGCGCGGCACGGTCGCCGAGATCGGCGAGGAGGACGCCCTGATCGACGTCCTCGGCGTCGGCTATGTGGTCCGCTGCGGCGCCCGCACCCTGGCCCGGCTTCCGCCGGTCGGCGAAGAGGCGGTGCTGCACATCGAGACCCAGTGGAGCGAACAGGCGGGCATGCGCCTCTATGGCTTCCTCACCCGGGACGAGCGCCGCACCTTCCTGATCCTCAAGGAGATCCAGGGCGTCGGCCCCAAGGCCGCGCTGGCCGTGCTGGACGTGCTGCCGCCGGCCGAACTGGCCGCCGCGGCCGGGCGCCAGGACAAGGCCGCCATCGCCCGCGCGCAAGGGGTCGGACCCAAGCTCGCCCTGCGCATCGCCACCGAGCTGAAGGACAAGCCCCTCACCGACCTGCCGATCAGCGCCTTTGCGCCGGGCGCCGGGGCGGCCGAACCGGCGCCCGCGCCCTCGGCGGCGGGTGAGGCGGTCGCGGCCCTGATGGGCCTGGGCGTGGCCGAGCCCCAGGCCAGGCGGCTGGTGGAGGCCGCGGCCGCGCGGCTGGGCGAAGAGGCCCAAGCCGCCGCCCTGATCAAGGCGGCCCTGCAGGAGCTGGGCCGATGAGCCGGCTGGTCAGCGGCGAGGCCGCTCCCGCCGAGGGAACCGACCGGGCCTACCGCCCCCAGACCCTGGCGGAATTCGTCGGCCAGGAGCAGTCCAAGGCCAATCTGCGCATCTTCATCCAGGCCGCCCGCGACCGCGGCGACACCCTGGATCACGTCCTGCTGTTCGGCCCCCCCGGCCTCGGCAAGACAACTCTGGCCCAGATCATCGCCCGGGAGATGGGGGTCAACTTCCGCGCCACCTCCGGCCCGGTCCTGGCCAAGGCCGGGGACCTGGCCGCCATCCTGACCAATCTGGAGGCCGGCGACGTCCTCTTCATCGACGAGATCCACCGCCTGGCGGCCAATGTGGAGGAGATCCTCTATCCGGCCATGGAAGACCATGTGCTGGACCTGATCATCGGCGAAGGCCCCTCGGCCCGCTCGATCCGCATTGACCTTTCGCCCTTCACCCTGGTGGCGGCGACCACGCGCGCCGGCCTGCTGGCCACGCCGCTGCGCGACCGGTTCGGCATCCCCGTCCGCCTGGAATTCTACACGCCTGCCGAGCTCATCAAGGTCCTGGCCCATGCGGCCGGCAAGATGGGGGTGAGCCTGACCAGGGACGGCGCCGCCGAGATCGCCGCCCGCGCCCGGGGCACCCCGCGGGTGGCCGGCCGGCTGCTGCGCCGGGTGCGCGACTTCGCCGCCGCCGAAGGCGCCGCCGAGATCGACAGGGGCGCGGCCGGACGGGGTCTGGCGCGGCTGGAGGTGGACGAGGTGGGGCTGGACTCCCTCGACCGCCGCTATCTGCGCGCCCTGATCGACAACTATGGCGGCGGCCCGGCCGGGGTCGAGACCCTGGCCTACGCCATCGCCGAGGCCCGCGACGCCGTCGAGGACGTGATCGAACCCTATCTGATGCAGCAGGGCTTCATCCAGCGCACCCCCCGGGGTCGCGTGGCCTGCGCCAAGGCCTATAGTCATCTGGGCCTGACGCCGCCGCCCCAGCCGCCGGGCGCAGGCCAGGCGACCCTGTTCGACGAATAGACGAAAAGGTCCGACGCGATGACGCCCGCCCCTGGCGAACCCTCCGCCGGCTGGATCGAAGGCCGCGAGCATGTCCTGCCCGTGCGGATCTATTACGAGGACACCGACTTCACCGGCGTCGTGTATCACGGCAACTATCTGCGCTATTTCGAGCGCGGGCGGTCCGACTTCCTGCGGCTGGCCGGGGTGCGCCACGCCGAACTGCTGGACCAGGAGACGCCGGCCGCCTTCACCATCGTGCGCATGGAGCTGGACTTCAAAGCCCCGGCCCGCATCGACGACGCCCTGCAGGTGCGCACCACCTATGACCGGGTCAAAGGCCCGCGGCTGTTCATCAGCCAGAGGATCCTGCGCGGCGAGACCCTGATCGCCCAGGCGGCGGTCCTGGCCGCCTGCATCGGCCTGGACGGCCGGCCGCGCAAGCCGCCGCCGGGCATGGCCGCCGCCCTGGCCCCCTATTTCGCCGACGGGGGTTCCAGCGTCGCATAAGACCGCCATAGGTGACCGCGACCGCCTGCGGATTCACCTTGTCGGCAAAACGATTCGAAGCGATCAGCGTTTCTGGGCGTTAGCCAGGGTTCGGTAAGGTTATTGCTGTTCCACTGGCGCGCGTACCCACGTGATCGTCACGGATCGGCGCCTTAAGTTCGCCACCGCCACGTTCCAAGCCATCCTTCGGGCGCAATCTCGCCCTCGCCAACGGAGCCCAGACCGCATGGACCCCGCCGCCTCCGGCACATTGACGGCCGAAAGCTTTTCCCTGATCGCGCTGTTCCTGCGCGCCGACTGGGTCGTGAAGGCCGTGATGATCGGCCTGGGCCTGGCCTCTCTGTTCTCCTGGGCGGTGATCATCGACAAGCTGCTGCGGTTCAGCGCGCTCAACCGCCACGCCGATCGGTTCGAGGACCAGGTGTCCTCCGGCCGCTCCCTGGAGGAGATCGCCAACGAGGCCGGCGAACGTCCCCGCCACGCCCTGCCCCGCATGCTGCAGGCGGCCCTGCGCGAATGGCGAGAGGCCCGGACCAAGGGCCTGTCCAGCGACACCCAGGCCGGCTTCCTGATCCAGCGGATCGACCGGGTGCAGGACGCCATCATCGCCCGGGAAGCCTCGCGGGTGGAGGAGGGCCTGCCGCTGCTGGCCATCGTGGCCACCGCCTCGCCCTTCATCGGCCTGTTCGGCACCGTCTGGGGGATCATGGGCGCCTTCCAGGCCATCGCCATCCAGCAGAACACCAATCTGACCGTGGTGGCGCCGGCCATCGCCGAGGCCCTGTTCGCCACCGCCATCGGCCTGGCCGCCGCCATCCCGGCCTATATCGCCTACAACAAGTTCTCCTCCGACGCCGCGCGCTATTCAGGCCGCCTGGAAGGCTTCGCCGACGACCTGGCCACCGCGATCCAGCGGCGGCTGAGCGACCGGACCTGAGCCCCCATGGCGCTCTCCTCCCACGACGCCTATTCGGCCGGCGGCGGCCGGCGCAGGCGGCGGTCCAGCCGCCGCGGCGCCCTGTCGGAAATCAACGTCACGCCCCTGGTGGACGTGATGCTGGTGCTGCTGATCGTCTTCATGGTCTCGGCCCCGCTGCTGACCGTGGGCGTGCCCCTGGAGCTGCCCAAGACCGAGGCCAGCGCCATCCCCGACCAGTCCGAACCCCTGACCGTCTCGGTGCGCGCCGACGGCGCGGTCTTCATCGACGAGCAGGAGACGCCCTTCGACAGTCTCTCGCCCCGGCTGATCGCCATGGCCGACGGCTCCACCGAGCGCCCCATCTATGTGCGGGCCGACGGCCGCGCCTCCTACGCCACGGTCGCCCAGGTCATGGCGGCCCTGGCCAGTTCGGGCTTCACCTCCATCAACCTGCTCACCGAGACCGGCGGCCCCTCTTCGGGCGCGGATCAGACGGCGCGCTGAGGACAGCTCATGCGCGGTGAGCGGTCGAATCTGAGCTCAGCCCTCATCGTCTCGG
>Ga0114898_1002182_pt1 | contig 10526 bp, 10 predicted proteins | sample Malvired_Geostar_FD_83496 | JGI IMG/M metagenome (GOLD analysis project Ga0114898, IMG submission 83496) | Marine viral communities from the Global Malaspina Expedition - Malaspina viral metaG DeepMed_Geostar | ecosystem: Environmental > Aquatic > Marine > Oceanic | place: Mediterranean Sea... | reverse complement strand
CGCAGCCTCGCGGCCGCAAGGCATTCCCGACAACCAGGCGGTTCTGGAAACGCAGCTGCCCGTCGTCGTCGACGGGCGTCGCTACGCCAGCGTCGCTGTCCGCACGACCGTGTCGGAACTGATCGCCATTTCCCCCGCTGCGCTCTCGGATGCGCTTGGGCCCACCATCGACGAGGGGACGCACGTCCTGCTTCGGTCGCTGGGCGCCGAGCTGGTCCCCCTCGATCGGCTGGCGGCGTCGGGCGTGAGCGCACGGCTGGACCCCCAGACGCTCAGCGTCCAGGTCACGGTCCCCCCGACCGCCCGTCCGGCGCTCGGCGTGTCTCTCCTCCCGCCGGGCGGATACGAAGGCGTCGAGCGGGTGTATCCGGGCCGGGTTTCGGCGGGCGTGACCGGCGCGCTTCTGGTCAATGACAACCTGGATGACGACCGCAACGCCCTGGGCCAGTTCGCCTTTTCGGGATTCGCCAACTTCGGCGGCATCACCGGGCTCAATGCCGACTTCGGCGGCTCCGTCAGCTTCGGCGGCGAGGACGACAGCTTTCGTCGCGACGCCATCATCCTCTTCAAGGATGATCCCCAGCGGGCGACCCGCTATTCCGCCGGCGATCTGAGCCCGTTCCTGCCGCGCCTGGGCGGCGCGACGGGTCTGCTCGGCGTCTCCTACGAGCGCAGCTATGAAGAGCTGGACCCCACGCGCAACATCCGTCCGACGGGACGCCGGTCGTTCTTCCTCGAGCGACCGGCCGTCGTCGAGGTCTATGCCAACGGGGTGCTGCTCAGCCGGTTTCAGTCCCAGGGCGGACCTGTCGATCTCGGCGATATCCCGCTCGCCAACGTCAGCAACAACGTCACCATCGTGGTCGAGGACGCGCTCGGCCGTCGGGAGCTTGACGCCTTCTCCCTGTCCAGCGACCTGACGCTGCTGGCGCCGGGCCTCAGCGAATTCTCGTTCTCCATCGGCGCCCTGCGCGATGATCAGAGTTCCGGCTTCGACTACGGCGACGCGTGGGCGGCCACCGCTTTCTACAGCCGCGGCGTGAACGACAATCTCACGGTCGGCGCCCATGCGGCCCTGTCTGAGGAGGTTGCGAATATCGGCGCCTCCACTGCAGTGGGCTTCGGAGCGGGCGTGGCTCTTGTCGAGTTCGCCGCGAGCGAGTCAGCCGCGGCCGGAAACGGCTTTGCGGCCAGCGCCAACTTCAGGGGCGGCCCCTTCCTGGGACCGGATCGCAACGACACGCTGACCGCCAGCGTCGACTACACCTCGGCCGATTTCGCGACCCTGGCCGATCCGTTTTCCACCATCGATCAGGAATGGCTGGTCGCGGCGGACTACCGGTTCGACATCAGCCGCCGCACCTCGGTCTCTGTCGGCGGCTCCTACGCCACCCGCCACGGCCGCGACGGCGCGGACAAGTTCGTGAACCTCGGCCTGAGCCAGCAGTTCGGGCCGGTGATCGCCTCGGTCGTGGGACGGCACGGGCAGTTCGCCGACGGCCGCGAGGAGACCGGCGCCTTCCTGTCGTTCAGCCTGCCGTTCGGGGAGCGGGGCCGGGCCTCCACCTCGTATGACAGCATCAGCGAAACGGCCCGCGCCGAGTACGTCCGCAACCGCGGGTTCGAGGTGCCCGACTTCAACTATCGTCTCGGCGCGGTCGACCGCGGGGGTGAAACCCAGCTCGACGGCGAGCTCGGCTACACCACCACGCGGTTCGAAGCCGACGTCGGCGTGTCGGGGCAGGCAGACGGCGGAAGCCAGGCCGTGCGGGCGCGGCTGCAGTCGGGCATCGCCTTTGTGGACGGCATGTTCGGCGTCTCCAGGGATCCGGGCCGCGGCTTCTACCTGTTCCGGCCCCACCCCTCCCTCAGGGGGGCCGAGGTCACCATTGAAAGCGGCGCCGGCTCCACCACCCTGGCCCGCTCCGGCCTGTTCGGCCCTGCGGTCGCCCCTGCGCGCAACCCGTATCGCCCCGAGGAGCTGCGTGTCGGCGTCTCCGGCGGGCCCGTCGGGTACGATATCGGCTCGGGCCGCTACCTTGTGGTCCCGGGGGCGCGCACGGGGATCGGCCTCACGGTCGGCAGCGACGCCTATCGCACCGTGATCGCCACGCTCACCTTCGAGGGTCAGCCCGTCTCGCTCCTCTATGGTCATCTGCGCGACGAGGCCGGCGTTGAGCGGCCCGTCTTCACCAACAGGGCCGGGCGCGTCGCGGTCCCGAACCTCAGCCCCGGTCGGTACAGCGTCGTGTTCCCGGCGGTTAACGCCGGCTTCACGTTCGAGGTCGATGACAGCGATGACGCCTACCGTGACGCCGGCTCGATTGTTCTGGAGAGATTGCCATGATTGCGGTGGCTGCAACGCTTTTACTGACCCTCGCCGGGGCGGCCCAGACGGCGCCCTGCACGGGCTATGCGCTGACGGTCGCGCAGGAGACCGGCCAGGAGTATGACCCCGGCGCGGCCGTGGCCCAGCGCGTGTCTCTCCGGCTGAGTTCGGCCGCCGGTCCGCTCGATGCGGCCTGCGCGGCTGTGCCGGTGGTCATCGCCCCTGGCGCGGCGGAGTCCCTGCCCATCCGCCTGAGCAACGGCTCAAGCCAGCTCGGCTCCGAGGCCGTGTCGTCGGGCATGGCCGTCCGGTCGGGCCGCAGCCTGGTTCTGACCGCCGGCGCCCGCAACGATCTGGTCGCGGGGCGGGCGGTTGTGGTTCCGCTCGGCGACGTCAGTTCCGGACAGTTCCGCCGCTCGGGGCTTTACCAGACCAGGATCGACGTCACGGCGGGGGACACGACCCAGCCGCTGACCCTGGCCTCCCGCGTCATGCCGGTGATGCGCTTCGAGGCCAGTTCGCGCGACGGCGCCGAAAGCATCGACCTGGGCGACCTGGCGCGCGGATCGCGAGCGCGGACCACCTTCTTCTACCGGACCAACGCGGACATGGCGGTCACGGCGACGTCCGACAACGGCGGCATGCTGGTCCATGAAGACGGAGCGAGGCTCGGGTCGATTCCGTATCGCGCTTTCCTGGCGGGATCCGAACTCGACACGGCGACCGGCGCGGCGTCCGTGGACCTGCCGTTCTCGGGTCTGTCGGTCCAGGCCCAGACGCTCGAGATCCGGGTGGCTCCCGCGACCAACGTCTATGCCGGCCGCTACAGGGACACGCTGACCCTGTCGTTCATTCCCTACTGAACGGCTCAGCCCCTGCAGATCAGGCGACCACCGCCTGGACCACGATCGTGTCGGCGGTCAGACCGCTGGCGTCGGTGTCGAAGACGAATCGCTGGGCGCCCGGCGCACGGCTCGTGACGCCGAGGGCGTCGCCCATCAGGCTCACGGCGGCGTCGGGGGACTCGGCGGCGAGGATCGTCACCGGCCCGTCGGCGCTCTGGATGTTGAGACGGAAGTGCTCTGCGTTGCAGATGGTGAGCACCGTGACGCGGCCGTCCTCGACCGAGACGTCGGCGACACCACAGCTGGCCGCAACAGTGGCCTGAAGGCGAATGCGGATGCTGGCGTCCGCAACCTGCGGAACGGCGACGGCCAGTATGGCGGCTGCGAGAACTGCGCGCATGAGAGTGCTCCATTCGTTATGGGCAACCTAGGGCGTCGGTTTTAAGAAAATGCGCGCGAGCTTGGTGAACAGTCCGTCAAGGCCGCCCGGTGCGCCGGGCGCCGGAAGCGTGCTTGCCGCCGGCTGTGGCGTGATGTTCGGGGCCCGCCGCCGTCAGCTCCGAGCGCGCGAACACTTCCTCCTGGCCGTCGATCAGCAGCTCGGCCTCCGCATCCGGGCGTTCCATCTCGGCGAGCACGTGACGCAGCGCCGCCCGCTCGTCGGGGGCCAGAACGAGGCGGCGCCGGGAACCCGGGCCTTCCGGGTCGGCGGCGGGCCGGATGTCGACCAACCAGGCCTTGCGGCCGCTGTCGTCGTCACGGCTCATCGTGCGGTCCTTCTCCGTTCCGACGGCGGCTCGTCACCGTCCCCTGCCGTCCGGGGCCGGCCCCGCCGCCGGCGCGGGCGGCTTTCGCGCCTCATCGGCCGCCGCCGCCGCCTCGTCGCGGGCGAGGGGCTGGTCGATCTGGTTGTTGTGATCGGGCAGCCGGTCGGGCGCGCCTGCGGGCCGCATCACCGGGCGTCATCCAGGCGCTGCAACTCGGCGATGTGTTGTTCGATGACGGGGACAGCGCCTGCCGCAGCGGCCCGCAGCGCCGGCTCCTCACCCGAGCGGGCGTAGCCCGAATGCAGCGCCAGGGCCTGGTCGTGGACCGTCATCTGCTGCGACAGGTACAGCTCATCGCGCGCCGCGCTCGTGGCGGACTGCAGCCGGGCGATCATCTCCGCCTTGCGCGGGTCCAGGGCCGGGGGCGGGGGCGTCAGGCCGGCCGTCCGGGCGGCTTCGGTGACCTGTCGGGTGGTGTGGGTGTGATGGTCCACCATCATCCGGGCGAAGCGGCGAAGCGCCGGGTCCTGCGTGGTCTCCAGCACCAGCGCGCTTGACCGGATCTCATAGAGGTCGCTGGCGCCCGCCATCCGGACGTACTCCATGGGGGCGGACGCCGTCGCCATCTGCGGCTGGCCGCCCGCCATGCCGGCGCTCGTGCAGCCGCCGAGAGCAAGAACGGCGGCGAGGGCGGCGGCGGTGGTGGTGAAGGACGCTTTGAGCATGATGGCTCCTTGATCAGGTTTCGGGATGGCTCTGCGCCGGAGAAGCGCCGCAGGCCTTCCGGGTTCCCTGTGTCGAGGAGCGGTCCCCGGCCGGCGCGTCTTCTCCGCGCCCCCCGCATCCTCCGCCTCTGATCAGCCCCGGGCGAACAGGTCCATTTGCTTCACGGCGTCGGCCGGAATGCGGAACCGCGTCTCGTCGAGCGGGCGCCGGGCTCCCTGGAGGCCGTAGCGCCTGACGGCGGCCCGGAACCGGGCGCCGATCAGGTCGGCGACGGCGCCGGTTCCTTTCATGCGCTGGGACCAGTCGGGATCATAATCCCGTCCGCCCCGTGTCTGGCGGATCAGCGACATGATTCTCCTCGCCCGCTCCGGACGCGCGTCGACCAGCCACTCCCGGAACAGATCCTTGATCTCGAGGGGCAGGCGCAGGGTGACGTACATGGCTGAGGTGGCGCCGGCCTTTGCGGCCGCCTCCAGCACCGACTCCAGCTCGTGGTCGTTCAGTCCGGGAATCACCGGGGCGAAGCCGACGCCGACGGGGCAGCCGGCATCGGCCAGCCGGCTGATGGCCTCAAGCCTTTTCGCCGGGGTGGAGGCGCGGGGCTCCATGTCCCGCGCCAGCTTCCGGTGCAGGGTGGTGATGGAGACCATGGCCGAGCACAGGCTGTCCCGCCCCATCGGCCCCAGGATGTCCGCGTCCCGCGCGATCAGGACCGACTTGGTGATGATGGAGAACGGATGCTGGAAGCGCGCCAGCACCTCGATCAGGCCGCGGGTGATCCGTCGGTCGCGCTCCACCGGCTGATAGGGATCGGTGTTGCCGCCTATGTGGATGGGCTTGCAGACATACCGCCGGGCGCAGAGCTCCTGTTCCAGCAGACGCGGTCCTTCGGGTTTGAAGAAGAGCTTGCTCTCGAAATCCAGGCCCGGGGATAGGCCCATCCAGGCATGGGCCGGACGGGCGTAGCAGTAGACGCAGCCATGTTCGCAACCTCGATACGGGTTGATGGATCGGTCGAAGCCCACATCGGGACTGTCATTCCGGGTGATGATCTTTCTTGCGCGCTCTGGCGTGAGACTGGTCCGCAGGGGCGCGGCTGCGGCGTCATCGCCCGTCCAGCCGTCCTCGAAGTCTTCGGCTGTGAGGGTCTCGTATCGACCCGAGTCATTGCTTCGGGCTCCTCTGCCCCTGGTTGCGGACGACGACATTCCGGCAGAATAGCAGAGGTCTGGAACAAAACAAGAACAAAGAGGGCGTGAAAAAGGCCTGGCGGGCGGCCAGGCCTTTCCCGAAGCCTACTGAAGCTCGGTGATCACCAGGGTGGCGGGCGCCGTCTCCTCGCCGAAGGTGCCGATCCAGACGTCGTACTGACCGGCGGGCGCGTTGCGGAAGATGACCCGGGCGTTCAGACCGCCACCGCTGTCATCGTCGCACGACCAGCGGCCGTCCGGGCCGTTGATGACCAGGGTGGTGTCGCGGCTCGAGCGCGTTCTGAAGATGAGAGGCAGGCTGCCGCCCCCGTTCCAGTTCACCCGGACATCCGGGGCGTTGGCGATTCGCCCGGTGCATCCGGACGCGACGCCGCTGGCGTTCAGGCTCCCGCCCGCGACGACCTCGACCGTGCGGGGATCGGGGGTGAAGCCGGCTGACAGATTGACGGTGCCGAAACTGGGCGCCCGGGAGACATCCTGCGCGACGGCCGGGGCGGAGACGAGCACGGCCACAGCCGCCAGGCCAAGAATATTTTTCATCAAGAGAACCTCAAGCGATTTGAAAGAGCGCCCCCTTTCGAGGGCACGGTGAAGCTTACGACCGAAAGCGTAGCCGTAAGACGAACGGCGCGTTCAGGCGCCGTTCAGAAAAAAGGCCCGGCTCCACGGAGAGCCGGGCCGTGCCGTTGGCGGGCGCGCCGATCAGTTGCTGTACAGCTCCGAGATCGACAGGGTCGCGGACACATAGTCGCCGCCGTAGCTGCCGATCCAGATGTCGTACTGGCCGCTCATGGGGCTGCCGAATCGCAGGGAGGGGTTGGTGCCCTCGCCGCTGTCGTCGTCGCAGTACCAGCTGCCATTCGGCCCGTTCACCACCAGGGTGGTGTCGCTGGACGAGCTGGCCGAGAAGATCAGGGGCAGATTGCCGCCGCCCGACCAGTGCAGGCGCACGTCGGGCGCGTTGGAGATGTAGCCGTAGCACCCGGAGAACCGGTCGCTGGCGCGGATGGTGCCGCCTGCCGTGACGCTGACGTTGTACGGGTCCGGCGTGAAACCCGCCGACAGGCGAACGGTGCCCGCGTGCGGGTCGGCGCTGATGTCCTGCGCGATGACAGGCCCAGCGGCGAGCAACGCGGCGATGGCCGCGCCCAGAATGATTTTCATATTGAAGACCCCAAGATATTCAGCCCCACGTGCACGATGCACGCTCTTCATACACCGGCGATATTACACGCTGAAAACGTCCTGCAAAGCCGATTAAGCCGGACGGCTTCGAACCTTCAGCGCGCCGCAGAGGGTTCGGGCGGTGCAACCGGAGCGGGCGCCACGTGGTCGAGGGCCACGGGAATGCTGAGCGCGCCGGAGGCGACCGCGTCGAGGGTGTTCAGCGGGCGGCCGGTCATGCGCTGGTAAATCCAGTAGGTGGCCACCACGTCCTCCACATAGGCGCGGGCCTGCGGCACATCGATCGTTTCGATCAGCAGCAGGGGGTCGGGATCCGGCCCCAGCCGCCGCAGCGCGCCCAGCATGGGGCCGGGACCGGCGTTGTAGGAGGCGACCGCCCGCAGCAGATCGCCCTGGAAAGCGCCCATCTCGAGCATGCGCGCGATGTACGCCTGGCCAAGCCGCAGGTTCACAGCCGGATTCCAGAGCCGCTCGGGCTCCCGCAGGAATCCCGGATCTCCGGCGAGTTCGGCGGCCGTGCCCGGCATCACCTGCATCATGCCATAGGCGCCGACCGAACTGCGGGCCTGGGCCTCGAAGCCGCTTTCCTTGCGGGCGATGGCGTAGACCAGGGACGGTTCGATGGTGAAGCCGCCCTCGGGCTCAAGGGCCGGCATCGGATAGGCGTTGGCGTCGATCCGGGCGGCGGAGGAGAGGGCGCGTCGGGGCGCAAGACCGCGCGCCAGGGCGGCCCAGAGGCTGCGCTCTTCATCCGGGGCCCGGCGCAGACCGCGTCTGAGCTCCGTCCGGGCCTCCTCGCCGCGGCCCAGCTCGTGAAAGGCCACCGCGCGGCGGGCCTGATCGTTGGATGCGACGAAGGCCGCCAAAGCGTCCGCCTCGACCGTCGGCGGTTCGGGACCGCGCTCGGCTGCGGCGGCCACAGCGGTATAGGGCTGGGGGCCGAGATTCTCGATCACCGGCTCTTCGCCCAGCTGCCGCAAGGCGATCTGGCCGTAGAAGGTGGCGGGCCAGCGTCCGGCCAGTCGCAGATACTCCTGCACCCGGTCCTGCCGGCCCGACGCCTGGGCCGCCCGGCTGGTCCAGAAGGCTGCGCCCGCGCGAACCCAGGGATCCTCCGTGGGGTCCAGCGCCACGATCTCGAACTCGGAGAACGCCTCTGCGAAGCGGCCCATGCGCCAGGCCGCGAGCCCCGCCGTCCAGTGGTCGCCCAGCGCGATCCCCAGGTCATAGGCGCGGGGCAGATCGTCGGCGTTCAGGGCGATTCGCGCCTCACGGGGGCCCGGGGGCGTGAAAACGTCCGGGTCGACCGATTCACCGCCGGCGGCCTGGACGCTGGCCCAGTTGCGCAAGGCGGCGCCGACGCCCGGGCGCCGGGGCTCGGGCGCGCCATCCGGGCGGCGGCGCAGGGCGAGGGCGTAGACCCGGGGCGCCGGAGTCAGGTCCGAATACTCATCCAGCCAGGCCGACAGCTCTTCGTAGGTCGCCGTGTGGCTGGGGTGGAACAGTCGCTCGAACTCCAGCTGGCCCAGCAGGACGCGGTCCTGAACGCGGGCCGCCGTCTCGCGCGCGGCGTCAAGCTGGCCCTGACGCAGGGCGTCGAAGGCGGTGGTGTAGGACAACCGATCCGAGTCGCTCAGCGCGCGGGGCATTTGCGCCAGGCTGGCGCCGCCGCCCGCCAGAACAGCGATGAATGTCAGCGCGCCAAGAACGCTATGGCTTGCCCGCTTCATGCGGCCCCTCCGGAGTGGCTCGGCCTGTCCCGATTCAGGTCGGTCCTGCGCATACCGTCTGTCGTCAGGCGGCTTTCGTGCCAGCGCCATGGGGCGCCATCAAGGCGAAAGGGTTAATTTCCGGCGTCCAGCTTCGCCGCGAGCTCCAGCACGTCAGCCCAGGCCATGCGCTTGGCCATGGGCTGGCGCAGCAGGAAGGCCGGGTGCAGGGTCGGCATCACGGGCGCGGCGACGCCGCCCTCGTTCAGCCGCCATTCGCGCCACTGACCGCGCACCTTCATGACGCCCTCGTCGGTCTTCAGCACCGACCTGGCGGCGGCGGCGCCCAGCAGCAGCACCGCCTTCGGCTGGAGGAGGGCGAAGGCGCGCTCCAGAAACGGCGCGCAGACCACCTGCTCCTGCGGGGTAGGCGAGCGGTTGCCCGGCGGATGCCAGAAAACGGTGTTGGTGATGAACGCCTTGTCCAGAAGGCCCGCCGCGCCCAGCATCCGGTCCAGCAGCTTGCCCGCACGGCCCACGAACGGCGCTCCCTGCGCATCCTCCTCGGTTCCCGGCGCTTCGCCGATGACCAGCACCGGCGCCCCTGGATCGCCGCGCGCGAACACGGCCTGGCTGGCTCCCATGTCGCGCAGCGGACAGCCGGTGAAGGCGGCGATGGCGTCCTTGAGCGCGTCCAGATCGCCGGCCCCGGCCGCCAGGCGGCGCGCTTCGGCGACCGCGCCGCCGATGTCCGTCGAGGCGGACACCGAGGCGACGGCCTTCAATGTCGCTTTCTGCTCGACCGGGGCCGGGACGAAGGTGCGGTCGACCGGCGCCGCCTCGAAGCACGCATCGACCCCCGCGTCCCGCCAGAAGGCGAGCAGGCTTTCGGTCGCAGCGATTTCCGGGTTGGGCGCGTTCATGGTTCAAGGACAGGGATAGTCCTTGACCACCGTCACGTCACCTTCGGATAGTGGTTCAAACCCATAAGAAACGAGGATTCACGCGAACATGGCTGAGGATATCGTCGAAGGCGGCGCCAGGAACAAGGCTGAGGAAGCCGCCATCGGCGGCGGGCTGGGCGCGGACGCCGAGCGCGAGGTCATGGAATATGACGTGGTCATCGTCGGCGCCGGCCCGGCGGGCCTGGCCTCGGCCATCCGCCTGAAACAGCGCGCGGAGAAGGACGGCCGCGAGCTGAGCGTGGCCGTTCTGGAGAAGGGCTCCGAGGTCGGCGCCCACATCCTGTCCGGCGCGGTGATCGATCCGTCCGGGCTGAGCCAGCTGTTCCCCGACTGGAAGGACCGCGGCGCGCCGCTGGACACGCCGGTGACGAAGGACCGGTTCCTGGTGCTGGGCCACCAGGGCGATCTGGACATCACCTGGCTGCCCCAGCCGAAATACATGAAGAATCACGGCTGCTACGTGGGGTCCCTGGCCAATCTGACCCGCTGGCTGGCCGAACAGGCCGAGGCGCTGGGCGTGGAGGTCTATCCCGGCATGGCCGCCAGCCATGTGGTCTGGGACGAACCCTCGGGCCGGGTGAAGGGCGTGGTCGCCGGCGTGTTCGGCATCGACCGCGAGGGCAACAGGACCGACGACTATCAGCCGGGCATCGCCTTGCACGGCAAGTACGTCTTCATCGGCGAGGGCGTGCGCGGCTCGCTGGCCAAGACCATCATGGCCCGCCACAACCTGTGCGACGAGGCGGAGCCCCAGAAATACGGCATCGGCCTGAAGGAGCTGTGGCAGGT
>Ga0114898_1002181_pt1 | contig 10526 bp, 14 predicted proteins | sample Malvired_Geostar_FD_83496 | JGI IMG/M metagenome (GOLD analysis project Ga0114898, IMG submission 83496) | Marine viral communities from the Global Malaspina Expedition - Malaspina viral metaG DeepMed_Geostar | ecosystem: Environmental > Aquatic > Marine > Oceanic | place: Mediterranean Sea... | reverse complement strand
TTGTCACTGTGGAGTAGCGTCGTGTCTCCAGGATTGACCCCGAGAGAGATTCCCGCCGCGAACGCCTTATTGCGATCCGCAGCGAATGAGACGGGCTCGCCTGTTCCAGGTGTGCGCTCATCGATTCGAGCTGATGTGCGAGGTACTGCATCGAGCCGGAATCATTGAACGGGCCCAGGCTGATCGTCACCCTGAGCCGGGCCGTGTTGACGACCGAGCGCATCGAGCCGGCCAGGGTCCAGCCTGACCGCCTGTCCCGGATGGGCACCCACGACAGCTCAGAGAGAGGCCCGCCGAACTGGATTTCGGTCACCTCGTCGGTGTAGGAACCTCCAGCGAAATACCAGAACGAGGGGTTAGCCATGGCTCAGCCTCCAGCGAATAGGGGCGAGCTGGCGCGACCGAACGAGCCGTACACCCGCTCTATCTGCCTGACCAGGGCGGGGATTGCGTCTCGGTCGAGGACCGATGTGGAGATGTTGATACCACCGCCACCGCCTGCTGGAATTACTGTTTCTCCCTGGTGCAGGAGAGCGAGTTGTGTGCGAGGCACGAATCCGCCTGACTGGAATGAGCCGATCCCGAGCCTCTCTGCGAGATTGGCAAGCGGTCCAGAATTGCCGCCACCGCCACCAATAGAAATCCCGCCCCAGCCGGGTAGATTCTCCTGGGCCCATGACCTCGGGCCCTCCAATATGCCCTCGAACAACACGCGAATCGCATCCACAATCGCGTTTGGCAGGTCAAATAGAATCAATTTTCCAATCTCCCACAGGATCATCGGAGCAGCAGCCACCAACGCCTCCATAATGGACGGCACTGCGCTGATAATTGCGTCTGTGATCAAGGGTATTAGCTCTGGCAAATTCTCTATGCCTGCCTGTAATGCGTCAAGTTGAGCCTCGATACCCTCCACGATGGCATCGTTACCAGACTCACCGACAGCGATCAAAGCCTGCATGCTGCCGAAGATTGCAGCAGAGTATGGTCCGCCACCCGCGAATGCGGCAGCGCCACCGGCAGCGCCGATGAGGTCACCTCCTGCCAGGGTAGACAGGGCGCCAGCTCCAGCGCTGATCGAGACAGCGCCAGCCTGGCCGAGCGCCAGTGCTGCTGCGTTCTCGTTCGCCTCGCGGATAATTCGCTGAGACTCGGCTGCCTCTGCGTTCATCTGCTTGAGATTTTCTATAGTCAACTTTCCGAAGTTGATTTGTTCAATTTGCCAATCCTGCCGAGTAGATTCAGCGATGGCACCGAACTCGATAGCCGTATCTTTAGCGGCATCGGTGGCGCCCTTGGCTGCCTCCTTCAACCTCTCAACGCCGCCCGTCAGGACCTCCACCGCCTTCCTCGGCATGTCGCTAACACCGCCCACGAGATCGGACATGCGTTGGAACTCTGCCGCCGCGTCCTTCGCTGTTTCATGGACACCGCTCAACGCGGTCATGTGCTGGTCCCACGCAGCAGCCGCCTTGTTAGCTCCCTCAATGTCTCCTTGAGCGAGTAGTGCCATCGTCCGGGAAAGCTCGACAATCGCTCCCTTCAAGGCTGACAGAATCCCACCGGCCAATTCGCTTGTATAGACCAGTGCGAAATTGAACGTCTCCAGCGCACCCGCAGCGCCCTCGAATCCGAACGCACGGGCCATGCTGTCACCGATTGAATCTGTGACGCCACCAAGCAGAGCCATCTGCCTCTGCCAGTCGTCGGCGGCCTTCGATGCCGCTGGTCCCACGTCCGTTCCGAATCGCTCGGCTGAGGTAATGAAGTCGTCAAGCTCATGCGTGCCGAGGGCCTGCATCAGATTCTTACCTGACCGACCAAGCAAATCCGCAGCCAGGGCACCCCGCTGTGTCTCGTTCTCCATTTCAGACAGCGACTCTGCAATTTCACGAAAGACCGTATCCGTGTCCCGCAGGGTTCCGCTCTCGTCCTCGAATGCCACGCCCAGCTCGTTGAAGGCGTCGAGGACCTCCTTCATCCCGCCCTGCGCGTCGTGCATCCGCTTGGGGAGCTTCGATAGCCCAGACTCGAACGCAGACAACTCAAGACCCGAGCCCTCGGCTGCCAGCTTGAGACCCTTGAGCGTATCGGCAGCCACGCCCGTCCTAACGGACATGTCGTTTAGGTCGTTTACAGCATCCGCAGTGTGCTGCATCATCGTGACCCACGCTACCGTCGTTGCAGCTATTGCTGCCGCCGCCGTTGCAGCCGCGCCAGCAAGCCCGGCCATGCTCACGGATGCGGTATCGGTGCCATCTGCGGCATCCTTCGCGGCATCTCCGGTATCCTTGAGCGGACCGCTGGCCTTGTCGTCCAGCTCCAGGACGTATTTCACAACCGGATTAGCCATGGGTCACCTCGGCCAGTCCGTCACCGGCAGGACCGGGAACAGCATCGTGCCCCGGCTGTTCTCCTGCTGGATGAATGACCGAAGCGCATAGTCCGCAGCACGCACGCACGCCCACGAGAGGATCAGCGAGAACCACTGGATCTCCTCGGGGCTCTCCAGGTCATCCGGTATCCCGAGAACCTGTGCCGGTGTCTGCCCGTACCTCCTCGCCATCGAGTCCACTCCCCTCAGCAGCATCGCGTCCTGTACGAAAGGGCCGTGCGGCTTCCTTGGCCGCCCGATAGTGCTGCGTCGATGCGAGTGCGATGGCCGATATGTCCTCGGCGTTGATGGCGCCCACGAACACCCTGGGAGGGTCGGCCTCAGCATCCTGTTCTTCCATGGTTCGCACCAGGCGGATCGGGTACCAGCGTTTGCCGGTGCTGGCCTCCCTGACCACGGCACATGCCACAGCCTCCATGTGCGAGACGAACGAGACGGTAGCACCAGGCTGGGTGTACGTGGTGCCGTTGCCGTTTCCGTTCTCTGCATCCGGGTCGGCTGCGGTCTGGAGCATTGCGAGCCCCACTTGAAGCTCTGCCGCCTCGGTGGGTCCGAGCGTGCGGATCTTCCACCGCAGGTCCTCGACTCCCTCGACCACCACAACGGTCCTCTTGACGAGCATTCTCGATACTGGGTTGCCCTCTGGCATGATGTTTTCTCCTGTCTGTGTGACCGGCTACCAGTCGTAGGAACCGCCAGCCGTGTCGTTAATGAGAGCGATAGATACGCCGCTGTCAGAGCTGTCTGCACGTCCGCGCATCGTGACGCTCTGGGTGACCACACCCTCCGAGCTGATCGGGTCTGACGCGCTGGTGATGACGCAGTTGTGTAGCGTGCAGTTGAACCGGTTGTTCCCGCTCCCGGTCCAGTTGATGACCGCATCCGAGCTGGTGCCAGCGATGAAGCCGGCCTGGAGCGAGTCGGTGGTGCTGTTCCAGTGCAGTGAGAGGCTGAGCGTAATCTCACGCCACCCCGAGAAATCGGGCTCGGTGGTGACGGACGAGCCGAGGAACTGGCGGCGCTCCAGGGCGTTGTCGATGGTAATGTCCGCGCTGATGATTGAGGCATAGGTGACGCTGTTCCAGGTGAGAGATCCGGCCTGGGTGTGCAGGATGGGAGCAGCGCTGGAGGTGTAGGTGGGAGATCCACCCGACGCACGACCGCCCGAGGTCTGCCCGATCCAGTTCGTGCGAACTCGCATAATGTCGTTCACGGCCTGGGAGAGGGTGAGGCTGGAGCACTTCATCCCTTCGAACACCTCGGAGTCCGCCGCTTTCCCTGTCCCGCGTAGGAATTCCATCGTCCAGGACGGCAGCGTGGCACCCATCGTGAACGTGTGCGTGTACGGACCGCTACCGGTGGTGGCTGCTGTGCCCGTGGCTGCGAACATGACGTGCCCGAGACAGATCGCGTTGTACACGCCCTCGAATTCCACATCCCCGCCCACGTTGTCGGCGCCGTCGAACACGACTTTACGTACTGCGGAGCCGGAGCCCACCAGATGCGGGCGATAGGTGCGGTCTACGGTCCTGGCGAGAGATGATGAGACGAGCTCCATCCAGTCAGTCCGGCTCACCGCCGTGCCCCACGTCGTCTCCTTAGCCATCCCGAGCCCGGTTCCTCTGCCCATGTACGAAAGTGGCATTTCTTCTCCTTCCTATTCTGCTACGTCCTGCACTTTCAAAAGGCAGCGTGTATTGATGATGCGTCCTGAATCCGTGGTTCCGATGGTGATCTGAGGCACGTAGTCCTGCGTGGTCGTGCCGCCGATGATCATGATTCGCACGAGGCTGCGGCCTGCCATTCTCGTCTCTGAAGCGTTGAACAGCGCAGCCTGACTGGAGCCACCACGGAACACATCGACCTTGATGTAGTCGATTTCCTCCATGAGCATAGACCCGTGGTCGGGCCTGATTCTCGTTGCGAGCTGCGGCCCGAAATCAACCCACAGGAACGTCGAGTCGTCCTGCGGTTTCACGATCACGTTGCGCGGCTTTGCGGCGCCTTTCCGCTCGGGAGCCGATACGATGAGGTGCCCTCGGATCGCGTGGTTCTCCAGGAAGTAGCCGGTGTGTGCGCTCGATGGCGTCACCGAGGTCGAGGCGTCGGACGGCGTGCCGGTGTGGTGCCAGTACAGCCACACGACCTGCCAGGACCCGGCAGAGGTATAGACCACGTTGTCCATTTCGACCGTGCCGGTATTCGCGGCGTAGTCGAAGGACTGGCGCTCGAATGTGATGGCGGTCACACCGTCTGCCTTGGTGACCCGCAGGTCTGCACCATCGGACCGAACCGTATCCCAGAACGTATCCCCCAACGTCGCAAGGTCAGCCGTCGCATCATTGGGGGTGCCGCCAGAGCGGTGGTCGATGAGGATCGGTATCCTCTTGAGCCACCGCGTAGAGGCACTGTCTGGGGCTATCCAGCTCACGACGAATGGTCCTCCAGATAGCAAATAACTGCTATTACGACTTGAGGATACCCTATCGGCCCTCCGTCATCATAGGGCAGGAACCCACCCGGGCTATCCACTGTCGCGTATGCGGTGCTCCTCGGATCGGGTGATGCCTCCATCGCAAGGAGCACATCGTCCATCAGGTTGTTGCTCGCGTCGGTCCGGCTCTCGTCGGTGTCGTCGCAGACAGCCCAGGCGATGACCTGGAACACGCCCTCACCGTCCTCGAACACAGACGCGAACGGCGGCACGGTTGGCGGCACGGATACCCGGCCCTCCTGTACCTGGTCAGGCCCGGACAGGTCGAACGTGTAGTCCCCTGTGCCGTCGATGGCGCGAATGGCTGACACGACCGCCTCCATCACATGCCCGTGCTGACGCGAAGCCAGCAGACGACCTCAACCACGGCCATCGGGTACTCTGCTCCCGTCTCGGCCTCGTATCCGACGAACGCGGTCGGGTTGCAAAGCACGTCGTAGACTCTATTGCCAAGCGTCCGATCCGCCTCCACGGCCATCAATATATCGTCGGCCATGTTCACCGCTGCCTCGGCCCTGGCCTCGTCGGTGTTCGCTGCGCACAGTCCCCATCCTGCCACCGTGAACCGAATGTCTCTGCGGTACGTCCCGAGCACCTGATCGTGAGATGTAGGTGCATCCTCGAACACCACCGTAACGTACGGATCGAATGGTGGAATGGTGATCCGCGTGCGCCCGACCTGCCCCGTCCCGCTCACGTCGTGGGTGTAGTCGCCCGACCCGTCGATGGCCTGGAGAGCCGTCACGAGCTGATCCCAGACTGCTACGAGTGTGGCCGCCATGTCAGCCCCTCATCGTGGCGACGACTCGCCACAGGTCGCCCAGCTCGACCCGCAATTCTTTAGCCGTCACGTCCATGGCTCGACGCATGAAATAGGTGGCCGGAATCTTCACCTGTTTCACGCGGTAGTACGGACCCGTGCCCCTGTGGACCCCGCGAGGCGTCAGCGCTTCAGGCGCAGGAACCATGAGCCAGCCGCCGGCCTTCGCTCTGATGGTGGCCCCGTATTCCTGTGTCCTGGCGTAGACGACCTGCTTGCCGCCACTGGACGTGCCGCCAGCCTGGAGCACCAAGGACGGGCCCTTGCCCTCGTCCAGCACGAACGCACGGATCGAGTTCCTGAGACGCCCTGAGCGCACCTTCGGGCGACTCGTTGCGTTGACTTTCGCCCTCGCCTCGGTGTCGAGTGCGGCCTTGGTCAGCCGCTGTTTCAGACGGCGCCTGAACTCACCCGCCCCGAGGCGGTCGATGTGAACCTGCCACTCCTGGATGGTGATCTCTGACATGGATCAGCTCAGCCATTGAGAGGGGCATCGAAACGGGAGCAGCATCCGCCGCACGTCGTCGGGGACCGGTGGCAGGTCGAACGTTGCAGAGTTCCCGCCAGCACTCGCGGTCCTCCGACCATGCCCGCCCTTCCTGAGCGTGTACACATGCGAGCAGTAGCGCAGCGTGGCCTCAAGCAGAGAACCTGGAGCCGTGCCCGAGGCATATCCAGCGGTACAGATGACCTTGATGTTGCGCTTGCCGGTGCTCCATGCGTGCCCGCCGTCCGGGTCGATCCACACCTGCCCATCCTCACCTACCAGGGTGTAGTCACCAGATGCGACCAGATACGCCGAGCCATATCCCCACAGGGAGTCATCGTGGATCGAGGTGATGGCGGTGACGGGTTTGACCGGGAGCTGAATCATCCGACCGTTCGAGGTCGATGGGCCGTCGAGGTAGAACGTTCTAGCAGCCGAGTCCCATGATGCAGACTGGCCGGCGGTCGTTTCCTGCCAGCCGAGCATCCTTGCCAGGTGCTCCTCACATCGCCCGATCAGCGTGTTCAGCTCTGAATCTGCACCAGATGCAATCCCGGGCAGGTACGGGTAGAGAGCACCAGCAGCATTGAGCGCCATCTACCCCTCCCCGTCGCCGGCTCCTTCCATGGCCCGCGAGGCCGGCGGCGCGCTAACGGCTCTGCTCTTGGCGCGGCTCTTCACGAGCTTGAACGCATCCGGGTACGCCTGGAGCAGCACCACAGCTCGGTCCTCACCGACCACCACGCTCGTCCCGGGCTCGATGACCCCGAGATCCGCGAGGTGGATCGCTGCCTTGCCTGGTCCGTGTCCGGAGAATTTCAGCCTCACGCCTGGTCCTTCGCCCACTTGGTCTGCGCCCGCTTGTAGTCGGCAGCAGAGAGGAGCTTGAACCCGAACGATGCCCGGTCACCCTCTGGCAGGTGTGCCACCGCCGAGCTTTCCGGCCCGTAGTCGGCCAGCACACCCTCAGCGAACTCGGCAGCATCGAACCCGGGATCGGTCTCCAGGGCTCGGGGCTCTCCAGGTTTCCACTGGTGAGTCGAGGCATGGACAGCCGAGAACATGCGGTCCTCGTCCAGCGTCGCCTTGCAGGCCTTCTTTCGGCTCACGGGCGCGTTGGGGTCATAGGGTCCGGGAAACCCCTTGAAGAGCAGATACACGGGTTGTGCAGCCATGGTGTGAGTTCTCCTGTCTGTGTGAAGTCGCCGCCTACAGGTAGCGAATGATGAGCGTCAGTCCGGCGTCACCGATGGACACGCCTGAGCCGCCCTTGGTGAGCTGAACGATGCACGCCTGAGTACCGTCGTAGGTTCGCAGGGTCTTGGTCTCTGCCGCGTCGAAGTCCTGTGCCGTGTCACCAGCAACCGCAGGGCCCTCCTCGTCGGACGTGTAGACCACCGTCTTTGCGGCCAACGAGCCTTCCTTTCCACCGGTGTCCGTGCTCCACTCCCAGATGAGTGTCGACTCATCGGAGCCCAGCACACGAAACGCGCAGAAGTTCGTTCCGTGTCCGGTGATGACGGTCTCGGCTGCGAGCCTGACGCCCAGCAGTTCGAACTTGCGGCCCGCAGAGAATGCGAACCCGGTAGCGGTCGCAGCGACGACGCCAGCGCCGAGAGGGATGGGGATAGCGTGGAATTCTGACATTGTGGTGGTCCTCTTGAGTGTCTGGGCGTGTGCTGAATATCCCGTAAGTGCTTGAAATCACTACAGATTGATGCCGAAGCTGACGTTCTTCGTGGCGCTGGGGTCAGGCGACGCCAAGACCTCACGTATGGTGGCCACCATGTTGACGGCGCCGCTCGTGATGTCCTTGTCCACCTCGACCGTCGCGCCGCGCTTGGTGTAGCGGGCGTAGGCGTCCACATCGACCAGCAGACAGCCAGTGGTCGAGCCGGAGCCCGTGTACAGGCCGGTGCTCGCCAGGTCGGCAGTCATGAATCGGGACATCACCAGCGGGACTCCCAGAAGCTGGCCGAGTTCGCCTGTGGCCACCGTCGCCCCACTTCCATAGGCGTCTACCGTGAGAACCTGTGTCAGCGACAGGAAATCAGCCACCATCGCCTCGGGGCTCACGATGCCGACGAGGTTCCCGACCGACCGCTCGGCCAGCACGCCCATCATAGTAGCAAAATTTGCTACGCTCATCGTACCGCTCAGCGCGGTGGTTGCGCTGGTGTCTGCGGCCTTCGCGCGAAAACCGAGGAACAACCTGCGATGATCGGCGTCACCCCCTAATCCACTTGCGCCCCAACGTCCTCGTGAATTCCAGGAGCTGATGCTATCTTGATGACTTGCGTTGCTATCTCCGTTGATCATCGCATCTTCGAATCCGTCCTCAAGCGCTGCGACGATCTCGCGGCGCAGGATGGTCGAGGCTGCCACCGCCGAATCCTCCAGCGCGGCATCGTCAGCGATGACACGAACGGCAAGGCCGCTCATGCTGATCGTGGTGTCCGCAGTGGTCGGGGTGCTGGAGGTGTACTTCCGGGGGTCGTCCGTCGAGATGGCGCCCTTGACATAGGGCCGGGCTCCGACGGTCAGACGAGGAATCAGGACCGTGTTGCCGGTGACCTGGACCTCGGGGAACAGAGCGCGGAGGCGGCGCGGCGTTTCGAACTCCTGATAGACCGAGGGCAGGAATTCGTCAGGTATCCACTCAGAACCCGAGCCCGAGGCGTCCTGGAAGGAGCGCTGCATGGCGACTTTCAGCTCACCAGCCGGGCACCGCATCAGGTGCTTGTACAGGTCCAGGTCGAGCATCGGCGTGTCAGCACGTCCACCACCGGCGCGACTCATGCGCTGGGCCATGCGGGCGAGGTTGCGCTTCGAAGCCAGCCGGATGAGGTCGGCGTGCCAGTCGTCGGCAGGATTCGGATCGGACAGGAGACCGTGCTCAGTGGAGCGGACCGTGTGTCCACCCATGCACTCGGGCAGGCGGGTGGTCGCCTCGTGCGGTCCCCAGTGGACCGGGCCGCCAGTCTCACTCTTGGAGACGTACTCGTTGAGCTTGCTGGTGCCACCGTGCGGGGTGGGCTCGGTGAACTGACGCTCGGTGAGGACCCGGTGGGCCTTGGTGAGGTCGTCGACTTTGGTCTCCAGGTTTTCGTGCTGAACCGCCTGGTTGTCTCCACGTTCGCTCAGCTCCTGCTGACGGTTGCGGATTTCTGCGATGACCTGCCTTGCCTCGTTGCGGGAAGTCGAGTCCATGGTGTTGTCTCCTCGGTTCAGCCGCCGATCAGGGCGGCCAGTGCGTCATCGCCCCGCAGGGCATGGGTGGATTCTGGTCGTGAAAGCTGCATACCCTTGATCAGCGAGCGGAGGGCCCGCCTCACCTTGGGGTCTCTGTCGATGGCATCGCAGATGATGGCGAGAATGTCTGCGTCCGAGCTGGCGCCGATGGCCTTGGCTGCCAGGGCTTCCTGCTGAACTGGAACAGGAGCGGCGCTCACCTCCAGCAGCTCGGCCCTCTGAATCAGGAACCCTCGATCTGCGTGCTGTGGGTCCTCTTTGTCGAGGCTCGACCGCTCAACGAAATCGAGAGGACGGAACCCGACGCTGACGCCTCGCATGAACCCCTGCGCGTATTGCCGGGCGAGCGTGGCGCCGAGTTCCCATCCTGTGTCCCAATGAATGTCCATGGAGAGGTTCCCACCATCGGACAGCCTGACGTTCTCGCCCTTGCCGACGGGCGGGGAGGCGTACTGGTGGAACGGCATAATCACCGGGTTGGCCTGGAAGTTCTCCAGCTCCCAGCCAGCCTGAACGATAATGTCGCCGTAACGGTCAGGTGCTGCCGTCGAGGCAATCACCGAGGTCAGACCAGACGGAGCCGATTCGGCCTTGTCCTCGTCCTCTTCCTCGTCCAGGCTCTCGTCTCCATCCTCGTCGCTGACAACCTCTTCCTCGTCACCCTCGGCACGGGCCCATGGAACAGCGGCCCGGGAATAGGCCAGGTATTGACCAGAGGCGGCACCACGAAGGAAGGCGAGGCGGTCGGCGTTCGTATGTCTCACGTCTGCGTCCCCTGATAGCATATTTCAGCAACCGGTGAGTTCGTAATAGCATACCGGCGCTGTACGCGGCAAGGCTGCATCAGAAGAGCGGAGTCCCGCCGGTGGTCTTGGCGATGGTTGTACATCGGCAGTTTATGTCCTCCGAGGCCTCGTCGCTTCCACCCGGGTACGGGGCGGGCACGCCCTCCAGGTCGAAGTCTTGATCGAGGTCCCGCTCTTGCCCATCGAGCCCCGCATAGGTCGGGTGCCTCTCCCCGTCTCCGGCTGTGAGCCAGACTTTCTTGACCGTGAGTCCGAGCTGCGCGGCTTCCTGA
>Ga0114898_1002180_pt1 | contig 10530 bp, 7 predicted proteins | sample Malvired_Geostar_FD_83496 | JGI IMG/M metagenome (GOLD analysis project Ga0114898, IMG submission 83496) | Marine viral communities from the Global Malaspina Expedition - Malaspina viral metaG DeepMed_Geostar | ecosystem: Environmental > Aquatic > Marine > Oceanic | place: Mediterranean Sea... | reverse complement strand
GGCGTTCTTCAGGATGTTGGTCAGGGCCTGGGCCAGCATGCGGCCATCGGCCATGGCCGAGGCCTCCGGCAGCGGCTCCTTCAGTTCGATCGTGATGTCCGGATTGGCCACCCGCTGCGAGAACACCTGGGCGCGGACCAGCTCGGCCAGATCCTGCGGCGAGAACCTGGGCGCGGGCATGCGGGCGAAGGCGGAGAACTCATCGACCATCCGCCCGATGTCGCCCACCTGGCGGACGATGGTGTCGGTGCAGCGGTCGAAGGTCTCCAGATCGGCGGGGGGCACGTCCTTGCGGAACTTGCGCCGGATCCGTTCGGCCGACAGCTGGATGGGCGTCAGCGGGTTCTTGATCTCGTGGGCGATGCGGCGGGCGACATCCTTCCAGGCGGCGTTGCGCTGGGCGGCCACCAGGCGGGTGATGTCATCGAAGGTCAGGACGAGCCCGCTGTCGCTGCGGCTGGCCCGGACCCGCAGGCGGTGATTTTCCCGGTCGCGCTGGATGTCCACCTCGACCTCCGCCTCGCCGGAGGCCGCCGCCTGGGCCGCCACGGGGCCGAGTTCGGGCACAAGATCGGCCAGGGTCTGGCCCTCCCCGATCTCTTCGGGCAGCTCCAGCAGATGGGCGGCCTGGCGGTTCACCGCCGAGATGCGCCCGCCCTCGTCCAGACCAATGACCCCGGCGCTGACCTCGGACAACACGGTCTCGATGAACTCGCGCCGACGTTCAGCCTCGTCACCGGCCCGCTTGAGAGCCTCCTGCTGAGCCTGAAGATCATGAGTCATACTATTGAAGGCGCGTGATAAAACCGCGATTTCTTCAGGATCGTTATCCGCATCCACCCGGGCGTTTAGATCGCCGCCGGCCACCCGCCCCGCGGCCTGGACCAGCCGCGCCACCGGACCGGAGATGGCGTTGGCCGCCGACATGCCGAGCCACACCGCGCCCACCAGGACCAGGAGCGCCGTCTCCACATAGCTGAGGGCGAAGACCGTCTGAATCCGCGCCCGGCTCTGGGCCGCCTCGCGGTAGGAGATCAGAGACCCTTCGGCCTCGATCAGGTGATTGATGATCCCCGACTCCACGGGTCGGGTCACATAGAGATAGGCGTCGGGATAGGAGTTCAGCCGGTAAAGCGCGCGCATCAGATCGGCGGAGTCGAAGGCCGGCACCGAGATGTCGCCCTCGTCGGCCGCCTGGAAGCTCGATTCCGGCGGCACCAGGTAGGGCGGCGCGTCCGGCGCCTCGGTCCTCGCCAGCACCCGGCCTTCGCGGTCGATCAGATAGGCGGCGGGAAAGCCATGATAGGCCGACTGCAGCGCCAGGAAGTGGCTGAAGGTCACCGGCGTCGCGCCCAGGGCCGGGGCGGCGCGGTTGAGGTCCACCGACATCAGCGACACATGCTCGCCGATATAGCGCTTCTGGTCCTCCACATAGGAGCGTGCCACCGTGGCCGAGTTCTCGACCACCGTCTGGACCCGCTCGCTGAACCAGTTGTCAACGCCGCGGTTGACCAGCACCCCGTAGAACAGGGCGACCACCACGGCCGGCGCCACGGCGGCCAGGGCGAACAGGGTGACGAAGCGCAGGTGCAGGCGCGCGCCGGCGTCCACCGATCGGGCGTCCAGCAGGGCCAGCAGGCGAAACCCGACCAGGGCGGCCAGAACCAGGATCAGCACCAGGTTCAGGCTGAGAACGGTCAGGATGGTGGTGGACGCCGGCCGCAGAGGCCCGGCCTCCGGGGGTGAGGCGGCCAGCAGAATGGCCACCGCCGTCAGGATCGCCGCCAGGATATAGCCGCCGCCCAGGACATAGCGGGACTGCAGCGCCCGCCAGAGTCTGGCGGGCGCACTGGACGCTCCCGAGGTCAGAGTCGACGACGCCATGCGGCGCCAGCCTAGGCGCAACTGTGGCTAGAACTCAACACTCATGTTGCTGGATTACGCCAGGTTGTCCGCCAGCCTTCGCTCGCCGTCGGTCAGCGTCGTCCGCGGGTCAGATCGACCCCCAGATCCTGGATCTTCTTGCGCAGGGTGTTGCGGTTGAGACCGAGGATCTCGGCCGCCCGCACCTGATTGCCCCGGGTGGCCGCCAGGGTGAGCTGGATCAGGGGACGCTCGACCTCCTCCAGCACCCGGTCATAGAGGCCGGCCGGCGGCACGCCGTCAGGCTGCTCGGCGAAATAGCCGCCCAGGTGGCGCTCCACGAGCTGGGCCAGGGTCAGCGGCCCCTCCTGCCCCGGCTGGCTGGGCTGCTGGTCCACCAGCTCCTTTTCCACGATGCGGGCGGTGATCAGCTCTTCGGCATAGAGGGCGCAGATCCGGCGGATCAGGTTCTCCAGCTCGCGGACATTGCCCGGCCAGGCATGGAGCTTCAGCCGCTCCAGGGCGGCCTGGTCGATGGTCTTGGACGGCAGGCCCTCGCGATTGGCCCGCAGCAGGAAGGAGCGGGCGAGATCGGGAATGTCCTCGGTGCGGTCGCGCAGGGGCGGCAGGCGGATCGGCGCCACGTTCAGGCGGAAATAGAGATCCTCCCGGAACAGGCCCTGCTGGATCAGGCCGCGCAGGTCGCGATTGGTGGCGGCGATCAGGCGGGCGTTGGGCCGGCGGCCGGTCTTGGGGTTCAGGGCGGGCTCGGAACCGTCGATCACCCGCAGAAGACGCGTCTGAGCGTCCAGGGGCATGTCGCCGATCTCGTCGAGGAACAGGGTCCCGCCATCGGCCTCCACGAGCTTGCCGCTGTCGCCCTCGGTGTCGGCGCGGCCAAACAGCTCGGTCTCGACCCGCTCGCGCGGCGTGGCCGCCAGGTTGATGACGACGAACTTGCCGTCCTTGCGTCGCCCCATGTCATGCAGGGCGCGGGCCACCAGTTCCTTGCCCGTCCCGGACTCGCCGAGGATCAGAACGGTCAGGTCGGCGCCGACCAGCCGGGCGATGGTGCGATAGACCTCCTGCATCGGCGTCGAGCGGCCGATCAGCGGCAGGCGCTCATCGCGCATGGCCCGGGCCTGGGCGCGGGAGGCTTCGGCGTCGGCCGGGCGCGACAGGGCCCGGCGCGCCACGGCGGTCATGTCGTCCAGGTCGAAGGGCTTGGGCACATAGTCGAAGGCGCCGATCTCGGCGGCGTTCACGGCGGTCAGCAGGGTGTTCTGCGCGCTCATCACGATGACCGGCAGCTTGGGGCGCTCCTTGCGGATGCGCGGCAGCACGTCGAACACGTTCTCGTCGGGCATCATCACGTCGGTGATGACCAGATCGCCTTCCCCTTCGGACACCCACTTCAACAGGGTGGAGGCGTTGCCGGTGGCCCGCACCTGATAGCCGAGGCGGGTGAAGGACTGGGACAGAACAAGTCGGATGGAGGAATCGTCATCCGCAATGAGGATCTTCTTACCTGCGGCGCTCATGCCGAGACGTCCTTTTCGGTCACAATGGGAAGCAACACGCGGAAAACTGTCCGCCCAGGTTCAGACTCGAAGTCGATCAGCCCGCCGTGGCCGGCCACCAGCTTGGAGACGAGCGCGAGGCCAAGACCCGCACCGTTCGGCTTGGTGGTGATGAAGGGCTGGAAGAGGCTCTCGCGCAGGTGCGGGGGCACGCCAGGCCCATTGTCCTGGATCCGCACCTCCAGCGGCGTGCCGCGAAGCTGGCGATCCTTGGCCGAGCGCACCCGCACCCCGTGCCGATAGGCGGTGGTGATCAGCACCTCGCCGCGTCCATCGCCGCGGGCGTGGGCGGCCTCCGAGGCGTTCTTGACCAGATTCAGGAAGACCTGGATCAGCTGATCCTCGTCCCCCGGCGTCGAGGGCAGGGACGGATCGTACTGCTCTCGCAGCAGCAGGCCGTCGGCCACCCCGTTCACCGCCAGGGCGCGGACGCGGTCGAGCACCTCGTGGATATTGACCGGATTGCGGGCCGGCGGCGCATCGTCAGCGAACACCTCCATGCGGTCCACCAGGCGCTTCACCCGATCGGTCTCATCGACGATCAGCTGAGCCAGGGGCACGTCCTCGGCCTTGGCGCCGGCCTTCAGCAGTTGGGCGGCGCCGCGGATGCCGGCCAGGGGATTCTTGATCTCGTGGGCCAGCATGCGGCCCAGCCCCATGATCGAGCGAAGCCCCGCCACATCGCCGGCGAACTCCGAGAAGACCCCGCCCTTGACCTGCAGGGTCAGCAGGACCGAGCCGTCGCCCAGCGGCGCGGCCGCGCCGTCGGCCTCGAAGGGGGCAAGGCCAAAGAGATTCATCCCGATGCCCCGCTCGCGCACCGCCCCGCCCTCTTCAAGGGCGCGATTGAGCAGCTCCACCAGGGGCGAACCCGGCGGCAGGGCGGCCCGGAAACGGCCTCGGGCCAGCAGGCCCAGGCCCTGGCCGAACAGGGCCTCTGCGGCCTCATTGACCGCAATGAGCGCGCCGTCGCGGTCTATGACCATGGCCGGTTCGGGGCTCAGGTCGAAGGCGGCGGACTTGAGCGCCGAAAGCTCTGCGCCGCTCGATGTCGTCTTGGTCCGGCTCGTCATGCGGCCAACCTCGCCTCTGGGCCGCGCCAGAGCGCAGCCAGTTCAGATTTCACCTCTGACGGATCCTCCAGGCGACAGAGCCGCGAACGGGCGGCCCGTCTGGCCTCGGCCTGCATGGGCCAAGGCGCATTATCGATGTAGGCGGCCAGATGCTTGCGGAAGATCCGCAGGCCCAGGCGCGCGCCATAGAAGTTCAGGGCGTCCTCGAAATGGGCGAGGACGATGGCAAGCCTTGTGGGCGCGTCGGGACCTTCGAAGGGCTGGCCCGCCAGGACCGCCTCGATCTCGGCGGCGATCCACGGGCGGCCATAGACCCCACGCCCCACCATGACGCCATCGGCGCCCGATAGCGCCAGGGCCTGACGGGCGGTCTCGCCATCGACGATGTCGCCATTGACGATGACCGGCACGTCCACCGCGGCCTTGACCCCGGCGACGGCGGCCCAGTCCGCGGCGCCCTTGTAGAACTGGCTGCGGGTGCGGCCATGGACCGTCACCGCCTGGGCGCCGACGCCGACGCATCGCGCCGCCAGTTCCGGGGCGTTCAGGCTGGCGGCGTCCCACCCCAGTCGCATCTTGACCGTCACCGACACGTCCACGGCCTGGGCCACGGCGTCGACGATGGACTCCGCCAGATCTGGCTCGCGCATCAGGGCCGAGCCGCAGGCGACGCCGGTCACTTCCCGGGCCGGGCAGCCGAAATTGATGTCGATGATCTCGGCCCCGGCCCTGGCCGCCAGGCGCGCGCCCTGGGCCATGGTGGCCGGGTCTCGCCCGACCAGCTGAACCACCATCAGCGGCAGGCCTTCGCCGACCGCGGCGCGGCGGACCACGTCGGGCCGGCCGCGGGCGAATTCGTCCGATGCGACCATTTCCGTGGCCACATAGGGCGCGCCCAGGCGGCTGGCCGCACGACGAAATGGAAGATCGGACACGCCGGTCATGGGGGCGATCCAGACCCGCCCGCCGACCTCTATTTCCCCGACCTTGAGCTTGTTGCTCATTTTATGATCACCCCTACCGCTGCCTTTTTAGGCACTTTGTGCGGCGCCGTAAAGCCTGGACAACAGGCCTTGGCGCCCTAAACACGCCGCATGAGCTTTTCGGCCATAGTCGTCGCCGCGGGAAGCGGGACCCGCGCGGGCGCAGGGACGCCCAAGGCCTGGCGCAAGCTGGGCGGTCGGGCCGTCGCCCGCTGGTCGGCCGAGGCCCTGCTGGCCGCCGGCGCCGACGAGATCGCCGTGGCGGTCGCCCCCGACATGATCGAAACCGCCAGGGCGGCGCTGGGCGGCCTTCCCCACATCACCCTGGTCGAGGGCGGGGCCACCCGGTCGGCCTCGGTCAGGGCCGCCATCGCGGCCCTGTCGCCGCCTCGGCAAGATCAGCCTGTCCTCGTTCACGACGCGGCCCGGCCTTTCCTCACCCGAGACCATGTGTCCCAGGCGCTCGCCGCCCTGGCGGATGCCGATGGGGCGATCCTCGCCCTGCCCCTGGCCGACACCCTCAAGCGGCAGGCCGGCCCCCGCCTGGAAACCCCGTCCCGCGAGGGCCTGTGGCGCGCCCAGACTCCCCAGGCCTTCCCGCACGACCAGCTCGCCGCCGCCTACGCCGCCTGGCCGGGCGACCAGGAGCCGACGGACGACGCTCAGGTGGTGACCGCCGCCGGCGGGTCGGTGGCGATCTGTCCCGGCGACCCGCTGCTGTTCAAGCTGACCTATCCGGAGGACTTCGCCATGGCCGAACGTCTCGCCGCCGGCGCCCGGCTGGTCCGCACCGGTCAGGGGTTCGACGCCCACCGCTGGGGGCCAGGCGATGCGGTCTGGCTCTGCGGCGTGCGCATCGACCACGACCAGACCCTGATCGGCCATTCCGACGCCGACGCCGGTCTCCACGCCCTGACCGACGCCCTGCTGGGCGCCATCGGCGCCGGCGATATCGGCGAGCATTTTCCGCCCAGCGATCCCCAGTGGCGGGGCGCCGCCTCCGATCAGTTCCTGGCCCACGCCGTCCAGCTGGTGCGGCGCCGCGGCGGCGAGATCGTCAATGTGGACGTCACCCTGATCTGCGAACGGCCCAAGATCCGGCCGCATCGCGACGCCATGTGCGCCCGCCTGGCCGAGATCCTCGATCTGCCGGAAGATCGGATCAGCGTGAAGGCCACCACCACCGAAGGCATGGGCTTCACCGGCCGCCAGGAAGGCCTGGCCGCCCAGGCCCTGGCCACGGTGGAGACCCCGCGATAGCCGGACCTCAGGGCAGCCAGGTCCAGATTTCCTTCATCCGCGCATACATGGCCCCGGGCAGGTTGGTGTAGGCGTCGGTCCAGGGGACGGCCAGGGTCGGATCGATGGGGGCCCACCGGACGTCGTTCTCATAGGGCGCGAGGGCGGCCTCAGACCGGGCGGCGATCACCACATCCTCGGCCGACTCCCAGAGCGGCGGGCTGCCATAGGCCGGGGCGTGCCGCTGCAGCAGGCCGACCCCGCCGGCCGCCTCGACCACCGCCATGGCCGGAGAGATCAGGTCCAGGTTGCGATTGGAGAGGTGCATGATCAGCACCCCGTCGGGCTTCAGCCGCGCCAGATACATCCGCACCGCCTCCACGGTCAGCAGATGGGCCGGCACCGCGTCGGACGAGAAGGCGTCGAGCAGCAGGATGTCGAACCGGCCCTCCGGCTGGTCCTGCAGGGTCAGCCGGGCGTCGCCGATCACATAGTCGATCGGCCCCTGGGCGCATTCTGTGGTGTAGCTGAAAAAGGCTGGATCGTTGGCGATGGCGACCATCATCGGATCGATCTCGAAGAAGGTCATCCGATCCTCGGGCCGCACATAGGCCGCCACGGTTCCGGTCCCCAGACCGACCGCGCCGATGGTCAGGGCGGCCTTTTCGGCGCGCCCGGCGGCGAACACCTGGCCGATGGGCGTCTCAGGCGCATAGTAGACGATGGGACGGCAGCGATGGTCCGGCGACGTGGCCTGGGCGCCGTGCAGGGTCGTGCCGTGGGCCAGCATCCTCACCTCGCCGCCCAGGGCGTCCACCGGCATCACCGACTGGCGCGCCACGCCGAAGAAGCTGCGCCATTGCTGCCGCACATCGACCCGATCGCCGACCATCTGGGCGGAGATGAGCAGCATGATGATGGCGGCCAGGAACAGCACCGTGCTCCGTCGGATGAGGAAGGCGGCGACCACCACGATCCCCAACAGGATCCGGACGACGGACTCGCTGCCCGCATAGAGGCCGGCGAGCACCGGGGCGACGACGACCGCAACCACGGCGATGGCGAAGAGGCCCCACCGCCAGGGCTTGTCCGTCGCCATCTCCCAGGGCCGCGCCAGCACCCCCAGGGCCAGGACCAGGGGATACTCCCAGACATTGGTGAAGATCACCGGCGCCAGGAAGGCGTTGAACCCACCCCCCAGAACGCCGCCGATGGAGAGGCAGAGATAGAATTCCGTCAGCCGCGCCGGCGGCGGACGCCGCGCCACGAGGGCCTGATGGCAGACCAGGGCGGTGAAAAAGAAGGCGGCCAGATGGATGGCCAGCAGGAGCACCAGATTGGTGGTGTGGAACGGCAGGACGACGGCGCAGGCCGACAACGCCGCGGCGTGGACCACCAGGCCGATGGGTCGGGAAATGAGCGGCCGGTCCTGGAAGGCGATGACGAAGGTCAGCAGATAGAGGGCCAGCGGCACGACCCAGATGAACGGCGCAGACGCCACATCGGTGGTGATGTGGGTGGTGACCCCCAGCATCAGACTGGAAGGGATGGCCGCCAGACCGATCCAGATCAGCCGGGCCCGCCAGACATCTCTCGGGGCGGACACCAGGTCGTCGTGCCCCGCGACGGACGGGTGGGCGGGGATGGTCGGGGCGTGGGCGACCATCAGGCCCAGGCTCGCCATCACGACCACAAAGCCGCCATAGGCGAGGCTCCAGACCAGGGTCTGGGCCTGCACGGCCAGGGCCGGCTCGACGATGATGGGATAGGCCAGCAGGGCGATCAGGCTGCCCAGATTGCTCGCCGCATAGAGGACATAGGGCCCCCGCCCCTCGCCCTCGCGATAGATGCGGGCGTGCCAGGCCTGGGCCAGGGGCGCTGTGGCCGACAGCACCGCAAAGGGCGCGCCGACCATCAGCGCGAGCGCGCCCAGCAGCCAGAGCGCCGGATGGTCCGAGGTGGGCGGCCCCAGCACCTCATTGACCCGGAGCGGCAGGACCAGGGCGGCCAGCAGCAGGGCGGCGCCATGGATCAGCACCTGGCGGCGGAGAGAGCTCACCTTCTGCAGCAGGTGGGCGTAGGCGTAGCCGAGCAGCAGGGCGGTCTGGAAGAAGGCCATGCTGGTATTCCACACCGCCGGCGTTCCGCCCATGAGCGGCAGGAGCAGCTTGGCCGCCATGGGCTGGACCATGAAGACCAGCGTCGCGCTGGCGAAGACGGTCACGCCGAACAGGGCCGGCGCCACGGCCCGGGCGGCCCGGGGCTGAGGCGCAGACAGGCTCATCGCGCCGATTCGGCTTGTAAGGTCATGGCCGCCGATGGTGTGGTCTGAACCGCCCGGCGCCTAGCGCCTTACTGAAGTTGCGTCGGAGAGCCCATGTTTTCCTTGGAAATCGAGACCTTGGCCCGCCTGCTCATCGACGAGGCGCGACAGAAATCCCTGCGAATCGTCACCGCCGAGAGCTGCACCGGCGGCCTGGTCAGCGCCGCGATCTGCGCCATTCCGGGCGCCTCGGACGTTCTGGACCGGGGCTTCGTCACCTATTCCAACCGGGCCAAGCAGGAAATGTTGGGGGTGCCGGGCGACCTCATCGCCGACCTGGGCGCGGTCTCCGAACCCGTGGCGCGGATGATGGCCGAAGGCGCGCTGGAGAATTCCAACGCCCACCTGGCCGTCGCCATCACCGGCATCGCCGGCCCCGATGGCGGCACGCGCATGAAGCCGGTGGGCACGGTCCATATCGCCACGGCGCGGACCAATCACGGCCTCACCCACCGGGCCGAGCTGTTCGAGTTCGAAACCCGGTTCGAGATCCAGCAGGCCGCCGCCCAGGCCGCCCTGGAGATGCTGCGCGAACGCCTGACCTGAGGTTCAGGCCGGCGGCGCGTCCCCGGCGGCCGGCGGCCCATAGAGCGCCCCGGCGCGGGCCTCGAAACAGCCGATCAGCCGGTCCACCGCGTGGTGGAAGTTGGCGCTCAGCAGGGTCGCCAGCAGGCGGGACTTGAACTCGAAATCGATCTCGAACTCGATCTTCGTCCCCGCGGGATCATCGTGGAACCGCCAGCGGTTCTCCAGCCGCTTGAAGGGGCCGGAGATCAGGCCGACCTGGATGGTGCGGGTGTTGGCGTCCCGGCGCACCCGTGTGGAGAACCGTTCCTTGAGGAACGAGAAGCCGACGGCGGCCTCGGCGTCGAGCATGTCGACGCCCGCCCCGACCGGCCGCTGGTTCCAGGTCCGCATGCCGGTGATCCAGGGCACGAACTCGGGATAGCGGTCCACATCGCCGACCAGGGCGAACAGCTGGTCTGGCCCGTAGGGCAGGACTTTGGTGACGCGGTGACGCAAGGAACAGTCTAGGCCCGAACTGCGGCCTGGGCGGCTTGGCGCGCCTCCTGAGCGTGGCGGGCGGCCTGCAGCTTGGCGAAGTCCTCCCCCGCATGGTGCGACGAGCGGGTGAGCGGGCTGGCCGAGACCATCAGGAAGCCCTTGGCGCGGGCGATCTCCTCATAGCCGGCGAACTCTTCGGGCGTCACATAGCGGTCGATGGCGGCATGCTTGCGGGTCGGCTGCAGGTATTGGCCGATGGTCAGGAAGTCGACGCCGGCCGAGCGCATATCGTCCATCACCTGCATGACCTCCTCCTTGCTCTCGCCGAGGCCGACCATCAGGCCAGACTTGGTGAACTGGGCCGGATCGCGTTCCTTGACGCGCTCCAGCAGCCGCAGGGAGTTGTAGTAGCGGGCGCCGGGGCGGATCGAGAGATAGAGCCGCGGCACGGTTTCCAGGTTGTG
>Ga0114898_1002176_pt1 | contig 10540 bp, 9 predicted proteins | sample Malvired_Geostar_FD_83496 | JGI IMG/M metagenome (GOLD analysis project Ga0114898, IMG submission 83496) | Marine viral communities from the Global Malaspina Expedition - Malaspina viral metaG DeepMed_Geostar | ecosystem: Environmental > Aquatic > Marine > Oceanic | place: Mediterranean Sea... | reverse complement strand
TCGTCTTCCTGGGCGTAGTAGAAGTTCTCGACGTCCAGCCGCCCCTGTTCTTCGCGAAAGGGGGTTTGTGGCAGCGAGCCCTTGCCGTAGGCTTCGAACGGGCCAAGGTAGTGCTTGAGCCCGGTGACCAATGCCACATGACGCACCGAGCCGGAGGGCCGGACGGCTTCGAGCAGGTTGCGGATCATCTGTGCGTTGACGCGGATATTCTCCGCTTCGGTGGCTTGCCGGGCCCAGGTCGTCAGGAAGACGTGAGTCGGCGCGAGCGCGCTCAAGCTGGACGCCAACGCTGTCGGATCCAGCAAATCGGCGCTGACCGGCGTGACACCCGCTTGGGTACTGGGTCGCCGCGCGAGTCCGGCAACCGCCCAGCCGTCTTCGACCAGCAGGCGCGACACCGCCGTGCCGACAATGCCGCTGGCGCCGACCACCAGTGCTTGATTTGTCATGTTCAGACCCTCAAAAAACGAAACAGACCGCCACCTTACCCACTCGAAAATACCGATCCAAGTCGGCACCAAAAGGTAACCATCCCCATGAAACCGGGCTCTGATGAAGAACAATGGCGCGAAGACTGCGCGCCAAGGCGTGTGCTGGAAATCTTCTCCACCAAATGGACCAGCATGATTCTCCATACGCTCCATGCGCGACACCAGGGAGTCGCCCGCAGCGGCGTGCTGCATCGAAGCCTGCCGGGTATTTCCAAGAAGATGCTGGTGCAGACGCTCCGGGAGCTGGAGGCCAGTGGACTGATCGAGCGCCGCGCCCTGGACTCGGTCCCGCCGGCGGTGAGCTATGCGCTCTCACCCCTTGGCGAACTCATGGTCCAGCCCATCGAGATGGTCTACGAATGGGCGAGAAATCACTCGGCCGCCCTCGACCAGCTACAACCGAGGCCCACCTCACGCAGGCGCGACCCGTGAGGATCAGTGCCATGGCAAGCCCGGTTCAATCAGGCCGGCCGGCTCGCTGCATGAGCGGCCAGATGGACCGGTCTTGTATTAGCGCACTCCCGACGTCGCAGGGCGTTTTTTTCTGCGCGCACGGGCGGACCGTAGGCACGAGAAGCCGCGATATCGTGCGCCGGTGCCGACGCAGCGACCCCTATGGGCGACCGGACCGGCGACGCGGCTAGTAACGCATCTGCAACGTGATGCGGGCGGGCTCGCCGGCGGTCACCTCGAACGCACTGTCCTCGAAAGACGGCGGCCCGATCACCTTGGGATTGTTCGACAGCCCATAGCCTTCCGTGGGAATCATGCCGAAGCGTCGATCCAGTTCGCCGTTGTCGTTTTCATCGTGGTAAGCGAGCACCGCGTAGCGCCCGGCTGGCACATCGCTGAACACCAGCGTCACGGTGCCCTTTGCGGCGCTGGCCTTCTGCGTGGCAAAAGCCTGGTTATCCTTGCGAAAGGTCTTCGGGTCCGCGTACACCGCCACGGCTACCTGGCCGTTGTCATGCTCGAGCCCGCTGAGCGTGACCTCGAGCACCTGGGCCTTGGCCGTGGGCAGCCAGACGGCGAGGGCGACGCCCAGAATAGAAAGTGCTTTCATGCTGTGCTCTTGAATAGGTGGGATGAGGGCCCCTGCATTTTGCCGCAAAGGCTGCAGGCGACGCAGAATCGATCCCCCACATATTCAGCCAACGAGCGAAGCGTTGTCCACGCATCGCCTCGAGTCGGTTGCCCTTGAGCAATGGCTGAGCAAGCGGCACCCGCTGCGGATATGATGCGCGCCCCCAAGCGCTTCACCCAACCACATCAGGGCCACCATGCTCGCGACTGCCATCTATACCGATCTGTCGGGTTACTACGATTTCATGTGTGCCGATATCGACTACCGAGCGCAAAGCGACGGCGTCCAGCGTCTGAGTCGGCTGTTGGGCAATGCGGGCACGCGGCATCTCGATCTGGCCTGTGGTACCGGGCCGCATGTGCGGCATTTTCTCGATGCGGGATATCGCAGCAGCGGACTCGACATTAATCAGCCCATGCTGGACAGGGCCGCCATACGGTGTCCGGAAGCTCGGTTCTCGTTGCAGGACATGTGTGATTTCACGGTCGGTCACCCAGTCGACCTGATCACCTGCTTCCTGTACTCCATCCACTACAGTGGCGCACTGGACCGGTTGGACGCATGCATCGCACACGCTCATTGCGCGTTGGCGCCGCAGGGCATGTTCTGCTTCAACGCAGTCGACAAGACCTCTATCGATAACCGTGCGTACGTCACGCACACCGTCAAGCATGCCGACGGTCTGTTCAACTTCAGCTCCGGTTGGAACTATTCCGGCACGGGTGAGCAGCAGTCACTGAAACTGCGCATCGAGAAAACGACCGTCGATACCACGCAGGTATGGCACGACGAGCACCGCATGGTGGCGGTGAGCTTCGGTGAATTGATCGAGCGGCTACAGCCGTACTTCGAGGTGCATGTGCTCGAGCATGATTACCACAGGATCGTGCCCTGGAACGGGGCGTCCGGAAACGCAATCTTCGCCTGTGTGAAAGTCTGATTGCAGGCGGTCTTTGTCGAGCCGAGATTGCGACTGACAGTCTTGTCGTTCGGCTCGACTGCTAGCGTCTCTCCTCCTCGAACCAGAGAGCCAAAACAGGTCAGCGCTGCCCCATATTCTCGCCATCATGAAAGCCAGCCGAGCAAGGCTACATGCCTATAAGTGGTACGCCTCATTTTAATTGTCGATTAAAATCAATAGGTTATGGAATAAACGATATCGCTTTGGATTGATTCTGGCACAGGCATTGCTTTGTTCTGAGCACCACAATGCACTCGGAATGCGCCATGCACACTACATTGCTCGAAGGGGGCAGGGTCATCGATCCGGCCAATGGTATCGACGATATCAGGGATGTACTGGTCAAAAACGGTCGCATTGCGGCGGTCGGCGCAATCGCCGGCACGCCGATGGCTGAAAACGCTGAAGTCATCGATTGCAGTGGGCGCCTGGTGCTGCCGGGCCTGATCGACACCCACAGCCACGTTTACCAGTACGTGACTGGCCGCTTCGGCCTCAACCCGGACATGTGCGGCGTGCACTCGGGCGTCACTACCTTGGTAGACCAAGGTGGCGCCAGCTGCATGACGCTGCCGGGCTTTCGCCACTACGTCGCCGAGCCGGCTGAAAGCCGCGTGCTGGCATTCCTTTCCGCCTACCTGGTCGGCGGCCTGGAAGGACACTTCTATCCAGAGCTGTACCGCCCCGAGTGCGCCGACGTGGACGCCACCGTCAAGTCCGCGTTGGCCAACCGCGACCTGGTCAAGGGCATCAAGGCGCACGCCGAGCTTGGTGGCTTCGCGCGCTGGGGCGTGGATGTGATGAAAAAAGCCGCGCAAATCGGCGAACAGACCGAACTGCCGGTGTACATCCACTTCGGTCAACTCTGGCCGGCGCCGGAAACCGGCGGCAAGCCGGTCGATCCGGACAGCATCCTGACTCAGGTGGTCGGCCTGCTGAAGCCAGGCGACGTGCTGGCCCACCCGTTCAGTCGTCACCCGGGCGGTTTCGTCGAGCAAGACGGTGAACTGCACCGGCTCGTCAAGGAAGCGGTGGCCAAGGGGCTCAAGATCGACGTCGGCCATGGCTCACACTTCAGTTACAAAATGGCCGCCAAGGTGCTCGAGGCCGGCGTCCTGCCGGACACCCTCGGCTCCGACATGCATGGCTACAACACCTCGGTGCCGGCCCCGGCAGGCACTCCCGACGAACATCCTGACGAGGAACATCTGTTCGCCGGCACCTCGCGTTTCAGTCTGGTTTCGGCCATGGTCAGCATGATGGCGCTGGGCCTGAAGCTCGAACAGGTGATACCGATGGTCACCTGCAACGCGGCCAAGCTGGTCGGCATGAGCGACGAGCTCGGCACCCTCGGCGTGGGGCGCGAGGCGGACATCTCGGTGCTCTCCGACGAGACAGGCCGCTGGCTGTTACGCGACAACGAAGGCACCGAAGTCATCGCCAACCGGATGCTGCAGCCGGTGTTCTGTCTGCGCGGCGGCAAGCGTTTCGACGCCACCGCGCCGATCCTGCCGGTCCCCAAGGTCGCCTGAACAACGAGAACTTTCCCATGACAAGTACTCCAGACCGTTCGTCCCGCAAGGGCATAGGCGCGTCGCTCACCCGCAAGGAGGACGATCGCTTCCTCCGCGGGCAAGGCAACTACGTCGGTAACATCCGCCTGCCCGGCATGCGCGACGTGGCGTTTGTGCGCAGCCCCGTTGCCCATGGCCGCATCACCGAGATCGAGAAGCCTGCGGGACAGGAGGGCGACATCTACACTGCCGACGACCTGGTCGGGGTCAAACCCATCCTCGCGGCCTCCGGCCTCCCGGGTTTCAAGAAGTCCGTGCAGCCGGTGCTGGCTAGCGAAAAGGTGCGTCACGTCGGTGAGATGATTGCCATGTGCATCGCCGACACCCGTGCCGAGGCCGAGGATCTGGCCGGCGAGACCTTCGTCGAGTTCGACGAGCTGCCGGCGGTCGTCGACATGCTCGCCGGACGCGATCCGGACGCGGCGCTGCTCCATGAGCACTGGGGCGACAATGTGTTCCTGGAAACCCACATCGACGCCGATCTTGAAGATATCAAGGCGCGTGCCGCGATCCACGTGCACCGACGCCTGCGCACCGCGCGCCAGAGCATGGCGCCGATGGAAGGCCGTGGCGTGGTCGCCTACTGGGACAAGCGGCTCGCCCAACTGGTGGTATACACCTCGGCGCAGATGCCGCACATCAACCGCACCGGCCTGGCCGAGTGCCTCGGGCTGGACGAGGGCAGCGTGCGGGTCATTTCTCCCGATGTTGGCGGCGGCTTCGGCTACAAGGGCATCCTGCTGCCCGAAGAGGTCTGCGTCGCCTGGCTGGCCATGCACCTGGGCCATCCAGTGCGCTGGATCGAAGATCGCCGCGAACAATTGGTGGCCAATACCAACTGCCGCGAGCACCACTACGACATTCACGGCTACGCCGATCGCGACGGCCGCCTGCTGGCGGTGGACTGCGAGGCGCATGTCGATTCCGGCGCCTATTCGGCTTATCCCTTCTCGGCGTGCCTGGAAGCGGCGCAAGTGGCGAGCATCCTCCCCGGGCCTTACAAGATGGAGCGCTACCGCTGCCGTACCTGGTCGGTCGCGACCAACAAGCCGCCGATTCTGCCGTATCGCGGGGTGGCACGCACCGGCGTGTGTTATGCCATCGAGACGATCATGGACGCGGTGGCCGTCGAGGCCGGGCTGGAGCCCTACGAAGTGCGGCTGCGCAACCTGGTGCAGCCACAGGAGATGCCCTACGACAACATCACCAACAAGCACTTCGACAGCGGCGACTATCCCGAGGCGGTACGCCGCGCCATCCGCGCGATTGACTTGCCGGCGGTGCGCCAGCGCCAGCGGCAGGGCGAGGCCGATGGCCGATTGATCGGCTTCGGTCTGGCCGTGTTCTGCGAGCAGAGCGCTCACGGCACCTCGGTCTACCACGGCTGGGGCATTCCGATGGTTCCGGGACGAGAGCCGGCGGGCCTGCGGCTGACGCCGGACGGCATCCTGGAAGTGCGCGCCGGCGTGCATTCGCACGGCCAGAGTATGGAGACAACGCTGGCGCAGATCGCCAACGAAGTGCTCGGCATCGACCCGCAGCGGGTGCGCGTCGTGCTCGGCGACACTGGCGCCACGCCTTACTCGACCGGCACCTGGGGCTCGCGCTCGATCGTCATGGCGGGTAGCGCGGTAGGGCAGGGTTGCAAAGAACTGCGTGATCGCCTGTTGCATGTCGGTGCCTGGCTGCTGAACGAGCCACTGGACACCGTGCGTTGGGAAGACGGCGGCGTGGTCGGCAGCAGCGGCCGCTTCGAGCTCCGGGAGCTGACCCATATCTGGTACCTGCAACCGCAGCGCCTGCCGGTCGACGTGCATGTCGGCGGCCTGGAAGTGCACACCACCTACCAGGCACAGCGCGACAGCGGAGCGTTCAGCTACGCCTGCCACGCCGTGGTAGTGGCAGTCGACCCTGAACTGGGCAAGACCGAGATCCTCGATTACGCAATCGTCGAGGACGGCGGCGTGCTGATCAATCCGATGGTGGTCGATGGCCAGGTGTACGGCGGCGCCGCGCAGGGCATCGGTACCGCGCTGTACGAGGAGATGGCCTACAGCGAGGAAGGCCAGCCGCTGGCCTCGACGCTGGCGGATTACATCCTGCCGGGTGCCACCGAGGTTCCGTCGATCCGTATAGAACACATGGAGTCGCCGGCGCCCTACACCGAATTCGGCCAGAAGGGTATTGGGGAAAGTGGCGCCATCGGCTCCGCCGCGGCGCTCGCCAGCGCGGTGAACGATGCGCTGCGGCCGCTCGGCGCTGAAGTCACCCGCATGCCACTGTCGCCACGCGCTGTGCTGGAGGCGCTGGCGCAGCGCGGAACGGTCACGGCCGCAACCGCTCGATTCGAGGAGGCGCTCGTATGAAGGCTGCCGCATTTGAATACCACGGCCCGGCGACCATTGCCGAGGCCGTGGCGCTGCTGCGTGAGAGCAACGGCTTGGGCAAGGCGGTGGCGGGCAGCCAGTCGCTTGGCCCGATGATGAATCTGCGCCTGGCGCAGCCGACGCAACTGGTCGATCTGCGCATGCTTGGCGAATTGCGCGAGTGCCGCCACGAAGGCGCCGCCGTGCTCTTCGGCGCCGGCGTGACGCACGCGGCCATCGAGGACGGCAAAGTTCCCGACCCGAGCCTGGGGCTGATGCCCCACGTCGCGGGGCGCATCGCCTACCGCGCGGTACGCAACCGCGGCACGCTTGGCGGCAGCCTGGCGCATGCCGATCCCGCGGCCGACTGGGTCAATGTCATGGCCCTGCTGGATGCCGAGCTGGTCCTCGCCGGTCCAGACGGCGAGCGCAGCGTACGTGCCGGCGACTTCATGCTCGGCGCGTTCACCACGGTGCTGGCCGAGGACGAGATTATCAAGGCCGTACGCGTCCGCCGGCTTGGGCCCTCGGCGCGCTGGAGCTACTACAAGTTCAACCGCAAGACCGGTGAGTTCGCCGAGGCCATCGCCGCCTTCGTCGATGATCCGCAGAGCGGCGTGCGTCGCGCCATCGTCGGCGCGGTGGACGGCGCCCCATTCGTGATCGAGGACGCCTCGGCGCTGATCGACGGCTGGTCCGAACAGGCCGCAGAGACCGCACTGCAGGCCGCCGGGCTGAGCCCGGGAAGCTACGAATACCAGATCCATCGCGTGGCCCTGCGGCGTGCCGCGGAGCGCCTGTCCCGCCCCAACGGAGCGCAGCAATGAAACAAGTGAACCTGAGGGTCAACGGCAAGGCGGTCAGCGCGCAGGTTGAACCGCGTACGCATCTGGCCGATTTCCTGCGCGAGCAGCGCCTGCTCACCGGCACCAACATCGGCTGCGAACAGGGGGTCTGTGGCGCCTGTACGCTTATGGTCGACGGCGTGCCGACGCGCTCGTGCATCGTCTATGCGGCCGCCTGCGAAGGCGCCGAAGTGCGCAGCATCGAAGACTTCGACCACGACCCGGTAATGACCCAGCTGCGCGCCGCTTTCAGCGCCGAGCACGCATTGCAATGCGGCTACTGCACGCCGGGCATGTTGGCGACCGCGCGGGATATCGTCACGCGCTTGCCGGACGCCGACGAAGAGCGCATCCGCCAGGAGTTGTCCGGCAATCTCTGTCGCTGCACGGGCTACGTCGGGCTGGTCAAGGCCATCTCCCGCGTACTCGACGAGCGCCGCAACCTGGCGGCCGCCTGAACCCCTATCGAGGAAGTCCCAGTGGAAATCGAACAAAGCTTCAGCGTCCCCTTTCCTCGCGAGACGGTCTGGGAAAGCTTCCAGGACGTCGAAGGCATCGTCGGATGTCTGCCCGGTGCCTCGCTGACTGAGCCCCCTCAAGGTGAACAGCTGGCAGTGGCGATGAGCGTCAAGCTCGGGCCGATCGTCGCGGCCTTCAAGGGCCAGGGCAAGATGGAACTGGACCACATGGACAAGCGCGGCGTGGTCAGCGGCCAGGGCAGTGACCGCAAGAGCGGCTCGCGGGTCAAGGGCGAGGCGCGCTTCGTGCTGGTGTCCGAGGGCGACTCGGCGACCCGCGTCGACGTCACGGTGGACTATTCGATCACCGGCTCGCTGGCGCAGTTTTCCCGCGGTGGCATCGTACGCGAACTGGCGACGCGGTTGACCGAGGCCTTCGGCGACAACCTCAAGGCACGGCTGGAAGCACAGTACGCGGTCGTCGACTCGGCGCAGACGCCCGTGCCAACGTTGTCCAATCCCCTGCAGAGCGCCGAAGGCGCGCCCGTAACGCCCCAGACTGGCGAGCCGGCTGCGGCCAAACCCGCACCGGCCAAGGCCGTCGAACAGGCGCCGCTGGACCTGGGCAACCTGTTCTGGGTGGTACTGTTCAACCGCATTCGCCGGCTGTTCGGCCTCAAGGAAAAGCATCAATGAGCACGACTGACCACGCAGCCCCGGCCAATCGCGACGCGCTGGCGCGCATCGGCGCGGTGCGTCCGGAGTGGTGCGGCGTGCAGGCGGCCGGTACGGCCGTGAGCCTGCCCGACTTCACCCTGCTGCATGCTGGTCCGCCGTTTCACGATCCTCGCCGGCCGAGCGCGCCCATCCTGTCCTCGGCGGTGCTGTGCTGCCTCTACGAGGGCTGGGCCGCCACCGAGCCGGAAGCCCAAGCGATGATCGAGGACGGCCGGGTGATGCTGCGTCCGGCCCAGGATTTCGGTGTGGTGACGCCGCTGGCTGCGGTCATCTCGCCGAAGACTTCGCTGGTCGAGGTACGCGATGCCGCTGGCCAAGAACGCGCCTGGTCGCTGCTGGGTAGTGGGATTGGGCCGCAGCTTCGCTTCGGCTCGCGCGACCCGCAGATTCTCGAGCGTCTGGTCCGGCGCGAAGCGTTGCTGGCACCGGCGCTGCACGCTGCCACGAGCCATCGGCCAATTGATCTACTGGCGCTGGCCGAAGCCGGCCTGCGCGGCGGGGACGATCTGCACGCGCAGACCACCCATGCCAATGCGGCATTGTGCGAGCGGCTGGCGGTCGAACTGGCGGATGCGCCGGAAGCGCTGCAGGTTCTTCGCGACACGCCGTTGTTCTTCCTCACCCTGTGGATGGCGGCCTGCCACCTGATGCTCGGCGCCGCGGCACGCGCCGCGGATCCGGACTGCAGCCTGGTCGTCGCCCTGGCGGGCAATGGTCAGCAGGCCGGCATGCGCCTGGCAGGGCATCCGCAACGCTGGATATGTAGCGACGCGGGCGTCCCGCAGGGGCCGAGGATGAAGCCGGGCAGCGCCGCGACCGCGCCGCTGCTCGGCGACAGCGGAGTGATCGATGCCGCCGGCTTCGGCGCCCAGGCCTGGTGGCTGGCCCGCACGGTTGCCGAGCCGATGCGCGACTGGTTGGCCGATCCGGTTGCCGGGCAGGCGCGCTGGTTGGTCGGCAGCCACCCGCGCTTCGCCGAACTCGGCCTGCGTACCGGCCTGGACGCGCGCCTTGCTGCCAAAGACCCTGCGCCGCCCAGCATCGCCATCGCCATGCTCGACGCCGCCGGAGTCGAGGGCCTGCTTGGGCGCGGCGTGCATACGCTCGACGCTTCGTTCTTCGCCGCCGCGGTGGCGCCGGTTCGGTCCGTCGACTAGCCGAGCGGGAAGCCGCCTTCTGCACCCTGCGGATCGGCGAACTCGGCCGTTTGCATGTGTCTGGATAAACGAACAGCGCCTTCGGTTCGGCCCGGATGTTGCGTCGTGCCCTGCACGGTCCAGTTGTGACTCATCGCCGCGACTGATCAACCGTGCGCGGTCAACCAACCAGACGCGTGGCCACTGGCGCAGGGGTTTGCCGGTGGCCTGCCTCGGAGCATGGCGAACGACCGCCACGGCGGTCGCTCACTGGCGGGTCAGAAAGGGAAGGCGCGCTTTCCGGCCTGGATGGTCACCCATTTGACTTCCGTCATTTCTTCCATCGAGGCACGACCGCCTTCGCGGCCAAAACCGCTGTCGCCGGTGCCGCCGAAGGCGATGTGCGGCTCGTCGGAGATGGTCGCGTCGTTGATGTGGATCATCCCGGCGTTCGACAGCTCGGAAAAGGCCATCGCCTTCTGCAAATCATTGGTGATGATGGCCGAGGAGAGCCCGTAGCGGGTGTCGTTGGCCAGTTCTACGGCGTGCTCGAAATCGCGGGCTCGGTACAGCGAGGTCACCGGCCCGAAGGATTCTTCGTGGTAGATCGTCATCTCGGGGGTGACATCGGCAAGCACGGTCGGCTGGAAATACGGGCCGTCGTAGGTGCCTCCGCACAGCAGCCTGGCGCCCTTGCTCACAGCATCGGCAATTTGCTCGGCGATGAACACGCACTGCTGCGGCCGGATCAGCGGGCCGACGATGGTGTCGGGCTTGTGCGGGTCGCCGACTACCACGCCCTTGGCCTTGACCGTGAACGCCTGGCAGAACGCATCGAACAGGCCGTCCTCGACGATGACCCGCGAACTCGCCATGCAGACCTGTCC
>Ga0114898_1002174_pt1 | contig 10554 bp, 7 predicted proteins | sample Malvired_Geostar_FD_83496 | JGI IMG/M metagenome (GOLD analysis project Ga0114898, IMG submission 83496) | Marine viral communities from the Global Malaspina Expedition - Malaspina viral metaG DeepMed_Geostar | ecosystem: Environmental > Aquatic > Marine > Oceanic | place: Mediterranean Sea... | reverse complement strand
CGAGGCTTATGTAGCAGTTGCGAGGCCCCGGGCCAAGGGCAGGCGGCATCTTGACCGAAGGATCGCGCGGCCCAACATGCTCTGCTAGTTTCGGCGGGTCTCCCTGACGCCCGCCCACCCGCAACGAAAGCAAGCCTTCATGTCCGATAGCAACCAGGCCGTCTGGCACGGCACAACGATCCTTTCCGTACGCAAGGGCGGCCGGGTGGTCGTCGCCGGCGACGGCCAGGTCAGTCTCGGTTCGACCGTCATCAAGTCGAATGCGCGCAAGGTGCGCCCGCTGGCCAACGGCGCGGTATTGGCCGGCTTTGCCGGCGCCACCGCCGACGCCTTCACCCTGTTCGAGCGGCTGGAGGCGAAGCTGGAGCAATATCCGACCCAGCTGACCCGCGCCTGCGTCGAGCTGGCGAAGGACTGGCGCACCGACCGCTATCTGCGCCGACTGGAGGCGATGATGGCGGTGGCCGACCAGAATGTCTCGCTGATCCTGTCGGGCACCGGCGACGTGCTGGAACCGGAGGACGGCATCATCGCCATTGGCTCCGGCGGCATGTACGCGCTCGCCGCCGCGCGCGCGCTGATCGACCGCGAGGATATGGACGCCGAGGCGGTGGCGCGCCGGGCCATGGGCATCGCCGCCGATATCTGCGTCTACACCAACACCAACGTCACGCTGGAAAGCCTGTGAGGGGAATAACCCTGATCGCGGCGCTGGCGCTGCTGCTGAGTGCCGCACCGGCCCTGGCCTTCGATCTGCAGGGCCACCGCGGCGCGCGCGGTCTGATGCCGGAGAATTCGCTGCCCGGCTTCGCCAAAGCGCTGAGCCTGGGCGTAACCACGCTGGAACTCGACCTGGCGATGACCGCCGACAGGCAGTTGGTCGTCACCCACGATCCGAAGCTGAATGGCGACCTCGTGCGCGGCCCGGACGGCGCCTATGTTGGTGAAGACGGCCCGCTGATCCGCGAGCTGACGCTGGCGCAGATCAAGTCCTACGATGTCGGCACGCTGCGCCCCGGCAGCGGCTATGCCGGCAATTTCAAGGATCAGCAGCCAGTGCCCGGCACGCCCATGCCGACGCTGGCCGAGGTGGTCGCGCTGACCGAACGCGCCGGTGCCAGCGACATGCGCTTCAACATCGAGGTGAAGGTGAACCCGACGCGGCCGGAGCTGACCGTGGATCGTGAAACCTTCACGCGAGCGGCGGTGGCGGAAATCGTGCGGCTCGGCATTGCCGGGCGCACCACCCTGCAATCCTTCGACTGGGCGGTGCCGATGCAGGCGCAGCAGCTGGAACCAGCGCTGAAGACCGCCTACCTGACCATCGCGCGCGGCCGCAACGACAATATCCAGCGCGGCCGGCCCGGCACCTCACCCTGGATGGGCGGGCTGGATATCGACGATTTCGCCGGCTCCGCACCGAAGGCCATCAAGGAAGCCGGCGGCGCGATCTGGTCGCCCTTCTTCCGCGACCTGACGGACGAGGATCTGACGGCGGCGCACGCGCTTGGGCTTCAGGTCATTCCCTGGACGGTGAATGATCCGCAGGACATGGCCAACCTCATCGAGCGCGGCGTGGATGGCATCATCACCGACTATCCCGACCGGCTGCGCGCCGTGCTGGCGGAAAAGAACATGGCGCTGCCAGCAGCCTTTGCCGTGCAACCCTAGTTTCCGTTCCGCAAAAGTCCCATCTAACGCATTCCGACCCGATAGAGACAGAATTCCACCATGACCGCTTTCACCCCCCGCGAGATCGTCTCCGAACTCGACCGCTACATCGTCGGCCAGAATGACGCCAAGCGTGCCGTCGCCATTGCGCTGCGCAACCGCTGGCGGCGCCAACAGCTGCCCGAGGCGCTGCGCGAGGAGGTGCTGCCGAAGAACATCCTGATGATCGGCCCGACCGGCGTCGGCAAGACCGAGATCGCCCGCCGCCTCGCCAAGCTGGCGCAGGCCCCGTTCATGAAGGTCGAGGCCACGAAATTCACCGAGGTCGGCTATGTCGGTCGCGATGTCGAGCAGATCGTGCGCGACCTGCTGGAGATCGCCATCACCCAGACCCGCGAGCGCCTGCGCGCCGAGGTCGAGGCCAAGGCACAGCTTGCCGCCGAGGAGCGCGTCATCACCGCGCTGGTCGGCGAGGGCGCCGCTGCCGATACCCGCCACCGCTTCCGCAAGATGCTGCGCGAGGGCCAGCTCGATGCCCGCGAGATCGAGATCGAGGTGACCGACACCAGCGGTTCGGCGATGCCGACCATGGATATTCCCGGCATGCCCGGCGCGCAGATGGGCATGATCAATCTGAACGACATCTTCGGAAAGGCGTTCGGCCAGCGCACCCAGAAGAAGAAGCTTTCGGTGTCCGACAGCTACACCCTGCTCATCGAAGAGGAGGCGGACAAGCTGCTGGAGGAGGATGCGATCGTGCGCGAGGCGATCCAGGCGGTGGAGCAGAACGGCATCGTGTTCCTCGACGAGATCGACAAGATCTGCGCGCGCTCCGAGCGTTCCGGCGCCGATGTCAGCCGCGAGGGCGTGCAGCGCGACCTGCTGCCGCTGATCGAGGGCACCACGGTCGCCACCAAGCGTGGCCCGGTGAAGACCGACCATATCCTGTTCATCGCGTCGGGTGCCTTCCACCTGGCGAAACCGTCCGACCTGCTGCCGGAGCTGCAGGGAAGGCTGCCGATCCGTGTCGAGTTGCAGGCGCTGACCCGCGACGATTTCAAGCGCATCCTGACCGAGCCGGAGGCCAGCCTGATCAAGCAATATGTAGCGCTGCTGGCGACCGAGCAGGTGACGCTCGACTTCACCGAGGACTCCATCGACGCGCTGGCCACCCTGTCGGCGGAGGTGAACGCCTCGGTCGAGAATATCGGCGCGCGCCGGCTGCACACCGTCATGGAACGGCTGCTGGAGGAGGTGAGCTTCACCGCCACCGACAAGGCCGGCGAGACCATCACCGTGGATGCCGCCTTCGTGCAGAAGCATGTCGGCGACCTCGCCAAGAACGCCGACCTCAGCAAGTTCATCCTGTAGGGATCACTCCCCCGCCAGCCCCTTCAGCCGGTAGAGCGCGTCGAGCGCCTGGCGCGGCGTCAGCTCGTCGGGATTGATCCCGGCCAGCGCCGCCTCGGCGGGCGAGGGGCCGGCGGGCTGCACCGGCGCTGGCGCCGGGCGCTGCACCATGGCGGCGAACAGCGGCAGATCCTCGGCGATGCGGGAGGAGGAGGCACCCGTCTCGCCTTCCTCCAGCTTCTTCAGCACGGTTTCGGCGCGAGCGACAACCGGCGCCGGCAAGCCGGCCAGCTTGGCGACATGGATGCCATAGGAGCGGTCGGCGGCCCCCGGCCCCACCTCATGCAGGAAGACGATCTCATCCTGCCATTCCTTCACCCGCATGGTGTGACAGGCGAGGTTTTCCAGCTTCTCCGCCAGCTGCGTCAGCTCGTGATAATGCGTGGCGAACAGCGTGCGACAGCGATTGACCGCGTGCAGATGCTCGACCGTCGCCCAGGCGATGGACAGCCCGTCATAGGTCGCCGTGCCGCGGCCGATCTCATCCAGGATGACCAGCGAGCGCGGGCCGGCCTGGTTCAGAATCGCCGCCGTCTCCACCATTTCCACCATGAAGGTGGATCGCCCACGCGCCAGATCGTCGGCGGCGCCGACGCGGCTGAACAGCCTGTCCACCGCGCCGATCCGCGCCGTCTCCGCCGGCACGAAGCCGCCGATCTGCGCCAGGATGGCGATCAGCGCGTTCTGCCGCAGGAAGGTCGATTTGCCGGCCATGTTCGGACCGGTCAGCAGCCAGTGCCGCTTCTCGCCCTCCAGTACGCAATCATTGCCGACGAAGCGTTCGCCCGCCGCCTGCAGGGCGGCCTCGACCACCGGATGACGGCCGCCGGCGATGGCGAACTCCGTTCCCTCGGTCATTTCCGGACGGACATAGCGGTTATCGATGGCCAGCTCGGCCAGCGCCGAGGCGACATCCAGCCGGGCGATGGCGGTGGCGGCCAGGGCGATGGCGTCGGCATGGGCCGTCACCTCGCCGACCAGATCGCGGAACAGCGCCAGCTCGACCGCCAACGCCTTGTCGGCGGCGCTGGAGAGCTTCTGTTCCAGCTCGCCCAGTTCCACCGTGGTGAAACGCACCGCGCTCGCCATGGTCTGACGGTGGATGAAATCCTCATGCGCCAGCAGCTTGTCGCCGTGATTGGTCGAAACCTCGATGAAATAGCCCAACACGTTGTTGTGCTTGATCTTCAGGCTGGAAACCCCGGTCTCCTGCTGGTAGCGCGCCTGCAATCCGGCGATCAGCCGGCGGCTCTCGTCGCGCAGCGTGCGCAGCTGGTCCAGCTCCGGCGCGTAGCCCGGCGCGATGAAGCCGCCATCGCGGGTCAGCACCGGCAGATCGGGCGCCAGCGCACGGGTGAGGCGGTCCACCAGCGGGCCATGCCGGCCGAGATCGTCGAGCGCCTGGGCGATCCCCTTCGGCAGCGGCGCCAGCGAGGGCGCGCCGGCCAGATCGCGCAGCACGGCACTTTCCGCCAGCGCGTCGCGGATCGCCGCCAGGTCGCGCGGGCCGCCCCGGTCCAGCGTCAGCCTTGTCAGCGCGCGCTCAATATCCGGGCAGCGTTTCAGCGTCTTGCGCAGCTTCCCGCGCAAGGCGTCCTGATCGAAGAAGAACTGCACCCGGTCGAGCCGGTCCTCGATGGCCGGCACCTCGGTCAGCGGTGCGGCCAGCCAGGCCGCCAGCAGCCGCGCGCCGGTCCCGGTTACCGTGCGGTCGATGACGGCCAGCAGGCTGCCCTTGCGCTCACCCGTCTGGGTACGGGTCAGCTCCAGCGAGCGGCGCGTCGCGGCATCGATCTCCATGACCGCACCGGCCTGCAACCGGCGCGGCGCGGAGAGGCGCGGCAGCTTGCCCTTCTGCGTCAGCTCGACATAGTCCACCAGCGCCCCGGCGGCGGCCAGCTCGGCCCGCTCGAACGTGCCGAAACTGTCCAGCGCCTGCACCTCATAGAGGGCCATCAGCCGCTTCTCGCCGGCCACACTGTCGAAGCGCGAGCCGGGCTGCGGCGTCATCACCTGCTTCCAGTCGGCAAAGGCCTCGAAAAGCCCCTCGCGCTGCAACAGCCGGTCGGGGAGCAGCAATTCCTGCGGGTCGAGTCGGGCCAGCGCGGCCGCCACCGCCGCCTCCAACACCGGCTGCACCTGGAATTCGCCGGTGGACATATCGACCCAGGCGAGACCCAGCTTGCCTTGCGCGTCCGCCAGGCAAACCAGATGATTGTTGCGCCGTGCGTCGAGCAGCGCATCCTCGGTCACCGTGCCCGGCGTGACGATGCGCACCACCTCGCGCCGCACCAGCGACTTGCCGCCGCGCTTCTTCGCCTCGGCCGGGTCCTCGACCTGCTCGCAGATCGCCACCTTGTGGCCTTGCCGGACGAGGCGCGAGAGATAGGCGTCATAGGCATGCACCGGCACGCCGCACATCGGCACATCCTGCCCGGCATGCTGGCCGCGCTTGGTCAGCGTGATGTCCAGCGCGGCGGCGGCGGTGACGGCGTCGTCCAGGAACAGCTCATAGAAATCGCCCATGCGATAGAACAACAGGCAGTCGGGATGCGACCGCTTGGTCTCGATGTAATGCGCCAGCATCGGCGTGGTGGCGACGGGTTCCGGGGCGGTTTCCGGGGGGATGTCTGTCTGAGCGTTCAAGGCGGCATCGCACGGGTTTCGGTGACGGCCGACGACCATAGCATTTCGGGTCCGCTACCCGGAAGGCCGCAAGCCCGTTCTGCGAAAGAGCCGCTGGTAATGCCACTTTCGCCCAAGTAGCCTGTCGGGGAAGAAAAGGGGCGCCGTCATCGCGCCGGAGGAAACCCGAGGATTCCGTCTATGGACAGCACCGAGAATACCAACAAGCGCATCACCGACGAGGAGGCGCTGGCCTTCCATTCCGAGGGTCGGCCAGGCAAGATCTCGATCGCGCCGACCAAGCCGCTGACCACCCAGCGCGACCTGTCGCTGGCCTATTCGCCAGGCGTCGCCGTGCCCTGCCTGCACATCGAGAAAGACCCGCGCCTGGCCTATGAATACACCTCCAAGGGCAACCTTGTGGCGGTGATCTCGAACGGCACGGCGGTCCTCGGGCTGGGCGATATCGGCGCGCTGGCCTCGAAGCCGGTGATGGAAGGCAAGGCGGTGCTGTTCAAGCGCTTCGCCGACGTCGATTCCATCGACCTTGAGGTCGATACCAAGGATGTCGAGGAATTCATCAACGCGGTGCGCTTCCTGTCGCCCAGCTTCGGCGGCATCAATCTGGAAGATATCCGCGCCCCGGAATGCTTCATCATCGAGCAGCGCCTGCGCGAGCTGATGGATATCCCGGTGTTCCATGACGACCAGCATGGCACGGCGATCATCGCCGCCGCCGGCATTCTGAACGCGCTGCATATTTCCGGGCGCGACATCAAGAAGGCCAAGATGGTCATCAATGGCGCCGGCGCCGCCGGCATCGCCTGCGCCGAACTGATCAAGGCGATGGGCATGCCGCACGACAGCGTCATCATGTGCGACACCAAGGGCGTCATCTACAAGGGCCGCACCGAGGGCATGAACCAGTGGAAATCGGCCCATGCGGCCGAGACCAAGGCGCGCACGCTGCTCGACGCCATGGCGGGGGCGGACGTGTTCTTCGGCCTGTCGGCCAAGGGCGCGGTGACCCAGGAGATGGTGAAGAAGATGGGCGACAAGCCAATCATCTTCGCCATGGCCAACCCGGATCCGGAGATCACGCCGGAAGAGGTGAAGGAGGTGCGCCCCGACGCCATCGTCGCCACCGGCCGGTCGGACTATCCGAACCAGGTGAACAACGTGCTGGGCTTCCCCTACATCTTCCGCGGCGCGCTGGATGTGCAGGCGAGCGAGATTAACGACCAGATGAAGATTGCCGCCGCCGAGGCCATTGCCGCGCTGGCCCGCGAGGATGTGCCGGACGAGGTGGACAAGGCCTATTCCGGCCAGCGCCTGCGCTATGGCCCGGAATACATCATTCCCGCACCCTTCGATCCGCGCCTGATCGTCGCGGTTCCCGCCGCCGTCGCCCAGGCGGCGATGGATAGCGGGGTGGCGCGCAAGCCGATCACCGACATGCGGGCTTATCGCAAGGAACTGTCGGCCCGTCTCGACCCGACGGCGTCCAATCTGCAGCGCATCTTCGAACGGGTGGTGGAGCAGCCCAAGCGCGTCGTCTTCGCCGAGGGCGAGGAGGAGCCGACGATCCGCGCCGCCGTGCTGTTCAAGAATGCCGGCTATGGCACGCCGGTGCTGGTCGGCCGCGAGGACCGGGTACGCGCCACCATGGCGCAGATCGGCCTGCACGATCCGGGCGGCATCGAGGTGCATAATGCGCGGCTGTCCACCAACAACAAGAAGTACACCGACTTCCTCTACAAGCGTGTGCAGCGCAAGGGGACGCTTTATCGCGACTGCCAGCGCCTGGTGAACCAGGACCGCAACGTCTTTGCCGCCTGTATGGTGGCCAATGGCGATGCCGACGCGATGGTCACCGGCCTGACCCGCAGCTTCTCGGTCTGTTTCGAGGACATCACCCGCGTCATCGACCCGCAGCCGGGCCAGCTGCTGTTCGCGCTGGCCATGGTGGTGGCTGCCAACCGCACCGTGTTCATCGCCGACACCTCGGTACATGAACTGCCGAGCGCGGAGGAGCTGGCCGACATCGCCGTGCAGACCGCGGCCAAGGCACGGACGCTGGGCCACGAGCCGAGGGTGGCGCTGCTGTCCTTCTCCAATTTCGGCAATCCGAACCGCGAGAAGGCGCTGCGCATCCGCGAGGCGGTGGAGATTCTCGACAGCCGCAAGGTCGATTTCGAATATGACGGCGAAATGTCCGCCGATGTCGCGCTGAACCCCGAACTGCGCAAGCTCTACCCGTTCTGCCGGCTGACCGGGGCGGCCAATATCCTGATCATGCCGGCCCTGCATTCGGCCAATATTTCCTACAAGCTGATGCAGGAACTGTCGGGCGCCTCGGTTATCGGACCGCTGCTGATCGGACTGGAGAAACCGGCGCAGATCGTGCAGATGGGCGCCAACGTCTCCGACATTGTGAACGCGGCAGCCCTGGCGGCGCACGACGCGGTACGCTGACGCATAGCCGGCCTGCCGTGAATCGGCAGGATTGACCGTCGAAAAGGGCAGGGGTTCTTAGAACCCTTGCCCTTTTCTGTTTTTCCGACTTACGCTGCACGCATAAAAACTAATAACTAATGATCGTACGGCCAGACTCAACTGCGCCTTAAAAACAGGGAATGGGAGGAAACCAAAATGAAAAGACTCGTATTGTCTCTTGCCGCAGCCGCCATTGTCGGCGTTGCCGGGCTTTCCGGCGCGCAAGCCGCCGAGAAGCTGAAATACGCCCATGTGTACGAAACCACCGAGCCCTATCACAAGCGGGCGCTGTGGGCGGCCGAGGAGATCAAGAAGCAGACCAATGGCCGCTATGAGATCGAGGTCTTCCCGGCCTCCTCGCTCGGCAAGGAATCTGACATCAATGAAGGCCTCGGCCTCGGCACGGTGGACATCATCTATACCGGCGCCCTGTTCGCCGGCCGCTTCTACGGGCCGATCGCGATTTCCGGCGCGCCCTTCATGTTCCGCGACCTCGATCACTGGAAGTCCTACGCCGCCAGCGACCTGTTCCAGGAACTGTCCGCAGGCTATCGCAAGAAGACCGGCCATACCGTGCTGGCGCTCACCTATTACGGCCAGCGCCACGTCACCTCGAACAAGCCGATCCTCAAGCCCGAGGACATGAAGAACCTGAAGATCCGCGTACCGGACGCGCCGCTCTACCGGATGTTCCCGGAAGCCGTGGGCGCCAATCCGACGCCGATCGCCTTCGCCGAGGTCTATCTGGCCCTGCAGCAGGGCGTGGCCGACGCGCAGGAAAACCCGCTGCCGACCATCCAGGCCAAGAAATTCTATGAGGTGCAGAAGCACATCAACCTGACCGGCCACATCACCGACGCCCTGCTGACCATCGTCAGCGGCACGCGCTGGGACAGCATGAAGCCGGAGGATCAGAAGATCTTCGCCAGCGTGCTGAAGGAGGCCGCCGCCAAGGCGACCGCCGATATCGTCGAGTCGGAGCAGAAGCTGGCCGACTGGTTCGTGAAGGAAGGCGTCACCGTGAACAAGGTGGATCGCGGCCCGTTCCGCGAGGCCGTGGTGAAGCTGCATAACGGCCCGTCCGCGACCTGGGACAAGGCCACCTACGACAAGCTGCAGGCGCTGAAGTAAGCGAAGCGCGACGCCGGCCCAATCCATTAACTGGCCCCAGAAGCGGAATCCTGCGATGAGCGATGAAATCGCGAAAACCCAGCTGTTTCCCGAGGATGAGCCCGATTCGGCGGTCGATCTTTCCGACTTCCGGCCGGAGGATATCGTCAACCTGCTGGTGTTCTGGGCGCTGGCCGGCGTCGTTTTCCTGCAGTTCTTTACCCGTTACGCGCTGAACAATTCCATTGGCTGGACCGAGGAAATCGCCCGCTATCTGCTGATCGGCGTCGGTTTCCTCGGCTCCATCATCGCGACGCGCAAGAACACCCATATCGCGGTGCAGTTCTTCTACCGGTATTTGTCGGTGAATGCCGGCCGCGCCCTGTCCACCCTGGTCGATCTCGGCAATATCGCCTTCTACGCCGCCGCCACCTGGATCTGCATCAAGCTGGCGATGCGCACCCGGCAGTACATGGCCGTGGTCGATCTGCCGAAATCCATCGTCTACTGGGTTGTGGTGGCCGGTTTCGTTGGCATGACGATCTATGCCGTGCTGGTCGCGCTGAAGCACTGGCGCCAGGGCTATAGCGACCTGACGCAGCCAACCGGCGCCATCAAGACGACGGACTGACGCCGCCAGCCTTTCCCTCTTTTCTATCCAGTCGGAGGCCGCACCTTGCTGCTGACCCTGCTCTTCGTGATGGTTTTCGGCATGCTCATCATGGGCGTGCCTGTCGCGGTCGCGTTGTGCGGCTCCTCGCTGATCTACATCCTGCTGGCCGGCAGCGCCCCGGACGTGGTGGTGCTGCACAGGATGATTAACGGCGTGGACAGCTTCCCGCTGCTGGCGATTCCGTTCTTCATCCTGGCCGGCAATCTGATGAACTCGGCCGGCATCACCAACCGCATCTTCGACTTCGCCAAGGCCTGCGTCGGCTGGATGCGCGGCGGCCTGGGCCATGTGAATATCGGCGCCAGCGTGATCTTCGCCGGCATGTCTGGCGCAGCGGTGGCCGATGCCGGTGGTCTCGGTACCATCGAGATCAAAGCGATGCGCGATGCCGGCTATGACGATGAATTCGCCGTCGGTGTCACCGCCGCCTCCTCGACCATCGGGCCGATCATCCCGCCCTCGCTGCCCATCGTGATCTATGGCGTCATGGCCAATGCCTCCATCGGCCAGCTGTTCGCCGCCGGCTTCATCCCGGGCCTGCTGATGGCCGTCGCGCTGATGATCATGGT
>Ga0114898_1002172_pt1 | contig 10566 bp, 7 predicted proteins | sample Malvired_Geostar_FD_83496 | JGI IMG/M metagenome (GOLD analysis project Ga0114898, IMG submission 83496) | Marine viral communities from the Global Malaspina Expedition - Malaspina viral metaG DeepMed_Geostar | ecosystem: Environmental > Aquatic > Marine > Oceanic | place: Mediterranean Sea... | reverse complement strand
GTACATGGTCGGGAAGGAGGGATGCATGGTGTAGCCCTTGGTCTCCTCGTCGGTGATGTTGATCCCCTCCAGGCTGAGCTGGATGCGATCGTTCACATCATAGCTGACCGAGATGTCGGTCTGACCGTAGGCGTCGCGCCAGATCGGATACATCTCGTAGCCGATCCCTTCGACGTACTTGTCCTTGTAGTTATAGGACGCGCGGGCCTGGAAACGGTCGTTCTCGTAATAGAGGGTGACGTTGTAGGTCTTGTCGGCCAGGCCCACCGGCGGCGTCGGAATGCCGAGATCGGACTCGCCGGTCAGCGAGCTGTCCAGCAGGGTGTAGTTGGCGTTGACGCCGAAGCCTTCCAGCGGCGCATAGAAGAGGCTCAGCGGCACCACGGCCACCAGTTCGACCCCGCTGACCTCGTAGGAGCCCTCGGCGTTGACCGGCTGATAGACGTCGAAGTCGTAGACGCCGTCGATCGTGCCGTTGGCGTTGTACTTGGTGACGTTCGGGACGGTCCCGGTCAGCTCGCTGCGGACGACGCCCTCGATCTCCTTCCAGAAGTAGGAGACCGACAGCAGGCCGCCCTGCGCCAGGTACTTCTCGAGGCCCACTTCCCACTGCTTGGCGTAGGTCGGCTGCAGGTTGGGGTTGCCGTCGGTGAAGCGGAACGAGTTCCAGCTGGCGGTGCGCTTGTAGGCCAGGTCGCTCAGGGCCGGCCGGATCAGGGTTTTCGAGGCCGCCCCGCGCAGGACGATGCTATCGGTCAGCTCGGCATGGATGTTCAGGCTGGGCAGGATCTTGTCATAGCCGCCCTCGCTCGACACCGGTTCGGAGGTGTAGCCCGTGGTGCCGTCCGGGTTCTGGACCTGGTGAAAGCCCGAGGACTCCACGGTGGTGTCCACATAGCGGGCGCCGCCGTTCACGAACACCGGCACACGGGCGATCTCGAAATCGAAATCAGCCATGGCGTAGAGGCTGAGGGTCTCCTCGGTGACCTCGTAATACTGGCCATCGTCAAAGGGGGTGACGAAGCCCGCATAGCGGAAGGTGTCGCGGGCATAGGCGTTGGAGATCTGGCTCCAGGTCAGGTCGCGGGCGCTGTAGTCGCCGCCGGGCACGAGATCGGCGATGGGCGTCAGAACGCTGTCGGCCAGGGTGCGCTGATTGGCCCATGACGAGTCGCCCGGTCCCGGCCCCTGGATGTTCAGGGAGCCGTATTGGCGCTCCTTGGACTTGTCGGTGTAGCGGGCGCCGACCTGGATGCTGCTGAGCGCCGGGAAGGCCACGAAATCGAAGTGGCGGGTGAAGTCGGCCTGGGCGGCGTACTTGTCGTCGGTGATGGCCTCGAGATTGGTTTCATAGGCCTCGAACAGATAGCTCGTCGGCGAATTGTACATGTCGATCGAGGCCGGGTTGGCGCTCAGGATCGTCTCGCCGCCATTGGCCGTCCAGCGGGTGCGCGACGGGGCGTAGGCCACATGCTTCAGGTTGGCGAAGTCGATGGTCTTTTCCGCGCCCGAATAGCCGGCCAGCGCATTGAATTCCCAGTTGTCGCCGTTCCAGTTCAGCTCGGCCCCGAACTGCGAATAGTCGGTCTTGCTGATCCGCTCCTTGCTCAGGAACTCGTGCTGGGTGGCGGTGTAGGAGACGTCGCGCAGGACCACCATGCCGTAGTCGGCCAGCGTAGTGTCGTCATATTCGTGGATGGTCTCGAAGGTGCTGCGGCTGGAGGCGGAATAGGCCGCGGCGTCGTACTCGTCCTCGGTGGCGTCATAGGCGCCGATCATGCCGTCGAAGGCCAGGCTGAAGTTCGAGGAAGGCTGGTATTGCAGCGACAGGGTCGCGCCCCACTGGTCCTGCTCGTTCAGATAGACCCGGTCGCCGACCTTGTCCTGGAAGATGATGCGGCTGGTCTGGTCCCGGTCCGACCGGTCAGTGACGATCACGCCGGCGTCCCGGGCCAGCACGCTCTGGGCCTGGGTCCCCCGCGTGCCCGAAGCTTCCAGGAAGCGGAAGGCCGGACGGAAATTGATGCCGGAGTTAGAGTCGGTGCGGTTGGTCCGCTTGGCCGTGGAGACCGAGACCAGCGCGCCGAAGTCGCCCCAGGTGTTGCTGGCCAGGAAGGACAGCTTGGGGTCGATCTCCTCGGAGATGGAGTTGTAGGCGCCTTCCACCGAGCCCACCAGGCGGGGCCCGTCATAGTCGAACGGGCGGGCCGTGGAGATGTTGATCGAGCCGGCGATGCCGCCTTCCTCGTCGGCCGCGGTTGGCGACTTCTGGACAGTGACCTGCTGGATGATCTCCGAGGCGAAGATGTCGAACTCGACGTCGCGGCCGCCGCTGCCCGAGGCCGTCGCCAGGTCGTTGATGGTGACGAAGGTGAACTCGCTGGGCAGGCCGCGGACCATGACGCGGGTGCCCAGGCCCTTGTTCCGCTCGATCGTCACGCCGGGCATGCGCTGCAGCGCCTCGGCCAGGTTCTGTTCGGGGAAGTTGGCGACGTCGGTGGCGACGATGGAGTCGGAGAAGCCGACATTTTCACGCTTCAGGTCCACGGCCTGCTGAAGGCTGCGCTGATAGCTGCCCGTAACGACGAGTTCGCCGACCTCGGTGGCTTCATTCTGGGTCTGGGCCTGAACGCCGGTGGCGCTGAGCAAGCCGATGGCGGCGCAGCTGGTCATCAGCCAGACGGCGCGGCGCCCGCGGCCCGGGCCGAGGTGGTGATTCATTCCGTTCACTGAATTTCTCCGCGTGTCGATGTTGCGACGGCGGGGAACCGGACATGCGCGTCCGGCCCTTGCCCCCCGCCCCCTCAACGACAGGGCCGAGCAACCCCTCAGTGTGTGACAGCGAGTTTCATTCAAACTTCACGGAGCCGTCACGTTCAGCAGCCGAGATCCCCGCCGAGAGGACGATCTGTTGTAATTCCGACTTACTCGACAGTCTGATTGTCGACACTTCTCGCGAATTATAATATTTGAGCCTTCACTATAGGAACTCATGGCATTCGGACGCCTTAGGTCACCAGGTCGCTAGTTTGGCGTGCTTCAAAGGAATGACCATGTTCATGCATAACAAGAGACTTCAGTACACAGTGCGTGTATCTGAGCCAAATCCAGTGCTGGCCAGCCTGCTGCTGGAACAGTTTGGCGGTCCGGATGGTGAACTTGCCGCTGCAATGCGGTATTTTACTCAGGGACTGGCCGAAGAAGATTCAGGTCGCAAGGATCTTTTACTTGATATCGCGACCGAGGAGCTGAGCCACCTGGAGGTTATCGGCAGCATCGTCGCTATGCTCAACAAGGGCGCCAAAGGTCAATTGGCCGAGGCCGCCCTGTCGGAAGCCGATCTCTACATGTCCCTGACCCGAGGCGGCGACAGCCACACCCAGGCGCTGCTCTATGGCGGCGGCCCCGCCCTGACCAACTCGTCGGGGGTGCCGTGGACCGCGGCCTATGTCGACAGCCGTGGCGAACCGACGGCCGACCTGCGATCCAACATCGCCGCCGAAAGCCGGGCCAAGATCATCTATGAGCGGCTGATCAACATTACAGACGATCCGGGCATCAAGGACGCCCTCGGATTCCTGATGACCCGCGAGGTCGCCCACCAGAAGTCGTTCGAGAAGGCGCTCTACGCCATTGAGCCCAACTTCCCCACGGGCAAGCTGCCAGCTGATCCCAAGTTCGCCGACGTCTATTACAACATGTCCCAGGGCGACGGCGACGCCTCGGGTCCGTGGAACTCCGGCGATAACTGGCAGGTGGTCAGCGAGCGTGAAGACCAGGCTGCGGTCGATGGCGGCGACGGGCTGGCCTCGGTCAAGCTGCCGGCCAAGGACACCAAGGTGCTGGCCAACCTGGCCAAGCGCACCGAGTCGGCCCCCGACGGCGACCCGATCACCGGCGCTGATCTGGGCGCAGGTCCCGGGGCCGGCTCCACCACGCCGGTCGCAAAGTGATCGAGGGGCGAAGGTCATGAACCGCGTGCTGCTGAAGACGATCACCTATGGTCTGATGCACCTGACGGTGGCGGTGGCCGTGGCATTCGCCCTCACCCGCGACTGGCGGGTGGCGCTCGCCGTCGGCGTCGTCGAGCCCGTCGTGCAGACCTTCGCCTTCGCGATCCACGAACGCCTGTGGTCGCGGGCGGGCGTCGGGCCTGGAGCGCCGATCTGCGGCCACACCCACGGGGCGTCCGCCAGCGGCGGCGGCGCCCGCTCCCAGGCGAACCACGCCCCGGGCTTGCCTGACCTCTACGCTTCGCCGCCGGCCCTGCGATAGGCCGCGAGGGCTCGTTCGGCCTCGGCCTTCGCCGCCCGATGGGTGCTCGTGAACTTGCTTTTCGCCTGAGCCATTTCCTCCTCCAGGCTCGCCAAGCGCCGCGCGAAGGCGGCTTCCTCCTCGCGACGGTCGGCCTCGACCGCCTGCAGCTTGGCTTCAGCCGCTTCAAGCCGGCCCCGATCGGGCTTGGGCTTGGGCTTGGGCTTGGGCTTGGGCTTGGGCTTGGGCTTGGGCTTCGACGCAGTTGCCCTCACCGCCGGCGTGGCGTTAGGCGGCGCCTTTATCGTGCCCGGCGAGGCGACCTTGCGCCGCCCGCGGGCGGCGGGCACGTCGGGCAGGTGCGCGGCTTCAGGGGCGAACGCATCGTTTGATCCGACGGCCCTTTTCAATGGCGTTTCAGGATGCGCCCGGGCCGCCTCGATGGCCTGCGGATCCTCGGCCAACTTCGCATGGCCAGACGCGAAAAGGTCCTGGCGCATACCCCAGGCGCGCAGGGCTGCAGGCTGGCTCGAGGCCGCCACCACCGTGTCGTAGAAGCCGATCTGGGCTTGGAAGACCTTGAGCTTGCGCGGCGCGGCCATGGCGACTCCTCACGGCACAGACGTTCTTGCTGACGAACGGTTCCAGTGGCGCCGTCCCGGGGGGATCAGGCGTTACGCAGGCGATTGTGCATCGCCGTCGCGGCGATCGCCGCCTCGCCGGTGGCGACCGCGATCTGGTTCAGCCCCCTGACCACATCACCGGCCACATATAGCCCTTCGACCGTCGTCATCTGATGGGCGTCCGCCAGCAGCTTTCCGCTATCATCCTGCCGGGCGCCGAGGCCGGTGGCGAGGTCGGCTTGGATCGTGCTGCCCATGGCGAGATAGAGATAGTCAAAGCGCTGGTCGGCCAGGTCCTGGCGCGCAAGGACGATCTTACGGTCTTCAAACCGGATGTCCTGCAGCGCTACTGGCATGACCCCGGTCGAGCCGGCCCCTTCCTCACCCAGCATCAGGACAGAGACGTCCTGGCTGTAGGTGCGCAGGAACTCGGCCTCCCGCAAGGCCAGCGGCCCGTCGCCGAGCACGGCCAGCCTGGCGTCAATGGCCTCATAGGCGTCGCAGATGGGGCAGACCCGCGCCAGGCTCGCGGCCAGGGCGGCGTCGACGCCAGGGATATCCGGCAGATGATCGACCAGCCCCGTGGCCAGAAGCACCGTCGGGGCCTCAACCCTCTCGCCACCGATGTGGAGCCTGAACCTGCCGGAAGTCTGCTCCAGCCTGTCGGCCCTGGCGGCCGAAATCACGGCCCCATATTCCTCGGCCTGGTCGCGGAGACGCTGCAGCAGGGCAGTCCCTGAAATGCCCGCCGGGAAGCCCGGGGTGTTGTGGCTCTCGGGAATCCATGCGGCGCGCGAGGGCCCGCCGTCCAGCACCAGCACCCGCCGCCGAAACCGCGCAAGATACACCGCCGCTGTCAGGCCGGCGGGGCCTGCGCCGACGACTATGGCCTCATAGGCCGGGTTTTGTGGAGACTCGGTCAAAGGCGCCTTCCCGAACGAGGCGAACACGCTCAAGGCTCACCTTGCCTGAAGAAGCGCGTCCATTGGCTGGTCATCCAGCGTAACGCGCGAAATGCCGCGTGGGCGCCGCACTCCATGGACAGGCCTATCAGGCCGCACCGGGCAGCGCCTCGAGACCCGCGTCGCTGGGCCACGACGCCGAAGCGGCCAGCGCCTCGCCAACCAGGAGAATGGCCGGCCCCGCGCCAGCGCGCATCGGCGCTGCGACGGCCTGCTGGGCCAGGGTGGTCCGGTTCAGGTTCGCACCAGGCGAGCTCGCGTTTTCCACGATGGCCACGGGTGTCAGGGGCGAGCGCCCCGCGGCGATCAGGCGGCGCGCGATCTCCGGCGCGGCGCGGGCGCCCATATAGATGGCCAGGGTCGCCTCGGGATCGGAGGCTGCCGCCCAGTCGAGGGCGAGTTCGCCGTCCTGGGTGGTGGCGGTGGTCATCACCACCCGGCGGGCCACGCCGCGATGGGTCAGGGGCAGGCCGAACTGGGCGGCCGCCGCGCAGGCCGCAGTGACGCCCGGCACGATCTCCGCCGCCAAGCCGTGCAGGCGCAGCGCCTGGGCCTCCTCCCCCACCCTGCCGAAGATCGAGGGATCGCCGCCCTTCAGCCGCACGACACGCAAGCCTCGCCGGGCCAGCCGGATCATCAGGCGGTTGATGGTCTCCTGCCGCATGGAGGGCCGACCCGCGCGCTTGCCGGTCTGGATCTTCAGACAGGCCTGCGGCGCCATGGCCAGGATCTCTTCGCCGACCAGGGCGTCATAGAGCAGGGCCTGGGCGCCCTCGACGGCGCGGGCCGCCCGCAGGGTTAGCAGGTCAGCCGCGCCAGGTCCGGCGCCCACGAGCTGGACGGGAAACAGGGGCTTGGCTTCAGGCGGCATGACGGGTCTCCGAGGCGGGCAGCATTCGGGTGATTTCGGGACGGCAGGAGCCACACTGGCTTCCCGCCCCGGTGGCCGCGCCGACCGCATCCAGGCTGGCAGCCCCCTGGGCGATGGCCGCCTCGATTCGCGACCGACGCACCCCGCGACAGGCGCAGACCAGGGGGCCGGTCTCGACGGCGACGCCGGGGGCGAAGCCGATCAGCAGAGCCGCACGATCGGCCTCGCTCAGCTGATCCTTGGCGAACAGGGCGGCCAGCCAGTCCCGGGGCGGCAAACGGCCAGTCTCCACGGTCATGAACAGCACGCTGGCCAGCCGGTCGTCCTGGACGAAGGCTTCCCGCAGCCGCCCCCCCTGGGCGTCCTCCAGCAGCAGCGCCTGGCCCTTCAGCCCCCGGCTCAGCGCTTTGCGCAGGTCGTCACGCTGATCAGCGTCGCCGCGGCCGGCGAACTCGTGAAGCTGGCAACCGTCCTGGGTCATTCGCCGCCAGACCAGGTCGAGCCCTTCCGGCGGGGTAATCGCCGCCCGGGAAAGGAAGAAGCCTCTCCACGTCTCGCGATAGGCCTGGATGCGGGCCGGCGTGTGCTTGAACTCCGGCTGGCCGGAGATGGGATCGACGGGCCCTGAGACCAGCGGATTGGCCATCCCCTGGGGCGCATAGGCGGCGCTCCAATGCATGGGCATGAAGATGCAGCCAGGCCTTTGAGCGTCTGTGATCCTCGCCAAGGCGACGGCTTCCCCAAGGGCTGTACGCACCCGGGTCAGCACGCCCTCGGCGATCCCCTGCTCCAGGGCGTCGGCGGGATGGACGTCCACATAGGGCTCCGGCGCATGGCGGCTGAGCGCTGCGGAAAGACCGGTGCGGGTCAAGGTATGCCAGTGGTCGCGGACCCGGCCGGTGTTCAGGGCCAGGGGAAAGGCGCCGTCGGTGGCCTCGGCCGGTCCCAGGGCCAGCGTCGGGACCATCCGGGCTCGGCCATCGGACGTGGGGAACCGGCCATCGGTGAAGAGCCGGGGCGTGCCCCCGGCTGGCGTCACAGGCCACTGGACCGGGGCCAGGGCGTCGTAGCCCTCCGGGGTCAGGCCGACGAGCGGCCCGAGATCCAGGGTCCGGCCGCTATTTTCATAGGCGGTCATCCGCACCCATTCCCGGAACACCTGGGCGTTGGATCGCCAGTTGAACGCCTCCCCATGGCCCATGGCCGCGGCCACGTCGGCGACGATCTTCCAGTCGGGGCGGGCCTGGCCGGCCGGCGCCATCACCGCCCGCTGGCGAGAAATGCGGCGCTCGGAATTGGTCACCGTGCCGTCCTTCTCCCCCCAGGCCAGGGCCGGCAGCTTCACATGGGCGAAGGCGGCGGTGTCGGTCTGCGCCATGCAGTCGGAGACCACGACGAAGGGGCACTTGGCCAGAGCCTCGCGGACCGCATGCGCCCTGGGCATGCTGACGGCCGGATTGGTGGCCATGACCCACAGGGCCTTGATGCGCCCATCGCCCACCGCCTCGAACATGTCGACGGCCTTGAGGCCGGGCTTGCGGGCCAGGTTCGGGGCGGCCCAGAACCGTTCCACCCGGGCGCAGTCGGCCTCGGTGAAGTCCATGTGGGCGGCCAGCGTATTGGCCAGGCCGCCCGTCTCCCGGCCGCCCATGGCGTTGGGCTGGCCGGTGATCGAGAAGGGACAGGCGCCCGGCTTGCCGATCCGCCCGGTGGCCAGGTGGACATTGATGATCGCCAGGCCCTTGGCCACCCCTTGGGCCGACTGGTTGGCCCCCATGGAAAACAGGCTGACCGTCTTCGGCGTAACGGCGAAGAGGTCGTAGAAGGCGGTCAGGCCGGCCAGATCCAGGCCGCAGTCGGCGGCCACCGCGGCCGGCGACTGGTCGTCGCGGGCGAGGCTCTCGACCACCGCGCCATAGCCGCTGACATGGGCGGCCACATAGGCCTGGTCCACCGCGCCCCGCTCCATCAGGTTGGCGAGCAGCCCGTTCCACAGCCGCACGTCGGTCTGGGGCGCGAGGGGAAGGTGCAGGTCGGCCATCTCGGCGGTGTCGGTGCGGCGGGGGTCGATGACCACGTGCCGCTGGCCGCGCTCCCGGGCCGCCTCCATCCGCCGGAACAGCACCGGATGGGTCCAGGCGGCGTTGTGGCCGGAGAAGACCACAAGATCGGCCAGGTCCAGATCCTCATAGCAGCCCGGCACCAGGTCGGCGCCGAAGGCGGCCTTGTGCGCCGCCACAGCTGAGGCCATGCAAAGCCTTGAATTTGTGTCGATATTGGCCGAGCCGATAAACCCCTTCATGAGCTTGTTGGCGGCGTAGTAGTCCTCGGTCAGAAGCTGGCCCGACACGTAGAAGGCCACCGAGTCCGGGCCGTGCCTGGCGATGGTCTCGGAAAAACGCCCCGCCACCAGCCGGGTCGCCTCAGCCCAGGACGCCTCGCGCCCGCCGATCTCCGGCGCCAGCAGCCGCCCCTCCAGGCCGACCGTGTCGGCCAGGGCCGTGCCCTTGGAGCACAGGCGACCAAGATTGGCCGGATGATCGGCGTCTCCCTGGACCGCCAGGGCACGGCCTTCGGCGCGGGCCGCAATCCCGCAGCCGACGCCGCAGTAGGGACAGGTGGTGCGCGTCTCGACCACGGGCGCCTCAGGTCCGGACCAGGCCGATGAACAGGCGACCCTCGCGCACCTCCAGAGGCACCACGGGTGCGCAGCCCTTGCCGGCGTCGGCGCCCAGCGACTCGCCCGTGGCCAGGTCGATCACCCGCCCGTGCAGGGGACAGGTCACCGAGGCGCCGTGGACGATGCCCTGGCTGAGCGGTCCGCCCTTGTGCGGGCAGGCGTCCATCAGGGCGAAGACCTGGCCGTCGCCGGTGCGGAAGATGGCGATCTCCCCTTGCGGCCCCTTCAGGCGACGGGCGCCGCGGCGGGGAATGTCGGTGTCAGCGCCGACATCGATCCAGGTGATCTGCGGATCCTTGACCAGGGCGTTCATGCGCGTTCGAACTCCAGGCGGCGGCTGAGGGGGCTGAACTCATCGGCATGGCGACCGGCGACCCGCTCGGCCCAGGGATCGGTGCGAGAGAAGCGCTGCGAATAGGCGAAGCGGTCGTAGAGGGCCTTGCGCGCCTCCGGGTCCTCAATTTGCGCGCGGATCGTCTCCAGCCCGACCCGGGCCATCCATTTGTAGATGCGCTCCAGATACCAGCCCTCCTCGCGATAGAGCTGGGTGATGGCGCAGATGGCCCAGACGGCCTCGTCCTCGCTGGCGACCTTGGTCAGCAGCTGGGTCCCCTGGATGTGGAGTCCCGCCGCGCCGCCGATGTGGATCTCGAAGCCGGAGTCCACACACACCACACCGATGTCCTTGCAGGTGGCTTCGGCGCAGTTGCGCGGACAACCCGACACCGCGAGCTTGACCTTGGCCGGGGCCCAGGAGCCCCACATCAGCTTTTCCAGCCGCACGCCAAGGCCTGTGGAATCCTGGGTCCCGAACCGGCACCAGTCGGTGCCGACGCAGGTCTTCACTGTCCGAAGACCCTTGGCGTAGGCGTGACCCGAGACCATGCCGGCCGCGTTCAGATCGGCCCAGACCGCCGGCAGGTCGTCCTTCTTGACGCCCAGCAGGTCGATCCGCTGGCCACCGGTGACCTTGACCGCCGGGATGGCGAACTTGTCGGCCACATCGGCGATGGCCCGCAGTTCCTGGGGCGAGGTCATGCCGCCCCACATCCGCGGCACCACAGAATAGGTGCCATCCTTCTGGATGTTGGCGTGGACCCGCTCATTGACGAAGCGCGACTGCTTGTCGTCCTGATAGTCGCCGGGCCAGGCGCAGATCAGATAGTAGTTGAGCGC
>Ga0114898_1002171_pt1 | contig 10574 bp, 17 predicted proteins | sample Malvired_Geostar_FD_83496 | JGI IMG/M metagenome (GOLD analysis project Ga0114898, IMG submission 83496) | Marine viral communities from the Global Malaspina Expedition - Malaspina viral metaG DeepMed_Geostar | ecosystem: Environmental > Aquatic > Marine > Oceanic | place: Mediterranean Sea... | reverse complement strand
GTGTGGAAGGAAAGGTCAGGAACAATCCGGCAATTAGGAATGTGATATATGAAGTAGATGGATACGAGCATAAAGATGGTGTCGAATCCAAACGAGATACCGTCCTTAAGGCAGTCAACCTAGCTGAGGGATGTTACTCACTTCAAGAACCCTTCAAGACCATACTGATGGGTGCCATGAGTGAGGTCAGTTGGCAGGAGATCGCTGAGTATCTGATCGAAGGCTTGGTAGAGGGAGGCGACTACCCTTCCACATGGGATGACGAAGGTTAAGTAGCTCACATATATCACCAACAGAAGGAGAATATATCCCCAATCTATTGAAGTAATGTTTTACCTTTAGTAAGTTTCTTATTCATTATTTGTTTACGCTCTAGGAGGGAACCGATGAGCAACGTGATACCAATCATCTCAATCAAAACCAGTGAGATGGAACCTGCATTTGAACAGTGCCACATGGGTGGTCACCCAGATCGACAGCATGCTTTGTTTCTGGGGGTGCCCGGAGTAGGTAAGACTGCGATGGCCAAGAATGTCCTTGCTCCCCATGCAATGAATTGCAAGACAGCCATTGATGGTGTGGCCCGTGAGATCGTTATGAACGATACACATCCAGACAAGGGCAAGTATGGGGTACTGCTTCTCAACCTAGGAACCTCAGAACCCGTGGACATAGCGGTTCCTGCGATTCAGTGGGTTGATGATGATCCGATACAGCGAAGGGCTGTATACGACTCGCTCCCACGGGGAGGCGAGGGCCTGCTTATAATTGATGAAGCCACTCAGGTGCAGGCTATGCAAAAAGTCTACGCCCAACTCGTAGAGAACAAACGTATCGGGGATGACTATGTGCTACCCGATGGTTGGGACATTGTGGCTTGCGGTAATGGTGATGCCCATAAGGCAGGATCAAGTAAGGTCCTCACACATATGGCCAATCGCCTGACCATCTACCATGTACATGCAGATGCGGAAGGATTCCTAAGGGTGAACCAAGGGAATCTTGTAGATGAAGTAGTTGCGATGATCAACTTCTATCCTGAGTACGTTGACACATTCTTTGAGCCTAAGGGTAAGGGCGATCTGCAACATGCATCTGGTAGGGCTTGGGAAGCTATGTCTAATGCAATGCGACATGGTGGGTGTGACCCCGTGCGTGGGACCAACGTGGACAAGGCTACCGTGTGGGGTACTGTCGGATCAATCGCAGGGCAGGAGTTCTGGAGCCTATGTAGGACCGTGGTTGACTATGACATTGATGGAATGCTCACGGACCCAGAGTCACACACGGATGCCATTCAGGTTCTAGGGGATAGGCGTGAGGTGATGAAGAGGGCATCCCTTGCGGTGAGACTAGCGAAGAGAACGAGGACCGCTAAGGAGGGGGCCGATATGGAACAGCTTGTCGGCAACTGCATAAGGCTCTTCGATCTCATGGGTGGGGACTACACTCAAGCCTTTGTATCACTCGCATACAATATCAATCCAGAGATTGCGAACACTGATGCCTATGGTGGGCATGAGCTTAAGCGCAACGAAAACGGCTCTAACTTCTAGGAGGGTAGAACAATGAGCAAAACAATTTCACAATCGGTTCCTAATTCTATTCCCGACAACACAGGGTTTGGGTATACGGGAGTACTGATCAGCCTGAGGGCAGGGCACATGTCAGATCGAACGATGGACAAGGCACTCAGAGCTTTGACATCTCAGGAGTCTGGTCTGGATGAGGATGTGGTAGGGACATCCAAGAGGATTCTGCCCAAGGGTTTAATCCCTAAGATCCGCAAACAGTACAGCATAGCCCGTAAGGAGATCGTGGATCTATGCATACCATGGACATGCAACGAGGTGGATGAGAAGGGTAGCCGTAAGGAGGATGCTAGATGGCTCGTCCTAAATAAGAACCTTCCACAGCTTGAGGACACACTGAATAAGTGTCGGGTGGCACGGGAGATTCTTATCGACAAGCTCTGCGAAAATTGGGACGACATATTAGATCAAATGAGGGAAGATCTAACGGATGAAAAGACGGGTCAGCATTGGTTCAACCCATATGATTATCCCAGAGATGTCGAGGAGGTACGCAAAAAGTTTCACTGGACTGTGAAGCTTGAGCCTGTACCTACTGCCGATGAACAAGAAGCTGACATAAGGCTGAAGCTCCCGAAGGAGTATGCGGAGCGAGCCATTGAGCAGGCACGGGAGGAGGAGAGGGCGAGGATCGCCAACGTGTTCACTGCAACAGCACTGAGGATTGCTGAGTGGACTTCTCTGGCCCGTGACGGTACCACGGGTGACGGTGGTGTAGCAGGGTTCACCCCGTTGGCTGAGGGGGAGACTGATGGACGTAAGGGTGACACCCTACCTAAGCGTCCCACATGGAAGGAGATGGATGTCCATATCAGCATTGCAGAGGACATCAATGAAACCCTTAAGGATTCTGCAATAGGGGAAGCTGTTAAAAGGATGAAGGCTTTGCAGGCAAGGCTCTTTCCTGAGGGCGAGGACTTCGATGAATCATACGAGAACATGCGTGAGGAACTGAAGTCATCTCCAGAAGCTAGGGATGAGCTAGTACAGGAGATCAATGAGATAGAAGAAGCGGTGACTCCTGCATTCGATCAGCAATTCAACGAACTAATGTCCTAACTGGATTAGGAGGGGAAAAGAAAATGCAATCCATTGGAAAAGTTTTTACAGAGCGGGAGCGTGAGGCGATAGCCAAGCGAACCCAAAGAGAGAAGGATCGCCTGTATGGGGTGCCCGATGCTGTTGGGTTTAGTGTTGTCTTGGGACCATTGTCAATCGTGATGCGTGATGACATCCCGACAGCCGCGACAGATGGGAAGCAGACATACTGGAATCATGATTTTGTTAATCAGCAGAATGATCTGGAACTACGGGGTGTCCATCTTCATGAGGCATACCATGTGTCTGGTGGCCACCACCTGAGGAGGGGGGATAGAGATCCGTATTGGTGGAATGTTGCATGTGATTATGTCATCAACGGAATGATCCGAAGGATGAAAGGGTATGGCGTATACTTCGTGCTACCCGATGACCATCTATACGATGACTTCTATTCCAATTGTGGTAAGTCCGAAGAGTGGATCTACAGAAAATTAGTCGAGGCGAATGGGATCAATAGGCCACCACCAAAACCACCTGAGGGTGCTGAGGTAGACAATGGTCAGGGCACAGGCACAGGTGAGGGTGAGGGCGAGGGCGAGCCTGAGGATGCGGATGGATGCGAGGGCGAGGGTGATGGTGAGCCTGACCCTAATAGTAACGGCTCAGGTAGCTCACTGCCCGATGGAGAACATGGTGGTCAAGCTGACCCGAATGGGACAAAGCCACCTAGCCCCTCAGATGGTGAGGGTGAGGGCGTGACGGGTGAGCCTGACCCCGATGGTCAGGATGGCACAAGCGAGGGCGATGGTGAGCCTGAGAGCCAGATTCCTGAGGGGTTCGGTGACTTTGAAATCAGTGGTGGAGTTTGGGATGCACCGCCCGATGTAGATCCTGTACAGGAAACTGAAGAACTTGCTGAACGTGTAACGGATGCTGAGGTAATTGAGAAGGCTGTCGGAAGCGGTACTGGTGGGGGTGCCCTAGAGAAATGGACAGATACGGAAGACCCAACAGTACCTTATGAGCAACTCAAGGAACTCATGGAGTCAGTACTGCATAGCCAAGAATACTCATGGCATAAATGCAACCGGAGATTCCTGTCCGATGGATCATACTTCCCATCCACTGAGCCATCATATGGGACGGCTCACTTCTTTGTAGATGTGTCGGGTTCAATGACTGCACATGAATTACGAATGGCTTTAGGAAATTGTCGTGGTGTGGTAGAAGAACTGAACATATCAAACATCCGCATCTCATTCGGAGATGGTAACTTGCAGATGAACGTGGATGCTGATGAGCCTGACTGCCCGTGGTTCGACTACGATATGATGGTTGATTCAGTAGAGGATATCTGCATTCACACTAGAGGCAGGGGTGGTACAAGCTTCGACCCAATCTTCGACTACATAGAAGAGAATGATGAGGCTGATGAAGTACAGGCATTGATCTTTATAACAGACACATATGGATCAGTGCATGTGGATGAGCCTGACTACAATGTTATATGGCTCTCAACATCTGGCCCCAATCATCATGGAGAATGTCGTAAGCCTAGCTTCTACACGGGAGGAAAACTCTGGAGCAATAGAGAGCCGACTGAACCATGGGGAACCTTCATAGATATCAGCAACTCATTGGAGGAAACGTATTACTAATCGGGTTGGGTTGATCCACTCAGAGATGGGTGGGTCAACTCACCTGATTCAAGCTGGGATGTAAAAAGTTTTTTCAATCAAGTTCAAAAATTTTAGGGGGGAAACAATGAGTAAGATTCTGAAGGGTATCGGTAACGGTATTCGTAGGATGCTGTGGTTTAAGGTGGCACCTGCAATCGTAGCCGTTGAGATACTAGTCGAAACGCTAGGCAGGGATGCTATGATTACTGAAGATCACATGGCATCAGCATTAGGCTGTGGTAGGGATCACCTAAAGAAGGGTCCAATGTCCTACCAACGCAGATGGAAAAAGATTGATATCGGTTTCATATCTGAGAATGGCAATACAATGCACTACGAAAACAACACTCCGCCATTCTATGTTGCACCTGTAGTAAACAAGGAGGCGTACCCAGTGAACAGTGCAGTGCTTGCAGTACTAGCACATGACATCAAGACACTAATGGGTGGTAGAGATTGGATATCCCTACTTAGTATCGTGCATGGCTTGCATGGTATGGAGCATAGACCGTGGCCTACTTGGTGTAGTTACGGCCCAAGGGTTAATAACAATAACCCAATGCACACCCGAACACTGGGTGGATTGTTAGCGAAGGCTAAGGTTGATAGACATCGCAAGTACTTTGGTAATAATGTGCAGGAATATGGTGTACGCAGTGAGAGTTTAGGTTGGTGGCTTAGGCGTTACCCGTGCCCACCTGAGCTAGATATGAGCCAGTACACTAGGGAGCCAGTTTATAAGAAGGCTTACAATCAAGAGACAGGTGAGTCATTTGATAGAGGTGGCACCACCATCTACTACAATGTTGGCGACCTACAGGATTGGTTGAATGATCCATACCCTATACTCAAGCAGAGGGTTGGTGATTCGGAAACAGAGATAGTCTACTGTGTTAGCGGCCCAACACAGCACACAAGGCGAGGCAACCCAGTGCTGAAGATCGGCTTCACTAGAGATGTCGCAACCTTTGCAGGTAGGTTGAGACACTACCGATGCACTGGCTTTTGTAGGACACCTGTAGTTGAGTGGGCAATTGAAGTACCGACACGGCTAGTATTAGAGAAGAGACTACACAACATATACCTAGATCGTATGATCGGCCCAATAGACCAATGTAGATCTGGAGGTGAGCAGTTTGAAGGATCACCTAAGCGGTGGTCATCTCACCAGATGCTTAAGGATGCTAGTAGAATGCTCGCAAGCTACGGCCACAAGTACCGGAGAGTTAGTGAAAGTGACTTCAATAGTGAGCAATGTGAGATAGCAACAGGATGTGAGTGGGTCTAGAGAAAAGTTTATGTAAACCATTTAGAAAACTTTTTCTTGCTTGGTATACTATGTATACCAAAACCAAGCCAAGGCCGTTGAGTAGGTTAACTATCTTTGTTATATTGTTTATAGATAGGAGGGAAGCATGAGCGAAGATTACAGTTTCTATGAGGCACTGAAGAAGTACGACAGGGTGAAGCCTCTCCGCCTTCCAGATTACTTAGATCCTTCATCATCAGATCGCAAGCCACCCAAGGTAGACGATCCTCTTGCTGAGTTCCCACCGCCATCCATAGATAGGCTAATGAAGCATTGCTATGTGTTGATCGACACCGACACAGGTGAGTTAGCTTGTGACACCCAGTATGGGGGGATCTATAGTAATTGGCTTGTAGCACAACGAGGGATACACGACAGGTACTATAAGGTAGTACGCGCCAGTGATCTCCCACCCGAATCATACAGCCGTACCAAGGATGCAATCAAAAAACTAAGGCGTACATTTAGGGAGAAGTGGGACGAGGAGTTTAATATCCGTAAGCTTAAGTCCGAAGCCCGTTGGCCTCCTCATGATTGGTATTACAAAGAGGAGGAGAAAGAGTGAAGCGACCTTGCCGTTTGTGTGGGCGGAGAGTTACCTACCGCCCCACGAAACTACACCCAAGTGGCAGACACAATCGCTACACCTACAAGCACCGCTGTACACACGGTCAATGGTGTAAGGCAGGAGAACCCTTAACAGGATCAGCACACTCATCAATTTGTTGCCGTCCCAGAAGGAAGGAGGGGGAGTAATGTTAGCTATCGGTTTAGGCGCAGTCCTAGTTGTTCTTATTTTACTAATGCTTTGGAGGGAAGGATGAAGAATTTTACAGTGTGGTTTAGGGTAGGCATGGACTTTAAGGAAACTATCGAAGCCGAAGATGTTTCCGATGCACAGCGTAGGTTGGTACTTAGGGTAGAGGACTACTTTCCCGATTATGTAGGACAGATAGAAGATTGTCCTTCAATTAAGGCAACCCATATCTATGACATAGTTGAGGGGGAATCATGAGTTGGAAAGAGGTTGACCTAAAGACAAGCCTTAAGATGGTCGATGGAATCGAGAAGCGACTCGACCTGCTTGATAAAACATTTTCTAAACTGTTTGAAATTATTTCTGCGATGAATCCAGAATCCACTGAGGGGAGGGACGATGAAGAATCTAAGTAAGGTGCCCATTGAGGATGCTGAACTTTTTGGGGATATGGTTGACGAGATAGGTAAATCTCTCAGCCGGATTAAGTCATCCACTATGGAGGACTTAGGCCGTGCCGAAGAATTCCTCAACATCATATGTAAGAAGTTAGGTATATCGGAGCGGATGTATCCCGATTGGCCCACGCCTAAACGCTATCACACAGATACTATGAAGAAAGTTCACCAAGATAAGGTTGCGATTATCAACATACGTTATGCGGAGAGGCTTCACCCTGTTGAATTCGATAGGCAGGCACGGGCGGTACTAACTGGTAACAGTAACTTTAAGCATGTAAAGGAAGGGTTACCTTATGATAAAATGTATTCCAATTACAAGGAGGGGGTATGAGTCACGAGGGAAATGATGAGTTACGAGAACGATTTGCGGAGGATGTCCAAGAGATGTCCCACCGTGAGAAGGTGATGACGCTGTTGGGATTCTTTTACGACTCAGGTCTGTGGATTACGGTAGACGTTGATCCGGTTAAACGGATACAGCCCACAACTTATCATCGTAGTAAGGCTTCAACGGAAACTCTAGACGCCCTTCTGGTTGCAGTCATGCATCACCTTCATTCAAGCGATGGTGATGCAGGAGAGTGGACAGTGGAGAGGTGTCAGTCAGCGAAGGATTATAGAATCTCAAGGGGGGGGTAGAGTCTAATGAGTAATCCATATTGGTGTGCCGATGCTATAGAACATCGTGCCAAGTTTAATGAGGTGGAATCAGAGCTAGGTATAATGCTGACCAACGCATTCGCTGAATCACAGAAGAGTGTAAGGTTCTCAGAGTCATGGCTTAACTCTGTGCCTGACGCACTACTACAGAATGGTGCATCACAAGCAAAGACAGACCTACTACGCAAGCTTGATGACTTAGACACCTACTTCATAGAAGCATTCAAGTCACTTAAGGAACAGTATGGGGAGGCCCCGAATGTCGAAGCCGAAGAGGGCGACCAAGAACGTACAAACAGCACTCAAGAGGATTATGCCATACGCTAGGGATGTTGGCTTTAAGGTGGAGAAGGATGGCACTCACTACTCAATGCTCTACCTCCCTGCTGTAGACAAATGGAATGATGACATACCGTCACGCTACTCACCAATACAAACACTAGGTGAGATAGCCTATTGGATTTCGCAGTCCCACCATAATGCAGATGGGATTAGACAGGAAGTTAACTGGAAAGGAAGGACACCAAGTGCATCCCGTCTTAGTTGGAATGGGCCGAAGGGTTTGGAGTGGCTCCGAGCGGTGGAAACAAAAACAAAATAAAATTTTTTTTCTTTATTGAATAACCTGAAACGAGGGAAAAATGGTAAGATCCAATAAGGCACGGGCACTGCGAATAATTACCCGTAGGAAAGCTAGGAAGAATGGGCATGATGTTGCTCTAATCTCTGACACGGGGGCACTGGAACTATATGGTTGCCTCCACCAAGGGTGCCATCTCACTTTTGAGATATGGGATTCACCCGAAATCGTATGTGGGAATATGCATCACATAGAATGTAGCGGTGAGGTAGTTCCGATACCGACCTTACCAGCAAGGCTGAAAAACTTTTTTAATAGATTGGGAAATCTATTTTTACCAGAGATGCCAGAGGAAGATGATTCACTATGAAAGAAAGTGAGTTGATCGCGAGGGTGCAAAATGCCATCACGCGGTACATGAAAGATCTTGATGATCATGATGGATCAATTGATGCACGGGTCTTTCGTGGCTTAGGGTATAACGAACCGAATGAACTACTCTCATCACTTAAGGATGCTGTGGATGGAGAGGAGTTATCACATGGTACAGTGATTGCCCTACTCTTCTTCTCACACCAAGTAATTATATCCCTTAAGTCATTAGATAAAGTAAGATTTGAGGATGAGCCTACGATTCACTAAGAGAGGGAAGTATGACAGAGAAGAATGCATTACGAATCAAACCCATTATGGATTTAGTTAAACAGTATGGTGAGGTGTACTCACTTAAGTATGGATGTATGCACTGCGACAGGGGCCTAAGGCGTAAGGAAGCGGTACCCGAAACCACTAAGGAGCAACTGGATCGTGAGTGTGAGGAGATGCTTGATAGCATTGGGAATGGAATAGATGTGATGGTGATGCAAGCGGAGGTTCGTGGAGTTGAGGAAGGTTATCAAATCGCTATCAACCCTTTCGATCAAAGACCTAGTTAACATCTTGTTCGCCCCCGGCAGCGACCCGGCTGCCTAAAAATTTTTTTATTCGATTTAATATTTATATACCATACTGTCTAAATTTGATACATGGGGGTAAACATGAGTGAGTGGACTTCAGTAAAAGACAAGTTTCCAGAGAAGGATGTACCAGTGTGGTACTTCTTTGAGCATACAGGTGTTAGCCAAGGTGAGTTCTTTGGCTTTTATGGATGCTATGAGGGGTATGTGGATGCAGATGGGAATGATGCGAGCATGGGATGCAAGCTACCTGACTGTGGTTACAGTGAGGGTTGCACTGGCATCCCCTACTTTGGTGGGGAGCGTGGGGTACTGGGTGGGGATGTCACCCACTGGATGCCGGACACCGGACAGGATAAGCCGGAGAGGCCAACCACCTAAAGCAAACCCCCTGACCCACTGTCGTGAACAATGAGGCAGGGGGTGAGGTGGGAGAGGTGGAGGGATTACCTGTCGCACCTTCTTTTACCGAACCCACTGAAAGCTACTGGACTGTGGACACTCCGTCAAGTTAACATGTAATTATGATTGTAAGTTCTGTTATAGGTTACCGTGAGACTGTTTATTCTAGTAGCGACAGTACTTCTACTGTCGTGTGCCACAGGGAATTCATACCCAAGCTCTAGCTCTATATTATTGCGAATCCAAAATGATTCGTGGTCACTCTCACGGGTGCGCGTCTACTGCGCTGACAATCTCTCCCACATCACCACCATCAACGGCATAGGGTTCACTCAGACCTCTAGCCGTAGGGTGCGCGTCCCTCCTGCGTGTAGTGCTATCCAGATTGAGGCGATGGGACATGGGCAATCATCATGGTCGGACCCAAGGGCTGTCGTGGGTAGTGAGGTGGTGTGTGTTCGTGCCGACTCAATGATGCGACTGCGGTGGACGGTGGGCTGTTAGTCCTCGTCGTAGTCCTCTTCAAAGTACTTACAAATATCCCGAAGAGCTTGTTCGTATCCCAAATAGAATTCACTGTTAGCTTCGGGTGGCTCTAATAATTCGTGCAATCGGTTTAGGATATTTTTCTTAAAGATCGCTACGCCACGCCTCATCTCTTCACTTCGATATACTAATCCCACAGGAACTCCCAATCGTAATCATCTCCCACGGGAATCCTGTCACTCCACCTTCCTGTGGGCTTGTCATAGTAGAGTGGACAAGTACCATGCCTACCTATCCAAGACCACCTTACCTTCCACACATGTGCCTCTGGCGGTGTCTCATCAGTTGGGTGCCTCCAACATGTCAGCCCAATGTCAGCCTTAGCGAACCAAGCCGCTGACCCTGCAATGTCATGACCCGTGCATACCACCTTCTTATCTGACCTTCTATCGGGTGCCATCTTGGTGGGATGGGCGATAAAGAACACATGGCAATCATGGGACTTGGCCCACTGCTGAACCTTAGTGAGCATCTTGGATATCGCATCAGTCTCACGCTCAGTTGGGTCCAGTGCAATGTAGTTGTATGGATCAATCACCAAGACTCGACATCCCATTCTCATAACAGCGGCAGATGCAACCTCTAGTATCC
>Ga0114898_1002170_pt1 | contig 10577 bp, 11 predicted proteins | sample Malvired_Geostar_FD_83496 | JGI IMG/M metagenome (GOLD analysis project Ga0114898, IMG submission 83496) | Marine viral communities from the Global Malaspina Expedition - Malaspina viral metaG DeepMed_Geostar | ecosystem: Environmental > Aquatic > Marine > Oceanic | place: Mediterranean Sea... | reverse complement strand
ATCGATTAAAATTCTTTGTAATAAATATTGAAGCTTTAAGTAGTGATAAGGGAAAGAACTATCTAACTCGTTTTTTGAATATGGGAAAAACTTTTTTCGTAGTTGATGAAAGTAGTGCAATAAAAAATAGATCAGCTCGAAGGACTAAAGCTTGTCTCAAATTATCACGATTAGCTAAGTATAGAAGAATTTTAACAGGAACTCCCGTAACTCAAGGTCCGTTAGACTTATGGTCTCAAATGAATTTTCTTGATGAATATATATTTCAAAATAGTTTCTATGCTTATCGAAATGCTTATTGTGTTTTAAATCGACGACGATTAAGCAGTCATACGTTTGATGAAGTGATCGGATATCAAAGACTGGATGAACTTCAAAAAGTAATCGAGCCTTATTCATATCGAGTTACTAAAAAGGAATGTCTTGATCTTCCAGATAAAATCTATCAACAACGGGAAATCGAGATGACTCCTGATCAGAAAAAGATGTATCGTATTTTAAAGAATCAAGCAATATTAGAATTAGAACAATTTAAAACAATAACAGCTCCATTAGTTATTACTCGTATATTAAGACTCCAGCAAATACTATGTGGCTATGTTAAATATGATGATGGAAGAATAGAAGATATAAAAGGACCAAATCCCCGTCTTGAAGAGCTTCTTTCGGTATTGGAAGAAATAGATGGTAATGTAATTATATGGGCTACGTTTCGAAGATCAATTGAAATGATCCATGACGCATTAGCTAAGAAGTACGGTGTTGAGAAAGTAGCTTCTTATTATGGAGAAACCCTATCAGAAGATAGACCAGAAATTGTTAGTTCTTTTCAAAAAGGAAAAATTAGATTTTTTGTTGGTCAACCTCGAACTGGAGGATTTGGTCTTACTCTTACAAAAGCAAAGACTGTAATTTATTTTAATAATACATATGATTTAGAGATTAGATTACAATCCGAGGACCGTGCTCATCGAATTGGACAAGATGAGAAAGTAACTTATATCGATTTTGTCTGTCCCAAAACGATCGATGAACGTATCTTAAAAGTTCTAAAAAATAAAAAGCGCCTGGCTGGCGAAATTACTGGAGATAACTGGAGAGAGCTATTTAGCTAAATTTTAGGTTGGTTCAGCTCCCCCAGAACCCTCCAGACTCATATTCTGAGTCTTGCGTGGTACTTCTATTGCAGCTTTTCTATCGTCATTTTCTACTAAGCAATATGTTCCTGGTAAAGCTAATCGATAAGAATTTGTGAGGTCTTCATAACTTCTACACTCCACATATTTAGTTTCAATAATAAATGGCATATCCTGTTTATCATCTTTAGGATTTTTTTTATTTAGATGTGCTAATCTTTTTTCTGACGCCCATAAAACACATTTAAAAGTTTTCATAAATAAATATAATGCCTTTTGTCGATTGGTAATTCTTTGTCTAGATCGGGAGGATAAGCTCTTGATAATGTAGGAGAAACTGCTATATTAGATATACGCATTTTCATTTCATTATATCCTGTTTCTCGTGTAAGTACACACTCATGTAGATGTTGTCCACAAATTACCAGTTTCTTTAAATTCTTCTTCTTAAAATAATTATGTAGTTCACGTGCTTTTACTATTCGTGTACTAACAGGAAAAGAATTAAATGCGTGATTTAGTTCTTTATTATCATATATAGCAAAATTAATATAAGCTCCTTGAGCACAATATTGTTTTAATTTTATATTAAGAAATCTACAAAATGCATTTCCTTCTCGTCTTAATATTGGATATTTTATTTGTTCTGATTCAGGTATTTCCCAAGCGTCTATTATATTAATAAGCATTCCTTTTACATTAATCATGGGTCTAAATGGCTGTGCTAAAACTTCAACATAGACGGAGGTCATAAAATTACTTTTTCTATTTCTTCTACTCTTGTTTTATATCTTGCTATTCTTCTACCGAACCATAATGTTTCTTTGGCCCATTCATATAAGTTTGAATTAAAATTTTTTCCGTTAAATAAAAGTTTATTATTCTTCTTTTCTAGTTTCTTATCAAATTCTATTACGTGATGTATATTATATTTAAATTCTTTAGAGAATGGATATTTCTTAAAAGGATTATGTAATCGGCAAAGTTGATATTTAAAAAGAGAATCCAATACGTTCATATCCACAAAAGCATATTCTTGAATAAGATAATCTTTAAGTTCTTTATAAAATATATCTTTATTTTTTGTTAATCGAATACATGACGCCTCGTCCACTTCCCAATTAATATCCCCAGCTTCTTTTATAATATCTCCCCAATATCTTTCATTCTTTAAAATTTTATCAAGATTATTTTTAATATTCAAGTACTCTTTTCCTAAATACGTTTTAGAATTTTCTTGAGCTTCTACTAAGAGCTTTGTATAAAATTCTTTGTAGTTAATACCATATATTTTTTTTAAACCTCTCGCTATGAATTGTAATGGACCTAAATAATGACCAAATATTATAATCCATCTAAATTGATGACCCTCGATCCAATCTTCTTTAGTAAAGGAGTTCGCCCGAGTTACAAAGTCAACAGTATCGTTGACCAGTTGTTCTGGATTTGACCGATGAGAAAATCTAGGTTGGGCTCTTGTTGTTTTAAGACCATATCGTTCTTTATAACCAGGCTCACTAATAGGAGCGTTAGGAAGTAACATCATTAAATGTATATCTAGATAATTATGATATCCTTCTTCCATTATATAAGTTACTCCATTAATAAAAGATTTAAGAGTTTCTTCAGGAAGACCCCAGATTAATTCAACATAACTAGAGATATTTTCTTTTTCGTATGTTTGAATAAACTCCCTTAATTTTCCACCGTCGATATTTTTTCTTTTAATGGCTGTTAGTACTTTTTTATTCATTGATTGAAGAGCAATCGTCATTCCCTTTTGAATACCAGCTTCTTCAAAGAGCTTTGCTATCTGCAAGACTTTATCAGCTTGACCCTTGGCCCATGTAACTCTAAAAGCTTGAGGATATCCATATTTCTCTTTTACTTTAATAACATACTTTGCTAAATCATAATCGGGTCCAAACATAATTCCAAAATTAGAATTAGCGTCAGTAACATATTCTATTTTATTTTTAGCAATCCAGTCAATCTCTCTTTTAGTTTTATCATAGCTTGTTTTTATTTTTTGATAGTATTGTTCCCCTATTTCACAAAATGCACAACTAAAAGGACAGCCTCTAGCTGATTCAACAGTAGCATGAAAAGAGTAATTTTTTTCTTTTTTATTTTTTTTGACTATCCAATCGAAACTTCCATCAAGAAAAGGACTCGGACAATCTTTTATTTCATCAAGTCTTTTTCTTGAGGGAGTAATAAACTCTTTATTATTTAAATTTAAAGTTATACCTATTATCTCTTTTAAATTATCTGGCTTTAAAAGTATTTTTTCTATTGTTTCTTCTCCTTCTCCATGTATTAAGATATCGATATAAGGATACTTTTTAAAGAAGCCTTTATTACGATCAGAAAGAGGTTGATGTTGACCTCCGTATATAATTAGACAATTAGGATATTTCTTTTTTATAGCTTTCGCGATCTCACAATTTAAGTTCCAGTTCCACATAAAACAAGAAAATAAAAGTATATCTGGATTTTCTATTTTATTAATTATATTAGAAGCATTGTCACGCGCAAAGAACCAATCTTTAAGTTGATAGTTCTTTTTAATAATAGAATTATTTTTTATATAGGACCATACAACACCAGAACTATAAGGAAGATAAACTTGATTTGCGAAGACGTCACTTAACTCAAAGAGATAGATATTCTTCATTTATTTTCATTTCTTTAGTTTTTCCCATAGCATTTTAAAGTAAATAATAATTTCTTTACGTACTGCTATTAGATACCCTACGACTATAACGAAAATTAATAACCAGATCATTAGTTACAATTATTTTTATCTAAATCTCCTGGTATATCCTTTGTGAACCAAATCCAAGAAGATATTTTAGTTCCTTCTTGAGTATAGGTACATTTTTTGCCTATCGAGCAGGCGCTCACTGCAAATAATAAAGCCAGCACCAAAAATAATTTATTCATATTTTTTTCCTCTTTTTTTTATTTAATTTACTTCCATACATCTTACTCCAACGTTTGGCTAGTTGTGGCTTTTTTTTCCATAAATAACGACGTTGTTTTTCTGATACAAAAGGCATTATTTTCTTTTAATAATATCGGCTCCTTTTAAACCGTATATAGCTGATACTACACCAATAAATAAAGCTTGATACCAGAATGGCATGTTATTAAAGTATTCAAAAAACATTTCTACTTTCACCATAATAGTCGGATCGTCAGAAAAAATCGACCAAATTAAAAGCATGATGGGGGCTGACACCAGGATCAAGACAAATTCGTCTTTCCATCCCTTATCTTGCGCGTTAAGAATTTGACCTTTATATTCAATTTCCCCACGAGCCATACGTTCTGCATGTACACGCGCCGCGTCTGACATCAACATCTTTTGTTGTTGCTTATTTTTAAAGATATGTACACCAGCTTTTGCTGCCATTCCTAATAAATTAAACCACATTTATATTCTCCTTACGTAACCACCCGATTACATTAAAACTCGGACATTCCTTTTTTGGTTCTACTTGATAATGTCCAATAACTTTTTTAATATCATATTTTTTTTGCAAATTTAAAATAAGAGCTTTTAGTGTAGTAAATTGATCAGGAGTAAAATTTTGTTCCCATGCTCCTTTATCATCTGCTCCTCCAATAAGACAAATTCCTATTGAACAATTATTAACAGCTACAGCATGGGCTCCCATATATTCTTCACTTCGAGCTGGTTCAAGTGTTCCATTCCGAGTAATAATATGATGATAACCAACATCATCCCAGCCTCGCTCCTTCACGTGCCATTCTCTTATCTTTTCGACTCCAATATCCATATCTTCTGGCGTCGCCGAGCAATGAATAACAATCGTATCTGTTTTTGTTCGAAGTTGCATATATTTATTTTACTCTTTTTTGAGGGATATGACACTCCTTTTTATCCACGTCAACATAGAGTAATTCCACTAGAGGTGATCTAGCGTTACGAGATATTTTAGTTCCATCCTTTCTATAATTTCGTGTCTTAATATCGAATAATCTAACTTTTAAAGTCTTTGGATCGAGTGCGATTAAATCGACAAGACTGTTTACTTGATTTCCCTTAAAGACGTGAAAGCCCAATTCTTGTAAGTAACATACTGATAGATTTTCTGCGAAGCAACCCTTTAGGTTAGAGTTCATAGAAGCTTGTCATATACAAGTGTTAAAAGTCCTATAATAATTAATCCAGCAATTGAAAACAAAATTCTTTCTAAACGTTCTATTTGACGGGATAATTCTCTAAGTCTATCGTGAGTCTGTCTCTGCATGATTCGGCAGAGTTTCTCGTGATTATCCAGTCGTGTATGTGCGATCTTATCGATCTTATTATTGGGCATTTAGTTCCTCCTATGGAAATCTTTGCGCTATGATATCTTCGTCAGTTAGAATATCTTTTTTCACATTACTTAATATTGAATCTTTCTTTTTTTTTATTGATGGATTATTTATTTCTTTTAGTTTTTCTTCGATTAATTTTGTCTCAGGTAATTTCTGATCTCCTTTATCAAAGATATTCGATATGATATCTCCCACTGCACTTGTAGTTTTTTTAATTCCTTCCCAACTCTTTTTACCTGACCATTCAAGAGGTGCTTCGATTGTTTCCAGTAGATCAGCTTCTCCTGGTATTGAATCTCGACTTGAATCTATAATTTCTTCCACACCTATTCGTTGACTAATAAGTGACCAGTTAGGTTTCTTGATTATTTCTTTAGCGACGCCTATTGGTTTAAGCACATCATAACCTATTAGATTTTTAAATTGCTCAGCAAATGGACCACCGACGTTCCAAACGTTTCGGTTATCCCATAGTCTAGGTGAAGTATATTTAAAGAGCATATTTCTAAAATTCTTTATTTGTTTCTCATTCTTTAAGACTTTATCTAATACTCTTGGATAGGATCCCATAATAAAATTTTTCTTGGCGTTCTCTATATAGAGTTGATAATTAAGAAGTTTGGAGTAAGTCGTCGCGTCAATATCAAAATGATCATAGATATTAGACATTCTATTTAAGATTAAACGTTTGTGATTAAGAGGTCCGTAGACAATATCTATAAATTTTCCATATAAACTGGTAGCCTGTGTCAGACTAGGATCTAGTCTCTTAATGATTTCCTCAGGTGTATCTTGTAGTAACATTAAAGATCGTGATAATTGTGTATGCGCTGTTACGAATTCATCTCCAAAAGTATTTCTAAGAAGGGCTTGATTCTTTTTAATAAACTGAAATAATAATGCTCCATTATAAGAAGGAACCTGAGTTAAATTATTCATTACGGATGTCTGTTCGAACATTAATTTAACTACATTATTCTGAACTGATTTAAATCCTCTTACTCCTAAAGCTTTTTTAACAGCTTCCATATTAACCATATTACCCATTTTTAAAACTTGGGTAGCTAGAAACTCAGGAGTATAATCAGCAAGAGGAATCTTAGGATCAATTTGAAGCCATCTGGCAACTATCGACATATTATCCCCCCATTCTGTATAAAAATTCTTCATTATATTTTGTGCTGTCTTTGAATTTTTAACGAATTGTGAATATTCTTCATTACCCAAGATAGCTTTCATATTTGCCCCATGTTTTTTCATGAAGTCACCATGCTTCATGGTTCCATTAATTACGTTCTTCTGATAGTACTCATAGGCCGATCCCTTAATTGTATTACGCATCGTTACATTGCTTTTAACTAATTGATCATTCAAAAGTCTTCCTAACATTTTAGCATTTTCTCTAGCAGCTACACTATCAGCAAAATATTTAAGAAAGACGTTTTCACCTTTTATCGACATAGCATAGTTAACAGGACTTTCACCTTTTTTAGCTACATATCCAAACGATTTGACGATCTCGTTTATCATTGTATTTTTTTGTAAAGCTTTTATTTCTAGTGCATTGGAAATTAATTTAATTAAATCATTATCTCCTGATTTTACTCCGATATTATAGATGGCGTTATTAATAACACCTTTTACTTGTCTTAAAGCGTTTTCTTCTATAACCGATTTTGACGTAAGTTCGGCATTAAGAATAAAGCTTTTAAGGGTAAGAAGATTTTGATATGTTAATGGACCTTCCGTGTTTGTTAGAATTTTATGGAAACTTTTTAAACGTTTTTGAATATCTTTAAATTCTACAACTCCATATTGCGCGAAGACATTACGCTCCTTCGTATATATTTTTAAGTTCTTATCATATAAAGCTCTTGCAACTTTATTTGTAAGATAGTCTTTTGGTTTTATTGGTGCTCTTCCTATGATATTTTCCATCACACTATCCATATTTCCTTGAATAATGTTATTAAAAGTTTTAGCTTCTTTTTTTAATGAATCACTAATAGGAATCTTTATATTAAGTTGTTTAATTCTTGTTAAAATCTGCTCGTCTATAAAGTTTTTTTGGTTATTAATATTTTTAATTAATTGGGATACTTGAATTCCTACTCTATCGATGTAGTTTTGTGTAGGATTATAGACTTTATTTCCCTTTAAAACTGCAATGGCGTCTCTAACATATTTTTGTTTAGTAGATCCGATACTATCCCACCACACTTTATCAGCAGCATTGAGTTTAGCATAAAGAGAATCCACCGAATCCATCGCGCCTATTTTTCCAACATCTACCTTTGTGAATTTTTTTAGAATTGCACTTTCCACCTCTGCTGCAATGCTTGATTTTCTCGTTACCTCGTCGATCTGTTGTTTAACTGCCTTAGGGATCGGTGAAAGCTTGAATCCTAATTCTATATTAGGAAACATCTGTGCCATACTTACTGCGAGATATTCATCCACCTTATCCTTCGAGATTTTATACTCATTTATTAACGTCTTCTTTAAAGCGCCGATTGTTTTTTTAGTACCAGGGTTTGCTTCTGTGTATTGCTTTATAAAGTGTTTAACATCCGCAAGATCAACCTTAGCTTCTCCCATTGCACTACTCTTCATCATCTGGAAGACTTTACCTAATACGGCGCCTGCACCTACTTCTATAAGGGCGGGAGTCATATGAGACCATCTAATTTCTTCATCTGAAGGAGCTTGAAGTCCTAGTTTATATTTTCCTATAAGATCAGTTTTTACACCGATCGCCCAACGGGCTAATCCCGCCGCGATTGGGCCTCCAATAATAGGACCACCTGCAATACTTCCTCCTATAAAAGAAGCCATGACTGTTCCGAACTCTATTGATCCACGGGCCATGGAATTAAAATCTCCTCGTTCTATTCCAGGTTCATTTACTGGACGGAATAGTCCGTCACCTCCGAATACTGGCATGACTCTCCAAACCATTACATCTGAGCCATCATATAGAGGATACGTCTTAACCTGGATTCCATTAGGATTATTGGTATAGAACTTCTCTGTAAGTTTATCATCCTTGATCAGTTTTTCTTTAATTAGTTGTTTTAAGTTAACAGTTTGATATCTCTTGTCCCTAAAGCTGAAGGAGAGGATCGTTCGAATATGGTCATCGACACCCGTCGATGTATCGAAACCCCTAAGTCTTAGTTGAAGATCGTAGCTTAGAGCATCAGAATTTGTTTTAATAGAATCAAATAAATTATTGATACTGATCATCGGGCCAACAGTCGCTCCCGGAGGAAAACTATCTTCTATCTCTTTATTGATTTGTATATTAGATCGATTGGATTCGATAAGGACCTCTTGGGCCTCCAGCATGGCGTCGCTCATAATTTTTTTATCAGATCCAAATTCAAGAAGAAAATTCTTATCAGTCTTAACGTCACCTATCTTTGCTTTAGGTGGTACATAGACTTTGATTTCTTCTATTTTTTTATCTTTATATGCTTTAAGGGCTTCTTTATAGTCGTCTGCGATTGCTATGGTCTGAGCTTCCTCGGGAAGCATACTCCACTTCTCGATTAAGAGCTTCTTTTTTTCTAGCTGTAATTCTGATAATTCTATTTCTTCTGCCATGATTCATTATTCATTTACTTCGTTTTATACTTTTCTTCTAGTTCTTTTAGGGCATCATCCATTTCTTGTATTTCTTTCTTTAAAGTTTCAGCTTCTACATCAATTCTAAACATCGTATCTAGGACTGCCAAGTCAGGACTATCTAATTTCGAAGGTGCCAGTTTCATAGCATTTGCAACTACCGCAAGTTGAAAAGGTTGTAGCGACTTAACATCTATACCTGTTCCTAATACAGCATTAACTTCCTCTTGTGTGACATCGCTATATCTTTCTTTTATCTTTGAGTCTGCATATTTTTTCGCGAATTGTTCAAATCCCATAGCTGTTACTCCATCTATCGTAACTTTTGCCATTGGATCTCTAGACATCTGTGCCATATATTTATCCAGTCCCTCAAAGTAAAGATCATTTCTTTCAGAGACACCTGATTGTAGTGCTAACATCTGTTTTAATGCTTCCCCATAAGTACGAATACTTCCTAGTGATTGTTGTAATATTACAAGATCCTTCTCAGAAACGGGATATACTTGTTTGGCCAAATCGAGAGTTGCTTGTCTTACAAGCGCCCCAAAGCTTGTCTTGAATTTAACTTTATCTTTTAAATCTAAGGCTGCTAATTTAGTAGGATCCAAGCTTGAATAAGCTTCATATTGTTCACTTCCCGCAGGAAAGATACCTAGTAAAAGCTCCTCGAATGGTTGCAAGAGTGAAGGTACTAGACCTGTAGGAATACCCTGATCTTTAATGCCAAGAACCATAGTGAATCGATTTGCAAGATTTATTTTTGATTTATCATGTGCATCTCGATTTTTTGTTATATCGGTCATTCGTGATTTAAAATAGTCATCAGCATAGTCTTTACCACCTACTATTTTTATTGTCTCTGGTCCCATCATCGATTTCATCAGTTTCGCTTTCGCTAAGTCCTCAGCTGACTGAATTTGTTTTCCTTGGATTAGTCCCTTCGTAATACCTGATGTGATCTTTCCAAGAGGTGTTTTAACTCTTCCAGATGATAGAGGCTCCATCTTACTGGACTCGGTTATCGTGTTCAGGGCCATTAAGAGCTTCGTCGTCTTATTGGAATCGCCCAGGACCTCGTCCATCTTTTTTCCGATATTCTCTGCAGTCTTTGAGAAAGCGCCCTGCTTTTTATATACACCAAATACTTTATCCCCTTGAGACTCAAAAGTTTTTGTATCTTTTAAGATCCATGTGTCACTACCGATCTTTTTCTTATCACCGATTTCTTCGTCAGTAATTTCAAATGTTCTAGTAGCCATTAATTCATCCTTTTAAAGTCAACGTCGAGTTGAGAGTAGTCCACTTTCCAGTAGCCATTCTCATCGACGATAGAAGCATATGGAACTTCGTGCGCCATTACTCCCTCGTATTGATCTTTACTTCCTATAAAGTTAAACGAGTAGATATTAATGCCCGTAGGCGATTGACCTATTTGTTTAACATTTTCTTTTAATCTTATAT
>Ga0114898_1002169_pt1 | contig 10588 bp, 10 predicted proteins | sample Malvired_Geostar_FD_83496 | JGI IMG/M metagenome (GOLD analysis project Ga0114898, IMG submission 83496) | Marine viral communities from the Global Malaspina Expedition - Malaspina viral metaG DeepMed_Geostar | ecosystem: Environmental > Aquatic > Marine > Oceanic | place: Mediterranean Sea... | reverse complement strand
GCGGCCCGGCTGGTCAGGGGTTGATTGCGCAGGCGTTCGCTTTCCGGGCTGGGTTCGGTAGCAGCCGGCTGCTCGACGGGCAGTGATGCCGGAAGGGCCGCCCGCGCGTCCTCCACCGGCCAAGTCAGCAACAGGCTGATGCCAAGCAACACCGCCGGCAAGGAAGCGGTCAGGCGTTCCTGCAATCGACGAAAGCTCAGTTCGATGTCCCAGGCCTCGAGGATGGTGCGTCGGTTGAGATAAAGGCTGAAGCCACTGGCGACGTAGATCGGCTCCCAGACCACCAGCACCAGGGCGTAGAGCAGGTTGGTCAGATGGTCGAACCAGAGCCATTCACCCTCCAGTTTCAGCAGGTCGTGCCAGGTCCAGTCGGCGAGCAGCTGTGGCGGGATCAACAGGTAGAGCAATGCCAGCGCGCCCATCCACAAGGCGCTTTCCAGGTGTATGCCGACAACGGTCAGCCAGCGTGCCGCGCCCGTGTCGCGTCGTTTCAGGACCATCAGGCGCTGACGTCTGGCTGAGCCTGAGAGCGCCTCCAGTTGCAGCACTGGCAGGTCGAAGCTGCGCGTCAGACTGAAACGGCGCCAGGTCAGGCTGGCGAGCCATTGGGAGCGCAGCAGGCCCGGCAGCGCCCTGAGACTGCGGCCCAGGGTCGGCGTATCGCCAAACAAGGAATGGGAAAGGATGAACAGCGGCAGGCGCTCGTAGAGCGGCTTGAGCCACCAGAACAGCAACAGCGAAAGCGTCGGGTGCTGCCAGAATACCAGGCTGAGCAGCGCGAACATCGGCAGGGTCAGCAGCGCCCAACTGGCCATCAACAAGCGAGCGTGCCGGCGTGCCAGGAGGATGCCCAGATCCAGCGATTCCCAGGCGCTGCGCGGTCGAATCGCCAGGCTCGCATCACTCAGGCGCATGGATGTCCCTGCCGCTCAGCAGGAAATAAAGCACGACCAGCACCCAGAGCAGCGCGCCGACAGCGTATTTGACCGACGCGGAGGGATAGCTCATCGATGACCAGTAGGCTTCGATGAAGGCGGCGATCAGTAACATCAAGGTTGCGCCGGCAATCAGTCGCACCGCCTTGGTGGCCGCCAGCCGCAAGGCCTCTGCACGGGTAAGGCGACCGGGCGCGACGAGTGCGCCGCCGAGCTTCAATCCAGCCGCTCCGGCCAGCGTGATCGCCGTCAGCTCGAAGGCTCCGTGGCCGACGACGAACGACCAGAACGGCTGGTGGTAGCCAATCGCGGTCAGGTGTCCGGCGATCGCACCGATGGTCAGGCCGTTGAACAGTAGATAGAAGAGGGTGCCCAGGCCGAACAGCAGGCCGCCGGCAAACGTCTGGAAGGCAATGCCGATGTTGTTCATTACGTAGTACCCGAACATCACCCAGTCATCGCCAGACCCTCGCTCGCCGAAGCGGCCGAGGCGGCTGGCATCGGGGTCGTACATCGCCTCCATCTGCCCGACCTGCTCCGGGCTGATCAGGCTGTAGACCAACTCCGGAACGATCAGCACCAGCGCCGCCATGCCTAGCAGGCTGATATAGAACAGCAGGCTGGCGGCCAGCACGTACCGCCATTGTTCGCGAACCAGACGTCCAAAACCGCCAAGCATGAAGCCGAGCAAACGACCCGCCAGGGGGCTGCGGTGGCGATAGAACTGCTGGTGCCCACGCTGTACTAGCCGTTGCAGATAATCGGTCGCCTGTGTGCTATAGCCGCGTGCCTGGGCCAACGCGAGGCACTGGCAGATGCGGCGATAGGCTGCAGGGAATTCGCGGATCACAGAGGCAGGCGGTTTTTTTCGGTGCTCGAGGGCCTCGAGTGTTTTCTCGAACGCCTGCCATTCGGGCTGATGATGGCGCTCGAATTGGCTCTGCTTCATGCGGGACCCACCAGGCCGCGGGCAATCCCGTGCAGCTGTGCTTCGGCCTGGTCAGGGGCGACCTGCAAGGGGGCTGCCAGGATTGCCGCAAGCTCTTGCCGACGTTCAGGCGACAGGCTCGAGCTTCGTTCAGCGAAGCCAATCAGTGCGCGTTGCTCGGCCAGCTCCAGCGCGAACGGCGACGCTATGGGATCACAGACCACCAGGGTGGCCGGTGCACTGCCGCGCTCGCGGTACACAACCTGCGTGCCGGCGGCCAGATCGCCCAGGCGTTTGAAGGAAGGCTGCCACAGGCAGCAAAGGGCCCCCAGGAAATAGCCGAACGGCAGCATGTCGACGAAGCGCAGCAGGTTGCGGGTCAGCGACGACGCCCAACCGATCGGCGTGCCGTCGTCGTGAATCACCTTGAGCCCCAGCCAATATTTTCCGGGCGTCCTACCCTCATTGAGCACTTCGAACAGCACCATGTACCACCATTGAACAACGAACAGCAGCAGGGCGCCTGCGCCCATGCCGAAGGTGCCCAATGAGCCGAGGCCCAGCGCCAGGACCAGCAAAAGTGCCATTCGAATCAACAGGTCCACGGCAAACGCCAGGGCGCGGGGCACCAGGCCGGCTGGGCGAAGCAGCAGATCGATGCCCTCCGGCGTCTCGACGCGGTACGTATTGTCCAATGGTGCAGACGAGGTGGCTGACAAGGGCTGTGCTCGACGATCGTTTCCGGTGGGCTGGGGCCCATATTCGTGACTGATCCGCGTCGGCCTGCGCCGGGCGGACTGCCATGGCGGCTATGAAAGCATCGAATCTGCCCCTCGACCAGAACCCGCTCGTCATAACGGATGAAAATACCGGCATCCGGCCCGGACGCGTCGCTGGGGTGCGCCGGTGCTCAGGCGATGGCGTCAAGGATCGGCCGGGCGCGGTAGACTGGATGCGACGACGAGAGGGAGACTCCAGTGACATCCAGCATCTTCTGGTATGACTTTGAAACGACCGGCATTTCCCCGCGTTGCGACAGGCCGCTGCAGGTCGCCGGAATCCGCACTAACGAGGCGTTGGAGGAGATCGGTGAACCACTGAACATCTACTGCCGCCTCAGCGACGACATATTGCCGCATCCGGCCGCTTGCCTCGTGACAGGCATCACCCCGGCTACGCTGGCCGAAAAAGGGCTGTGTGAAGCCGAGTTCATCACCCGTCTGCATGCGGAACTGGCTCGCCCCGGCACGTGTAGCGCTGGCTACAACACCCTGCGATTCGACGACGAGGTGCTGCGCTACAGCCTGTACCGTAATTTTTTCGACCCGTATGCGCGTGAATGGCAGGGCGGTAACAGCCGTTGGGATCTCATCGATCTGGTTCGCACGGCTTACGCGCTGCGCCCGGAGGGGTTGGTCTGGCCGGAGGTCGATGGGCGTGTGTCGCTCAAGCTGGAACGCCTCAGCGTGGCCAACGGCCTCGAGCATCTGCAGGCGCACGACGCCCTGTCTGACGTGCGAGCGACCATTGCCCTGGCTCGACTGATTCGCGACCGCCAGCCGAGGCTCTATGACTATCTGTACAAGCTGCGGCGCAAGAGTGCCGTGGTCGAGCAGGTCGAGTTACTGAGGCCCATGGTGCATGTGTCAGGTCGTTTCTCTGCCGAACGTCATTATTTATCGGTGGTTCTGCCCTTGGCCTGGCATCCCCGCAATCGCAATGCATTGATCGTGTGCGACCTCAGCGCCGAGTGCTCGCCGTTGTGGAGTGAAACGGCCGAGGAGCTGCGCGAACGGTTGTATACCCGCCGGGAGGACCTCGGCGAGCGACTGGCGACGCCACTCAAACTGGTGCATGTGAACCGTTGCCCGGTACTCGTACCGATGAATGTCTTGCGCAAGTCGGATATCGAGCGCTTGGGATTGGACCTGCAACGTTGCGAATCCAGGGCGCGGGATATGCGCAGCCGGCAGGCAGCGTGGAGTGCGAAACTCGCGGACATCTATCAGGAGCAGCCGTTTGCCGGCTCGACGGACCCGGAGCAGCAGCTGTATGACGGCTTCCTTGGCGAGCGTGACCGGCGCCTGTGCGAGCAGGTCCGCGATCTCGTGGCGTTGCAAGGTTCGAGCGCACCGCCGCCGTTCGATGATGCGCGTCTACCTGAGCTGCATTTTCGCTACCGCGCGCGCAATTTTCCGGCGTGCCTTTCTGCAGCCGAACGGCAGCAGTGGGAAGCCTTTTGCCGGCAACGTTTAACCACGCCAGCGTGTGGTGCGCCCAATACGCTGGAGCAGTTCGAGGGCCATTTACAGGCGTTGCTCGCCTCGGCCAGTCAGGAACAGGCAGAGTTGTTACGACAATGGGCGGCGCATGCTGAACGCTTGCGTGAGCGCTACATGCATTGAACGCTTTAACAACGGTTACAAAAAAGCCATCCGACGCAGCATGCCTGGCATGAAGCGTCGGATGGCTCGGCGTGAGGCCTGAGTATTTAACCGAGCAGGGTGGCCCAGCTTTCAACTTCGTCCGAACCCCACTGCGCTTTCCACTCTTTCAGAGTCTTGTGATTGCCACCTTTGGTTTCAATCACTTCGCCGTTATGCGGATTCTTGTACTGCTTTACGCGGCGGGCGCGTTTGGTGGCCGCCGGCGCCTTTGCAGTGCGCGGAGCCTTGCTGTTTCGGGCATCCGGATCGAGCAGGGCAATGATATCGCGAAGCGACTTCTGATATTCGCCCATCAGCTCACGCAGTTTGCCTTCGAACTCAAGCTCTTTTTTCAGCTTGTCGTCTGCCGAAAGAGACTTCAGGCGTTCCTGGAGTTCCTTGATAGCTTCTTCAGTGGCGCGGTATTCATTGATCAGCGACATGTCACTTCCTTGGTATAGGTTGAACGCAAGTGTCAGCAATCATAGACAGACACAGTGGACAAGTAAATATGGCCTCGAATAAAGATCAACACGCTTTGCAGGGTTGCTTCGTCTGAAAAACTGCATTCAGTTAGTTCCATGAACCGGCACTGAAGAACTCGCTCGGGAATTAGTACCGAATGCCGCCTTTTTATATCGAATCCGACCGCTCTGCTGTAAGCATTGGTCAGGCCTGCTTTGCGGGACGAGCCTATTACCGGATGTGTGCGTCATGTTGCTCGCCTGAATAACCCTCTCGTCGTTATGGGTTTGCACGGTTGGGGCGCGCGCCACCCTATGCCGATCGGAACCATCCGGCGCCCGCCGCTGATCTGGCTCAATAATCTGGTTGCCGTTTTCTTCGCTGCGCTAGAATGCGCCACCTTTTTTATAAGCTGGAGTTAGTTTTGATGCGCACGTTCAGGCTGGTTATTGCGTGCCCCGATGGCGTTGGCATTGTTGCCAAGGTCAGCAATTTCCTGGCCACTTACAACGGCTGGATTACCGAAGCCAATCACCATTCGGATCATCAAAGCGGGTGGTTCTTCATGCGGCACGAGATTCGTGCCGACTCGCTGCCGTTCGATCTTGCGGGCTTCCGCCAGGCATTCGCGCCCATTGCGCGCGAGTTTTCCATGGAGTGGCGTATCACCGACTCGCAAGAGCGCAAGCGCGTCGTGCTGATGGCCAGTCGGGAATCGCATTGCCTGGCCGATCTCCTGCACCGGTGGCACAGCGGCGAGCTGGATTGCGATATTCCCTGCGTCATTTCCAACCACGACGATTTACGCAGCATGGTCGAGTGGCACGGCATCCCGTATTTCCACGTGCCGGTCGAGGCGGGGCGCAAGGATGAGGCGTTTGCCGAAGTGTCACGCCTGGTGCGCGAACACGGCGCCGATGTGATCGTACTTGCCCGTTACATGCAGATCCTCCCCGCCGAGCTGTGTGAGGAATTCGCCCAGCGAGTGATCAACATTCACCACAGCTTCCTGCCATCCTTCGCGGGCGCCAAGCCGTACCATCAGGCGTCACTGAGGGGCGTCAAGCTGATCGGAGCGACCTGCCACTACGTTACCGAGGAACTGGACGCCGGTCCGATCATCGAGCAGGACGTAGTGCGCGTCAGCCACCGCGACAGCATCGAAGACATGGTTCGGTTGGGCAAGGACGTGGAAAAGATGGTGCTGTCGCGCGGTCTGCGCTATCACTTGCAGGACCGTGTACTGGTGCACAGCAACAAGACGATGGTCTTCAACTGACCGTCGCTTCGGCGCGGGAGGGCAGCGTCATGAGCGATCCCTTGGCAAAGGCCGGCGCAACCGCGCCGCCAATCATTGGCAATGGCTGTACGCAGCGCTACGATCCGGAGCACCTCGGTCCGGAGATTGGTACCGATTTCCCGGGTGCCGAGGCGCTGTGGAAGCAGCGGCAAGGCGCTGTTGCGAAGAAAGTCGAAGGCGTTGTCCAGAGGGCTTTGGATAGCGATTGATCCACCTTCAACGAAGCCCCCTGGGTGCCGCCGGTTCATCCGCACCTCGCGTACTGGAGATGGCCTGATGACAGATAACGATCGCTTCGTGCTTGGCGCGGAGGCCAACGGCGAACCCAATACTCATCCGCTTCGTCTGATCAATCGACATGGCCTGATCGCTGGCGCGACCGGGACGGGCAAGACGGTTACATTGCAGCGGCTTGCCGAGGCGTTCAGCGAAGCGGGTATCGCTGTATTTGCAGCCGATATCAAGGGTGACCTGTCCGGGCTGGGAGCGGCCGGTGTTCCCCAAGGCAAGATCGCCGAGCGCATCGCCAGCATGCCCTGGCTCGACCATGTTCCGCAGGCGTACCCCGTTACGCTGTGGGACGTATACGGTGCGAGCGGGCACCCGTTGCGCACCACGCTCACCGAAATGGGCCCACTTCTGTTGGGCAGCCTGCTTGAGCTGACCGATAGCCAGCAGGCCGCACTCTACGCGGCCTTCAAGGTGGCCGATCGTGAAGGGTTGCTGCTGCTGGATATCAAGGACTTGAAGGCGCTGCTCGGCTATCTCAAACAGAACCCAGAGGTACTCGGCGAGGATGCGGCATTGCTGACTCATGCCTCTTCGCAGGCACTGTTACGGCGGCTGGCGACCCTCGAGCAACAGGGGGCCGAAGCGCTGTTCGGTGAGCCGGCGCTGGCGCTCGAAGACATTCTGCAGCCGGCTGGCGACGGCCGAGGCCGGATTCATCTGCTCGATGCCACACAGCTCGTTCACCAAGCGCCCAAAGTCTACGCGACCTTCCTGCTGTGGCTGCTGGCCGAACTGTTCGAGCAACTTCCCGAGCGCGGCGACGCGGATCGTCCACTGCTCGCGTTGTTCTTCGACGAGGCGCACCTGCTGTTCAGCGACACCCCCAAAGCGTTGCAGGATCGGCTGATACAGGTCGTTCGGCTGATCCGCTCGAAAGGCGTTGGCGTCTATTTCGTCACCCAGTCTCCGTCCGATCTGCCCGATGAGGTACTGGCGCAGCTTGGCCTGCGCATCCAACACGGGTTGCGGGCCTATACGACCAGGGAACAGAAGGCGTTACGAGCGGTGGCCGAGGGGTTCAGGGCCAATCCGGCGTTTTCTACACACCAATCGCTGGTTGACCTGGGCATTGGTGAAGCGCTGGTCGGTGGCCTCGAAGACAAAGGAACGCCCGCCATGGTGCAGCGCGTGTCGGTCGCCCCGCCACGGTCGCGGGTGGGGCCGCTGGACCAGGATGAAAGGCGTGCGCTGATCGCCAGCTCGTCGTTGCGCGGACGCTACGACAGGGCCGTCGATCGTGAGTCCGCTTACGAAATCCTGCTGGAGCGAGCGAACCGCGCGAAGGACGCCGAGCCCCAGCAGAAAGCGGGGCCCGCAAAAAGCGATCAAGGTGATACGTTCGGTGATCTTGCCGGGCGGGCATTGAAGAGCGCCATGCGCCAGGCGGCGTCTCAACTGGGCAGGCAACTGGCGAGAGGGCTGATGGGGTCCCTGCTGGGTGGCAAGCGCTGAACGAAACTGTCGATACTGGCGGGCCATACGACGCGCGGACGAGTTGAATTATCAGCGCTCTGTTAATTGCTCGCCGGTCGCCTGTTTCGCTATCTCTTGCTCAATCTTTTCCAATTCTTTCTGGAAAACCTGGTCGTGGATCGTCTGCTTTTTACGCCAGGGTTTGCGCTCGGGATCGGGTTGCGCGGCATAGGTGGTAACTTCACCTCCATATACCGTCTTGAACCGGTTGGCTTGCCTTTCCAGTTCGGCGCGTAATTCTTCTTTCGTCACGCTTGATCGTTTCCTTTTTTCAATAATCCGATGCCAGTTGCTTGCAAACGGCAATGCCGAAAGCAGCACGGTTGGAGAATGTCTGGCGATTGCTTATTTAATGGTCTGGCTGGCGCCATTGCAAGCCGGCGGTGCGCACAAGTGTATGCACACGTTAACAGTCGGCTGATGCAGGCGGACCGGGCGATGGTATCGCTGTACGTTTGGGATACAGGTTACGGAGCATATCGAGCGCACTGGACCGGGCGGTTGTAATCCCGTCTCACGGCCGACCGTTAGATTGCGCTAGGGGCTCGCTTGGTTCCAGCGCGTTCTGGTTTCCATAAAAAAACCGCGCCACAGTCCGGCGCGGTTTTTCAACGGCGTGCTATTTAGCGCGCCGATTGGCTCGCTACCGAGTCTTGCGCGCGACCATATACGTCGTCCAGTCGCTCGATGTCATCTTCGCCGAGATAACTGCCTGATTGTACTTCGATGATTTCCAGCGGGATCTTGCCCGGGTTGGCCAGGCGATGGATCGATGTCACCGGAATATAGGTCGACTGGTTTTCAGTGAGCAGGAACGTCTTGTCGTTGCAGGTGACCTGGGCGGTACCGGAGACGACAATCCAGTGCTCGGCGCGATGATGATGCATCTGCAGGGAGAGCTGCGCTCCCGGATTGACGCAGATCCGCTTGACCTGGAAACGACCGCCCATGTCGACCGAGTCATACCAGCCCCACGGGCGATAGACCGCGCAGTGATTCTGGGTTTCCGAGCGTTTCATGGCGTCGAGCTTGTTCACGAGCTTCTTGACGTCCTGGACCTTGTCCTTGTGGGCAATCATGGTCGCATCCTTGGTCTCGACGACGACGATGTTGTCCAGCCCTACGACGGTCACCAGCTTGCCATTGCCATGAACGAGGCAGTTGCGGCTGTCCTCGACGATCACGTCGCCACGGGACACGTTGCCGTTCTCGTCCTTTTCCAGCACGTCCCAGAGCGAGGACCAGGAGCCTACGTCGCTCCAGCCAGCCGACATCGGCACCACGCACGCAAGCTCGGTCTTTTCCATTACTGCGTAGTCAATGGAATTGTCCGGGCAGCAGGCGAAGGTCGCTGGATCGATCAGTACTTCGTCGCCATTCTTGGCGCTGCGCTCCAGCGCGGCGGCGCAGGTGTCGTAGATGTCCGGGTCGTGTTTTTTCAATTCTTCGAGAAAGACGCTGGCGCGGAACAGGAACATACCGCTGTTCCAGTAATAGTCGCCGGAGTCTACGTACTGCTGCGCGCGCGCTTCATCGGGCTTCTCGACAAAGTTGGTGACACGGTTGACGCCTTCCGGCAGGCCGTTGCGCTCGTTGTGGTCACACTTGATATAGCCGTAACCGGTCTCCGGGCTGGTCGCCGGGATGCCGAACAGTACCATTTCACCGTTTTCCGCGGCGTTGGTGGCCAGGGCAAGGGAGCGTTGGAACGCTTTATGGTCTTCGATCACATGATCGGCGGGTAGAACCAGCAGCAATTCGTCACGGCCATCCTCGAGCAGCTTCATGGCAGCGATGGCGATGGCCGGGGCGGTGTTACGGCCAAAGGGTTCAAGCATGAGCCCCTGGATCACCAGTTTGCGTGCAGCCAGCTGTTCCTTGACGATGAAGCGGTGCTCTTTGTTGCAGACCAGCAGCGGCGGCTGCATGCCTTCGAAAGCGAGCCGTTCGATGGTCTGCTGGAACAGGGTCTGTTCAGCTGTCAGTGCGAGGAACTGTTTGGGAAATGCCTTGCGAGAGAGAGGCCAGAGCCGGGAACCGCTGCCGCCTGAAAGGATGACCGGGATCATGTTGTTTCTCCTGAATCGTTGAGAAGGGGATTTCTTCTTGTCCATTTGGGCGGCCAGAATTCGTGCTCGCCGTGCGCTTCTGGGTCGGGCCTTAGGCACCGCGGGCCGTCAAGCTCCGTTTTTCCAACAGGGAACTGCCGTCGGCGCGAATTGCATGCGCCGGGCCTGAACTCGGGGTATTGCCAATAGGTCGATGGCCGCCAAATGCATTCGGGGCGCTGTCGTCGTGCTGATATGAGTGGCTGCAAAACCTCTATCGAACCCGTGCAGATTGGCTTGCGGCGCCTTCGACCGCGCTCCGTCTGCTTGAGGTTGATGAATTTGGCAACGTGCGGTCGGTGCCGACATTGCCCGGATTCGACATGCCTGACCTCGAGGGAGCATGCCCGGCGACGCTGCTGAGCCGCCCTGGCTGAAATCAAAAGAACCTTGTGGTGAATTCCATAGCACGTTCATGTGCGACGTCCTTTTCCATCTGGAAATGCCGGTACGCGCTTATGATTGCCGAGGCCTTCGGATAGTTCCCCGGCCGAATGCCGCTGATCGGAGAGTTTTTGTCTGTGCAGCCATGCGGCCCGCCGGCCCGCGAGGCAGGCGGCGTGCGGGGGTCATGGGCGTGGCGATGAGGCGATGGAGGGCGCCCTGGTGGCGCCATCGAAGGCGGGAGCCGAACGGCAAGCCCCCTCGGTCGGATACGAGAG
>Ga0114898_1002168_pt1 | contig 10590 bp, 10 predicted proteins | sample Malvired_Geostar_FD_83496 | JGI IMG/M metagenome (GOLD analysis project Ga0114898, IMG submission 83496) | Marine viral communities from the Global Malaspina Expedition - Malaspina viral metaG DeepMed_Geostar | ecosystem: Environmental > Aquatic > Marine > Oceanic | place: Mediterranean Sea... | reverse complement strand
TGACATGGTTGCTCTTCCTTGACCTTCAGCAATATAGAATCCTATTACATTACATCCACCACGGTCTTTCAATATCTCAAACAACAACTGGTTGATGTCATAATAACGTTTGCTAAGGCTACGCATTCCATCTGATTGTGTATACGTTTTTTTCGTCACAGGATCTTGAAGTACCAATCGTGCTTCTGGACCCTCATCATGCAATTGTCCCCGAAAGACAATAAAATTTCTTGTCCATTGTTCTGGTAACCACGCTTGAGTTTGGTGTCGTTGTTGTAACGATTCAGGAAGATCGTGATACATAGGTTGATACCATCCTTCACCATCGGAAAGAAACACCGTATTTACAACTTCTACCTTATGTTTTTCTCGAAACGTTGGCACAATTTTAATTGCTGACATAATCGTTTCAGCTAATGGTGTCCCATGTAACCGTTCATCAGAAGGAATAGAATATGGTATTTCATTCCTCCTTTCTTCCCGAATATAGCAACCACGTTTTCTATTACCATATTCATGCTTCCAATAGTTACCAAGTAACATCATATTGACCATCGCTTCTTGAAACTCACCCGCCTTCATATCAGACGAAAAATATTGTTTCAATGCAAAATTGGAACAAACCAACAAATCGTGATGTTTATAGTTTGCGTTAGCAACATTCATATCCTTTGTCTTTACATCTGGACAATGAAGTTGCGTACCCGCATCAGTAAATCCATATACATCAAACGGAATCTGCACCCTTCGGCAAAACATCACAAGGTTCATCAGTTGAAAAATCGTCCCATACATCGATGGCGCCATTGATCCTGATTGATCCAGAAACATTACTAACCCATGATTTTTTCCATCAGGGAGTGTTGCTACACGGCGGAACAAATCTTCATTATACTTATACATATGCAGTTTGTTAGTATCGACCACACCAGTTTTTGCAATACTTACACGACTGTATTGACTGGCTTGTTTTCGCATTTCAAACTCTTTTGCCAAATACGCCACCGTTTTTTCTGATTCTCTTTTGAACTTTGCTAATGACCGTTTCCCATGTTCGATTAAATCTTTAGGTTGCTCTCTATTATAATCTTCACCTGGCCGACCTAACCAATGATGTTTCAAATTTTTATGAACCTCTTTATAAGTATAAATGATCCGTTTCAAATCAACATCAGGCACCGTGACATAAACGTTGGTTTTATTGTAATCAATCAAAACTTCTTGTATTTGTTGATCGAACGCTTCTTGCGTTTTCGGCGCCAAGTCATTCTCATCGGATTGATTTGGCACGGATGCGGTCCCATACACATTACCTCCATCGTTGGTTCCTCCTCTTCCTGTTCCAGAGGCTCCATCGCTTCCAGCGTCTTCCCCAACGTTATCAGTTCGTGGATCAGAAAAGGAGTCATATCGGTTGTATCCGCTTCCTTCTGTAGAATCATTATCAACTTCTTCATCTTCTTCCGAATCTCTTCCGGCGTCATCATCATCACCTTCTGCTAACATTTTTTGAAGTTGTACTTCTTTTTCTTTTTGTTCTTCTTGACAATATCCAAGAACCTTTTTCGCAATCGCCACAACTTCTGGAAAGGTCATCGCTTGATTGACTTCATCAACAAGTGCTTGTTCTTGTTCGGACAACACAACACCCGATAATGTCCCAAGTTTGCAATACAGATTCAATCGGTCAATCAATAAGTAACTATCTAAGTCACGACCTTTTGAATCAAAGAAATCACGATCTGCCAATTCTTGATACCCTTTACTAAATGATGAGCGTAGGCCAGGATATTCAGTTTTAACTAATCGTTCAATGCGAGCATCTTCAATCACGTTGACATAATGATGCCCCAATTTTGGATCATCAGCACACACTTCTTTTGCAGCATTGGGAAGACTGTCTTTATCTGATGGGGTCCATAACGCATGAGCGATCTCATGCCCGACCATCAAATCATAGACATGACCAGACACATCATCTTTCCATGTAGGTAGGCGCAAAATACGATTGACTACATCAAACGAGGCCGTGGCATCATTACAATGCTCGACCATCAAGTTTTCAGTCGCCATCAATTTTGCTAATTGACTTTTTACAGATTTGTTAACCATAGAATCCCCCTTGGTGATTATCAACCAAATACTCACTAATCCTAACACCCTAAGGGAAAGAAGTCAAGCATTAAAAAAACCCTTATAAATCAACGACTTATGAAGGTCTATCCTCAACCTATGATGGATAAAGGGGAATAATGGGTGAAAAACCCTTTAGAATCGCACACTTACGAAATACTAGGGGAACTACTTAGGAAGACCAAGGATATACACAAAGCATATAGAACTACTCAGTACCCCAAGCACAAACCCCATTACACCATACGTCCATTGAGGACACTCAAGACAAGAAGGGATAAACTTTTGTGGTTTCCCTCCACGTAAATCCTCTAAAAAATTTGGATGAATCATACGTTCCTCACTTTCTGAAAATAAACATCGCCAGGGATTTTACCATTTGACCACGATATATCTCCAACGATACGCATTCCTACTTTTTCATAAAACTGTTTAGCCCGATAATTATCCCGCCTAACGGTCAACCATATTGGGGAATCAACATACTTTACAAATTGTGACCAAACATCCTGTGGGTGGCCACCTTCTTCTTTAACAATTTCCTGTACAACAATATCGCCTTTCTCAGCAATACACTTTTGTCCTAACTTTTGTTTTCGTTGATACCGATTATAAGTAATAATCACACCCTTATCATAAATCACTTTGCCTGTCTCAATCTTTACTTTTAATCCATCAAACCTCAAATAAGGAAACACATCACGGTGTTGTTTGAAAACGGATTTCAATTTGTCAAAATCTTCAAGAGTTGCATGTCTCATAATTTATGTTCCATCATATAGTTAATATCTTCTGGTCGTGGACGTTTACCCACCAACCACATCATCGTTTTTTCTTTCTTATAATCAATATTCTTTACCAACCAATCATACGCTTTACCTTCATATATATCATCCATATATTCACCCTCAATTTTAAAATGAAATGATTTTGCATACGGTGCTGGGTGGGCCACCATTTCAAATGGATGATAGTTCTCAGTTATATCACCATAGACATCTTTAAAATACCCATGAATTTTCTTTTCTCTGGTCGGACCAACACATACACAAACAATACGCTTCACCTTCTTCTTATATCGTTTCAGTCCAATAAGAATTCCTGTTGTTTGAATGGCCACTCCTGTAGGAATAATCAGATTGTCTAATTCATCTGGAATATTTTCTACTTGTGCAGCAGTTGTTTCAAAAATTTCTTTAGGGTTAGTCTCCATCAACTCACCCATCTCAATAGGTAGATACCCTGTTTCTTTTGCAATATCACGCATCCTTGCATGAATAACCGGTGACATACCATGACCTGCTACAATACGAATTGATGCTCCATAATACTGAGTCAATCGCATCATTGGTAACTTATCTAAATTTTCAGGTTTTGTTCCACCGACGGCAGCAATACAGAGAACACCATACAGTTGTGCCACTTTCCCAATATTCGCTGATTGTGGTGAATGGACTGACGCTGCAGTAATCACACCATTATTATGACGAGAACGAATCTCATCAATTTTCGTTTCAAACAACTGTATCGCTTGACGAACTTTTCCACCATTAACATGATATTCACCAAACGGTCGAAACAAGTCATCTCGTTTCCAATATATTCCTTCACGATAATCTACAGGTGTCAACATATCAATGATCTTACCTCCTTATTAGCTTCCACATCAATAACTAAATGAGTTCGCATCTCAGTACCACCATTGATCGCACGGTGTGGTTTGCGTACATCAATATACCAACATTCACCAACTCGCATATGTACTTTAACCAAATTTGCATTCCAATCCCATTGATTAAAAATCACATCTGGGTTTGTCACTATAGGAAAATGAAATCGCATCAATTTTTTATCTATTACACCTGCATCTGGATCAACTTGATCGGTGTGTCGTTGCAATTCTCCCCCTCCTGGTTTCAAATTCATAAATCGTATACGGTGTGGTAAACCAGGCAACAAACGAATAAGGTGTTCAACCTCAGGAAACTTTTCCCGAAGTGGAGTATCTTGCAACTCAAACACTTCATCTTTGTGTTTCTCTTTCCACGCCTTACTCATCTCTGCGGGTTTCGTAATAAAACTACCATCAGCTGTATACCCACGCAAAGAAATCGCACTCCATGATTTATCTTTATTATAGTTAGAATAGTGGTTTGTAAATGTATAATCAAAATCACACAATCGTTGATAGATTAACTGACATGACTCCGTTACATCAGAAAGTTTTGCTTTCGTCAACACCAATTTCTCCTCAGGAAGCAAATCTAGTTGTTCAGGAAATTCTCGACCACCAAACGCTAACGAAGGTTGCTTGTCCCGAAAATACAGACCTTGAATATCACCAAATGTATTGATCTTAATACCAACTTTACAAAACCCAGCCGTTGTTGCTACTTCTCGATCAAGCTGATGTTCTTCATTTATCAACAAATAGACATTCTCAGTTTGTGTATTCAAAGCTTTAATCATCTCCTGTGAATCTGTATATGCAATTTTCTCAACAATACAATCATCTGGTACAATAGTCGCTATTGGTATCTTATACGCCGAATACATATTAAATTGGGTTTTTGATTTACTTACACGACTCACCATCGCCCAAGTTTTCCCATAAGTATAGGTACCTTCACTTAATGTCCTCGCAATCGTATGTTTTTTCATTTCGAGAAACGGAGATAAAGTCCGTTGATTATACCCTTCCCACAGCTGTTCTAACTCTAAGAGAGTATCAAGGGGAATATTTTTTTGCCAGTCTTTCATTTTTTAAATATAAACATCGGTTCAGTTTTAATCTTACCTTGTTGGGAAGACAGTTGAAGATACCACGTATCCACATGCTTCATCCCTATTTCTTTTCCTAATCTCAACGTTTCAGGCTCAAAGTTTTTGATACGTTTCGTATTCGCTACATTCATCACTAACACAGCATCAGGTTTCAATCCATAATGACAGTTTTCCATCGTCTTGCGGAGGAACCCTTCGACCCACGCCTCTGATGTCTCGAACTGCTTATAACTCTGGGAATCTTCATCAGAATATTTTTCCCAATCAAAATAGGGAGGAGAGGTAAAACACAAATCTACACTATTCTTATCTGGGCGGAACACTTCACTTCCTAATTTATGCAACTCAACCGTTTGATGAGGCAGTTTCCATTCATCTCGTATTTGCTCAAGACCTTTGAATGTTTCAGTACAAGGGTCGGTACCAATATAGTTGACGCCAGCGGCTATTGACCCCAACAGCCGACCCCCATACCCACAACTCATGTCCCACGTGGTGCCTGCTTTCGTCCCAAACAAAGGAGACGATTTCTCAAGAAACTTATCATACAATGTCGCTGCTGCTGTCGGCCGAAAATTCGACACCATTTGTGTACCTGTATATCTTCGTAACAAACTTCGTAAATCTGATGCGGTGATTTCATGCGCTTCTCGTTTTTCCCAAAATGTCCCACTCAATATTTTACGAATCCCTTTCTTGAAATGTTCTTCATCATTCCATATCTCTATCGGAGTTCGCATGTTCCCGCATTTGATACCCCAACTATGTGGCATATAACTCCACGCCAGAGAAAGTCCATGTGCTGAAGATCCTACAATTTTTTCTTCTGGCTTATATAATCCACTTCTATCAAATTTCAAAAGGTCATTAAACCGTTTAAGGCGCCATTCATAATCAGTCGGATAATACGGGAACCCACGATCTTGCCATTCACGATAGACCGATTCAACCACAGCTTCGTTCACATCATCTTTGATTTTATCTTTATTGATTGTCGTTGATTCAAACATTCAACATACCATCTTTCATTGGTTCACTATAACCACCCTTCACATCACCCAACCCCAAAAAGGACAGTTGTGTAAAGTTCTTGACTTTATCAAACTTCAACACGGTATGGAACTTATCAAACAACACATCACCCTTATGACTAATCACAAAAATGTTGGTGTCTTTTCCAAACGATTGTAGCAGTTTCAAAAAGTCATCGGTCCCCGCCACATCAAGTGACGAATCAAACACTTCATCAAGAATCAACAAATTCGTATTCGCACTATTCTTCAACTTCGCAATCGCCCGCCATGTAAACAACAATGACAAATCAATCCGCATCTTCTCACCTTCAGAGAATGACGCATAACTAAACTCATCACGGAATCTGCTCTTAATCGTTTCAGTAAAGTTTTCATCGAGGGTGAAATTGACAAAGAAATCCATCGATGACAAATACTTGTTAATCAACTTATTCATTACAGGAAGATATTGACGAATGATTTTGGTTTTGATACCTGTGTCTTGTAAGACCGCTTTCGCAATCTCATGGTAATGACGATCATCTTTCAATTCGTCTACCTTCGCATCAACCATAACCTTTTCTTGTGTCAATTCTTCAACTTTTTTGGCGTCTCCTGATTCATGGCGATGTTCTAAATCATATATTTCTCGTTCCACTTTCTTAATATATTCAGTACATGCTTGCATCGATGTTTGTTTTTCAATCACCTTTGATTGTCGTTCTTGAATTGTTGTCGTAATAGCATCTAACTCTGTCAAATGCTCAAACACCGTATCAAGTTTTCTTCCTAACACCGTCAATCCGTTTGACAATTCATGAATCTTTGACATACGCTTTTCGGTCATCTTAGCTTTAAACTGTTCATCAATCGATTGTTCACACGTTCCGCACACCTCGGTCTCATATAAAAACGAGAGTTGTTTCTGGTTGCGCTTCATGTTACTTTTCATTTTCATTTCAATTTCACGCAGTTGTTCTTGTCGATCTTTCCACTTCTCATAAGACTTCGCCTTAGTCAACAACTCGGCAATCTCTGTCTTGAGTTGTTCAATCTCCGTTTGATAGACCGTAATCAAATTTTGATTCTGGCCTATCGTGTCTTTATTTTCAATCAACTTTGTTTCAAGGTCATCTTTAATCGTTTTCACATATTGAGCTTGCATGGTAATCTGTTCACCCAACAATTTGGTTTGATACTCAGTTTCCTGTATATCATCACGCAATTTGGCAAACTTTTCCTTCAGCAACCCATTCATCACCGAAAAGATTTGAATGTCGAGTAAATCTTCAATCACTTCACGGCGATGATTAGGAGAGAGTTGCATGAATGGAACAAACGAGGAACTTCCCAGAATGACAATCTGGGAAAAGGAACGAAAGTTCAATTTGAGAATTTGTTGTTCAAGGTCTTTTTGATAATCTCTGGCCTTCGGGTCTTGATTCAGTTTTGTCCCATTACAATAAATCTCAAACAAGTTGGGTTTAATCGCACGGACAATCTTATACTCTTTGGTCCCAATCGTAAAATCAACTTCAACACGGCAATCACGTTGATTGATCGTATTGCATAGTTGGGGTTTATGGATTTTACGAAAGGGTTTGCCAAAGAGACCAAAGGTGAGCGCATCAAGAATGGTCGATTTCCCCGACCCATTATGACCTACAATCAATGTCGTGGGTCGATGGTCAAGAAAGATTTCGATAGGCTGATTGCCTGTCGAGAGAAAGTTTTTCCAAGAAACACGTTTAAAACGGATCATTATGATTCAGCGTTAATCGCCTCAGTATAGAGCGTATTCAACAAGCCTTTCAGTTTGGGTTTCTTAATCTCTAACTCCATATTATCAACATACTTCCCTAAGATCGTCAAGGTGTCTTCCGCTTGTAACACTTCATCAGAGACTTCCGAATCATACTCGGTGAAATCTTCGACAATCGACAGATCAATCGGGTTCTGTTTATACAGTTTATCTAATAGCTCATCAAACAACTTCGGTTGCGTTTTATTTAACACCACGACTTTCACGCAAGTATCTTGAAACTCGGTATATGATGTGGGGAAGACTTCGTTTGCCGACTTTCCCTTATCATCATAATACACCTTATGAAACATTCTATACGGATTTTCTACTCTTGTCAACTCTCTGGAATCGGTATCAAAGACATGGAACCCACGACTATCTTGGAAGTCTGACCATGTAATCTCATATGGCGCACCAAGATAATAGACGGTGCCGTTATCTGATTTATGATGGAAGTGACCCGACATCACCATATCAAATCGTTGGAAGTGCGACATCTCTTGGCCCACATCACTATGATGCCCACGATACATTTCAAATCCCTTAACTTCTAAATGCCCCATCACCACAGATGCCTTGGTTGTGCGAAGCATATTCACACACGCTTCTTGATTGTCTGAATTGATCCACGGCATCATTAACACATCAAGTCCATCAAAGTTCACAACTTTCGGTTGAGAATAAATCCAAGGTTCATGTGACCCATCAAATGTCGTGAATAGTTCTTCCATCGAATTGACAGAATTGGTGTTCTTCCAATAAGTATCGTGATTCCCAATAATAATATGCGTATCAACATTCATCAACCCTAAACGAAAGACAAACCCTGCTCGCAACTTTCTCAGAATATTGAAGTTAATAAACTTGCGGCGTTCAACGACATCACCCAAATGCACTACTGTTTTGATTTGGTGTTCTTCGAGGTAAGGGAAAAAGACATTGTTATAAAACTTCATAAAGTAATCATGGAACGCAGACGAATCTTGGCGAGCACCAAAATGCGTATCGTTAATCAAAGCAATTTTCATTCTATTATCACTTTCTTCAATGGTAACGGTTCATCAAACATACGCCGATAGATTTTTGCAAGATCAACCACATCCATCAAAATACGGTGATCGACCCATGTGTGCAATTCAGCCTCACGGATTCGTATCCATGTTTCTTCATCTTCACAATATGGACAAAGAAAAACTGTTTCACGCTTTCGATGTTTTTTGCGCCGTTGCCACTCCATCTAAATCCCTCATAAATGATTCTAACCCCTTCGGGGGCTTCTTATCATAGTAGTTTCGTTTACGTTCAAAAAACGCCTCTAAATCGGTGAGGTTCTCTCTCAAGTAGTCCAAATAAGCATTCTTATATTCTTTATCATCTTGGTCTTGTGTATCATATTCCTTGATGTGTTCCAAAATTCCAGACTTCTCAATCGATTTCATTTTAATATAGAGTTGCTTCTTTTCTTTCTGAATACGCCGTAAGAAAGCATAATAAATGATTTGGGTGAAATAGGCAAATGGGTTCTCAGACTTTCGTGGATTGAAGTTGTGCATATACTGGACACAGTTTTCCACACCATCACAAATCATTTCTTCACGGAAAATATAATTGATGAAGTTCGGTTTATACGACAAGTGTTCAGCAATTTTGAGGAAACACTCACCAAGATATTCCGGAATGACAGGTGATTCAGTTTTTTCTCGTTTCGCTTTATTCCACGCTCGTTTAAAAACCTTCAACGCCGCTAAGAAATCTTTGTTATTGACATAATGTGTAGATCGTGCAGACATATTTTTTCACCTCAGAGCTTGACTTTGTAAAAAATCGTGTTATACTAGCTCTGTCCTCTTTTGACATGAGTGCTAGCTACCTGATTCCAGTCATGATTAAATAACTCAACACCTTTATCAGTCAGCATGTGTTGATACATTCCTTCAAAGATTTTCGGAGGCATCGTCACCACATCAGCCCCCGCTCGAAACGACAACTCAACATCTTCAACAGTACGAATAGACGCTGCCAAGATGGATGTTTCCCAATAGACTTTATGTTTCTGATATACTTGTGATATGCGTTCCACTAATCCGATTCCATCCAATCGCTGGTCATCAACTCGTCCAACAAAGGGAGAAATGTAGGTCGCATGAGCTCGAGCAGCCAAGATCGCTTGTGAAACAGAAAAGACCAACGTCACATTGACGGGAACCTTTTTTGACCGTAACACAAAACACGCTTTCAATCCTTCTTTTGTACACGGCACTTTGATCGTAATATTCTTCCCTATATTTTCATATTCTTGTGCCTGTGAGATCATCTCATGCCATGTATCAGCAACCACTTCTGCACTAATACTGGCATCATCTGGAAAGATGCGACTGATCTCTGTTAAGGTCTCATGTGGGTCGCCACCCGATTTCAAAATCAATGACGGGTTGGTGGTCACCCCGCTAATCAACCCTGTGTCATAATGTTTACGAATTTCATCTACATCTGATGTGTCAAGAAACAGTTTCATAACACCCTCACATTAATGCTTTCAAGACTAACCCATGTTTAGTAAATTTGTCTTTCCATTGATAAAATGCTTCATTGTGAAGCCCAGAATCACCATCAATATATTCCATCTGGTACATATGCACCATCTCATGGCCCAACACACTTAGAAAAAACACAAAGTTGGGATGTTTATTGGAAATACGGAGAAAATATTCTTCTTCCCGTTGTTCAATATACGCCCAGACTTCATCACCATCAACTTTTGTTCTACCAATTTCTATGGTTGAAAAATGATGTAATTTATTATTGAATATCTTTTTATTTAGTACCGTGAACCAATGCTTCACCTGATAGAGCGTT
>Ga0114898_1002167_pt1 | contig 10591 bp, 10 predicted proteins | sample Malvired_Geostar_FD_83496 | JGI IMG/M metagenome (GOLD analysis project Ga0114898, IMG submission 83496) | Marine viral communities from the Global Malaspina Expedition - Malaspina viral metaG DeepMed_Geostar | ecosystem: Environmental > Aquatic > Marine > Oceanic | place: Mediterranean Sea... | reverse complement strand
TCCGCTCCGCGACGCGCCTGACAAATCCACCCCCCAGATCCACGCCGAATGCGCCAAGGGCGCGCTCGAAGACGCGGGCCTGACCAAGGACGACATCGACGGCTATTTCTGCGCCGGCGACGCCCCCGGTTTCGGCGGCATGTCCATGATCGACTATATGGGCCTGCGGAATGTCCGTCACATGGACTCCACCGAGACCGGCGGCTCGTCCTACATCCTGCATGTGGGCCATGCGGCCCAGGCGATCGCGCAGGGCAAGTGCAAGGTGGCGCTGATCACCCTGGCCGGCCGTCCGCGGCAGCAGAAGTTCGGCGGCTTCGGCGGCGGCGGACGTCCCGGCCAGCTGACCGACGGCCCGCCCGAGGCCGGCTTCGAGAACATCTACGGCGGCACCACCCACAACACCTACGCCATGTGCGCCGCGCGCCACATGTACGAGTATGGCACCACGTCCGAGCAGCTGGCCTGGATCAAGGTGGCCGCCAGCCATCACGCCCAGTGGAACGAACACGCCATGCTGCGTGATGTGGTCACGGTCGAGGACGTGCTGAACTCGCCCATGATCTCCGACCCGCTGCACCGCCTGGACTGCTGCGTCGTCTCCGACGGCGGCGGCGCCCTGATCGTCACCAGCCCCGAGATCGCCAAGAGCCTGAACCGGCCGATGGTCAAGGTCATCGGCGCCGGCGAGAGCCCCAAGGGCCCCATGGGCGGCCACGACCTGGACCTGACCCATTCGGGCGCCCTGTGGTCCGGCCCCATCGCCTTCGAGGAGGCGGGCGTGAAGCCGTCCGACATGAAGTACGCCTCGATCTATGACAGCTTCACCATCACCGTGCTGATGCAGCTGGAAGACCTGGGCTTCTGCGAAAAGGGCCAGGGCGGCAAGTTCGTCGCCGACGGCAACCTGATCTCCGGCGTCGGCAAGCTGCCCTTCAACACCGACGGCGGCGGTCTCTGCAACAACCACCCCACCAACCGCGGCGGCATCACCAAGGTGATCGAGGCGGTCCGCCAGCTGCGCGGCGAAGCCCATCCCAAGGTCCAGGTCGCCAATTGCGACCTCGCCATCGCCCACGGCACGGGCGGGTCGCTCGGCACCCGCCACGGCTCGGCCACCCTCATCATGGAACGGGAGTAGGTCCCATGAGCGACAAAACCGCCCCCGAGGCGCAAGCCCGCAAGATCCCCGCCCCGCCGGTGACCATCGAGTCCAAGCCCTTCTGGGACGCGGCCGCCGAAGGCCGCTTCCTGATCAAGCGCTGCAACGGCTGCGGCAAGGCCCACTGGTATCCCCGCGCCATCTGCCCGATCTGCTTCTCCGACGACACGGTCTGGGAAGAGAGCCCCGGCGAAGGCGTGATCTACGCCCATTCGGTCATGCGCCGCTCGCCCACCGGCCCCTTCGCCATCGGCTATGTGACGCTGGACGAAGGCCCGGCCGTGCTGACCAACTTCGTCGACTGCGACCTGGACGCCCTGGCCATCGGCCAGCGGGTCAAGGTGAAGTTCCAGGAGACCGAGAACGGCCCGCCGGTCCCGGTGTTCAGCCCGGTCTAGGAACCGCCGCAGGCGCCGTTAAGAAGGACACGAAGGACACAAGGATCGCCAAGGACACGAAGTGAGGGCCACCTCACCCTTGGTGCTCTTTGCGTAACCTTCGTGTCCTTTGTGTCCCCGCTTTCAAACAGCGCTGCGCGCGCCAAGCCGGCCGCCGACCGGCGCTCGACAGGGCCAAGCTGGCCATGCGCTTATGGGGCGGCTGTTTCCGGAGTTCTCGCCCTTGCCCCTGCGTCGCCTGCGCCTGTTTGCGCCCCTGCTCGCCGCCCTGGCGCTGGCCGCCTGCCAGGAGGGGCCGAGTCGCCCGGACTGCCCGGCCGGCGAGACCTGCCTGGAGTTCGGCAACAATACCGAGCCGGCGACGCTGGACCCGCAGAAGAGCAATCTGGTCGACGAGTTCCAGGTGATCGGCGACCTCAATGTCGGCCTGACCACCGATGCGCCGGACGGCACGCCGATCCCCGCCCTGGCCGAGCGCTGGGAGACCAGCCCTGACGGCCTGGTCTGGACCTTCCATCTGCGCGAGGCCCGCTGGTCGGACGGGACGCCGATCACGGCGGACGACTTCGTCTACGCCTATCGCCGGATCCTGGCCCCGGAGACGGCGTCGATCTACGCCTATCTGGTCTTCCTGCTGAAGAACGGCGCGGCGGTGAACGCCGGCGAGGCCGCGCCGGAAACCCTGGGGGTGCGGGCCATCGACCCGCGCACCCTGGAGCTGACCCTGGACCACCCGGCGCCCTATCTGCCGGAAATCCTCAAGCATCTCTCCTTCTTCCCCGTGCCCAAGCATGTGGTGGAAAGGCTGGGCGACGCCTGGGTGCGGCCGGGGAACTATGTGAGCAGCGGCCCCTACCAGCTCGTCTCCTGGCGGCTCGGCGAATATATCGAGGTGACGAAGAACCCTTACTTCTGGGAGGCTGAGCAGGTCTGCGTCGACACCATCCGCTACTATCCGACGCCGGATCAGGTGACCGCCGAGCGACGGGTGGCGGCCGGCGAACTCGACATCAACACGGCCTTCCAGTCCAACCGCCTGTCGCGCATCGAGGCGGACATGCCGGGGCATGCGCGCACCCACATCTCCCTGGCCACCTCCTATCTCTCGTTCAACACCCGCGACGTGGCCGCCTTCCGCGACCCCCGGGTGCGCAAGGCCCTGTCTGCGGCGGTGGACCGGGACTTCATCGCCGAAAAGCTGCTGCGCGCCGGTCAGGTCCCGGCCTACGCCTTCGTGCCGCCGGGCACGGCCAACTATGTGGAGGACGGCCCCAAGGCGAGCTTCGCCGGCCTGGGCTTCGAGGCCCGCCAGGCCCTGGCCCGCGATCTGTTGGCGCAGGCCGGCTATACGCCCGAGCGTCCGCTCTCCATCGAGATCAAGACCGGCAACACCCCCGATACGACCCTGATCGTCCAGGCCATCCAGGCCGACTGGGAATCCGTGGGCGTCCATGTCCGCCTGGCGCAGAACGAGGGCCAGATCGCCTTCGCCGCCTACCGGATGCGCGACTTCGATGTGGGCGCCATGAGCTGGTATGCCGACTACAACGACCCGCTGACCTTCCTGGAGCTGCTGAAGTCCGACACGGGGGCGCAGAACTACGGCGACTATTCAAACCCCCGCTATGACGCCCTGCTGGCCGCCGCCAACGCCGAGGCCGATCTTGAGGCCCGCGCCAACCTGCTGGCCCAGGCCGAGGCCCTGATGCTGGCCGAGGACGCCCTCGTCCCCATCTATTTCGTGGTCAACAAGGCCCTGGTGGCGCCCCGCGTCACCGGCTGGGTCGACAATATCGCCAACTTCCATCGCAGCCGCTGGCTGTGCGTGGACGGCGCCGGGCAGGGCGGCGCTTGACCCCTTCCTCCGGGCGGCGCAAAGGCGCGGCGTGAGCCAGACCCCGCCCACCGATTCCGCCAGAGACGTCGCCGCCCCGGGCGAGCCTGCGCCCGCGCCGCCATCGGCCCCCCGCCGCGGGGGCATGCTGCGCTCGTCGATCATTTTCTCGGCGCTCACCCTGTTCAGCCGGGTGCTGGGCCTGGCCCGGGACCTGGTGGTCACCGCCAAGCTGGGCGCCAGCCTGACCATCGCCGCCGACGCCTATTATACGGCCCTGGCCTTCCCCAACCTGTTCCGCCGGATCTTCGCCGAGGGCGCCTTCGCCGCCGCCTTCGTGCCGGGCTACGCCAAGCGGCTGGAGGGGGAGGGCGAGGCCGTCGCCAACCAGTACGCCGCCGATGCGGCCGCCGGCCTGGCCGTGGTGACGGTGGCCCTGACCCTGGCGGCCCAGGCGGCCATGCCCTGGCTGATGTATGTGATCAATCCCGGCTATGTGGATGAGCCGGACAAGTTCCGGCTGGCGGTGATCCTGACCCAGATCACCATGCCCTATCTGCCCTGCATGGCCATCGCCGCCCTGTTCTCCGGCGTGCTGAACGCCCACGGCCGGTTCATCGTCTCGGGCTTCTATCCGACCATCTTGAACGTGGTCATGCTGGCCGTGGTCTGGCCCCAGGGGGATGCGATCACGGCGGCCTATGCGGCGTCCGTCGGCGTCGGCGTGGCCGGGGTCGGCCAGGCGGCCCTGGTCATCTGGGCCGCCCGAAAGGCCGGCGCCCGGGTGCGGTTCGTGCGCCCCCGGCTGACGCCGGACATGAAGGCCCTGGTGCGCCGGGCCATTCCCGCGGCCGTCGCCAACAGCGCCACCCAGATCAACATCTTCGTCTCCGGCATCCTGGCCTCGCAGGTGGCCGGCGCCCGGGTCTGGCTGAACGTCGCCGACCGGCTCTATCAGCTGCCCATGAGCCTGGTGGGGGTGGCCATCGGGGTGGCCCTGCTGCCCAGGCTCTCCCAGTCCCTGCGCCGGGGCGACGGCGCCGACGCCAAGCTGGTCATGGACCAGGGCCTGGTCTTCGGCCTGGCGCTCAGCCTGCCGGCGGCCGCGGCCCTGATGGCCATGCCGGTCTATCTGATCGATGGCCTGTTCACCCGCGGGGCCTTCGTCTTCGCCGACGCCGCCGCCGCCGGGGCCCTTTTGTTCCACTATGGCTGGGGCACGCCGGCCTTCGTCCTGCAGCGCATCCTGCAGCCGGCCTTCTTCGCCCGCGACGACACCCGCACCCCCATGCGCTTCGCCCTGATCTCGGTGGGGGTGAACATCGTCGCCGGGGTGGCCCTGTTCTTCGTGGTGGGCGTGCCCGGCATCGCCATGGCCACCAGCCTGGCGGCCTGGATCGCGGTGATCCAGATGCTGCTGGCCCTCTGGCGGCGCGGCGACTATCGCCCATCCCCGCCGGTGATCTCCAAGATCGTGCGGGTCGCCGCCGCCAGCCTGGTCATGGGCGCCGCGCTCGCCTTTGCGGCCCTGAACCGGGCGGCCCTCGAGGCGGTGATCGCCGGCCTCGGCCTGCCGCTGATCGGCGCCAAGGAGATCGGCGTGCTGGCGCTTTCGGTGGCCGGCATGGGGCTCTACGGCCTGCTGGTCCTGGCCTTCGGCGGGGTGACCCGCGCCGAGCTCAAGGCCGCCCTGACCCGCCGCAACGGGACGCCGGCCGCGCCCGTGGATCTGGGGTAGGTTGCGGCCAGCGGCCTCGGGCTTGAGCCGACTACAAGCGCCCTCCACCCCGCGGCGTCATCCTGGGCCTTGTGCCCAGGATCCCTCTCAACGCTCGCGCTCGCCTCGACGAGGGATGCTCGGCACAAGGCCGAGCATGACGGGGTTTGGGGTTAAGGCGGGACTGCGCCTCGCCCTGGCCCCCTCCAGGCTTGCCAGCGGGCCCTGGCCCGACTATGCGCATCGGCATGGCTTTTCCGGCTCGGACCTCCTGGCGATGGCGCCGCGCGTCCTGAACGCCCCCTGCTAGGGGCGGCAAGCCTCTGCGCGCCGCTCGGCGCGTCCTGAACCTCCGCTCGAAGTCGAAGCCTTGATCCCATGACCGACCAAGCTCCCCCCGCCTATAGCGGCCCCCAGCGCGTGCTGTCCGGCGTGCAGCCGTCCGGCGCCCTGCATCTGGGCAACTATCTGGGCGCGCTCGTAAAGTTCGCCCGCCTGCAGCACGAGATGGACACCTTCATCTTCGTCGCCGACCTGCACGCCATCACCGTCTGGCAGGATCCGGCCAAGCTCGCCGACCAGGTGCGCGAGATCACCGCGGCCTATCTGGCCTCGGGCCTCGATCCGGACAAGGCGACCATCTTCCCGCAGTCGGCCGTGCCGGCGCACGCCGAGCTCGGCTGGATCTTCAACTGCGTGGCCCGGGTCGGCTGGCTCGACCGGATGACCCAGTTCAAGGAGAAGTCGGGCAAGCACAAGGAGCGGTCCAGCGTCGGCCTCTACACCTATCCGGTGCTGCAGGCCGCCGATATCCTGCTCTACAAGGCGACCCACGTGCCGGTGGGCGACGACCAGCGCCAGCACCTGGAGCTGACCCGCGACATCGCCGCCAAGTTCAACCACGACTTCGAGGCCGAGGGCTATTTCCCCCTGCCTGAGGCCCTGACCCAAGGGCCTGGCTCGCGGATCATGTCCCTGCGCGACGGGACGGCCAAGATGTCCAAGTCCGACCCCTCGGACAATTCGCGGCTGAACCTGCTGGATGACGAGGACGCCATCGCCCAGAAGGTCCGCAAGGCCAAGACCGATCCCGAGCCGCTGCCGGAAACCCTGGACGAGCTGAAGGGCCGGCCGGAGGCGGAGAACCTGATCGGCGTCTATGCGGCGCTGGACGGCCGGACCGCCGCCGAGGTGCTGAGCGAGTTTGCGGGCCAGGGCTTCGGCGCCTTCAAGCCGAAGCTGGCGGACCTGGCCGTGGCCAGGCTGGGCCCGGTGGGGACGGAGATGCGCCGGCTGATGGCCGATCCGGGCGAGATCGACGCGGTCCTGGCCAAGGGGGCGGAACGGGCGCGGGCGGCCGCGGCGCCGACCCTCGCCGAGGTGCGCGCCAAGGTGGGATTCTGGGGCGCCTGATGGGGCGCCAGATGGTGCGTCTGGCGCCCCCCTTGCCCAAATCCCGCCGCCGGGCCAACGTCGGCTCATGAGTCAGCGCAAGTTCCTCGTCATCGCCGACGACACGCCCGAGTTCCAGACCGCCCTGCGGTTCGCCTGTCGGCGCGCCCGCTCCACCGGCGGCCACCTGGCCATGCTGCGGGTGATCGAGCCGGCCGTGTTCGAGCATTGGTCCGGGGTCCGCGAGGAGATCGAGCGCCAGGCCCGCGCCGAGGCCGAGGCCTTCCTGCAGAAGATGGCCGAGTTCGTCATCGCCGAGACCGGGGCGGCGCCGGAGTTCATCATCGTCAACGCCGAGAGCGCCCGCCAGGCCCTGCGCAGCGTCATCGCCGAGGATCCGGACATCAAGATCCTGGTCCTGGGCGCCGCGCCGCACGGCCGTGGGCCCGGCCCCCTGGTGGCCTCCATCGCCAAGGAGGGCATCCGCTGGGGCGGCCGCAACCTGCCGGTCACCGTGGTGCCGGGCGAGCTGACGGACGAAGAGATCGCCGACCTGGCCTGAGCCTCACCAGGAGGACGGCCAGGGCGGGGCCTCCGGCGGCGGCGCCACGTCGGCCTGGGCCTGCAGTTCGGCGATCCGCGCCTCATAGACCTCGGCCACCGCCTCCGGGGCGGCGAAGGCGGCGTCCTCCCGGGCGCGGAGCCAGCGCCGCTGCTGCCGCTCCAGCCGCCAGCCGGGCACGCCGGCCTCCAGGGCCTGCTGGTAGGCGTCGCTCAGCCGCTGGTCAGCGGCGGCCAGGGCCGGATCGGCGCAGACCACCCGCTCGCCCTGGCTGCGGGCGCGGCGGCAGTCGAAGCTGGGGGCGAAGCTCAGATTGGCCGGCTGGCGCAGGACCGGCCGGGCCGGGGGCTCCGGCTCCGGCGGCGCCTCGGCCAGCTCCGGCGGCGGTTCATAGACCGGCGGCGGATTGTGCGGCGCAGCCTGGGCCATGTCGTCGGGCAGCACGTCGAGGGCTGCGCCGGGGGCCACCGCGCCGGGGGGCGGCGGCGCCGGCTGGTCGGCCACCTCGATATCCAGGGTCTGCGCCCCCGCCGGGGCCATGTCGGGCAGGTCGTCGCCCAGGGTGAGGCCCAGGGCGGCGACGCCCAGCACGGCGACGACAAGCCCGCCGACGATCCACGGGGCGAGGCGTCCGGGGGTCAGGCGTCCGGAGGGCCGGGCCTGAGGCGCGATCGGCTCGATCCGCAGGTCGGCGTCTCCGCCGTCGGCGCCGGGCTGGCGGGTTTCGGGGTCGGGGGTGTCGAGGTTCATGGGCCTATCGGGCTTGGAATCGGGTGGACCTGTATCGACAAGCCTCGTCCCATACGCCTGAATTGCGGCTGAACGATGCGACCGGGGCGGGAGGCGCCATCATGACCCTGACGATGACCGACAGCACGGGCCTGGGGCCGACCCTGGAGACCGAGCGGCTGATTCTGCGCCCGCCGGTGCTGGCCGACTTCGAGCCCTGGTGCGCCTTTTCCGCCGACGAGGAGGCCGCCCGCTATATCGGCGGGGTGATGACGCCGGCCCAGGTCTGGCGCTCGATGATGACCATCGCCGGGTCCTGGGCGCTGGAGGGCTTTTCCATGTTCTCGGTGGTCGAGAAGGAAAGCGGGCGGTGGATCGGCCGGCTGGGCCCCTGGCGGCCCCATGGCTGGCCCGGAACCGAGGTGGGCTGGGGGATCATCCGCGACTGCTGGGGCCGGGGCTATGCGCCCGAGGGGGCGACCGCGGCCATGGACTGGGCCTTCGACCATCTGGGCTGGGACGAGGTGATTCACACGATCGAGGCCGAGAACGCCAACTCTCAGTCCGTGGCCCGGCGCCTGGGCTCGGTGGTCCTGCGCCAGGCCCGCCTGCCCCTGCCGATGGATGTCGATGTCGACGTCTGGGGCCAGAGCCGCACGGACTGGCGCGCCCGGCGCCAGGCGCTCTAGTACCAGCCGGCCGCCCGGAGCTGGCGGGCATAGGTGCGGCTGACCGGGACCTCGATCCCGTCCTTCAGGGTCAGGACCGCGCGGCCGTCGCCGCGGCGGACATCTGCGACGGCGCTCTTGGCCACCCACCAGGACCGGTGGACCTGGGCGCCCTCCAGCCCCTCCAGCTCGTCCACCGCATCGCCCAGCCGCATCAGGATCAGGTCCTGGCCCCGGGAGGTGTGCAGGCGCAGATAGTGGTCCTCCGCCTCGATGGCGTGCAGGTCGGCGCCGCGCAGCCGCGGGGGCAGGCGTTCCAGGAACCGCACCGGCTTCGGCGGGGCCGGCGCGGCGCTGAGCCGGCGCATGGCCTGCCGGCGGCTTTCGACCAGGGTGTTGAGCACGGTCATGGCCAGGGCCAGGATGAAGACGCTGCCGAACAGATGGGGCAGGCCGCGCCAGGGAATCCGGTGGCCGAAGACCAGCCAGGTGGCGGTCCAGACCAGGCCGGTGAACGGCGCGCCCATGGCCAGGGCCGCCAGCAGGGAGCGGAGCCAGAGGCGAGGCGCCGCGCCGTCCGCCATCTCGTCATGGGGGAAGATGGCGCGGGCGACGAAGCCGCCCCACAGGGCCCCGACCGCCATCATCGGCAGCCAGTAGGCCAGCCGCAGGCCGAGGGCGGCGTCCTGGTCGACGAAGGCGCCCGACAGGGCGAGGAACCCCCCCACGGCCAGGGCGATGGCCAGGCCCCGCAGCCAGCCGGTCCGATCCTCATAGGGACCCCAGGCCAGGGGGCGGCGCGTCGCTGGCGTTTCGCCAGCCGCGGCGGACGGCGGTTCACGACGCCGGGCCGTCATTCCGCGAAACCGCGCTGGCCCCATCTCCGGTCCCCACCCTTGTCTTGCGCCCAGATCGCAGCCCCGCCGCACAGGCCAGGAGATACCCGATGTCGCTCGCGCCGCAAGACGCCGCCCCCAGCCCCCGACCCGCATGGACCTTCAGCCGCGGCTTCGCCCTCAGCATGGTGGTCGTGATCGCGATCCTGGCCGCGGCCCTGTGGGGGGGCTGGCCGGCTATCCGGGACCAGCTGGCCACGGCGCGGCCCCACGCCCCGGACCTGGCCCTGCTGGCGGGCCTGTCGCCGGTCATCCAAGTCCACCTCTACACCGCCCTGGCCGCCCTGGCGCTGGGCGCGGTGCTGATGGCGGCGCGCAAGGGACGGACCTTTCACCGGACGGCCGGCTGGATGTGGGTGGCCCTGGTGATGACGACGGCGTTCTCCACCCTGTTCATCACCAGCCTGACCCCCGGCCGCTGGTCGCTGATCCATCTTTTCACCGGCTGGACGCTCATCATTCTGCCGCTGGCGGTGATCTGGGCGAGGCGTCACGCCGTGGCCCGCCACCGGCGCGCGATGATGGGCCTGTTCTATGGCGCCTTCGCCGTCAATCTGGCCTTCACCTTCATTCCCGGCCGGACCATGTGGGAGCTATTCTTTGGCTGAGGCGCCCATGTCACTTTGGTTGGGGCGTGACCTCGGGTTAGCGGGTTGCCACGCTCGGAGGCGGCGCCTATAAGCCCGAGAACTCGCCGGTCCGGGCGAGACGATTTTAGCGACAAATCGCGGCCTCATGAACATTCACGAGCATCAAGCCAAAGCCGTCCTCGCAGAGTTCGGCGTGGCGGTCCCGCGCGGCTACGCCGCCCACACCGTCGAAGAGGCCACCAAGGCCGCCGAGCAGCTGGGGGGCCCGGTCTGGGTCGTCAAATCCCAGATCCACGCCGGCGGCCGCGGCAAGGGCCGGTTCGAAGGCCTCGGCGCCGACGCCAAGGGCGGGGTCCGGGTGGTCAAGTCGGCCGCCGACGTGACCTCCAACGCCCAGGAGATGCTCGGCCGGGTGCTGGTGACGCACCAGACCGGCCCCAAGGGCAAGCAGGTCAACCGCCTCTATATCGAGGAAGGCGCTGCCATCGCCCGGGAGCTCTACCTCTCCCTGCTGGTCGACCGCGACACCAGCCGCGTCTCGGTGGTCGCCTCCACCGAAGGCGGCATGGACATCGAAGAGGTCGCCGCCTCGACCCCTGAAAAGATCATCAGCTTCTCCATCGACCCGGCCACCGGCGTCTTC
>Ga0114898_1002162_pt1 | contig 10607 bp, 10 predicted proteins | sample Malvired_Geostar_FD_83496 | JGI IMG/M metagenome (GOLD analysis project Ga0114898, IMG submission 83496) | Marine viral communities from the Global Malaspina Expedition - Malaspina viral metaG DeepMed_Geostar | ecosystem: Environmental > Aquatic > Marine > Oceanic | place: Mediterranean Sea... | reverse complement strand
TATATGATGAGATGGATTATCTTAGAACATATTTGGTAGACCGTGCGGGGCTTCCACCAACTAAGGGGGGTGCGAATCATAATGTCAGAGTCTATGAACGAGAACATTCGTAATTCAGAGTGGAAGGTTCCTATTACTAAGGAACAACCCTTTGAGTGGAAGGGTGAGAATTCCAGTGATTATCTCTGGAATGAGGACTTGTACAAGGCCCACACTTCCGGTACTCCTGCGGATGACCAAGTGGGAATTCCCAAAGGTAAGAAGGGTGCTAAGGAAGCTGACCTGAAACCCAACATGTTGGGTCTGGAAGAGAATTTTGATAATTCTCGTGAGATGGGTTCTCTTACTAATGACCCATCGGTAAAGCCCAGAATGATGAATGAAAAAACCAAAACTGGAAAAGTTAAAAAAATTAAAAAGTTTGAAATAGAGAGTAAAAATAAACCTGCCCATCCCCGTCCTATAAATACCCCTCAGGGTATTGATGTGGATTTAATAACTAAAGCCATAAATATATTATCGTCTCCTCCTGATGAGGTTGATATTGCCGATGATATTAATATTTTACTGAAGAACTGGGAGGGTTCGGGGTTTTACGATGCTGACGATGATATTGAGAACACCAATTGGAACCCTGCCCAACGTCCTAAAGAGAATTCTATAGCGACGGTGGATGATGAGAACAGGGATTTGGCTATGGGTGAGGCTACTGGGGTGGAGGAAAACTTGGCAGATGTTGTGGGCGCGGAAGCTAGGACGGCAGTTGTTCAGAATGCCAAGAAGCTAATGACAGCCGCTAAGAATGCCACCCAGGAAGGTATTAAAGCTGCGGAGACTGAGGCTGTTCCTCCAGATGAAGATGACCTTAATGCGGAAACTGAAGTAAACTTTGATGACGTTACGATGCAAAAGCAGTTATCCATGGGTCATGGTCGCTGTCCCCATAAAAACCAGTTCGACCTCTGTGATAAGTGCGGAGATGGGGAACTTAAATCTCATGAGGGTGGAATCGAAAAAGGCATCAAGCAGGTAACCCGTAAGGTTGCTAGGAATCTGGAAGAGGCTGCGGAGGAGGAACGACTTGCGGAACGTGGTCTTCGTAAAAGTGTATCTCCCCTAGATAACTTGATAAAAGCATTGGATGATGTTGAAGCTCAACTTGCTGTAGAGACTATGGACTATGCTGGTCTTATGAAGGCTTTAGGGTCACAGATAACTCAGCTAGATAGCAGGAGATAGAAGCATGGATACTAATGATAATAGTCTATTTGTAGGCTTTGATTTCTTCGAGAAACAGTATGAAGACCCTGATAATCCTGATTCAGATGAATTGGGATTGACAAGCGGTAGTACTAGGACTCCTAGTACTACAAATATTAGTCATAATGAGCCTGACCCTGCTGCTCAGATGGGTCAGTTGAATGTTCGTCAGGGTCGTATTGGCGAAATGCAAGCCAGAATGGCAGAAGGTAAAGAGGCTTTCCCAGGTGAAGCAGAGCGACACAGGGATTTGTATGGGATACCCGACCCAGAAGATGATGTCTCTGACGAACAATTAGTGGCTCAGTACCAGCGTTTATTCAGGATAAGCCCTGAAGAAGCGGCTGCTCAAGCTAAGATATATAGACAACAGCACAGAGATTATGTTCCTCCTGAAGAAATGACAGAGAGCGAGGCAGAGGCAAATCTACAAAGGGAAGCTGGTATAGGAAGTTATTACGGTGAGGCAGAGAACGCTGCTGAGAATTGGGAGAGAGCAGCGCATAGAGACGAAATCGCTTCAACTGAGGCATGGAATAGGGCGAGGTCTGGGGCTGAAAGTTATTCAGATGACGATGATGATGGTGCTTTCGGTAAATCCCATGATGAGATGATTTCCTTTTTAAACCAATCCATAGATTTTATGGAGAAACAGCAATTACCTAAAGGGTCTGTACCGGAAGCTAGTGTTGAGGAGTTGGAACAATCCTGGGGTGACCCTGATGACGATTCTGAATATGGACTTGAACTCAACGAGTCCCAACAGAATTGGTTGGCAAGTCAAGACAAAGACGACGCAGACTTAGATGATATTAACAGTCAGTCAGTGCCTCGAAAAGTTCTAGATAAACTACCTGGAACTAATAGGAATGAGTTTAACGACCCTGATACTGAAGAATATGGACTTGGACTCAACGAGTCCCAACAGAATTGGTTGTCAGAGACAGAGAAGCGTGACGAGGAGTTAGATACGCCCAGGAGCCTACCGCAGTCCGAAGTTTATGACCCAGACACCGATTCTTATGCATCTGGTGATGGCTTTATAAAAGCTCTGGGTTCTGTTATTGAGACGATGGAGAAGCAGGTCACAGCCACACCAGAAGGTTGGGATGAGGATGATTACAATGAATGGTTAACGTATGATGCACCAAAAACTCCTGAAGGAAGAAAAGTTCTAGGGATGAAGAATCATGAGGCTGGTGGAGATAAGTGTGTTGGGGAAGATTGTGTGATTCATGGTACACCTCTTTATGAACGTGAAGACCCTTATTAACCAGATTATGAGTGAAAAGAAAGTTTAGTGAGGTGAAGTGCAAATGTTGAGAGAGACTGTAGCTAAGATAGAGAAAGAGAAACTTCAGGCTGAGAATGTCCAATGGGTTCATGAGAATCTAGATGATATTCTGGCCAACTACCCAGGACGTTGGTGTCTAGTAGATGGTGGCCTCGTCAGGCTGGCTTTAGTAGAATTTTTCGATTTGTTTAAGAACGTAATACAAAGAGACGACTTCTCAGAGGGGGCGGTCTACTTTTATGCCTCTAGAAATGAACCTCTCGCTATCCTCTGTGCCTTATAGTCTAGAACTACTGGCAGATGTGGATATTTTGGAAAAATCGGTAAATGATGATTTTTCCCCTGTAAGTGATGTAGTTCTATTTAAATCTTTTGAGATGCCTTTGCAGGCATCTTTATATGATTTAAGTAAAGGAACTCTAATTCATCAGCTTGTGTCTGATGTATCCTCTCGCCCTTCTGATGATTGGTGGTCTACCGCTATGGAGACCATTGTTAAGAACTTCCCCTATGAGATTGACCCTGCTGCCTGTGCTGCGGAGATTTACCTTGCTCGTGTTTCCCAGACCAATATAGATATAGGTAATGACCCACTTGATATAAGCAAGAGTGGGGAGCTAGAAATGGAATTTATAGATATTTCTAAGCAGGGGGAGGGAATTATCTCTGCTCCTCCTGAAGTCTCTGCTGCGGAGGCTACAGCTTCCAGTGATATACCTGATAGTTCTTCTGCTTCTGTTCCAGAAAGTGAAAATACCATGGGTATAGGCGGTCCTGTTGTCGATGCTTCAGGAACGGGTATTCCCAGTGGACAGTTGGCTTCAGGTATTATAGGAGAAACTGAGTCGAAAGATTTAGATGGTGCCTTAATCAGAGAAGGTAGACGAGGGGAAGAAATACAGCATGATAATTCATCGGCTTCCGCAATGGGGGGTTTGGGGTTATCTGGTGATGGTGATATAAGTGCTGTGGTAGAGGAAGAGTCTAAGGCGAAGCAGAATCTCTTAGATGATATTGAGCTAATTAGTAGAAAAATTGAAGAGTCTGATAGGCTTAGGTCGCTCTTAGAGAAGGTGAAGATGCTGACTGGGGAGGAAGATGCGGTAAAACGTCTTGAGTCCCATGTTCACCCAAGTCATCCTATCACTGAGGGTCATGATGACTTGGAGATGAAGGCTGGGGGTACTTGAGGTATGACTCATGGATGAGTTCATCTCTGAAGATTCCACTACCTACCCTCTCAGTGTTAACTTTGCTGAGATTATGACCCTTGAGAACTACCTTCAGAACTATCAAGAGGAGTTGGTGGAGGATAGAGTGGCGGCTATTCCTATAAATAGGCCAGCATCTTTCTCTAAATCTCTTCTATTAAAGGTGGCTTCTACTTATGTTGAATTGTATGACAATAGAAATGACCTAGATAAATACTCCACAATGACTTGCACTGAGGCTGAATTGTGGTGTCTCAGGCAGATTATTCCTCCAAATGTGACTTTTAACAATGTAGCTATTGCTCCTATGCTAAAGAAGAAAATTTTAGAGGGCATCATTAGTCTAAATAGTATTATCTTGGGCACTAATGAGTTTTCTGAGGAAGAGGATAAAAGTAAGTATGATGTGGGTGGAGACATTATAGAGTGGTTACGACAGAATCCATAGTAAGTAACGGAGTTCAGGAAGAGATTGCGCTTAACCGTGTAATCAAGTCTCTACAAGAGATTACCATCCATAATGAGTATGAGTCGGACCACCATGCTCTGGAGTTAGGTGAGAAGAACAACGTATTCTTTGTTAAATTGGATGGGGCTGTTATATATGCAGGTAAAGACGGCAAACATGCCGTTTCTATGTTCTATGACCAGATAGCTAAAATAGATAGAGATGAAGAGAATGACGCTGACCCAGAGTTCAGCACTTTAAGAGAGATTCTCATTTCCAGAAATAAGCATGTCAGGGATTCCTTGTCCCGTTTGGGTCATCATGCGCTAGCTAATTCTATTGATGGACTTGATTTTTCCAGTTTCCAGTTTGCAGACCTTTATAAGAATATTCTTCTTAAAACAACCTCAGACCAACTTAGTTTTAATGGCTATAACACAAAGAACTTTGATATGTGCCCCAGGTCTGTGGAAGCTTTTGGTAATCTTATTTCCAGTCACAATGAAGAAGATGACGACCCCTGGTTTGAGGATGAGTTTGAGGAGGCCCAAGAATCTCTTCTTGCGGCTATGAAGGCCACGGACATATTTTTGGGAATAGAGAAAAAGGTCGTAGACCGTAAAAAGGTGACCAATAGTGAAATAGAGAAGATGATGGGGGCCATTGAGGACTCTCATTATTTTATTGGGGAATTGGGACGAATTATAGGGGATGACCTTTCAGGTAAGTTCGACTACTCCTCAGACCATTTGATGACTGTTATTCAGTACCATTCAGGGGATTTAATCTCTAAACAAGGACTTGGGGAGATTGGACCTGGGACAAGTACTGAGACTCCCCTTGCTCCAAAAGCTGCTGCTTCTGATAGTGGTGGTCAAGAAATGGGGGAGATTGGGGGCGGTGTGTCTGCAGAGGCAGTGGCAACGTCTCCTGGTGTAGCTATAATGGGAGGTATTGTCTCTGGAGCGGCAACAGCAGCAGGAACGGTTCCTGAAATAAAGCAGATTACAGAAATTGTAGATGGTGCCACTAATGAACTAGGTGATGAAGACAAGTGGCATACTCATAAAGAGGAAGAAGCCTTTGTTCCTGAGAGGGAGGGGACCGATACTGACAAAATAGTTAAAGCTATTATTCCTGGCAGTGATAACTCTATTCTTCTTCTGAAGGATGTTCGCACTCCGTTTTGGGACCTACCAGGAGGACATGTTAAAGTGAATGAATCTCTGGAAGAGGCTCTTCATAGGGAAGTGGCTGAAGAGACAGGGATGGCTATTGTTCTTTGTAAAGAATTAATGACCCGTCCTCTTTTTGTCGGTGACCCAGTGCAGGAACAGAGGGAAATTACTTTTTTCTGGGTTAGTGCTACAGGTGAGGTAAACCTTTCAGATGAACACGATGTGCATGTGTGGGCACCTTTCAGTAAGATTCGTTCACTTGACCTTGGTTCCTTTGAGGCCATTCTTACTGACCTGGGTAAGAGGGTGGGAGGCTATATACCTGCTGTTGAGTTCAAGGAAGAGGGCGTAGCTCAGGTTATGGATGCTTCTGAGAGTGAAATGGATAACGTTCATAATTACTCTCCCTCTAACAAAGTACCGATGGGCGAGACTGTGACTATACAAACCAGAGGACCTGACCCTCAGGTTGCCGATGCCTTTTTGGATAAGCAGATGGGTGGCACTGCTGGAGGTTATTCCGAGGCGGGAGGTCCAAACCAACGAGAAAAGAATCCTATTAATCCTACAGGGGATGAAGATGGGAAGGGGGCAGATAACGCTGGTCGTTTTGCCTTGGCTACTGCTGAAACTCCTGCTTCTCAGGCGTTCAGTTCTGGGGCGGTTATAGACCTTCCCGATGATGAGGCTGCGGAAAAAGGTGTAAATAAGAATGCTTCCGGTGGGGCAGGCACAGCAGGAGATGGCTCTCCTTCAGCCACATTATCTCATAGTGATGTTTCTGATACTACATATGGTGGGGGAATGGGGGGTAATCAGGGCCGTCCTCAAGCAGGAAGTAAGGGTGGAAGAGTTAGAGAAGACTTTGACTCTAGTTTACAAACTAAGAGTGCTATATCTAAGCAGCAGGATATGACTGTAATAGGAACTACAGAAGGAATTTCCACCCTTCCTAGTGATGGTGCTAATCCTGATAGGAAGAAAGTTGCAAATACTTCTACTCGTTATGAATATGATACGGTCCTTTCTCAGGACAACTTAGACCGAAGAGGTAAGGCCCTACCCCCTGAACAGAGAGCTTTAGGTTCGGGTGAGATAAATGTATGGCTCTCCAATGACAATAATCCTAAACGTCATTTAGCCGATGAGGATGGAGAGAACATTGGGCCTGATGGATTACGGCAAACTGTAATAGAAGATGGAAAAATGCCTCATAGTATTCATGATTCTTCTGTAGAACAGTACACAAATCTCTCCAATGAGGGGAGTTCATACTTTAAGAATGTTTCCTCGTATATAGCTAAAAGTGCGGATTCTCCTAATGATTTTTCTAGTTTTAAGTCCCTTGTGCCTGACCCTATCATGAAAATGGATTTGGGCAAGACCCTGATTGTTGGTGGGTGGGGAAGTGTTTATGTGGTGGATAGGGAGGGCCATAGAATTAATCTATTAGGTCTAGATAAGGCTCTTAAGAAGTTTCTAGCTAATCCAGATTTTGCCAATGTTAATATATTCCACAGTGGTATTCAGGTGGGAAAACTTATTCCTGAGTTTATAGATGGCAAGGGAAAGGTTTGGAAAACCCATGTTAATAGGAAGGGTCTTTTTGCCGTAGTAGCCTTCAGAACAGACTTAGAGGTTGCGAGGAGGGCCATGTCTGAGGTTATCAAAGGTAACTTAAGGGGCTTCTCTCTTTCCGGTAACTCTAATCCAGAAACTAAAGAGATTAGATGTGAACATGGAACCTGTTGGCAAGAGATAATGGATTTGGAAATTTATGAACTTACTTTATGTCAGGAACCGATGAACCAGGATTCTTGGATTACCGATATTATTCAAAAGCCTGATGCAGAGGAATGTCCTGAGTGTTATGCAAATGCTCCTCAAGCTCAGAGATATGATTCCAGTCTGCGGCCTGTAAATTAGAAGTATTAGTAGTTGAGAGGTGTAGTGTTATGTTCCGATGGTTTCGTGGCACGGAAGATGAGTTGATGCAACGGGTTAACCGTCATCGAGATGTTATGCCAGTTGTTATGGATTTTGTTGATTACTGTACAACGGTTGTTGAGGATGGGAAGATTTCTCGTGATGACTCTAGGATTCTTATGAAACAGTACTGGAAAGTCATTAAAGCGGTACAGAAACGTAGTTAATTTATTTTAAACCAAAATCCTTTACAATATAATTATTTCTATTTATACTTAAATCACTGCGGATAGGTACTAAAGGTTAGTGCCAGTTTATCAACTAGTAGTTCTTTAGAAGGAGGAACAATGAGTAGCAATAAGGAACAGCTTCTCACTATCCTGAAGGGACTGCGTTCGTATATTTCTAAGGAGTATTCCCTTAATGCCGACGGCTCTAGGGGTGGAGACTCAACCATGTCAGTGGAAAAGGACCTTCCTGCTGACTGGGTGAATAAGCTCGACCCTATGAGTGGTGGTCCAGGCGGCGAGAGGGGTTCAGCCGAACGGAAATCTACGTCCACAGCCCGACAGGGTACAAACCCATATCTCCATAAACAGGAGATGAATATGGGTCATGATGAGGGAGTAGACGATAATTTAGAGGGCCTGATAAATGCCAATGAAAATGAAGAAGACGACGTAGAGTACGACGAAGAAGGGAATCCTATAGACCCTAACGAAAACGATGAACTGATGGACGAAACGGCAGGCGAAGGCTGGTACGAGAAATCCGCAGATGGTGCCATTCTAATGCTGCTGAAAGACGTTAAAGGTCTCCTAGAGTCCCGACACATGGAAAAGTCAGCTATGTCTGACATCCGTGAGGAACTTGATGAGATTAAAAAGTCTATGCCTACGACCATCGAGGCTGGTATTAAGTCTGGGATGAAGGGCTTTGGTTTCACTCCTACTGCAGGAGATATGAAGCGAATTAAGCCTAAGTCCAAGCGTCAAAACAGGGTTTCTGGTCATCAGATTCAGAAGTCTGCTGATGCCCCTGCTGCTCCTATTGGGGTTGAGGGTGACAGTCTCGCACAACTTGGTGACATCGGTGGTGGTTCTCTTGAGACTGGTGAACTCCAGCAGAATCAGTTCGTAGATGCAATTGAGACTATTCTCAAGACCAATGATATGGACGACCTTCGAGGAACCTTCAAGAAGGTGAATGCCATGCGAAACCAGCAAGGCGACGTTGCCCCATCCACCTTGTACTATCATAAGATGGGAGGCAGCTAACAATGGCTGATAATATAAACCTTTCTGAATTCATTGCTGGGGCTGAGAGGAATCTCAGGCAGTCGATGCTTCCCCCTGGCTATTTCGCAAAGCAGACCTACCTGCAGACTGGTGACGTTTTCAACGCCACTTATGGCAGGAAAGTTTGGGATGCCTTGAACAACCAGACCCGATTTTGGAACATTGTACGAAAAGTGCAGTGGGGTCCCACGACTGGTTGGCGTGTTAGGTCAGACCGAGGGCCTGGAGACACTACTCAGGTTCTTGCCACTGGTATTACTGGCACGGTTAACTCAAGAAGCCGACCTATTACAGAAACTGGGGCACTTCCTCAGATAGACTCTTCTGCCTTCCAGAGGGTTGATTCTCTTCCAAGAATCGTCGCATCGGCTTTCGGTGTGAGTCTGGTTGGTCAGATTACTAGCGGGTTAGAGGGTGGTATGGGAGATAACCTTGCTGTGGAGCAGGAAGCTGCGGCTCGTGACCACATCAAGGAAATCAACCAAGAACTACTGCTTTCTGCTACTGACCGAATCGCCACTACTGGTGCTTCTGATACCGCTGTAGGGGCAAACACTGCTGGCCATATGAGACCTGGAGATACCTTCGCCCAGTCTGGTGCGGGTAGTGGTGCGGCCCAGACTTTCTATGGGACGAACGCCGCTGGTGAACTGATTTTCAGTCTCACCAACCTTGCTGCTGGTGTTACTACGGTTAAGTCTAGGGCTGGTTTCACATCCCTTGATGATATCGTAGAGACTGATGGCCGAAACGTTGCTACCACGGACATGTCTGGTGGTTCTCATAGTATTGGTGCTTCCGTCTACAATCAGTCCGTTAGACCTGCTAATGGATGGAATGCTGGTGCCGTAGTTCTGGACAATAACGGTGTTGGCAGGAACCTGAATCTTGCGCTACTAGACCAAGCTATTAGGGAAGTCCGTGTAAACGGTGCAGACCCTGACGTAATCCTTATGGGTTACGACCAGTTTGACCGACTGTCTAGCCTCTTGCAGGCACAGCAGCGGTATATGGACTGGGGTGAGTTCGTAGTCAAGGTCGGTGATGAGTCTACCCTCCCAGGTAGCCATGCTGGATTCCAGGTGGCAACTTACAGGGGTATCCCTGTCATCGTAGACCCTGATGTGCCTACATCACAGTCGGCTACGGCTGAACTTGGTTCTAACGTCTATGTCTTGGATACACGGTATCTGGAACTCGCTGTAGCTGCTCCTACGCAGTACATCGACAACAGGGACTTCTTCCAGGCAAACGCCTTCGTCTTGAGGGGCCTTTTCTACACCATCGGTGAGTTGAGGGCACTTAGGATAGATGCGCACTCCAAGATTACGGACTTGAACGCCTAGTTGAATTAGGACGGGGGTTAGACAGGGTGGCTGTGAGGGCCTTGCCCTGCCTAACCCCTTAGTTTTTTCTTGTCGCAAGTATCTGAGGGAAACCTTGGAGAGGTTGGTATAGGTGGAAGCGGCAGGAGAAGGAGCATAGATTATGGCTGTTACATGGACAACGACGATAATTCACGAGACCGTTTTTGGTAACAAAAGAGTTGTTACCGCAGAGACAGAAGCTACTGGCACGAGCACCGTCACAGCGACGGGAGATGCTTATGCTCCATCTGCTTTGGGTCTTAGAGGCGTAGATGTAGTTTTGATGAGTGGATTCTCCCTCAGTAATACGGGAGGGGCTACTCAAACAGCGGCAGAGTCTGTGACTGCTGCTGATACAGGATACTTCCCTGTATATAACTACACTCAAGAGTCAATATCTACCCATCATTTGGGTCCAGCAGACTTGTCTTCAGTAGGTCCAAGTATTGTTGCTACTGGTGTCAATATAACTGGTGCCAAGATAAGAATGATGGCGGTAGGCTATTAGTTCGAAAAACTGAATAGGGTGTTTGGTGGTACGAGTCAGCTCGACTACTTTCTAAGATTTGAGTAAAAAGGGTAGTTGACTTTGTGTTTGACTACCCTTTTTGTTTTAGAGGAATTA
>Ga0114898_1002156_pt1 | contig 10624 bp, 12 predicted proteins | sample Malvired_Geostar_FD_83496 | JGI IMG/M metagenome (GOLD analysis project Ga0114898, IMG submission 83496) | Marine viral communities from the Global Malaspina Expedition - Malaspina viral metaG DeepMed_Geostar | ecosystem: Environmental > Aquatic > Marine > Oceanic | place: Mediterranean Sea... | reverse complement strand
CCCCAAGAGCGCGCCCCATTCGGCCCCGATCGTCTCGACATCCGCGGGCAGCGCCATTCTCGCCCTGGATCTCGGCACCACCACGGGCTGGGCGAGCCTAGCGGGCGGGATCGTGCACAGCGGAACCGCCACCTTCCGCTCCGGGCGCTTCGATGGCGGCGGCATGCGGTACCTGCGTTTCCAGCGCTGGCTCGAACAACTGGCCGACGACAGCGGTGAGTTGGCCGCGATCTATTTCGAGGAGGTCCGGCGCCATATCGGCACTGACGCCGCCCACCTCTACGGCGGTTTCCTGGCGACGTTGACCGCTTGGTGCGAGCGTGAGGGCGTCGTTTATCAGGGCGTTCCTATCGGCACCATCAAACGCTTCGCCACGGGCAAGGGCAACGCCGGCAAGGATGCCGTGCTCGCCGCGATGCGCCAGCGCGGGTTCCAACCCGCCGACGACAACGAGGCTGACGCGATCGCGATCCTGCTCTGGGCGATGGAGACCCGGGGAGGTGTGCTGTGAGGTGGACGCCACACGGATATGGCGGCCAGCGCCGCACCCCCGATCAAATCAAGCGCGATGTTTGGCGCGAGCAGCGCGTCCTCGCGGTCTCTCTCGATGACGACCGGCTGACCTGGCCCGAGCGTGAGCTCGTCCGGCAACTCGGCGAGAAGCTCTATGGCGACCGCGATCAGGCGAAGGAGGCGCGTCGATGACCCAGTGGACACCGAGCCTCGTCGAGGAACGTCTCGCGGAAGCGGCCTTCGTGCTCAAGCGCCTGCCCGAACCCCGGCGGCAGGGATATTTCAGCGTCTGGCCGGAGGTCATCCATAGCTTCGCCGACAAGGTCGGACAGGAGCCAAAGCCGATGCGCGTCATCCCGTCACCCGCCGCGATCAGCCGGATGGAGGAGACGCTCAGCTGGACGCTGGGGCTCGATCCGATCGACGGCAAGATCGTCTGGCTGCGCGCCTACGGCGAGCGCTGGAAAACCATCTGCTGGACCGTCGGATTGCAGCGGTCGGCGGCGCACGAGCACTGGCTCTATGCGCTCTGCGTGATCGCATTCCGGCTTAACGGTCGGCGGCTCAACCGCACCCTGTCGAAGCGAAAAGTGATCGAGCTGGCTGGCGCGTCGCAGCGGTGAGCGGTGGCGAGGAAGGTGTCCGGCGGACAGTTTTCGAACGGACATAAACGGCGGATCGGGCTAGGTTTTTGACTATCCTCGGGAGATGCGCGCGCGTCGCGGCCTTGGTCCCGCTTCCAGACGAGTTCGCGGGTCCTTCCTGTCGATTTTGTATTCGGGAGGGCTTGGCGCGGTACTTCGCCAGCGACAGGGCCGGATTTTTGGGAAGCCACCGGAGTCCGGTGTCCACCCGCGGCACCTGAAATCCTCGTGAATTCAAACATCTGACCGACCACGCGAGGTGGATACCCAGCGGATACCGGAGTCCAGCCGGAAGCCGGTGGACTCCGCCGTGCCGGAGTCCACCCGGCGGATGCCACTCGACCATCGACAGGAACCTGCATGACCCTCGCCTTTGCTCCCGAGCGGATCGAGACCTGGCCGCTTGCGCGCCTGCAACCCTACGCGAAGAACGCGAAGGTGCATGGGGCCGACCAGGTCGCGAAGATTGCCGCCAGCATGGCCGAGTTCGGCTGGACCGTGCCGTGCCTCGTCGGCGATGACGGGGAGCTGATTGCCGGCCACGGGCGCGTGCTGGCCGCGACGCAGCTGGGGCTTACCGAGGCGCCGGTCATCGTGCTGGGACACCTGACCGAGGCGCAGCGCCGCGCCTACCGGATTGCTGACAACAAGCTCACGGAACTCGGCAGCTGGGACGAGGCGCTGCTCTCGGCCGAGCTGCAGGACCTGCTGGCAGACGACTACGATCTTTCGCTTGTGGGCTTCTCCGACGGCGAGCTGGACAAGCTGCTAGCCTTCGATCCGGACGGGCACGGTGAAGAAGAAGGTGGCGCCGGGGGATCCGTGCCGCCGGTGACCATCCCCGAGCCGCCGCGCAATCCGGCCTCGCGCACGGGCGATCTCTGGATCCTCGGCGACCACCGCCTGCTCTGCGGCGACAGCACAAGCCACGACGATGTGCGCCGCCTGATGAATGGCGAGCGCGCAGTGTTGTTCGCGACTGATCCGCCGTATCTCGTGGACTATGACGGCTCGAACCATCCGACGCGGAACAAGGACTGGTCCGCGTCCTACGGCACCACCTGGGACGACAGTTCGCAGGGAGCCGAACTCTACGACGGCTTCATCGCAGCGGCGGTCGCAGAGGCCATCACCGAGGACGCGGCCTGGTACTGCTGGCACGCCTCGCGCCGGCAGGCGATGCTGGAAGCCTGCTGGGAAAAGGCGGGCGCCTTCGTGCATCAGCAGATCATCTGGGTGAAGGACCGCGGGGTGCTGACCCGCTCCCACTACCTCTGGAAGCACGAGCCCTGCTTCATGGGCTGGCGCCGCCCTAACCGCCCGCCGAAGGTCGCGGACGAGACACTGCCCTCGACCTGGGAGATGCCGAGCTTCGCCAAGGACGAGCGCCCGGATCACCCGACCCCGAAACCGCTCGACGCGTTCGGGATCCCGATGCGCCAGCACGTCGCCCGCGGCGGCCTCTGCTACGAGCCCTTCTCCGGCTCGGGCTCGCAGATCATGGCGGGTGAGGCCAATGGCCGCCGCGTCTTCGCGATGGAGATCAGCCCGGCCTATGTCGATGTCGCCATCGAGCGCTGGCAGGCCGGGACCGGCAAGAACGCGACCCTCGACGGCGACGGCAGGACCTTCGCCGAAGTGAAGGCCGAGCGGCTGGGCACGATACCTCCGACCCGCGCCGGACCTTGAACCCGCTGTTCGTTGAGGCGCTGATGGGCTGGCCTGCCGGGTGGACCGGCTTCGGCTCAGTGGCAACGGAGTGGTCCCGCTGGTCGCGGCGCATGCGCTCCGAACTCTCGCAGATCAACTGCTGGCCGATGGATGAGGGGGCGGAGTGAAGACTTGGACGATTCATGAGGTTGCGGACGCCTGCTGGATGACGACTGGCGAGCTGAGCCAGTGGATCTCGCGTGGTCACTACCGGCCCTCCGAGGAGGTCCGACCTGGTCAGCGTCGGCGGTTCGATTGGCGCGATCTCGCATGCCTGGCGGTCATCAACGAGCTTCGACCGCACTGTCTGTCGATCAACGCGATGGGTCTGATCGCCGGCGACCTCCGTGAAGACCTCGCCAAGATGAACGGGATCCCCGAGAGCCCGCGCCTGTTCCTCTTCTTCGCGAACTGGACCAGGGGCCGACACAGACAGACGGTTGGACTGGTTCCCCAAAAGGACCTCTGGACGGTCTTGAGGAGCCATCCCAGGTCCCTGATCGTCGTGGATGTCACCGGCGCCTACTCGGCGGCTCTCGCGAGGCTTCCTTCAGAGGTCGCCGCGGAAGGCGCTGCAGCATGAAACAGAGCCGCTTCATGTCGATGGTCGAGGCCGCGACGAACGTCGTCGTCGGCTACGTTCTGGCGATCGCAACGCAGATCGTCGTCTTCCCGTGGTTCGGGATCGAGACGGGGCTCGCCCAGCACATGACCATCGGTCTCGCCTTCGTCTGCGTCTCTCTGGCGCGCGGCTACCTGCTGCGCCGTCTGTTCGAGCGTCTGCGTGGCTTGTGACCGTTTCGCTGGCGAGCGCTCGGTGGCGCTGGTAGCCTTGGGCCATGTCCGAAGGCTGGCAACATATCGAGATCAACGATCATGGGACCATCGTCGTCCTGCGTCCGATTTCGGACGAGGGGCGCGGCTGGTTCGAGGAGCATGGGGGGCGAGCCGGAGCCGGGCGGATCTACACCTGCGAGCCTCGCATGGCGCAGGACATCCTGCAGGCCGCCGCGCGTGACCTGCTGTCATGGCAATGAGATACCGCCGCCCCATGCGGGACGGCGGCCTCGGGTCCGTCGTCGTGTGCGGCGTCAGTCGTCAACGATCATGTAGGTCCTGCCGCGCCCCTCGATCTTCTCGGAGGTGATCGTCAGGCCCAGCTTCTTCTTCAGCGCGCCGGACATGGCGCCTCTGACCGTGTGAGCTTGCCATCCCGTGGCGGCAACGATCTCGTCGATGGTCGCGCCACCCTCGGCACGGAGCATCTCGATCAGTGTTTCCTGCTTGGTGCCTTTCCGGCGCTGGATCGGGGCGGTCGGCGTTTCCGCCGGCGGCGTCTCATCCTGCTCGTCCGTGATCCCGAGGGTGCTGTAGGCGAGCGGGGTGGCGCGCAGCGTGATCGGGCCGCGCTCCTCGTCGTGGCGCCAGACCGTGTTGAGATCCGTGGCGGCGATTTCCTCGATCAGGCCCTGCTTCAGGAGACTCTTGCAGACGTTGCCGACCGCGCCGCCCTTGAGGCTGGCGGTAACGGGGAAGATGGCCCCGTCCTCGCGCGCGCAGGCGGTGGAAAGGATGACGGCTTGGGCGTCTGAAAGCTGGAACTGGGTCATGGGGTCGTCTCCGTGTTCGGGCCCGCGACATGCGGCGCCTTCTACGACCCCGAGCCGCGCAGGGCGCGCGGCGGGAGTTCCGGCTACGCCGGAGGTCACTCGGCGTGTTTGCCCTCGCCGAAGGCGCTGTCGGTGATGCGCTTCAGGAGGCTGGCGTAGTGTTCGAGGGTGCCGACATGGCCCCAGTTCACTTCGTCGGGGTGGGCGTTGAAGTGGTCGTCGCTGAGCGCCTGCAGGCGGGCGAGCATCTCGTCGATCTGCGCCTTCTTGCCGATGAAGGCGTTGAGCGCGGCCTCTCGGTTGCGCCGGGCCTTCTCGGCGCGGGGCTCAAAGCGCGGGGTGGTGATCGGGTTCAGGCGGGTCGTCATCATGGTGGCTCCTTGGGTCGAGTTGCATCATCCTTGTGGGATGGACGTTCGCTCCACGCGCCCGGCTTATCAACTCTATAAGCACATGATTTTGAATGATGATCGGGGCTGGCGATGCAGGGCATGAGCGAGCGCCGGTACGCCGCCCATGTCGGGCTGTCGCGCGGCGCGATCCAGAAGGCGAAGGCCGCCGGCCGGCTGGTCCTGCATGCCGATGGCAGCATCGACGCCGCGGCCTCTGACAGGCGGCGGGCCGAGACGACCGATCTGTCCAAAAGCAGACCGAAGGCCGCAAGAGGTCCAGGCGGAATGAAGCCGGTGCCGGAGGCGGTCATTGCGTCTGCCAACGAGACGCTGCGCGAGAACGGGGTCACCGTTCCGGAGGTCGGCGAAGCCGGCGCCTACATGAAGGCCAAGACCTTCAACGAGATCATGAAGGCTCAGGAGCGCAAGCTTGGGCTCCAGATCAAGAGGGGCGAGCTGGTCGACCGCGACCGCGCCACGGCGCTGGTCTTCCGGCTCGCGCGCGAGGAACGCGACGCGTGGGTCAACTGGCCGGCGCGGGTGGCTGCGCTGATGGCGGCGGAGCTGGGGACGGAAACGGCGGCCATGCAGAAGATTCTGGAGGCCCATGTCCGCGCCCATCTCGAGGAACTCGCCCAGCCCCGGATCGCCCTCTGAGGAGGTCACACGGTTCGACGGCGCTGAAGATCTGCTCCGGGCCTGGGGACGCGGCCTCACGCCGGATCCCTGGCTGACCGTCTCGGAATGGTCGGACACCCATCGCTGGCTCAGCTCGCGCGCAAGCGCCGAGCCCGGCCGGTACCGGACAGAGCGCACGCCCTACATGCGCGCGATCATGGACGCGCTCTCGCCCGGCGATCCGACGCAGCGGGTGGTGTTCATGAAGGCCGCACAGGTCGGCGCGACGGAGGCCGGCAACAACTGGATCGGCTTCGTGATCCACCATGCGCCGGGGCCGATGCTCGCCGTCCAGCCGACGGTGGAGCTGGCCAAGCGCAACTCGCGCCAGCGGATCGACCCGCTGATCGAGGAGAGCCCGGCGCTGAAGGAACGTGTCCGCCCGGCGCGGGCGCGCGACAGCGGCAACACGCAGCTGTCGAAGGATTTCCCGGGCGGCGTGCTGGTGCTGACCGGCGCCAACTCGGCCGTGGGACTGCGCTCGATGCCGGCGCGCTACGTCTTCCTCGACGAGGTGGACGCCTATCCGGCCTCGGCCGACGAGGAAGGCGACCCGGTCGGGCTCGCCGAGGCGCGGTCGCTGACCTTCGCGCACCGGCGCAAGGTCTTCCTGGTCTCGACGCCCACGATCCGCGGCGTGAGCCGGATCGAACGCGAATACGAGGCGAGCGACCAGCGCCGTTTCTTCGTGCCGTGCCCGCATTGCGGGGAGATGCAGTGGCTCAGGTTCGAGCGGCTGCGCTGGGAGAAGGGCAAACCGGAGACGGCGGCATACCAATGCGATGCCTGCGAGGAGCCGATCGAGGAGCACCACAAGCCAGCGATGCTGGCCGCAGGCGAATGGAGGGCCACAGCCGAGGCCCGCGATGCGCGGACGGTGGGGTTTCATCTCTCGGCGCTCTATTCGCCGCCGGGCTGGAAGAGCTGGGCCGACATCGCGCGGGACAAGGAAACCGCGAAGGGCTCGGACGAGGCCGAGCGCGTGTTCTGCAACACGGTGCTCGGGGAGACCTGGATCGAGACCGGCGACGCCCCGGACTGGCAGCGGATCGCCGAGCGGCGCGAGGACTGGCCGGTAGGCATCGTGCCCGCCGGCGGGCTGTTCCTGACCGCCGGCGCCGACGTTCAGAAGGACCGGATCGAGATCGATGTCTGGGCCTGGGGCCGCGGGCTCGAAAGCTGGCTCGTCGATCATGTCGTGATCGGAGGCGGGCCCGCGCGCCCGGAGAGCTGGAAGGCTCTGACCGATCTTCTGGGGCGCAGCTGGCGGCATGCGGGCGGCGCGGAGCTGGGGCTTGCCCGGCTGGCCATCGACACGGGCTACGAGACGGCCGCCGTCTACGGCTGGGCGCGCTCGGTCGGCTTCGCGCAGGTGGCGCCGGTCAAGGGGCTCGAGGGTTTCAACCGGGCAAGCCCGGTTTCTGGGCCGACCTTCGTGGATGCGACCGCGGGCGGCAAACGCCTGCGCCGGGGCGCGCGTCTCTGGACCGTGGCCACCTCGACCTTCAAGACCGAGACCTACCGCTTCCTGCGGCTGGCCCGGCCGACGGCGGAAGAGCTGAACGAGGGTGCTTCGTTTCCGCCCGGCACGGTGCATCTGCCCGGCTGGGCGGATACCGAATGGATCAGGCAGCTTGCCGCCGAGCAGCTGGTGACGGTCCGCAACCGACGCGGCTTCGCGAAGCTCGAATGGCAGAAGCTGCGCGAACGCAACGAGGCGCTGGACTGCCGGATCTACGCGCGCGCCGCCGCCTGGATCGCGGGCGCGGACCGCTGGCCCGAAGCAACATGGGCCGATCTCGAAGCGCAGCTCGGCGTGCCGAGCGGCATGGACAGCCCGGCCGGGCTGATCGGCCGGCCCGACGCGGGCGCGCAAGGCAAGCGCCGCTCCGACTGGCTCGGGCGTCGTGAAGGATGGCTCTGAGCAAGAGGCGCGGAGAGCCCCCCGGGTCGGGCCGGAGGCCCGACCGAGGATAGGCTCTGGCTCGACAGGGAAATAGGACATGGCTGACTGGACGGAAGCGGAACTCGCGGCGCTCCGGCGCGCCTATGCGAGCGGGACCACACGGGTGAGCTATGACGGCAAGTCTGTCGAGTACGGCTCGGCCGAGGATCTGCTCGGGCGCATCCGCACCATCGAGCGTCAGATCGCCGGTGCCACGGCGCGGCCCATCGCCGGCTTTGCCGGCTTCGCGCGCGGGGATCGCTGATGGTCTCCTGGCTCGACAGGGCGATCGCGACCGTCGCGCCACGGGCCGCCACCCGGCGCGTCCTGGCGCGGCAGGCCTTCGAGGGGCTCGCCCGCTCCTATGAGGGCGCGGCCCGCGGCCGGCGCACCGATGGCTGGCACGCGCCGGGATCCTCGGCCGACGCCGAGATCGGACGGGCTGGCGCGCTGCTGCGCGACCGGATGCGGGACCTGGTGCGCAACAACCCGCATGCGGCCAAGGCGGTCTCGGTGCTGGTCAACAATATCGTCGGCGCCGGCATCATGCCGCGCGCGGCCAGCGGGGACGCCGCGCTCGATCGCGAGGTCGACCGGCTGTTCGAGATCTGGGCGCGGGACTGCGATGCCGATGGTCAGCTCGATTTCTACGGGCTCCAGACGCTCGCCTGCCGCGAGATGGTCGAGGCGGGCGAGGTGCTGGTGCGCCGCCGCCCGCGGCGCCTCGGCGACGGGGTCATGCCGCCGGTGCAGCTGCAACTGCTCGAGGCCGACTTCCTCGACGCGACCCGCAACGGGGCGCTCGGCTCCGGGCAGGCGGTCCAGGGAATCGAGTTCGACGCGCTCGGCCGTCGCCGGGCCTACTGGCTGTTCGGCGCCCATCCCGGCGACGCCACGCTCAGCCTGACGGGCGGTCTCACCAGCCGTGCGGTTCCGGCCTCCCAGATCGCCCATGTCTACGAGAAGCAGCGCACGCAGGTGCGCGGCGTGCCCTGGGGTGCGCCGGTCATCCGCGCGCTTCGCGACCTCGACGATTACGAGGTCGCCGAGATCGTCCGCAAGAAGACCGAGGCCTGCGTCACCGCGATCGTCTTCGGCGACGAGGAAGCGCAGCAGGGGATCGCGCCGGCGGTGGTCGACGCGGATGGCAACCGGGTGGAGCAGTTCGAGCCGGGACTCATCGCCTATGCCCGCGGCGGCAAGGACATCCGCTTCAACCAACCGTCCGCGACCGGCGGCTACGGCGAATACAAGCGCGCCAGCCTGCACACGATCTCGGCGGGGTTCCGGGTGCCCTACGAGCTGCTGACCGGGGATCTCTCCCAGGTGAACTACTCCTCGATCCGGGCGGGGCTCGTCGAGTTCCGCCGGATGATCGACGCGGTGCAGTGGCAGCTCTTCATCCCGATGTTCTGCGCGCCTGTGTGGCGGTGGTTCACGGAAGCGGCATGGGCGGCAGGCCGCATCCCAAGGTCGGATGTGCCGGTGGAATGGTCGCCGCCCAAGTTCGAGGCGGTCGATCCGCAGAAGGACGCGATGGCGGACCTGCTCGCCATCCGCTCCGGCACCATGACCCTCGCCGAAGCCATCGCCCGGCAGGGCCGCAACCCAGACGCGGTTCTGGCCGAGATCGCGGCTACCAACGCCAAGCTCGACGCGTTGGGTCTCGTGCTCGACAGCGACCCGCGCCGGGTCACCAAGACCGGCAGCGCGCAATCCAATGCGCCGGCCGACCCCGCGACCGAGCCGGATGCCCCGGACGGCGACGAGACCTGATCCGAGGAAACCCTGATGGAGCAAACGATCGAACTACCGGCCCTGCGCCGGGCAGCTGAACTCGCCCCGAATACGATCGATCCCGAGACCCGCAGCGTCGAGGTGATCTGGTCGACCGGCGCTCGGGTTCGGCGCCTCTCGCTTTTCGGCGATCCGCACGACGAGGAGCTGAGCATGGCACCGGACCATGTGCGGCTCGAACGGCTGAACAACGGCGCGCCGTTTCTGAAGGTGCACGATGCGGGTGATCTCGATGCGGTGATCGGCTCGGTCGTGCCAGGCTCCGCGCGGATCGAGAACGGCCAGGGCATCGCCCGAATCCGGCTCTCCGAGCGCGATGCGGTCGGCGACATCTGGCGGGACATCGAGGCCGGACACATCCGCGCGGTCTCCATCGGCTACCAGGTCCATCGCTACGAGGTCTCGAAGCCCGAGGGCGGCCGCGAGCTCTGGCGCGCCGTCGACTGGACCCCGTTCGAGATTTCCGCCGTTCCTGTCGGCGCCGATCCCGCCGCCGGCTTCCGCGCCAACCAGAACCTCCATGACTGCGTCCTGCATCGCAGCGCCGCAGGCCAAACCCAGCAAAGGACCAATGTGATGCACGACACCGATCAGATCGAAGCGACGACCCGCGATGCGACCGACACGCCCACGGACAACGCCACCGAGGCGAAGGACGCCGGACTCCGGCAGAAGCCGAAGGAGACCAGTGCCCGCAGCCAGCCGAAGCCCGCGCCCGACCCGGCGCCCGAAGACCGGACCCGCAGCCTGGACACGGACGCACTGGTGACCGAGGTCCGTGCGCAGGAGCGCGAGCGTGTCTCCACGATCCATGGCCTCGTCGAGAAGCTTCACCTCGAACGCGGCTTCGCCGATGACCTGATCAGGCGCGGCGTGTCCATCGACGAGGCGCGCCGGCTGATCCTCGATCAGGTCGCAGCGCAGTCCGAAGAGACCCGGACCTTCGGCCATGTCTCGGTACCGCTGGGTGGCCGGGATGAACGCATCACCCGCCGCGATGCCGTGGCCAACGCGCTGCTGCACCGCTACAGCCCGACTCTGTTCCCGCTGGAAGATGCGGCGCGCGAGTACCGCGGCATGACCCTGATGGAGCTCGCCCGGGAGAGCCTGGAGACGGCGGGCGCCAGCACCCGCGGGCTCTCGCGCGACGAGGTGGCGACGCGCGCGCTGCACTCGACCTCGGACTTCCCCGAGATCCTCGCGGCGGTCACGAACAAGACGCTGCGCCAGGCCTACGAGGCTTATCCCCGCACCTTCATGCTGTTCTGCCGCCAGGTGCTGGCGACCGACTTCAAGGCCATGCACCGGGTCCAGCTCGGCGAAGCCCCGCAGCTT
>Ga0114898_1002153_pt1 | contig 10633 bp, 12 predicted proteins | sample Malvired_Geostar_FD_83496 | JGI IMG/M metagenome (GOLD analysis project Ga0114898, IMG submission 83496) | Marine viral communities from the Global Malaspina Expedition - Malaspina viral metaG DeepMed_Geostar | ecosystem: Environmental > Aquatic > Marine > Oceanic | place: Mediterranean Sea... | reverse complement strand
TTCGTCACCTATTCCAACGACGCCAAGAGCCAGATGCTGGGCGTTGATCCCAAACTGATCGACCTTCACGGCGCGGTCTCGCGCGCGGTGGCGGAGGCCATGGCGACCGGGGCGCTGAAGGCGTCGGGGGCCGGGCTGGCGGTGTCGGTCACCGGCATCGCCGGGCCCACCGGCGGCACGGCGGAAAAGCCCGTCGGCCTGGTCCATTTCGCCGTGGCGCACCGGGACGGGCGGCTCATTCACCGGGAGGAGCGCTTCGGCGACATCGGCCGGGACAGGGTGCGGCTGGAGTCGGTCCGCACGGCCCTCAGGATGATGGCGGAGGTGCTGACGTAGCCGGCGTCCCGACGGTGCCGCCGATTCCGGGGAGCACCGCCAGCTGATAGTCGGGCGTCGGCGCGAACCAGCCCGGCGCCTGACGGGCGGGCGTCAGGCTCAGGACCTGGTACAGGGGGCGCCGGCGTCCGTCCGGATGCAGCTCCAGCACCACGCCCTCCGGGGTGGCGCACACCGATCCCGCCCGGCCCAGATAGCCGGAATAACGATACCGCTGGCACGACCGCCCGGCGATGTTCGAGGCGCCCACCCGGGTCATCCGGGCGGCCCCGCGCTCGATCACCAGCAGGTCCAGCGGCAGCGGCGACAGCTGCTCCTCGCGCGGCAGCGGGAAGACGAACGCCACCCGCCCCTGGCCGCCGGCCGTCATGACGGTCAGGGAGCCGCGCGCCCGGTCGGCGATATAGGTCTGGATCAGCCCGCCCTGGGCCACCTCGATGCGCCGTCGAAGGCCAGACTGGCGGATTTCCACCGGCGTCTCGAATCCGGCCACCCAGACCCGCGCGTGATAGTCGGGCGAGACGCGCGGCGTCTGGGCCTGACCCGGCGCGGCGAGGGCGCAGAGGGCGATCAGCGTCGCCGGCAAACTGGACGAAAGACGCGCCATGCGTCACACCCTGCCCGGATTCGCCCCTCGCGGAGAGCCCGTGGTCAGTCCTGTCCCCATCATCATCGACGCGCGCGGCCATCGTTGCCCGGTGCCGACGCTGCGACTGCGCAAGGCGCTGGAGATCGCCGCGCCCGGCGCCCGCGCGGTGTTGCTGGTGACCGATCCCATGGCCCGGATCGACGTGCCGCACCTGATGCACGAGCTGGGCGGGCGGGTGATCGACGTGCGCGAGGAAGCCGGCTGGCTGGCGATCACGGTTGAATGCGGCGACGCGTCTGAAGGCTGACGATGCGGGAGTCCGTGTCCACCTCGGGCGCGTCCTCGGTCGGCGGTTCATCCATGCGCCTCAGCACGATTTCCATCTCGGTGGCGAACCCCCCGCCGTAGAAGATGGCGTTCACATTCCACGACAGCCAGATCAGCAGGACCACCACCGCGCCCACAGAGCCGTAGGTCGCCCCCAGCTCGACGATCTGCTCGACGTAGACCACGCACAGCCAGGACACGGTGGCCGACAGGACGGTCGCCACCAGCCCTCCGGCGATGGCGGCGCGCCAGGCGACCCGGCTGCTGTGCACCATGGCGTATCGGTAGAGGCACGTCAGGCCGACGAACAGACCGGCCGTCGACCACACCCCGTCCAGCCACAGCGAGCTCCCCGTCTCAGAAGCGTGGCTCAGAATCCGCGACGTCACCACCGCGCCGGAGACGACGGTGAACAGGGCGAAGGCCAGGATCGCCACCACAAGGGCCAGAAGGTTGAAGCGGAAAAAGCCGTGCGGGTCCGGCTCGTCGTGGATCAGGTTCAGCCCCGCCAGCAGGGCCTTGAACCCCCTGTGCGCCGCATAGGCGCCGATGATCAGGGCGATGGCGCTCTGGGTCGAGATGGACCGGGCGGACAGGCCGGTCATGCGCTCGACCTCGCCGATGAAGATTCCCCGGGCCGCCGCCGGCAGCATTTCGGTCAGGGCCGCCGCCTGTTCCGTGGCCTGGCCGCTGGACAGCACGATCTTGTAGAAGCCGATCAGAATGGCGATGGCCGGAAACACCGCCAGCAGGGCGAAGAACGAGACGCCGCCCGTGTAGAGCATGACGTCGCGGCCCCAGCTGCGCTTGAAGGCGCTGCCCGCCAGCCGCCCCCAGAAGGCCAGCGAGGTGAAGTCCACAGATCGGGTCAAATTCTTGCCCCCCGCGTCACGGTTAACAGTGTCTAGCGCAGATCGCCGCGGTGGATAAGTGCATGGCGGCCGGATGTCCAATCCCGCCCGACGTTGCATGGCGGGTGAGCGGCGGTATGGTCCCCCGATTCAAGGGGGCGCGGCCGCATTCGGCTCGCGTGACGGAGATACCGAGCTTGGGACCCGATCCGCGCGTTCTGGTCATCGCCTCCAGCGATGATCTCGTCGGACCGCTGTGCGCGGGACTGGACGCTCTCGGCTGGCGCACGCTCACGGCCCGCACGGTCGAGGCGGCCTGCGCGGCCATGGACGACCTGACGTTCGAGATCGCCCTGATTGCGCCGGACGCACTCGGAGCGGCGGCGCAGCTCAAGGAGCGCGCCCTGCCCCGCATCCTGCCCGTCCTGGCCCTGGCGCCCAGCGGCGCCGAGGCGCCGGACGTGGACCTGATCATGAGCGGCCCGCCGCACCCCGCCCAGCTGGCCCTGCGGCTGGAGCAGCTGATCCGCGGCGCCGTGGCGCAGGAGGAGTTCGCGCTTCGTCAGGCCACCTTCGCCGCCAACGGCGCCCGGCTCGAGGCGCCCGACCCCTCGAACAGGCCCCTGCGGGTCCTGGCCGCCGGCGTCGCTGACCGCCGCTTCCTCGCCCTTTCCAACGCCCTGTCCGCCGGCGGCGCGGAGGCGGTGGCGGCGCCCACCCCGTACACCGCCTTTGACTATCTGCACGAAAGCACCTTCGACGCGGCCGTGCTCTGGGGCGGGGAGGACCACGCCCCCGCCCTGTCGATCGCGGCGGGGATGAAGCGCAACACCCGTTTGTTCCACATTCCGCTGGTGCTCTACCTTCGCCACCCGGCGGAGCTGAACCTGTCCGATCTGTACAACCGCGGTTTCGCCGACGTCGCCGCCCCGGACACCCCCGAGGACGAGACGGCCGCACGCATTCTCGCTCTGGCCCGCGCGTACAGGAGCCACAAGGCCGTGCGCCGGGCGCTGGAGACCGCCCGCGGCTCCGGGCTCATGGACCCGGACACCGGCCTTTTCACCCGCGACCTCTTCGCCGGCCATCTGGCGCGGGTCACCGAGAGCGCCCGCGCCCGCGGCCGCCCGCTGTCGGTCTGCGTCATGCGTGTGGTTCAGGGCCGCGAAGTGACCCTGGCGCGACAGGGCGGCTGGCTGGATCGCGCCATGCCCCAGATCGGGGCCATGGTGTCACGGCTGGTGCGGGCCGAGGACACCGCCGCGCGCCTCGCGCCCGAGGTGTTCGCCCTGGCCCTGCCCGCCACCACGGGCGCCGAGGCCCGCCTGACCGCCGAGCGCATCGCCGCGGTCATCGGCTGCACGGCCTTCGACGCCGGGCCGGAACGGCCGCCGTTCGTGGTGGAGTTCGAGGTGGGCTCGGCCGAACTTCGGCCCGGCGAAAGCCCGGCCTCTGTGCTGGAACGGGCGTCGCTGGCGGTGGGCGCAGCGTAAAGGAGTCTCCCTCCCCGTTCGGGAGGGAAACGATCAATCCGTTTTCGCGAACCGCCCGCCCCTGGCGGCATAGGCCTGCGTGCCCCGGGTGTAGACCTTGTCCGTGGGCAGGACGACATCAATGGGCAGGTCCTCGGCCCCCTTCAGGCTTTCATAGACCGGGCCGAAGTCCTGCAGCGTCACCTCGCGCAGCTGCTCGATGGACGGAATGACGAAATAGACCTGCTGGAAGTCGTCGATGCGGTACAGGGTCCGCATGACCCGCTCCAGATCGAAGCCCAGGCGGTTGGGCGACGGATCCTCGAGGCTGAACCGGCTCTCGGTGGACGAGGAGACGATGCCGGCGCCGTAGATGCGCAGACCCTCGGGGGTCTCCATCAGGCCGAACTCCACCGTATACCAGTACAGCCGCGCCAGATTGGGCAGCATGCCCAGGCTGGCGGCCCGCTGACCGCCCTTGCCGTAGGCCTCCATGTAATCGGCGAAGGTGGGGTCGGTCAGCATCGGCACATGGCCGAACACATCGTGGAAGATGTCCGGCTCCTGCAGGTAGTCCAGCTGGTCCGGCTTGCGGATGAACTGGCCGGACGGAAAGCGCCGGTTGGCCAGATGATCAAAAAAGACGTCGTCCGGCACCAGCCCCGGCACGCACACCACCGTCCAGCCGGTCAGGGCCTCGAGCTTCTGGTTCATCTCACGGAAGTCGGGGATGCCCGAGCCATGGAGATCCAGCGCGTCCAGCCCCTTCAGGAACACGTCCGCCGCGCGCCCCGGCAGGATCTTCATCTGGCGCTCATACAGCGTCACCCAGGTCTGATGCTCGACGTCGGTGTAATCGTCCCAGGCCTGCGGGATGGTCCAGTCCTCGGCCGCGCCCTCGGGCGGCGTTTCATGGACGTGGGTGAAATCGGACATGCAGCCTCCTCATGATCGCGGCGAACCTAGTCCGTCCGCGTCCGCGAAGGAATACGTGCGTCAGTGGATCGGCTGCGAGCGCGGCGCGTGACGACCCTTGCGGTCGACTGTGAACCACTGGGCCTGTTCGGCGGCGCTGAGCGGCTTGAGGTCCAGGTTCGCCATCAGGGCGTCCTCGGGCACATAGGCGATGAAGCCGCCGTCGTCGCCATAGGCGAACACCTGATAGAACGGCTGGTCCGCCCGGACGTCGTCAAAGGGCACGGCGCAGACCGCGTCCACGTCCACCACCACGCCCTCCATGGGCTGGTCACGGTGACGGACGATCTGGCCGAGGCGGAAGCGGGCTGTGCGTTCAATGGACATTCGCACAGGATACGCCTCCGCTCATGAGCGGAATGCGCGTTGTCCTGTTCATGTTTGTGACAGGAAACTCTTGGCCATGGCGCGAGGATGCGCCTAACCTCCTCCCGAACGGGCCGCCCATGCGCGCCCAGAAAAGGTTGGCCATGCCAGAGGCGGGAGGCGCGCGCGGTGAGCGCGGCGCCCGGTCCCCTTCAGGTCGCGACGCGCCGCTGTATGCTGCGCTGGATCTGGGGACCAACAATTGCCGGTTGCTGATCGCGCGTCCGTCGCGCGACGGCTTCCGCGTGGTGGATTCGTTCTCCCGCATCGTGCGCCTGGGCGAAGGACTGACCCGCACCGGAAACCTCGACGCCGACGCCATGAACCGCGCCTACGAGGCTCTGGCCGTCTGCGCCGAGCGCATCGCCCGGCGCGGCGTCGAGCCGCGTCGCGTCCGCGCCGTGGCGACCCAGGCCTGCCGCTCGGCGGACAACGGCGCGACCTTCCTGAAGCGGGTCGGCGCGGGCACGGGCCTGGACCTGCGCATCATTCCGCCGGAAGAGGAGGCGCGGCTGTCGGTGCAGGGCTGCCTCAACCTGTTCGACCCGGCGGCCCGGGCCGTGGTGGTGGTGGATGTGGGCGGCGGCTCGACCGAAGTCTCCTGGCTGCGGCGCGTGGGCGAGGCGGACAGGGGCCAGTTCGAGACCGTCAGCTGGATGTCCGCGCCGCTGGGCGTCGTCACCCTGGCCGAACGCCATCCCGAGCCCGATCCGCCGACCGAGGCCTGGTACGAAGCCATGGTGGAGGACATGCACGCCCGGCTGGCCGCCCACGACGGCGCGTCCTCGCTCCGGTCCCTCTTCGAGGCCGGCGACGCCCACCTGATCGGCACCTCCGGCGCCATCACCAGCCTCGCGGGCGTGCATCTGGGCCTGACCCGCTACGACCGCAATCTCGTCGACGGGCTGTGGATGACCCGGGATCAGTGCACCCGGGCGGCCGACCGTCTCAAGGCCCTGGGGCCCCAGGGCCGGGCTGCGGAATCCTGCATCGGCGCCCAGCGGGCCGATCTGGTCCTCGCCGGCGCCGCCATCCTTGAAGCGGTCCAGCGGGCCTGGCCCTGCGCCCGGGTCCGGGTGGCCGATCGCGGTCTGCGCGAGGGCCTGTTGCTCACGGCCATGCGGGAAGGCCGCGCCGCCGCCGGCCGCCGCCGCCGCCGTCGACGCTAGAGCGCCGGCAGCGCCACATCGCTGGGCGGCTCGACGTCGCAGATGGAGAAATCGGCGCCCCGGGCCGCCCGGGTCTGCTCCACCATGGCGGCGAAGGCCGGCGACGCCGTGTCCAGCACCCGGACCACCGGCCGCTGGTCCGCGGGAATGTCCGAGGCGACCCGCACGCTGGTCATCATGTCCTGCGGCGCGGCCACGGCCCCCGACGGCTCCTCGCCGGTCTTCAGGGCGCGCACCACGTCCAGACCGGAAACCACCCGCCCCCACGCGGTGTAGCGCTTGTCCAGCGACGGATAGGCCTCGCGCATCAGGAAGAACTGGCTGTTGGCGCTGTCGGGATCGTCGTCCCGCGCCATGCCGGCGACGCCGGGACAATAGACGCCCCAGGCATGCACCATGCCGTCGGCCGTGCGGCCCATCAGCGTGTCCGGCTGGGTCTGGATGGGCAGCGAGCCCAGAAAGCCCACCGGCGCGCCCATGGGATCAGCCACCCGGGTGAACGGCATGTCCGGTCCGCGCCGGAAGGTGAATTCGGCCGTCAGGTCCGGATAGGGGCTCTGGCCGTCGCCCGTGCCGAGGGGATCGCCCGTCTGGGCCATGAACCAGTCGATCACCCGATGCCAGACGATGCCGTCATAGAATCCGCGCCGCGCCAGCACCCGCATCCGCTCCACATGCATGGGCGCGGCCAGCGGCGACATCTCCACCAGGATGCGCCCCTGGCTGGTGTCGATGACCAGCAGGTTCTCCGGCGCCACCGTGCGCCAGTCGGCCGCGGCGGCTTCCGGCGCCGGCGGCGGCCCGTCCTGCGCGGCGGCGGCAGAGGCCGCCAGAACGGCGGCGGCGGCGGCGAAGATCGACAGGCGCATGGCCCCTCCCCTTGTCATCCCTCGATGCGGACGGGCGGAACCACGTCGCAGACGCTCAGGCGGTCGCCGCGCTCGGCCACGGCGGCCTGCACGATCTCGACCATGCGCGGCGAGCGGGCGTCCAGCACCCGGGCGCTGGGCCGCTGATCCGGGGGCATGTCGGCGGCCAGACGGGCGCTCAGCATCCGGTCCGGGTCGGTGACCGCCCCGTCATCCTCCTCCCGGCCCGCCTTCAGCGCCTCGACCACGTCCAGCCCCTGCAGCACGCGGCCGAAGGGCGTGTACTGGCCGTTCAGGTTCGATCGATAGGCCGTCATGAAGAAGAACTGGCTGTTGGCGCTGTCCGGGCTGGACGACCGGGCCATGCCGGCCACGCCGGGGCAGAAATAGCCCATGCCGTCGACGCGGTTGTCGGCCGTGATGAACATCTGGGCGTCCGGCTGGGTGCGCACCGGCATGGCGCCGTAAAGACCGAACACGGCGCGGTCCTCCCGCCCCGTCGGAGTCTCGATGAACGCCGGACGACGGCCGCGCCGGAACGTGAACTCCCCCGCCACGTCCGGCAGATCGCTGTCCCCCGCCCCGGTGCCCGTGGGGTCGCCGGTCTGGGCCATGAAGTTCCGGATCACCCGGTGAAAGGCGTGGTCCTGGTAGAACCCCTGCCGGGTCAGGGTCTGGATGCGCTCCACGGACAGGGGCGCCATCTCCGGCGCCAGCTCCACCAGGATCCGGCCCTTCGTGGTGTCGATGACCCAGAGGTTCTCGGGCGCGACCTCGCGCCAGATCTCGGCGTCCTGGGCCTGGACCACAGGCGCCGCGACGGCGGGCGCCAGCACCAGGGCGGCGGCGAACAGGGCGGAAGACAGCTTCATGATTGCAGGACCTTGGCCCGGACGCGCTCGGCCACCCGGGGGCTGACGAAACTCTCGATCGCGCCGTCCAGCCGGGCGATCTCCTTGACCAGACGGGAGGCGATGGCCTGGTGGCGCGGATCGGCCATCAGGAAGACGGTCTCGATGTCCGCGTTCAGACGCTGGTTCATGGCCGTCATCTGGAACTCGTATTCGAAGTCCGCCACGGCGCGCAGGCCCCGCACGATGACATTGGCGTTCACCGCTTCCGCATAGTGCATCAGCAGGGTCGAGAACGGCTCCACCACGATGTCCCCCTTCAGCGGGGCCACCTCGTCGCGCAGCATCTCCACCCGCTCGGCCGTGGTGAACAGCGGGCCCTTGTCGTCGTTCTGGGCCACGCCGATGACCAGCCGGTCCACCAGCTTCACGGCGCGGCCGATGATGTCCATGTGACCGTTGGTCACCGGATCAAAGGTGCCCGGATACAGTCCGATGCGCATAAGGCCCTGATCTCCCCCGCGTTTGGTTCCGTCTAGCATCCGAGCGGCGCTGAACCTAGAGCCTCGTCGGTCGAGGAAATCGCGTGGCGATTCCGTCGATGCCGTGAATCAGGCTCTCGCATCTAGAGCGCCTGACAGGGGTTTGATCGCCATGCGTTCCGCACCAGGGCTGTCAGATCGGGCCGCAGCGGGTAGCGCACCGCGCCGATGGCCGCGACCGGCGCGCCGGTCATGGCCGCATTGACGATGAAGGCGGCGTCGAAATCAGGCAGCTCGGCCAGGGCCACCGCCCGGTGCTCCGTGGCCACCTCCACGGCCTCCAGCCCCCGCTGGATCAGCGCCTGGCCGGTGCCCGCCAGCATGGGGCCCAGCGGCCACACCACCGTGTCGCCCTTGAGGAAGCCGATGTTCCAGATGCTGCCCTCGGTGACGCGGCCGTTCTCGTCGGCGAACAGGACGTCGTCCTGGCCCGCCGCCATGGCTTCGCGCCGCTCGCGGATCAGGCCGAAGGTGGCCACATGCTTCAGATGCGGAGCCTCACGGGCGTATCGCGACACGCTCAGCGCCAACGGGCCATCAAGCTCGGCGGCGGGCGGCCCGGCCATGACCATCACGTCCGGCGCCCCCCGGGCCGAGGGATCGCGCACGCTGATCGCGCGGCTGAACAGATTGACCCGCACCGACGCCGCGCCGGACTGATCGCTCAGGGCCTCCCGGACCCAGCGGCGGACCTCGCCCTCGTCCGGCGCCGCGCCGAACAGTTCCAGCCCGGCGTCGCGCAGCCGCGCCAGATGCAGGTCCAGCCCGCGCACGCCCCACACGCCGTCAGCCTGCTCCGCCTGCATCGAGGTGAAGGCGCCGTAGTTCACCAGCGCCAGATGCAGCAGATCATCCCGCTCCGCCGGCGCGCCGTTGACCAGAAGGGTCAGCATTGCGCCCTAGTCATGGGTCGCCTCGGTCGCGATGTCGGTGGCTCGGGCCTTCCCGGCCTTCGGCGTCTTGGGCCGCCACCTGCGAAAAACCCAGAACAGGAGAGCAGGTATCGGAATGGAGACAATGATGATCCATGGGTCGAGAGCCCCTGGCCCCTTCACATAGCCCGCGCCGAACAGTGCGATCCGGGCGATCTGAAACTCCGCCGCGCCGGTGGCCCAGTTCAGGGTCAGCTGACCCACCCCGAACAGGCTGACGATCAGCCAAGCCCAACGCCGACGCCATCCAGCCACAACTGCGGTCAGCACGCAGAACAACGGGGCCAACACGGCCAGAAGCAGCACGCCATATTGCGCCGGCGTCTTCCCCCGCAACGTAAAGGCGGTCAGCGCTGCCTGAGCCGAAGAAAACTGGTTGATGTGGACTCCTTCCACGAGCCAGGGGCCTTCACCCTCCCGGACCATCAAGATCGCCGACTGAACAACCTTCTGCCCATGATCGTACTCGTGGGTGATCTCGTAGGCGGAAAGGTCATTGCTCTCACTCCACCGCCACGACAGGACCCGCGTCTCTGACGGCGCATCCGAACCCGCGTAAGCGCGGACCGCCTCGAGCTGATCATCGGTTGCGTTCGCGCGGCCGGCGTCGGTCATCGATGATCGGACGGCGTCGAAATCACCGAGTCGCAACTGCTCGTAGACTGCGCGCGCCTGCGTATCCCGTTCCGGATCCACAGACCCTGCCCCGCAAGACGCCAGAGCAAGCGCGAACAATAGCACCAAGATGCGCAAGAACCCCTCCCCTGTCCTTGCCACGGCCACGGCCGCGGCCGACCGTTCTATTCCTCGGCCGCGCCCTCGCCGTCGTCCTCGATGGCGTCGACGGCCTCGTCGCCCGCCACTTCCGGCAGGCGCTCCACCGAGACCACCCGCTCGCCCTCGGCCGTGCGGAAGATGGTGACGCCCTGGCTGGACCGGCCGACGATGCGGACCTGGCTGACGGGGGTGCGGATCATCTGGCCGCCCGAGGTGACCATCAGCAGTTCGTCGCTGTCCTCCACCGGGAAGGCGGCGGCCAGGCGATGGCCCGCCCGTCCGCCCAGGCCGTGGGCCGTCAGGCCCTGCCCGCCCCGGCCGGTGCGGCGATACTCATAGGCCGAGGACCGCTTGCCGAAGCCGGTGTCGGTGATGGTCAGGATGAACTGCTCGGCGGCGCCCAGTTCGGCGATGCGTTCGATGCTGAGCGCGGCGTCGGCCACGACTTCCTCATCGGCGTCCGGCGTCGGCGCTTCATCCTCGCCGGTGGCGGCGCGGCGCATGGCCGAGGCGTGCTTCACATAGGCGGCGCGCTCTTCCGGCGTGGCGTCCACGCGGCCCAGCACGGCCATGGAGA
>Ga0114898_1002150_pt1 | contig 10637 bp, 9 predicted proteins | sample Malvired_Geostar_FD_83496 | JGI IMG/M metagenome (GOLD analysis project Ga0114898, IMG submission 83496) | Marine viral communities from the Global Malaspina Expedition - Malaspina viral metaG DeepMed_Geostar | ecosystem: Environmental > Aquatic > Marine > Oceanic | place: Mediterranean Sea... | reverse complement strand
GAGGTCGAGGCGCGCGTCACGGGAGCGCGCAGTCAGGTCGTCGAGGCCCGCAGCGAACGGGTGCTAGCGGCCAGTGGGCAGCGCCGTCCAGAGCCCTGCCCGCATGCTCGGGTGTGCGGCGGCTGTACCCTCCAGCATCTACCGGCGGCCGATCAGCTCGAGCTGAAACAGCGCAGCCTTGCCGAACAGTTGTCGCGGCTGGCGGGCATCGCACCGCAGGCCTGGGCGCCGCCGTTGAGCGGGCCCGAGTTCGGCTACCGCCGCCGCGCCAGGCTGGCCGTTCGCTGGGATGCCAAGGTACGGCGATTGGAGGTGGGATTCCGCGCCAGCGCCAGCCAGGACATCGTGTCCATCCGTGAATGTCACGTGCTGGTACAACCCTTGCAGACGCTGTTGCCGGCGTTGCTGGCCGTTTTGCATGCATTGGACAAGCCGCAGGCGATCGGGCACCTGGAGTTGTTCAGTGGGACCGCCGAAGCCGTGCTGGTACGCCACACGGTCGCGCTTGCCGAGGCTGATCTGCAGCGGCTGTCGAGCTTTGCGCAGGCGCAGGGCGTCCAGCTCTGGCTGCAGGGCGACGGTGTTCCGCAACCCTTGGACCCGGCTTACCGGCTGGGCTATCGAATGCCGGCTTGGGACCTGGAACTGGCCTGGCGGCCGGGCGATTTTGTCCAGGTCAACGCCCCGGTGAACGAGGCGATGGTGGCGCAGGCGTTGCAATGGCTCGCACTGCAAACGGGCGAGCGGGTGCTGGACCTGTTCTGTGGGCTCGGCAATTTCTCGTTGCCGTTGGCACGTTCGGGGGCAGAGGTGGTGGCCGTCGAGGGCGGCAGCGAGATGACGGAGCGCGCCCGCACCAATGCCGCGCACAACGGTCTGGTGAATGCGCACTTTTATCAGGCGGACCTGTCGAAGCCGCTTGCCGAGGCGCAGTGGGCCAAGGGCGGATTCGCGGCTGTGCTGCTCGACCCACCGCGTGACGGTGCGCTGGAAATGGTGCGGCAAATAGCGACTTTAGGCGCAACGCGCGTGGTCTATGTTTCATGCAACCCTGCGACACTGGCGCGCGACGCTGCGCAGCTGGCACGTCAGGGCTATCGGCTCGAGCGTGCCGGCGTGCTGGACATGTTCCCGCAAACCGCGCACGTCGAAGCCATGGCGCTCTTTGAGCGACAGGCGTAGCGACGGAATTTTTGACAGGCAGACGGCCTGTGGTTCAACCGACCGACTCCCAGAAAGTCGGCGTATTCGACGCAGATGATGCGTAGAGGGAAGGTAGATAGATGGTCCAGGTCAGAGCGCTTCAGCCGATCAACACTGACGGCAGCATCAACCTCGAAGGCTGGCTCGATCACGTGCTGGGGATGGACCCGGCACTCGACCGCGACGCACTCAAGCAGGCCTGCGAGTTCGCTCGCTCGGCCGAGCAACAGGCCAACGCGGCACAGAATCTGTGGAGCGAAGGCACCTCCAGCTACCAGACCGGGCTCGAGATTGCCGAGATACTCGCCGATCTCAAACTCGACCAAGACAGCCTGGTCGCGGCGGTGATCTATCGGGGTGTTCGTGAAGGCCAGGTCCAACTGGCCGACGTTCACAAGCAGTTCGGCCCGGTGGTGGCCAAGCTGATCGAAGGCGTGCTGCGCATGGCCGCCATCAGTGCCAGTCTCAACCCGCGCGAGTCGCTGGTGCTGGGTACCCAGACGCAGGTCGAGAACCTGCGCAAGATGCTGGTGGCCATGGTCGACGACGTCCGTGTCGCGTTGATCAAGCTGGCCGAGCGCACCTGCGCCATCCGCGCGGTGAAGAACGCCGACGACGACAAACGCCATCGCGTTGCCCGCGAAGTCTTCGATATCTACGCACCGCTGGCCCATCGCCTGGGTATCGGCCATATCAAGTGGGAGCTGGAGGACCTGTCCTTCCGCTACCTGGAGCCCGAGCAGTACAAGCAGATTGCCCAATTGCTGCACGAGCGTCGCCTGGACCGCGAACAGTACATTCAGAGCGTGGTTCAGCAGCTCAGGGACGAACTGACCGCAACCGGCATCCATCCCGAGATCGATGGCCGCGCAAAGCACATCTACTCGATCTGGCGAAAGATGCAGAAAAAGGGCCTGCAGTTCAGCCAGATCTACGACGTTCGCGCCGTCCGTGTCCTGGTGCCCGAAGTGCGTGACTGCTATACGGCGCTGGGCATCGTGCATACGCTCTGGCGCCACATTCCCAAGGAGTTCGACGACTACATCGCCAACCCCAAGGAAAATGGCTACCGTTCGCTGCATACCGCCGTGCTCGGTCCGGAAGGCAAGGTGCTGGAAGTGCAGATTCGTACTCAGGCCATGCATGAGGAAGCCGAGCTGGGCGTCTGCGCCCACTGGCGATACAAGGGCACGGACGTCAACTCCAGCTCCAGCCATTACGAAGAGAAGATCGCCTGGCTGCGTCAGGTGCTCGAATGGCACGAGGAACTCGGCGATATCGGTGGCCTGGCCGATCAGTTGCGCGTGGATATCGAGCCTGACCGTGTCTACGTGTTCACCCCGGACGGCCACGCCATCGACCTGCCCAAGGGCGCCACGCCGCTGGACTTCGCCTATCGCGTGCACACCGAAATCGGCCACAACTGCCGGGGCGCCAAGATCAACGGGCGCATCGTACCGCTCAATTACAGCCTGCAGACCGGCGAACAGGTCGAGATCATCACCAGCAAGCACGGCTCGCCGAGTCGCGACTGGCTGAACCCCAACCTGGGCTACATCACCACTTCGCGCTCGCGGGCAAAGATCGTCCATTGGTTCAAGCTGCAAGCCCGTGATCAGAACGTGGCAGCCGGCAAGGCGTTGCTCGAGCGTGAGCTGGGACGCCTCGATCTGCCCCCGGTGGACTTCGACAAGCTCGCCGAAAAGGCCAACCTGAAGACTGCCGAGGACATGTTCGCCGCACTCGGGGCGGGCGATCTGCGGCTGTCCCAACTGGTCAATCATGCACAGCAGTTGGTGGAACCCGACAGCCACGCCGCCGATCAGCTCGAATTGATCCCGCGTCGTCCCGCCAGTACCCGGCCGGGCAAGCGGGGCGATGTGCAGATCCAGGGCGTCGGCAATCTGCTCACGCAAATGGCCGGTTGCTGCCAGCCGCTGCCGGGCGATCCGATCGTCGGCTACATCACGCTGGGACGTGGCGTCAGCATCCACCGCCAGGATTGCGCCTCGGTGTTGCAACTGGCCGGGCGCGAGCCGGAGCGGATCATCCAAGTCAGCTGGGGGCCGATCCCGGAGAAAACCTACCCGGTGGACATCATCATCCGTGCCTACGATCGCTCCGGCCTGCTGCGTGACGTTTCGCAAATCCTGCTCAACGAGCGCATCAACGTGCTGGCCGTCAACACCCGCTCGAACAAGGAAGACAGCACGGCGCAGATGACCCTGACCATCGAGATTCCAGGCCTGGATGCCCTGGGACGACTGCTCAGCCGTATCTCGCAGTTGCCCAACATCATCGAAGCGAAGCGCCAGCGCACCTCCTGACCCACTGCGTTCGGCCATACTGCATGGCAAGCCTGCCGAAAAACGTTCGTTGGCAAACGCCAGCTTTGCTTTTCCGCAGGCTTTCGCCTTGTCTGGCCTTCGCTCGCTACGGTCAGGTTTCACCCGACCCCAACTTCGATCTCCAAGCGTTCACCGAGGCATTCATGTACCAACTCAACGACCTGCTGCATTTGATGGCCCGCTTGCGTGACCCACGGCACGGCTGTCCGTGGGATTTGCAGCAGGACTACGCGAGCATCGTGCCGCACACGCTCGAAGAGGCATACGAAGTGGCGGACGCCATCGAAAGCGGCGACTTCGATCACTTGCCTGGCGAACTGGGTGATTTGCTGTTTCAGGTCGTTTATTACAGCCAGTTGGCGCAGGAGGAGGGGCGTTTCGAGTTCGCCACGGTGGTCGATGGGATCACCCGAAAGCTGCTGCGCCGCCATCCCCATGTCTTTCCCGATGGCGATCTGTACGGCTCGCCCGAGCTGCCACGCCTCGACGAGGCGGCCATCAAGCAGCGCTGGGAAGCAATCAAGGCCGAGGAACGTGCAGAGAAGGCTGCCGCGCCGGAGCAACTGTCGCTACTCGACGACGTACCCAGCGCGCTGCCCGCCTTGAGCCGTGCCGCCAAGTTGCAGAAACGCACCGCCCAGGTCGGTTTCGATTGGCCGGACGCATTGCCGGTGGTGGACAAGGTGCGCGAGGAACTCGATGAAGTGCTCGAAGCGATGAGCGAAAACGATTCGGAGGCCGTCGCCGAAGAGATCGGCGATCTGCTGTTCGTCACGGTGAATCTGGCGCGGCACCTGAAGGTCGATCCGGAAAACGCCTTGCGCGCCGCCAACCGCAAGTTCGAGCGCCGCTTCCGTTTCATCGAACGCGCCTTGCGGGAACGGGGGCGTCCCATCGAGAATTGCGATCTTGATGAACTCGATGCCCTTTGGGGCGAAGCCAAGAAAGCCGAGCGAACGGCGTCCTGCGGGTGACGGTCGCGCTCATTTCGCGGGTGGATGTCGTGACCCGCATCCGCCACAATCTGCCGGCCGGATCGCGATGCGAGCCGGCCTACGTCTATTTTGAATTCACGACGAGACGAGCCGACACATGAGTCTTTCCCTTCGCGATCAGCTGCTCAAAGCCGGACTGGTCAATGAGAAGCAGGCCAAGCAGGCCGGTAAGCAGCAGCAGAAACAGCAACGCCTGGTAAAGAAAGGCCAGGCTGAAAAGGATGATTCTCAGCGTGAAGCGGCGCTCAAGGCCCAGGCCGAGAAACTGGCCCGTGACCAGGAATTGAACCGCCAGCAGCAGGAAAAGGCCGAGCAGAAGGCGCGTACTGCCCAGATCAAACAACTGATCGAGACCAGCCGCCTGCCCAAGCTGACCACCGAGGACTATTACAACTTCGTCGATGACAAGAAGGTCAAGCGCCTGTCGGTGAACAAACTGATGCGCGACAAGCTGTCCAGTGGCTCGCTGGCCATCGTCCGGCATGGCGGCGGTTATGAAGTGATCCCGCGTGAGGCTGCGCTGAAAATCCAGGAGCGCGATCCGCGCCGCATCGTTCAGCTCAACACCCAGTCCGAAGCGCCCGATGCGGACGATCCATACGCCGCCTACCAGATTCCTGATGACCTGATGTGGTAACGCCGGCGCATGCCCGACAGATGGACGGATCAATCCCGGTCGCGCGCCCTCTACAGCTATAGACCCGCCGGGATTGCCGGCCAATGCCGTGGAGGGCAACGACATGGGAAATGAATCCATCCTTGAGGCGAGCGGCCTGGACCAATACGACCTGCATGCCAATGGCGTGCCGGGCGATCCGGAAGAACCCGGCGTACCGGATTTGCCTAGCGAGCCAGGCGAGCCAACCATTCCGGACCAGCCGCCGCCAGCACCGGTGGCCTGACTTCACGCGCGCGGCGCGGGCGCCGGCGCGACGAAGGCCTGAGCACGCGCGAGCAGGTCAATGACCTGCTCATCGTTCGTCTGTTCGAAATCGCCGTAGTGGCGCCCGACGCCGATAAATGGCTCGGGCATCGCTAGGCACACCAGTTCATCGAACTCGGTTCGCAGCATTTCGATTTCCTCGCGCGGCCCGACCGGCACGGCGAGCACGATCCGGCGGGGACTGGATTGTTTCATGCCCTTGAGCGCGGCTCGCACGGTTGCGCCAGTGGCAACGCCGTCATCGATCACGATCACGCAGCGATCCCGGATTACCGGGGCGGGTCGGTCACCACAATAGCGTTGGCGGCGGCGTTCCAGTTCGTCGAGCTGGCGCTGCATCTCGCTCTCGAACCAGTGGGGCGGTGGCGCGACTTGGTTGAACAGCTCCTGATTGATCACCCACTTCGGCTCGGCGCCGTCGACCACCGCGCCGAGCGCGAGCTCCTCGTTGCCGGGCGCACCGATCTTGCGCACCAGCACGAGATCGAGCGGCGCCTTGAGGCTGCGCGCCACTTCGAAGGCAACGGGCACGCCGCCTCTGGGTAAGGCGAGCACCAGCGGTTTCAACTCGGCCAGATGTTGCAGTGCCTCGGCCAGCTCCTGGCCGGCGTGGCTGCGGTCGCGAAACAGATGAGGTTCAGACATGAACGCGCGCATGGCTCACTCTCCGAATGGGTAGGTATCCGGAATGATCTCGGCGTCGATCTGCTGCGGCCCGATCGGGGTCACGGCGCAGGTCTGTTCCAGCCAGATCAGGGCGTCGAACTGTTCCGAGAGTATGGCCTGGAAATAATGACTTTGCCGCTCGGTGGCCGGGCGGTAGATGACGCCGATGGCCCGTTCGAGACGCGGTCTGGCCAGCGCCTGACGTAAGGAGGCATCGTCGCGCCAATGGGTCAGTGACGCCGCGATTCCGGTGCGCAGGAACAGGTGCTCCCAGCTATCCGGGCGAGACGGGCGGACCTGCTTGATCTGCATCGGCTCGTCCCAATTGTCCGCCGCTGCCACTTCGCCTCGGTCAGTGGCCATGCCGATCAGCACCGCGTCGCGTCCGAAGGCGGTACGGCACAGCTCGCCGATGTTGAATTCGCCGCCCCAGCCCATGGACGTCGATGCGGCGTTGCCGATGTGAGAATTGTGCGCCCAGACCACGGCCCGGGCGCCGTCGCCACGGTGATCCAGCAGCGCGCGCAGGGTATCGAACATATGCCGGTCGCGCAGGTTCCAGGACTCGGCCGAGCCCTGATACATGGCCCGGTAATACTGCTCCGCCGCCAGCACCACACGGGCGTTGCGCTCGGCGTCGAAGAAACGTGCGCCGTCTTGTTCGAGGTACTCCAACCGCTGATCGAGCAATGCGCGCAACTGCTCGACGACAGCGTCTTCACACGATGGCTCCCCGAGCATCACCTTGTGTCCATAGATGGCCGGCTCCTCGTGCCAGGGGCTGAGGCAGCCATAGCGGCGTCGCGCAGCGCTGGCCGCCTGAGGGTCGACGCCATCGAGGTAACTCAGTACCTCCTGAATCGACGAGCCGAGGCTATAGACGTCAAGGCCGCGAAATTCGACCCGTCGCTCAGGCGCCAGGGTTTCGTTGTGGTGGCGCAGCCAGCCTGCGAAATCGGCGACTTCCTGATTGCGCCACATCCAGGTCGGGAAGCGCTTGAAGCCTTCCTCGACCCAGCTCGGCGGCTGCTGGTGACGTACGTAACGGTCGATTCTCGCTGCGTCCGGCCAGTCCGCTTCGGCGGCGATGATAGTGAAACCGTGATGCTCCACCAGCCGACGGGTAATGGCCGCCCGGGCACGGTAGAACTCGGAGGTGCCGTGGCTGGCCTCGCCGATCAGTACCACACGGGCGTCGGCGAATGGATCGAAATGGGCCGCAAAGGCGGGGTCGTCGATGGCCGGCAGCGGCGTTGCATGGCGGCGTAGCCGGTCGACCAACTGGTCCTCGGTCATCTCGGCAGGTCCTGGGCGTGATCGGCTCATGGCCTTGTCTCCGCGCTGTTTGTCTACCGATGACCGATGCGCCGAGGCCCTGTTCAGACCGTTCGGCAGGTCGTCCGATCAAGCATAAGCGGCAGAACTGAATACGACGGGCTAGTCTCTAAACAAAGCGACGCCGATATCGGTGAACGAATTTGCCGAAGGCGCTAGAAAAAGGGGGCATCCATGACGACTTGGATCATCGCGTACAGTAAAGACGGCAATACCTCCATCCTCAGGACCGAATCCGATCACCAGCCGGATATAGACGAAGCGGTTGCGCTGGTCACCCGCAAGGCCGAACAGGACTACGCCGGCGAGGAGGACGCATACGAGCATGACCCGGATATCGAGGAAACGCCGGCCACCCGCCTGGCCGAGCGCTTTGGTATCACCGTAACCGGCATATCGCAGGCCTGATTGTCATCAAGCCACCCGCCACACGCTGCCATCCCCAACCACGTACAGACGCCGACTCGCGTTGGCGTCCACTTCCATCATGCCGGTGAATCCACCGAAGGCTGGCAGCAGGGTCACGCGTTCGCCGATGCAGAAGCAGGGCAGGCGCAGGCTCTGCCGCCCGCGCCCGCTAAGACGGAACGCCGGGTGCAGATGTCCGGCCAGCACATGATGGGTGGGGTGCGGGTCGGGCTCGTGTTGCAGGGCGAAAGGGCCAAGCAGCAGCGGTTCGGGGCTCACCAGGATATCGAGGGTCGTGGGCGGGTCGCCGGCGCGTCGGTCATGGTTGCCGCGGATCAGGGTGATTTCGAGCCCAGGCCGTGCGGCGCGCCACAGATGGAGTTGCGCCAGGACGGCCGCCGTCTGGGATTCGGGTGCATGCAGGAAGTCGCCAAGCACTATCAACTGGCGACAACGATAACGCGCCAGCAACGCATCCAGCCGCTGCAGGTTCGCCTGGGTGGTGCCGCGCGGCACCGGCTGGCCAAGACGGCGATACGCGGCCGCCTTGCCGAAATGGATGTCGGCGATCAACAGCGCCTGCTGTTCAGGCCAGTAGATGGCCTTGTCGGCAAGCAGCCAGAGCTCGGTCTGTTCCAGTTCGATGGGTAGATGTGGCGTCATGCGAGGGAGTTTATCGCGGGCTTGCGCCTGTTCCCATGAGAGCGTTTGCTGTTGATGTGCAGCGGGGCCGCGTTCGCCGCGAGGGCGCGCCTCCCACAGGCAGGGTTCAGGTGCATGGCTGTGGGTGAGGTACGAACACGCTCTTTGTGGGAGGCCCGCCCCCGGGGCGAAGCTCTTGCTGTTGAGGTGGCCACGGGGCTGGGTTCGCCGCGAGGGCGCGCCTCCCACAGGCAGGGTGCAGGCGCATCGCTGTGGGTGAGGTACGAACACGCTCTTTGTGGGAGGCCCGCCCCGGGGCGAAGCTGTTGCTGTTGAGGTGGTCGCGGGACCGCGTTCGCCGCGAGGGCGCGCCTCCCACAGGCAGGGTTGAGGTGCATGGCTGTGGGTGAGGTACGAACACGCTCTTTGTAGGAGGCCCGCCCCCGGGGCGAAGCGTTTGCTGTTGAGGTGGCCGCGGCGCCGAATTCGCCGCGAGGGCGCGCCTCCCACAGGCAGGGTTCAGGTGCATGGCTGTGGGGGAAGTACGAACAGGCTTTTTGGTGGGAGGCCCGCCCCCGGGGCGAAGCTTCTGCTTTTGAGGTGGCCGCGGGGCCGCGTTCGCCGCGAGGGCGCGCCTCCCACAGGCAGGGTTGAGGCATATTGCGGTGGGCAGGTACGAACACCGCTCTTTGTGGGAGGCCCGCCCCCGGGGCGAAGTTTTTGCTGTTGAGGTGGCCGCGGGGCTGGGTTCGCCGCGAGGGCGCGCCTCCCACAGGTAAGGTTCAGGAGCATCGCTGTGGGGAGGTACGAACAGGCTCTTTGTGGGAGGCCCGCCCCCGGGGCGAAGCTGTTGCTGTTGAGGTGGCCGCGGGGCCGCGTTCGCCGCGAGGGCGCGCCTCCCACAGGCAGGGTTGAGGTGCATCGCTGTGGGGAGGTACGAACAGGCTCTTTGTGGGAGGCCCGCCCCCGGGGCGAAGCTGTTGCTGTTGAGGTGGTCGCGGGACCGCGTTCGCCGCGAGGGCGCGCCTACCACAGGTAAGGTTGAGGCGCATGGCTGTGGGGAGGTACGAACAGGCTCTTTGTGGGAGGCCCGCCCCGGGGCGAAGCTGTTGCTGTTGAGGTGGTCGCGGGACCGCGTTCGCCGCGAGGGCGCGCCTCCCACAGGGAAAGTGGGGCACAGGTTGGGCGGGGCGATTTCCCGAGAGGTTAGGGTTTCGGCTTTTTCTGCCGTGGTGTTCCGTCCTTGCTCGTGCGGGGTTTGCGCTTTGGGTTGGTTTCACGCTCCACCGCGATCGCGGCGTCTCGCTCCGGCTGATAGCCGCCAGGCCCTGCGGCCTTGTCGAGCTCGGCGACCATTCGACGAATACGATCGGCCAGTTTCTCTGAACTCAGGCTTTCACGGAACCGCTCGACCATCAAGGGGAAGGCCAGCGGGGTGGTGCGCTTGACCGGATGAATATCCAGGTGTCGCTGCTGCAGCCGTGTCAGCGTCTGTTCAAGGCGCTCGACTTCCAGCTCCTGACGCAGCACTTCTTCCTCGGCCTGGCTCAGCAGCAGGTTGGTCGGGTCGTACTGGCGAAACACATCGAAGAACAGTCCGCTGGATGCCTGCAGTTGTCGCGCGCTTTTCTGCGCGCCGGGATAGCCGGAAAACACCAGGCCGGCAATGCGGGCGATCTCTCGAAAGCGCCGACGTGCCAGCTCACCGGCATTGAGGCTGGCGAGCACGTCGTGGAGCAAGTCATCCTGACTGAACAGCGCGGGGGTCAGCCAGCGCTGCCAGTCCACCTCGGTCGCCGACAGCAGCTCGAAACCGTAGTCGTTCACCGCGATGGAAAAGGTCAGTGGTTGTCGCTGGCCCATGCGCCAGGCCAGCAGACTGGCAAGCCCAAGGTGCACATGGCGGCCCGCGAAGGGGTAGAGGAACAGGTGCCAGCCCTCGCGGGACTTCATGACCTCGGCCAGCAGCGTGGTTTCGGTCGGCAGCGTCGACCAATCCATCTGCACCCGAAGCAGCGGCGCTACCAGGCGCATCTCGTCGCTTGCGAAGGCCCCGCGCGAAGCGGCGCCGAGTTGTTCGACCACCGCATCGGCCAG
>Ga0114898_1002147_pt1 | contig 10645 bp, 9 predicted proteins | sample Malvired_Geostar_FD_83496 | JGI IMG/M metagenome (GOLD analysis project Ga0114898, IMG submission 83496) | Marine viral communities from the Global Malaspina Expedition - Malaspina viral metaG DeepMed_Geostar | ecosystem: Environmental > Aquatic > Marine > Oceanic | place: Mediterranean Sea... | reverse complement strand
GCTGGAGGCCACGGTCGGCATCGGCCACACCCGCTGGGCCACCCACGGCGCGCCGACGACCGAGAACGCCCATCCGCACAAGGCCGGGCGGGTGACGCTGGTCCACAACGGCATCATCGAGAATTTTGCCGAGCTGAAGGCCGAGCTGGAGGCTGACGGGCACGCCTTCGAGAGCCAGACCGACACCGAGGTCGTGGCCCACATGATCGACCGCGAACTGGGGCGGGTGAACGATCCGCTGGCGGCGTTCAAGACCGTACTGGACCGGCTGACCGGGGCCTATGCGCTGGCGGTGCTGGTCGAGGGCGAGGACGGGCTGATCATGGGCGCCCGGCGCGGCAGCCCGCTGGTGGTCGGCTGGGGCGAGGGCGAGATGTATCTCGGCTCGGACGCGCTGGCCGTCGGACCGTTCACGCAGAAGATCTCCTATCTGGAAGAGGGCGACTACGTCGGCATTGACCGCTCCGGCGCGCGGATGTTCGATGTCGGCGGCAAGGCCGTCGACCGGCCGGTGGTGCAGGTCTCCGCCTCCTCGGCCCTGGTCGAGAAGGGCGAGTACCGGCACTTCATGGAGAAGGAGATCCATGAGCAGCCGGACAGCGTGCAGCACACCCTGTCGGAATACCTCGACTTCGTGAACGGCAAGGCGAAGGCGGGGCCGACCGACTTCGCCGCCGTCGAGCGCATCCAGATCGTGGCCTGCGGCACCGCCTTCTACGCCGGCCAGATCGGGCGCTATGCGTTCGAGAAGCTGGCCGGCCTGCCGTGCGACGTCGAGATCGCCTCGGAGTTCCGCTACCGCCAGCCGGCGCTGACGCCGGGGACGCTGGCCGTGGCGGTCAGCCAGTCCGGCGAGACCGCCGACACCCTCGCCAGCCTGGCCTGGTGCAAGGCCGCCGGCCTGAAGACCGCGGCGCTGGTCAATGTCCATTCCTCCTCGATGGCGCGCGAGGCGGAAACGCTGTGGCCGACCCATGCGGGGCCGGAGATCGGCGTCGCCTCGACCAAGGCCTTCACCGCCCAGGTCGCCGCCCTGCTGGCGCTGGCGGTGGCGGCGGGGGTGCAGCGCGGCAGGATCGACGCCGTGCGCGAGGCCGAGCTGGTCAAGGCCCTGTTCGAGGCGCCGCGCCTGATCGCCGAGGCCATGCTGATGGAGGAGGCGCTGAAGGCTGTGGCGCAGGATGTGGCCAAGGCCACCGACGTGCTGTTCCTCGGCCGCGGGGCGATGTTCCCGCTGGCCATGGAGGGGGCGCTGAAGCTGAAGGAGATCAGCTACATCCACGCCGAGGGCTATGCCGCCGGCGAGCTGAAGCACGGGCCGATCGCCCTCGTCGACGAACTGACCCCCATCGTGGCCCTCGCGCCGCTGGACGAGGTGTTCGAGAAGACGGCTTCGAACCTGCAGGAGGTGGCGGCGCGCGGCGGGCCGGTGATCATGATCGCCCCGAAGTCGGCGCCCGATCCGCATGGCGCCGGCATCCGCCGCGTCGACGCGCCCGAGTGCCATTCGCTGATCGCGCCGCTGGTCTATGCGGTGCCGGTGCAGCTGCTGGCCTATTACGTCGCCGTGCAGAAGGGCACGGACGTCGATCAGCCGAGGAATCTGGCCAAGTCCGTCACCGTCGAGTGATCGCATCGGGACGCATATGCGTTAGGCTGCCCGACCCCGCCGTTCAGGATACCGCATGACCGATCAGACCCGCCGCCTCCGCAAGGCCGTTCTTCCCGTCGCCGGCCTCGGCACCCGGGTGCTGCCCGGCACCAAGACCACGCCCAAGGAACTGCTGAACGTCGTCGACCGGCCGATCCTGAGCTACATCGTCGAGGAGGCGCGCGAGGCCGGGATCGAGCACATCGTCTTCGTCACGGGACGGTCGAAGGGGGCGATCGAGGACTATTTCGATCACCAGATCGAGCTCGAGGCCCAGCTGGCGGCCAAGGGCAAGACCGACATCCTCGAGATGATGAACGCCGAACTGGCCCAGGCCGGGGAGATGAGCTTCACCCGCCAGATGCAGCCCAAGGGTCTCGGCCACGCCGTCTGGTGCGCCCGCGACATCATCGGCGACGAGCCGTTCGCGGTGATCCTTCCGGACGTGATCGTGGACGGGCAGCCGGGGGCGCTGAAGCAACTGGCCGAGGTCTACGCCGAGGTCGGCGGCAACGTCATCGGGGTCGAGCAGGTGCCGGACAGCGAGACGCACAAATACGGCATCGTCGATCCCGCGGACCGGGACGGACGCCATATCCGCATGAAGGGGATGGTCGAGAAGCCGCCGCGGGGCGAGGCGCCATCGAACCTGTCGATCTCGGGACGCTACATCCTGCAGCCGGAAATCTTCGGCATCCTGGAGAACCAGCCGCGCGGGGCGGGGGGCGAGATCCAGCTGACCGACGGCATGGCCCGGCTGATGAAGGATCAGACCTTCACGGCCGTCGAATATGAGGGCGTCACCCACGACTGCGGCGACAAGATCGGCCTGCTGCGCGCCAACGTCGCCCTGGCCCTGAAGCGGCCGGACCTGGGCGAGCAGGCCCGCGCGGCCATAGCCGCGCTCCTCTAGGTAAGGCCGGCGGGCGAGCGCCATGCCCTGATCGTCAGCCGGGGATGCGGCCGGAGGGCTGCCCGGTGATCTTGCAGACGTTGTCCAGGGCCGGCTGACCGCTCTGACGGCCGGTCGGCGACAGGATGCCGCCGCGGGCCGCGCAATCGGCGGCGAGACGCTCCAGTTCGGCCTCATAGCGGGTTTCGCCCATGCCGGAGGCGCACGCCGAAAGGGCGACGGCGAGGGCGGCGGGGGCGGCGAAAAGCACGACACGCATGGCGTTTCTCCTGGTTAAGCTGGAGAAACTATAGAGCCTGAGCGGCGGTTCCGTTCAACGGCCTCCACCAGTCGCGCGAGGTCGGCCGGCGTGGACAGGCGGTGATCGCCGCCCTCGACCAGCTCCAGGGTGACGTCGGCCGCGGTCAGCCGTTCGATCAGCGTCGTCTGGCGTCGCCACGGCACCACATCGTCCGCCCGGCCCTGAAGGATGTGGACGGGCGCCGCGACGGCCAGGGGGCCGCGCAGCAGCAGCCAGTCGCGCGCCTCCTCGAACATGCGGCGGGTCAGGATATATTCGCCCAGCCCTTCCTCCACGACCAGGGTCTCGCCCTCGCGCAGTATGGCCTGACGCTCGTGATCGGCGAGGCCCGGCCACATCAGGTCCTCGGTGAAGTCCGGGGCCGGATTGACCAGCACAAGTCCGGCCAGCCGCTCCGGCCGGGCTGCGGCCAGCAGCAGGGCGACCCAGCCGCCCATCGACGATCCCACCGGCACGACCGGTCCTTCGAGACTGTCGATCAGGGCGATCGCGTCCTCGCGCCAGCGCCCGATGGTGGCCTGACGCCAGTCGCCGGACGAGACGCCGTGGGCGAAATGGTCGTAGCGGACGTAGCTCCAGCCGCGTTCGCGCGCCGCCGCGTCGAGGGCCAGCGCCTTGGTCCCCTCCATGTCCGAGCGGAAGCCGCCGATCCAGACCACGGTCGGGCCGGAGCCGCGCACGCGCTTCAGGGCAAGCTGTTCCCCGTCCGGCCGGGCGAGCTGTTCCACGTCGTCCATCGGCGTCCCTCTCGCGCAATCGGTTCGGGACTGATAGCGAACGACCGCAAGCGAAGCGAAGGCCAATCCGCGTGTCCGAACCCAGGGTCCTGTTCGTAACCTCCAACCGCATCGGCGATTGCGTCATCTCCTCGGGGGTGATCCGCGAGATCAGCCGCCAGCTGCCGGGCGCGCGGATCACCGTCGCCTGCGGCCGGCCGCCGGCGCCCTTCTTCCGCTCCGCCCCCGGCGTCGAGCGGGTCGTCATCCTCGACAAGAAGAAGTTCGCCGGACACTGGATCGACCTGTGGAAGCAGGTCTGGCGGACCCGCTGGGACATGGTCATCGACATCCGCGGCTCGGCTCTGGCCTTCCAGCTCCGCGCCAAACGCCGCCGGGTCTATCATCGCGGTCTCGAAACCGGCGTGCCCAAGGTCGAGATGGTGTCGCGCATGATGGACGCGGCGCGAAACCTGGACCCCGAGCTGTTCATCGACGACCGGGCCCGCGCCGAGGCGGCGGCGGTGCTCGACCCGCAGCTGACGGCGGGGCCGGGGCCCGGGCCGATCCTCGCCCTCGCCCCCATCGCGCACCAGCCGGGCAAGAGCTGGCCGGCCGACCGCTGGGGCCAGCTGGTCGAAAGGCTGAAGGCCGAACCGCGCTTCGCCGGCTGGCGCTTCATGCTGGTCGGGGGACCGGGCGACCATCCGCCCGCCGCCCCGGCGCTGGCGGCGGCGGGCGATCTCGGAATCGATTTCGTCGGCAAGGGGGACATCCTCGCCTCGGCGGCGGCGATCGACCGCGCCGCGCTGTTCGTCGGCAACGATTCCGGCCTGATGCACGTGGCCGCCGCGGCCGGCCGCCCGACCCTCGGCCTGTTCGGCCCCACCCAGTGGTGGCTGTACGGCCCCTGGGGGCCGAAGACCCGCACCGTGGCCTCGAACGAGACGCGGGGCGAGTTCGCGCCGATCGAGGCCCTGACCGTCGAGCATGTGTTCGAAGCGGTGCTGGGCCTGCACGACGCCTTCATCGGCGGCCCTGACGCCGCCAAACCTTGAAGAGACGGGCGTTCGCGGTCATATAGGGCCGCTTGAGGGGAACGCCGCGATCCGTCGCGCGCTCACTTCTGCAAACCGTTTTTCGTCCACTTGCAAGGAAACGACGCCCATTCGCCGTCCGATGAACCAGCCGCCCGTCAAGGACGGGCCGCCCATGAACCAGGATATCCGCGCGCCGCGCGTTCTGCTGATTGACCAGAACGGCGAGAAGCAGGGCGTCATGCCCACGTCCGCCGCGCTGGAAGCCGCCGAAGAGGCCGGCATGGACCTGGTTCAGATCGTCTCCACCTCCGAACCGCCGGTGGCGAAGATCCTCGACTACGGCAAATTCCGCTTCCAGGAGCAGAAGAAGAAGGCCGAGGCGCGCAAGCGCCAGAAGGTCGTGGAGCTGAAAGAGATCAAGCTCCGGCCGAACATCGACGTCCACGACTACGAGGTGAAGGCCAAGGCCATGCACCGCTTCTTCGACGAAGGGGACAAGGTCAAGGTGACGCTGCGCTTCCGCGGCCGCGAGATGGCCCACCCGGAACTGGGCATGAAGCTGCTCAACAAGGTGCAGGCCGACTTCGACGAGATCGCCAAGGTCGAATACGCGCCGCGCATGGAAGGCCGGCAGATGATCATGATCCTGGCCCCCCGATAGGCTGCTGATCCGATCCGAATCCGAACGCCCCGGCCGCCCTGGCCGGGGCGTTTTTCGTTGGCTCCAGCCGCGCCACTTGCGTGCGGTGGCGGACTGACGGACAGATCGGTCTCCCTGATGTTCCGGACGCCGCCGTGACCCTGACGCCCGCCGCTCCCAAGCCCACGCGATCGGCCCTCGCGGTCCTGTTCGGGATCGTGTTCATCAATCTGGTCGGCTTCGGCATCGTCATTCCGCTGCTGCCCTTCTACGGCCAGACGCTGGACGCGCCGCCGTGGCAGGTGGCGCTGATGTTCTCGGCCTATTCGCTGGGCCAGTTCGTGGCCGAGCCGTTCTGGGGCCGGCTGTCGGACCGGATCGGGCGCAAGCCGGTGCTGCTGATGACGGTGCTGGCCAACGCCGTCGGTTATCTGGCCCTGGCCTTCGTGCCGAACATCTGGCTGGCCATCGCCGTGCGCCTGTTCACCGGCCTGGGCGCCGGCAATATCTCGACCGTCCAGGGCTATGTCGCCGACGTGACGCTGCCGGAATTGCGCGCCGGCCGGATGGGGCTGATCGGCGCGGCCTTCGGCCTCGGCTTCATCTTCGGCCCCGGCCTGGGCGGAATCCTCACCCGGCCGGACCTCGGCGCGCTGGGATACCAGTTGCCGATCTTCGTCGCGGCGGGGCTGTGCCTGCTGGCCGCGCTGGGCGTCGTCGTGCTGCTCAAGGAGAGCCGGGCGGCCGCCGATCCGGCCGCCCCGCGACCGCCCTTCCTCGGCGGGGCGCACGACGCCGTGGCCAATCCGGTGGTGTCGCGCGTGCTGCTGGTCACCCTGATCTACATGGCCGGCTTTTCGGGCATGGAGTCCACCTTCGGCTTCTGGACCGAGGCCCGCTACGGCTGGGGCGCGCGCGAGGTCGGCCTGGCCTTCATGGTCGTCGGGGTGGTGTCGGTGATCGGTCAGGGCCTGCTGGCCGGACGGCTGGCCCGCCGCTTCGGCGAGGCGCGGGTGCTGGCGGCCGGCTGCCTGATCTTCGGATCCGGCCTGGTCGGACAGGTCGTCGCCAGCCGGCTGCTGCCCGACGCCGACTATCTCGTGCCGGTGATCATGGCCGGCGGAGCCTTCGGCATGGCGATCACCATGCCCAACATCTCCGCCCTGATCTCGCGCTCGGTCGATCCCGACCGGCAGGGCGCCATGCTGGGACTGAACATGGCCGCCAGTTCCAGCGCCCGCATCTTCGGCCCGATGGCGGCTGGAGCGATCTTCTCCGGCGTCGGCCACGACTGGCCGTTCCTGATCGGGGCGGCCCTGACGGTCCCGGCGGCGGTGATGGCGATCAACGCAGGCCGGGCCTTCCGGCTGCGACAGGCATCGCCGGCGCTGCAGGCGGCCGAGTAGCTGAACTCGCGTTTCACGCTTGGCTTGGGGTCGCTGCGCCCTTACGGTTGCGCCTATCAACAGTGGGGGCGCTGCCTTGTCCGTTCGAAACATCTGCATCGCCGTGGCGGCCGCCTCGGCGACCTTCCTTGGCGGGGCCGTCGCGGCCCAGGCTCAGCCGGCGCCCATCGAGGCCTACGCCGCCCTGCCGGCGATCGATGGCGCGTCCCTCTCGCCCGACGGTTCGGTTCTGGCCTACATCCGCCGTAGCGCCGACGGCGACACGGTCGTGGCCCAGGCCCGCACCGGCGAGGTGTTGGTCACCATCGACGTCAGCGACCGGGCGGCCCGCAGCGTGTTCTGGGCCTCGCCGGACCACGTCGTGATCTCGAGCACCGTCAATGACAAGATTCCCTACACCACGCAGCCTGCCCTCTATGAGCAGCTCGACATCGTCAATGTTCGCACCCGCCGGGTGGCCCGGGCATTGCGGAGCGCCGACAAGGCCATCCTGACGGCGAACTTCGGCCCGGCCACCGTCGGAACCTATCGCGGCAAGCCGGTGATGTACCTGCGCACCATTACGGTCGAGAACAACGCCTTCACCTACGACGTCTATCGGGTCGACCTGGATGACGGCCGCGGCCGTCTGCACCAGACGGGCGCCGAGGACACCAACTCCTACCTCGTCCGGCCCGATGGCGAAGTGGTCGCGCGGACGACCTATGATTCCGTGTCCGGCCGTTGGCGTCTGCTGGTCAAGCGCGGCGGCAACTGGAGCGAGATCATGTCTCGCCACACCCTGCTCGACGGGCCCGGCGTGATGGGCTTTGGGCAGAGCTACGACACCGTTCTGATCAGCGAGGACCGCGAGGATGAAGGCCCGGTGCTGGCCGAGTTCAGCCTGGCCGACGGTTCGGAGGTCATGCAGCACGACAACAGCAGCCTGCAGGGCTCGGTGCGGGACGGGCAGGGGCTGCTCGTCGGCCTCAGCCGGCAGGGGCTGACTCAGTCCTACACGCTGTTCGACGAAGAGCTGCAGGCCAATTGGGACAAGCTGCAGCGCGGCCTGCCGGGCAGCCAGCTGTATCTCTCCGACGCCGATGACGACCTGAGCGTGCTGCTGTTCCGCGCCGAGGGCGCCGGCGAGCCTGGCTCGATCTATCTGTTCGACGCCGAGCGGCAGAGCGTCAACCTGATCGGGCGGGAGTACCCGAACCTGGGCCCGACCGACGTGTCCCAGGTCAGCGTGGTCCGCTACACCGCGGCCGACGGGCGCGAGCTGATCGGCTATCTGACCACCCCGAACGGCCGGGAGGCGCGCAACCTGCCGCTGGTCCTGCTGCCGCACGGCGGTCCTGCGGCACGTGACTACACCGGCTTTGACTACAAGGCCCAGGCCCTCGCCTCGCGCGGCTATGCCGTGTTCCAGCCGCAGTTCCGCGGCTCTGACGGCTTCGGCACGGACCTGCTGGAGGCAGGCTACGGCGAGTGGGGCCGCAAGATGCAGAGCGACCTTTCGGACGGCGTCCGCTACCTGGCCGTGGGCGGGGTGGTCGATCCTGCCCGCGTCTGCATCGTGGGCTCCAGCTACGGCGGCTATGCGGCCATGGCCGGCATGACGCTGGACAAGGGCGTCTATCGCTGCGCCGTGGCGGTGTCGGGCGTCTCGGACCTGACCGCCTTCCTCGCCTCGGAACGCCGCCACGGAGGTCGCGCCCGCTTCAACAGCGGCATGCGCTACTGGCAGCGGTTCATGGGGGTGACCACCGACAACGATCCGAGCCTCGCAGAGCGTTCGCCGGCGCAGTTGGCCTCTCGCATCGACGGCCCGGTACTGCTGATCCACGGGCGCGAGGACACCGTGGTCCCGTTCGAGCAGAGCGAGATCATGGAGCGGGCCATGCGTCAGGCCGGCAAGGACGTGGAACTGGTCGCGCTGGACGGCGAGGACCACCACATGACCTTCCCGGCCACCCGCCTGCGGATGCTGACCGAGACGATCGAATTCCTCGAGGAGCACAATCCGCCCCGCTGAGGCGTTTCTCTTGCCATCGGGCCGCGCTTCGACTAGAAGCCGCGCCTTCGCGTACCGAACCGCCGGGCGAACAGGCATGCCTGGGCGGTTCTTAAACAGGGAGACCACCCCTCGGGCTCAAGTAGCTCGAAGAGCGGTAGCCCACTCAAAAAGAGAGTGAAAATGCCGAAACTTAAGACGAAGTCGGGCGCCAAGAAGCGCTTCAAATTCACGGCGACTGGCAAGGTGAAGGCCGGCGTGGCGGGCAAGCGGCACCGCTTGATCAGCCACAACAGCAAATACATCCGCCAGAACCGCGGCACCCAGGTCATGGCCGACGCCGACGCCAAGAAGATCAAGTCCTACATGCCGTACGCCTGATCGGCGCGCCGCATCACGAACTGATCCCACCGCATAGAATTTGAACTGATCCCCTCAAGCAGTGAGCCGCCGCGCGGCGAACGATAGGGGTCTCCGAGGAAAAACATCATGGCTCGCGTCAAAAGGGGCGTTACGTCCCACGCCAAGCACAAGAAGGTTCTGAAGCAGGCGAAGGGCTTCTACGGCCGCCGCAAGAACACCATCCGCACCGCCAAGGCCGCGGTCGACCGCGCCGGGCAGTACGCCTATCGCGACCGCCGCACCAAGAAGCGCAATTTCCGCGCCCTGTGGATCCAGCGCATCAACGCCGCCGCCCGTCTGGAAGGCTTCACCTACAGCCAGTTCATTCACGGCCTCGGCAAGGCCGGCATCGAGCTGGACCGCAAGGTTCTGGCCGCCATGGCCGCCGACGAAGCCGCCTTCAAGGCGATCGCCGACAAGGTCCGCGGCGCGCTGGCCTAAGCTTTTCCGGCGACGGAAGACGCAAAAGCCCTCCGGCCCGCGCCGGGGGGCTTTTTGCTTTGCGCCGCAGCGGCTAGACGGACTGCCGACATGACAGATCTGAACCAGCTCGAACTCGACCTGATCAACGCCATCGGCGGCGCGGAAACCGCCGCGGCGGTCGAGGAGCTGCGTGTCGCGGCCCTGGGCAAACAGGGCTCGGTTTCGGGCCTGCTCAAGGGCATGGGGGCGATGAGCCCCGACGAGCGCCGCGAACAGGGACCGCGGATCAATGGCCTGCGCGACCGGGTGCAGGCCGCGCTGGCCGCCCGCAAGGCCGAGCTTGAGGCCGCCGAGCTCGACGCCCGCCTCAAGGCCGAGCACGTCGATCTGACGCTGCCGCCGCGCCCGCGCCGCAAGGGCAGCGTCCATCCGACCATGCAGGTGATGGACGAGATGATCGCCCTGTTCGCCGAGATGGGTTTCGCCGTCGCGGAAGGTCCGGACATCGAGGATGACTTCCACAATTTCACGGCCCTGAACTTCCCGCCCAAACATCCGGCGCGGGAGATGCACGACACCTTCTTCCTGACGCCCGACCCCGGGACCGGCGAGCGCAAGGTGCTGCGCACCCACACCAGCCCCGTGCAGGTGCGGACGATGATGAGCCAGAAGCCGCCGATCCGGATCATCGCGCCGGGCCGGACCTTCCGGAAAGACAGCGACGCCACCCACACGCCGATGTTCCATCAGGTCGAGGGGCTGGTGATCGACAGGGGCGTCCACATGGGCCACCTGAAGTGGACGCTGGAGACCTTCGTCGCCCGCTTCTTCGAGGTCGACGACGTCGACGCCCGCTTCCGGCCGCACCATTTCCCGTTCACCGAGCCCTCGGCCGAGATGGACATCCGCTGCGACCGCTCGGGCGGCGAGCTCAAGCTGAACCAGGGCGACAGCTGGATGGAGATCCTCGGCTGCGGCATGGTCCATCCGAACGTGCTGAGGAACTGCGGCATCGACCCGGACGAATACCAGGGCTTCGCCTTCGGCATGGGCGTCGACCGCCTCGCCATGCTGAAATACGGCATCCCCGACCTGCGCCCGATGTTCGAGGCCGACACCCGGTGGCTGGCCCACTACGGCTTCTCGGCCTTCGCCGC
>Ga0114898_1002143_pt1 | contig 10655 bp, 14 predicted proteins | sample Malvired_Geostar_FD_83496 | JGI IMG/M metagenome (GOLD analysis project Ga0114898, IMG submission 83496) | Marine viral communities from the Global Malaspina Expedition - Malaspina viral metaG DeepMed_Geostar | ecosystem: Environmental > Aquatic > Marine > Oceanic | place: Mediterranean Sea... | reverse complement strand
TGGAAAAGTACAAAATGCATATGGCACTGCATGTCGCCAGGCAGATGGTTCATGGAAAATTACACGATAGGAGACTTATTAAATGATTGAGAAAATTACATTTAATATAGATTTAGGTATTGTAGGAGACCCAGTACTAAAGTTTTATATAGATGATATTGAGATGCCTGGTCCTGTGTTTGAGCATGTGTGTGCATTTGGTGAACACACTTTAAGAATTATGCATAGCGGGAAGACAAACCAAACACCAGAGCAATCTGTAACAATAGATAAAGTTGTAATTGACGGTGTTAACATACGCAATATAGTTTGGATTAACAGTTATAATAGACCTAACTATCCTGAACCATGGGCTACACAACAAAGAGAACAAGGTATAGAACTTGAAGAGATTGTAAAAGGCGAAACGGTACTTGGGCATAATAGTGAATGGACACTTCCGTTTACTAGTCCATTTTACAAGTATGTTATGGAATGGCTACAGTAATGTTTACAATGGACAAGGTGCAAAGCACAATTACAACCATTGGTGATACTCAAATGAATCAACTAAAAAGAAGATGGTTTGAAGACAACCATCGCGTGGTACCGTGGAAGGATTATTTGCCTAAAGCACAAGAATGGTTTTTAGGTAGTAACCTTGTACAAATACACGGAGTAGACACCTTCCCCTATGTTGATGTAACGCAAGGTAATACACAATTTATTGAAAGTTTTGTATTAAAGTATGGCTGGGAAGGCTTTCAAATACTTAATGGAGAATATGCTTATTATAGTTTAATGGGCAAGCACGGTGTAGAACTAGATGAATTAGAACCAAACAAACCAATGATAGTTACGATGCCTGACTTTATTACAGGTGACATACGTTGGGAATGGTTTGAATTATTAAAAATTGCAGAGGTTAAGAATATTGATTTGCATCTCGACTTTGCTTGGTTGGTTATGGCACGTGATATTGAGATAGATTTAAATCATCCTCGCATACAGAGTTTTGGTATGAGCATGAGTAAACTACACCTAAACTGGAATAGGGCAGGATTACGTTGGAGTAAGCAACGCACAATGGACGGCATTACTATATTAAATCATTATTACAAAGTTGATATTAATACTAATACGTTTAGTTGTGCATCTTTTCATATGGACAATTTAGATAGAGACTATGCTTGGAATAGATATGGTAATTTAAATACAGATATCTGTAAAAATCTTAACTTAGGACAGACTAAATTTGTGCATTGTGTACACAATCCTGTTGACAAAGAAAGATTGCATTGTATAACACCATTGCTACTTGAGCATGCAGATGCGGCGGGACTTGAGCATGCTTAACGTTTTTAACCACTGGGATCCATTACAGTCATGCATAGTAGGCCGCAGCTACAGTCCTGACTTTTATAATTTTGTAAGTGATTCTAGTATACGAAATAAATTATGTACTATTGCTGAACAAACAGAAGAAGACTTAGACAATCTCAGTAAGCAATTACAGAAATTTGGTGTACATGTAATGCGCCCCAGCATTACAGATAATTATTTAGATGTTTTATACGGCAATAAACTACTCCCGGCACCGCTTACACCACGTGACTATACCGCTGTAATCGATGATAAAGTTTTTATTCCAACACCCAACGCCCTGGGATTATGGAATAGATCGCGAGGAGCAGACTGGCCACTGGTGCCGCCACAAGGTATTACAGAGTACGATGAATATTCAATTGAAAATTTGTATGACCATGACCATACTTGGCTAGCAGAAGTTGCGGAGTTTGCCACTGAGCACGGCAATGAAGTTATATATGATGCTGATATTGACACCGCAATGGTACACAGAGTTGGTGACACATTATATGTGGGAAACTGGGTTCGTGGAGACCCTTGGGTAACTGAAAAGTTACGCACAATGTTTCCAGACAAAACTGTGAAGTTAATAGAGACAGCCGGACATCTAGATGGACGTATGTGTATAATTTCCGATTCACTGTTAATCACTACGCCTGGTCTGGATGTTGAGGACATGTTTCCAGACCATGAAATCTATACTGTAAACTGGACTGTAAACAGAACTTTCTCAGATGAAAAACGGCGGCAACTGGGAAAATGGTGGGTGCCGGATCAACTAACATCGCCTGACTTTGAAGATTATATAAGTAATTACCTGAGCCATTGGCTAGGGGAAATTAGAGAATCCTGTTTTGATGTTAACTTGTTAATAGTTAATAAAAACATAGTTTTTTGTAGTAGCGAAGATTCTGGGCTTTTTAAAGCACTAGAGAGTCACGGCATTACCCCACATATTGTGCCTTTTAGACATAAATTATTCTGGGACGGTGGATTACACTGTGTTACTGCTGATTTGGATAGGCAATGATTGATCATAATTTAATAAAAGCCGGTACAAAGCATTCCAAGTATATACTAGATATAACTCTTCCTAGAGACTGCGAGGATTTGTATTTCTTTCGAAATTTTCTTTATCCTCCTTTGTTGAATAAACTAGGTATAACGCCATTGCTATTAGAACATGCTTAACGTATATAATCATTGGGACAAATTAAAAACTTGTATTGTGGGCAAATGAGGACGAAGATCTTTTTAATGCACTAGAACGACATAATATTACGCCACAATGTGGTTCCGTTTAGACATGAATGGTTTTGGGATAATGGGTTGCATTGTGTAACGAGTGACTTAGATAGATGTTAGATACTAATTTAATTAATAAAAGTATATTGCATACTCAAAAAGTTATCTCTACACATGTTTGTACACATGGTCTTGTATTACTACAAGATGTATTACATAACGATCTCGCAGAACAGTTGCTAGATTTTGCAAATAATAATACTAAATGGGAAGACGTTGAGTATAATAGTTATATAGTTAAACATAGAAAAAAGATATCATGGGCAACTGATGGTATTATTGAAGTAGCACACACTGTATTTGAGAGTGTAACACCTGAGATTTCAACACTGCTAAACAAAGAATTAATTTTTATGGGTGTAAATTTATGGAAAGACACAGAAGGCTACAGCATAGGTAAGCATACAGACAACCCAGTACTAAAAGCAACCGCACAGATATATCTACAAAACTCACCAGGCTTAGGTACTATATTTGAATGTAACGGAAAAGAAATTACAGTAAATCATAATGCAAATGCAGGATACTTAGCAGACAATACATTAGAAATACCTCATTGGTTAAACGAAGAAGTGCCAAAGAATTTTGAACGATTTAGTTTACATGTGGTATGGGGGTAGTTTTATAAATATAAGAGATGACACAGATTGATTATTCTAACACAATACCAAACAACGTAAACCTAAACGAAGATAAAACATACCAACACGGAGAGTTATGTAAAAACAAGAACGGCGTAACGTATAGAGCGAGCTGCTCAGGTAAAGCTATGTTAGGTATTGCACCGGATGCTACTAGCGTAGGTAACTTCTGGGTAGAGGAGGAGACCTTAAATGGCTAAGAAAGTTACAAAAGTTAGAAAAACCAGAAAAAAAAGTGAAAAAGTTAAGGATTCGCAAAAGCCGTGGAAGACTTCAATGCCGCATCTTCCGCGCCGGGTATCAGCCGTTTTGTTGGGTACCTTCCTTGCAATTCTAATTACTATCGGCATCGTAACAAGCTTCAGCATCGTAACAAGCTAACGATATATAAATGTGTATAAATGACAAAAACCGACTATGTTGAATTTAACGGCATAGTAGATAAACAAATCCCGGGTGGAAAGTTTCTAGTAACGTTAGAAAATGGCCACCGAATAGTTGCTTACCTTTCCGGAAAAATGAGATTATATAAAATTAATGTTATACCACTTAATAGGGTTACTGTTGAAGTAAGCTCTTATGATCCAACTCAGGGCCGCATTACCTATAGACACAAATAAGATAAATATGATTAGCATGATAACAGTAACAGAAAAAGCCAAAAAGTATATGCAAGAAGTTGCACCCAAAGATCATTATGTAACTCTAGGTGTTAAGAGTGGAGGATGTAGCGGATTTGAGTATATTTGGGGTCTGTCTAGTGATGAAGGAATTGAACACGTAAAGTGGTCTGACCCAATAGATAATATTTTATTAGTGGACCCAATAGCTGAAATATATATACTCGGATCAGAAGTAGACTATGTTACTGAGCTTGGCGGTAGTTATCTAGACGTAAAAAACCCAACATCTAAAAGTAGCTGCGGTTGCGGTGCAAGTTTTGGTGTTTAAGATTAGAGAGCATCATCTATTGGGCCTATTGCTACTGTCTTAACCACTTTAACTATCAATTTATCTCCCCTTAAAATAACAACTTCAATTTCTTCGCCTGGCAAAACAGGGTCGAGCGCCTTACCTATGTCGTCGATTATATTAATGGTAATACCATTAATTTTTATAAGGAAATCATTTTCTTGAATATCAGCTTCTTTACTTGGACCTTCGGGTTCTAATTCTGTAACAACGAACAAACCGCGGTCTGAATTCGCTCCAAACATAAGCCCCATTTTTGCTCTTTTAACAACACCGGTATCAATAAGTTGTTCTACAACACGCTTCGCTAAATTACTTGTAACACTAAAGTTAACTCCAATTTGCCCGCCAGCTGGGGTAATAATAAACGAATTAACACCAATTATCTCACCTTCCAGGTTTAGTAATGGCCCGCCGCTGTTTCCAGAGTTTATCGCAACATCACTTTGAATTAACTCCTGCCAAGTATTGTTGTTTCGTCTGCCTTTGTAACTTACAATACCCTTTGTTACGCTAAACGGTTGTTGCATAGGATGTCCTATAGCCCAAATATCCTCACCTTGTTGTACGTTATTACTATTTGCCCACAGCAAACTTTTTATATTCTCAATTACACGTTGGCCTTCTGTTGTAGACATTTCTAACACAGCAATGTCGGATATTTTATCTAACCCTATAATTGTTGCTGGGTAAGTTTTAAAACTTCCGTAAAATATTACCTTAGAAATACCGTCTTTAATCAAACCAACAACGTGTGTATTAGTAATTACGAATTTTTTATCCTTATACGAAACTACAAAACACGTTCCCATGCTACCAGCGTTTGGGTCCGGGGCAATGTGTTGTGATTGGTCTTTCTTAAGAAAATCATCAAAGGGATTTTGTTGCCCATTTGGAGGACTGTCCTTCTGATTTTTGTCATTTACTATAGAGGAAACACTGTTGGTAGTCACCATACACACACTTGGTACTACTCTCTTGACTGTGTCTGTAAATGGCTCAGCTACTACTTGGGTTGAAAATAAAAGTACCCAAAGGCTTACTACTACTGGCATCAATTTGGTTAACATATTGGTTTATCCTCCTGGACTGAACGCTAATTGTTTGTGCAAATTTGTAGTGGTTACATTCTGAACAAACGTGCTTGTTTACAGATTTGTGCTGTTTGCTAGGTCTATTATATATCTTGCCACAACAATCACATTTTAAAACATATACTGTTTGTTTAGTATGAACAGTTTCAAGGTGTCCATTCCTTTTTCTTATGTGCTTGTTTTGCTTTATGTAATTTGACATCTGCATACTGTTATTTATATACAAAATAGCAAGCGGCTTCATTAATTTAAAAGCTAAATACAATATAATTATACTACATATTCTCCAGGAGATTAACATAAATGGCAAAGCAAACAATCAATATTGGATCAGCAGCAAATGATGGCACCGGGGATCCATTACGCACAGCATTTTCCAAAGCTAATGATAATTTTGGTGAATTATATGCTGTTACCGGAGCAGGATCCGGGCAAAATATTGCGATAAGTGGCCAAAAAATAATCAGTGAAAATACAAACGGCAACATAGAACTTGATCCAAACGGAACTGGTAAAGTTGTTATAGCTACTGCGGCTTTTCTAAGATTTACAGATAAAACAGCACAAGCTATTGCTTTTGTTGACGCCGACGGTGATGTTACTTTTGATACTAAACTAACTTATAATCCGTCGACAAACACAGCCGTTATTGAGGATATCAATATTAAAGCTGCTACTATTAGCACTGCTAACAGTAACCAAGACATTACAATAAGCCCAGCCGGGACAGGCGTTCTTAATCTGGCCACAGCAACACAAACAACTGTAGGGTCCGCAGGTGGAGCTACTGCCCTGCCCGCTACGCCAACAGGATATATTAAACTTAAAATTAGTGGAACGTCATATATTGTCCCATTCTATGCAGCGTCCTAAGGAGTAGCCAATGGCAAAGCTAACAATTAATGTTGGTACTAATCAAGATGATGGCACTGGTGATTTGCTCAGAGCTGCGTTTGTTAAAGTAAACGACAATTTCACAGAACTTTATAATGAAATTGGTGGCACTAGTTTAAGCAATTTAAAATTTGCTGGCAACACCATCTCAACAGATAATACTAATGCCAACTTAATACTAAATCCAAATGGCACAGGTAAAGTTCAAGTTGAGGGGTCAACGTTAACTACTGGTGACGCAACGGTTAACGGTAGTATTACAGCTGGTAGTAATCTTCTTGTTACAGGCACAAGTACATTAACTGGAAATACAACAACCGCTGGTACACTAGGAGTAACTGGCGCAACCACGCTAAGTTCAACATTAGCTGTAACTGGCGCTAGTACATTTACTGGAACTGTTAATACAACCGGATTATTAAATGCAACCGGCAACGTAGATTTAGGCAATATAAGCACAGACACGGTAACTTTTACGGGTCGTATTGATAGCTCTATAGTTCCAAGCGTTACTAATGTAAACAACCTTGGTAGTGCTAGCTTACGTTGGGCTAACGTTTATGCGACCAACTTTGATGCATCTGGCAACATTACAGTTTCTGGTAATATTACGCTTGGCGGCAATATTACAGTAGGTGACGCGGATACTGATAGCATTACTATTAATGCGGACTTAACAAGCCATCTAATGCCGAATGCAGATAGTACGTACAATATTGGCAGTAATGCAGTTCGTTGGGCGAGTATTTTTGCTGATACAGTTACTACTGCAATTGTAAATGCTGGTAATATTGCTATACAAACTAATACTATTTCAAGTGCAGACACTAACGGCAATATTAACTTAACACCAAATGGTACAGGTAAAGTAATTGCTAGCACGCTTCAAGTTACGGACTTAACTGGCGGTAATAGAGTTGTATATGCCGCAACAAGTGGCGCTCTTACTACTAATTCTAACTTAACGTTTGATGGAACAACACTAGCACTAACCGGTGCCATGACGCTAGATAACTTAACAATAGATGGCAACACAATATCAACCACGTCAGGCGATATTATATTAAGTCCATCCTCAGGTACTGTCAGCGTAGACACAAAAAGAATTACTCAAGTAGGAGAGCCCACAGCAAATAGTGATGCTGCAACTAAAAATTATGTTGATACAAACCTTGCAAGTGGATTTAATGTAGCTGTTGATGACAGCTCTGCTACTGTTATTGGTAATGGAGAAACATTACAAATTAAAGGTAGTGGAGTAACCACTACCTTAGTAAGTGATACTGTAACTATTACAAATTCAGATACACTAGCCACTGTAACTGGCCGGGGTGCGACAACCACTACTGCAACCTCATTTAATGGAGGCTTAACAGCGAATACTTTTACAGTAGATAGCATCACAATAAATGATAATAATATCACTACTAATATTACAAATGCAGACCTAATATTAAATCCAAACGGTTCCGGTAAAATAGTAGCTGATGGTCATGTTAGATTAACACTACAATCTGGGGATCCTACAGCGGACACAAGCAGTGGTTACATTTATACTAAAACAGATACAAATACAGAAGTTCATGTTATGGATGGTGTTGGGAATGTAACTAAAATTTCGCCTCACAATAATAGTGGAGAATGGGAATACTTCTCCCGCAATGTAACTACTGGCAAGGTAGTTCGTGTAAATATGGAACGCATGATTCGTAAATTAGAAGAAATTACCGGCGAACAATTCATTGAAGAGAAATAAAAAACTGCTCGATAAATACTGCATGAGGAGTAGTTAAATGACAGCACCTGTATGGGTAACCCCTCCTGGTAATCTTGGAACGGTAGTAGAAGGTAAATTGTATACAATTCAACTTAACGCTACTTCTGCAGATAGTTACAAATATCTAAGTGGTGTTCTTCCTGATGGAATTAGGGTTTCGACAAATGGTGTGGTGGAAGGTAACCCCCGAAATTATAATTATATACAGGGCGTTCCAGTAGAGGTTGCACAAGATGTAACATCAAAATTTGTAGTTCGTGCTACTAGTTTAGATGGAAAAGTAGCTGATCGCGTATTCGAAATGACTATTACGGGACAGGATGCGCCCACAATTCAATCGCTTCCACCAAGTGTTCTACCCGCCCATTTTGATGGTAGCTATGTCGAATCACAATTAATAGCGTTCGATCCAGACCCAGCTGATGTATTAACATGGCGTATTCAAAGTGGTGAAGTGCCATCGGGTTTAACTTTAAGTGCAAACGGACTGCTATCGGGGTGGTTGTTACCGGTTCCAACTCTTACCGGCACTCCAGGATTTGATGTTAACAGTTTTGATGTTGGAAACTTTGACTTCTCAACAATTAGTGTAAGTAAACACTATAAATTTACTGTAGAAGTTACAGATGGCAAGGATGTAGCAAATAAGACGTATACAATGTTTGTTGCTAGCCGTAACTTAGTTTCGGCAGACTCTACAGATGTAACAGCAGATATTTTTGCACCCACCGTTGATGCAGGAGACGTCGGCAGCCAGATTACTGCTGATATTACATCAAACCGCACTCCATATTTGGTTACAAAAGCAACCGACTTAGGAACAATTAAACATGATAATTACTTTAATTTTCAGTTTACAGGATATGATTTTGATGGCGAACCAATAGAATACAGCATAAGCACTGGTGATGCTCTGGGTTATGATTCGGATTCTGCTGCTTTTGATGCTTTTGGATTTGATAGAGGAAAGCAAGAGTTACCTCCGGGCCTTGTATTAAATACTTCTAGTGGTTGGATGTCCGGCTATGTTCCTGGTCAAACAGCCATCACAACCGATTATAAATTTGCAATTCGGGTTTATAAAAAGAACGACCCAACATATCAAAGCGACTGGGTAAATTTTACATTAAAAGTTGAAGGAGATATTGATTCTTCTATTACTTGGCCAACAGCTGATCTTGGCACTATTGAAACAGGCCAAGTTAGCGAACTTAATGTTATTGCTACTATTGGAAGTGGAACAAGTGTTCAATACTCTCTTAAGAGTGGGGCGGATTTGGGTTCCGGAGGTAAGGGAGAATTACCACAAGGGTTAAAAATTGATTCAAGTGGGTTGATTACTGGCCGTGTTAGTTTTGAAACATTTATGATGGACACAGGCACTACCACATTCGATTATAACTCTGTTCGTGTCAACGAAACTACATTTGAGCGTGTATATACGTTCAGTGTTAACGCTCTTAGTAGCAATGGTGTTATCGATACCTATAAACAATTTACGCTTAAAGTTGTTCCTAAAATATTTAAGCCATACGAAAGTGTTTATATAAAAGCGTTGCCAAGCCAAGCACAACGAGATATTTACGAGAGTTTGATCAATAACGCAGATGATATTGCACCAGAGAATATCTATAGATCAACAGACAGTAATTTTGGTGTTCAAAAAACTATTCGTGCATTAGTTGCGGCGGGCCTTAATCCTGTAACAGAGACAGATCTCGTTGAGGTAACATCGCAAAACCATTGGAATAACACATTGGGATTTGGAGCTATAAAAGTTGCTAAAGCATACCACGAAAACGGAACAGAAAAATATGATATTGTATATATTGAATTAGTTGATAAAGCGATGGGTGTAAATCCATCTACTGGTGTTGCGGGACCAGCAGCACAAAAAATTGACTTAAAAGTTCAAAAAAGTATCACCCAAATGACTAGCTGGTCTAACCCTTTAAGTATAGATGCTGGTTGGCCAAAAGTTAGCAGCGGTAATTATGCAACAGATGCAATTAACGATCATAATATATATCCAAACGCAATTCAAAATATGCGTAACCGGTTGACCGTTAACGTAGGAACTGCAATACTAGAAAGGTTTGTGTTGCTCGATTGGATGAAAGATAAACAACCAGGTGGCAATGTTATTGGTTGGACATTAGCGGCGCCTATTGTTTATTGCAAACCTGGAACGGGAAGCAAAGTAGCATATCTTCTCGAGCAACGCACACTTGATTTAAAGAAAATTAGCTTTGAGGTTGATAGATATATTCTTGATAATAACCTAAGCCAATTCTATAATAAAGCCACCGGTAAATGGACCCTAACACCAGAAACAACATTTGACGTTAATAATTCAGAAACTACATTTGATGGAAACGATACTAGGTTCTTTGCAAGCGTAGACAAGTTTACAGAACTCGACGCCGGAGATAAATATATTAAGTTCCCAAGAGTTGGAGTTTTTAGATAATGGCAAGTAACATCAATGCAAATAACGTCGACGGTACTTTTCCTATTGCAGGTCAGGATAACGATAGTCAAGGTTTTCGCGACAATTTTACAAATATTAAAACAAATTTTAGCAACGCTAAAACAGAAATTGAGGATTTACAAAGTAAGGTTATT
>Ga0114898_1002138_pt1 | contig 10674 bp, 14 predicted proteins | sample Malvired_Geostar_FD_83496 | JGI IMG/M metagenome (GOLD analysis project Ga0114898, IMG submission 83496) | Marine viral communities from the Global Malaspina Expedition - Malaspina viral metaG DeepMed_Geostar | ecosystem: Environmental > Aquatic > Marine > Oceanic | place: Mediterranean Sea... | reverse complement strand
TAAATTTAAGTGAGGTATAATTGTTACATGATAGGCCCCTATAGTCTAGTGGAAAGGCAACGGTCTTCTAAACCGTCATACGCTGGTTCAAATCCAGCTAGGGGTTCTAATTTTAATGAAAATGTAAAAAAAGAACTAGATAAGTGTTTATGTTTGTGTGCAAATTGCCACAGGGAAGAGCATGCCATAACAAAAGGAATATTATAGCCCGAGGGTCGCAGGCTCGAATCCTGCCGAGGGTATTAAACTTTAACTAGATTGGAGAACAAGTGAAAGATTTTTATTGGCTAGGGAAAAAAAGAAATACAAGCGAACCAGAAAAAGGAAATGGTAATGTTCTTGTAGTCTCAGATAACGGTGTAGATTCAGAGGATAAAATTGAGCGCTCAGATAATAGACTTTATTTTTATTCGGAAGTCACACGATCAAAGGTGTTACAATTAAATAAAGAAATTAGAAACCTTAATATAGATATAGCACAAACTTGTAAAGTTTTGAGTGTTAAAGAAAACGCAAATATTTATTTACACATCAACAGCTATGGTGGAAGTATTTTTGCTGGACTAGCTGCAGTTGATCATATTAAAAATTCTGAAGCGCCAGTAGTTTCTGTTATTGATGGCTGCGCAGCTAGCGCAGCAACTTTAATGAGCATGGTTGCTAAGAAAAGGTACATACATGAAAATTCCTTTATGTTAATACATCAACTGTCTTCAGGTATTTGGGGAAAATACGAAGAACTTAAAGATAATATGAAAAATAATGATCTACTGATGAAGACAATCAAAGGATTGTATCAAGAACACGCAAAAATTCCTAAAACAAAATTAAGTCAAATTTTAAAACATGATTTATGGTTTGATGCAAAAACATGTATGAAATATGGATTGGTAGATGATGTCATTACGGCAGACAAGAAGGAATGAAAAATATATATAAAGCAATCAAAATATCATTAACAGGAATTTTTCTTATTCCTATTGTTGGTACAATGGTGATTGTGGCCTCTCCTTTCGCAGCGTGGAGCTATCTAAAAGAAAGATACAAATATCATAAAAAGTAAAAAAAGATTGACAATTCAAATTAAATGTAGTAAAATTTTATTATGATTTGGGAGGGTGGTGGAATGGTAGACATATAGAAAAATATAAGCTTGTTTTCCTATTTTACGACTATTTAGTTTATGGGGCGATACGCGAATTGGCTTAGCGGCTTGACTTAAAATCAAGTGATCTTATGATGTTGTGGGTTCGAATCCCACTCGCCCTACTGACAAAGGAAAAGAAAAATGGTAAAATGTGTAGGCTGCGAAAGGGAGTTTGAAAGCAAGGGGGGATTGAATAGTCATAAAAGATTTTGCAAAAAGTGGCAAAATCTTGGATTGCAAGTTCGTAAAAGTACAATTCCCTTAAAAGAGAGAAAAACGATTCCTGCTAAGTGCCCTCTTTGTGATAAAAAGTTCGTTAACATTTATAGCATGAGCGCACATAAAGGTCACTGCTCTGGCGCCAACAGCGCCAAACAGCTTGATGGACTTAGAGGGTGGTCAAAAGATAAAGTACTTAAACCGCTTGAAGAAATATTTACAGTTCACGAAAAAAAAAGAAGTGGCTATGTAAAAAGGGCACTTATTAAGTTGGATATAAAAGAGGCAAATAAATGTGAAAATTGTGGATTGCGGGAGTGGGCGGGAGAAAAAATAACAATAGAATTAGATCATATTAATGGCAACAGCCTGGATAACAGATTAGAAAATCTTAGGTTTTTGTGCCCAAATTGTCATAGTTTAACTCCAACTTGGAGAGGAAGAAATATTAATTTTCTTGACAAACCAGAAAGGGCATGCTAAAGTATGATTAGGGACGTGAGGGTTCAAGTCCCTCTTCAGCTATTTTGAAAAACTAAATTAAAGGAGAATTATTTTATGAGCCAATTAAGAAATATAAAAAGAAGGCAAGCGAAATTTTTAAAAAATAAAAAGAAAATAAAGTTGTCTGACGTTGCCAAAATGGCGGGAGCAGTACCCTTCAGCATATGCTCAGAGCATGGGCCGTATGCAGCAGATCGTCTTTGTGCTTGTTATGATAAAGGGGGCTCACATGAAGGGGTAAACTATAAGAATATCGAGCTTGATCCGAGCAATTTTATGACGGGGTGCGTGTGTCCAATTCATGGAGAATATTCTGCTGAAAAGCCTTGTGCTTGTTATGGCAAGGATGGCAACCTTAAAGAAGGTTGGGATAAAGATTTATCTTGAATGAAAACATGATATATACTCCCGTAGCACAGTTGGTAGTGCAGATTCCTCATAAGAATTTGGTCGTAGGTTCAAGTCCTACCGGGAGTACTTTAAAAAAAAAAGGAGGGCAGAATGCCTAAAACAAAAGAAAAAAATATATTTGAACTAAAACCTTATAAAAAAGTCGCACAGCCACAAAGGGAGTGGATGCCAATTGGTGCATTTTTTGATTTGCCGCCCGTTTTTTGTCAGCGACAAACTAACTATCGGGCGCCCAAAATAAAAAAGCTTCTTAAGGAACGATATTTCGATTCTCATTTGGACGTTGCAGTTTTTGAATATCCTGACGGAACAAGAGTTAAAGGAAATGGTAATACGCGAGATGTTTGTTGGAAAGATTTTAAAGAGGATGGCCTTTACGAACACATTCCTTCGCACGTGAACGCAACAATATATTCTGTTGCAGATAATGATGAAGCAAAAGCCTTGTATTACACTTTTGATAGCGATGAATCTGTAGAAAAAACTGCAGATAAAATTACTGGAGTGTACAGAGCTTTGTGCGTAACTTTTAATAATGATAAAATTGCTAAAGGAAACGTTGCAAAATCATTGGAGTATGCCTCTGCGACAAGGCCCTCTAATTCTGTTAATTCTAGAAATCCGGATTGGTTTGCAATTGTTGGAGACTTTAAGGATGAATTAGTTGCTTTTGATGCGATTGGCCCTAAAAAGATTTATGATGCCACCTTAACATGTGCTTCGTTAATGATGCTTAAACGCCATGGTACAAAAAATAAATTGCTATTGGCTGGTTTGAAACAGCTTAATGAAAAGGTTAAAGGTGCACAGCACCCTAAACTTGGAACAGACGGGATCACTAAAATTCTAGAAGAATGGACAACTCACACGCTTTTTGAAGACAAACAGACTAGCGGAGTAGCCTTTCCTAAACAATTAGATTTCGTACTTTGGTGTTTCGAAAAATGGATGAATAAAGAAAATGCAATTCGGTTTCGTAAGCCTTCTGGGAAGTTAAATAAAGGCCGCGGCTGTCGTAGAGACGCATATGAAACGTTTTGGGTTTAAAATAAAAGTTTGAAAAGGAGAAAATTATGTTTAGTGGTATATGGTTGACAGTTATTATAGGCGCAGTTACACTTGGGCTTTTTGTTTATAGCTTGCTTAGACACGAAAAGCGACTTCAAGAGACAGAGCGAAAAATTACAATGAACCAAGACAAATTTATTAATAAGTAATGGGGCGCCGCAGGAAGGCATGGGCTTACAGATGCCTTTATACTAAAGGATTATATGAAAATTTTAATAGGGTCACTGTTTTTTATAATTGGAAATATTTTAGCATGGTTTCAATTTAATTCTCAGTTTGTCTGGGAATGGTGGAAAGATAAACCAATATTACCCAATGTTATTTTTGCTATTCCAATGGGTCTTTGTTTTTGGTACGCCGTTAAATATATAGTTGAAGACACAGGCCTTCTCTGGACTTCAAAGCTTGTTGGATTTGGAGTTTCTAATGTCATTTTCGCCATATTGACATACGCCCTCTTAAAAGAAAGCATATTAGTTCCTAAAACTTTGATTTGTTTATTCCTATCAGTTGTTATTATTGGAATACAAGTGACGTGGAAATAAATAACAAAATTGTTCTTGACACACCCACTTTAAAAATGATAGAATGTAGCTCTGGAGGTTGTAATCTTGAATTACAATGAAAAAGAAGATTTTTCACAATTTGGCAAATCTTTTCAAGAAAATCTTTGTCAGCTAGTTCTTCTAGATCGAGCTTTCGCAGACCAAATGGTAGAAATTCTAGATATTAATTTTCTAGAATTAAATTATCTTCAAGTATTTGTCAAAAGAATTTTTGACTATAAAATTAAATATAAGATGCATCCTTCTGTAGAAATAATGACCACTATACTAAGGGCCGATATATCAGAAGAAAATATTTTAATACAAAAACAAGTACGCGATTTTTTTGCAAGGATGATAAAAACTTCCGTGCAAGATATAGCATATATTCAAGATACTGCGGTAGATTTTTGCAAAAAACAAATTTTAAAAGAGGCAATGCTAAAGTCTATTCCTCTGCTTAAAAAATCATCTTTTGAAAATATTCAAAAACTAATTAACGATGCAATGAAACTGGGTACGAATAATGATTATGGCTATCATTATATAAAGGATTTTGAAAAAAGATTTGAACTTGTGGCCAGAGATCCAATTACAACGGGTTGGAGCCTAATTGATAAATTATGTGGAGGGGGTCTTGGAAATGGAGAACTTGGTGTAGTTATTGCGCCAACTGGTGCAGGAAAGTCAATGGCTTTAGTTCACTTAGGCGCCCAAGCTCTCAAAAAAGGTAAAAACGTAATTCATTATACATTAGAGTTGGCAGATACTGTCGTTGCTACAAGATATGATAGTTGTATTACAGGAATTTTGTTAAAAGACGTTTATGGCAAAAAAGATGAAATTTACGAAGATATTAAAGACATAGAAGGACAATTAATTGTTAAAGAATATCCTACTAAATCTGCCGGTGCAGGAACTATTCGCGCACATTTAGAAAAGATCAAACAACGTGAAATTGACATTGGTATGATAATTGTTGATTATGGCGATTTATTAAAAACAAATAAGCCAAAAGAAGAGAAAAGACATCAACTAGAGTCTATTTATGAAGAGCTTCGATCAATTGCTCAAGAGAATGTCTGTCCAGTTTGGACAGCTTCTCAAACCAATCGTGGAGGCTTAAATGCTGAAGTGATTACCATGGAGTCGATATCAGAAGCTTTTAATAAATGTTTTGTGGCTGATTTCATTTTTTCATTATCTCGAACGGTAGAACATAAAAATGAAAACAGCGGGAGGCTTTTTGTGGCAAAAAATCGAATCGGACCAGATGGTTTAATATATCCAATTTTTATGGACACCTCAAATGTTAAAATTGATGTTTTACCGCAAATTGAAACGTTTTCTGAGGTCAAAAAAAATGCTCTTAAAAGACAAGAGCAAAGTTTACAAGACAAATATAAAAAATTTAGAAAAGGTAAAAAATGATAGAAGCAGCAACGGTCAGAAAAAAAATAGTAAAAAAAGAAACATTAAAATATTTTAACGAAGACGAACTAGCAACCAACGTTTTCATGACAAAATATGCTCTCAAAAATAATAAAGGAGATTTTGTTGAAAAAACACCTGATGATATGCACAAACGTCTTGCCAAAGAATTTGCAAGGATGGAAGATAAATTTAAAGGACCAGACAAATTATCCGAAAAGAAAATTTATGATTTCTTAAAGGATTTTAAATATATTGTACCGCAAGGTTCGCCTATGATGGGTATCGGAAATGACCATGTAAATGTCTCTTTATCAAACTGTGTTGTAGTACAATCGCCTAAAGATAACATATCTTCTATCGTGGATGCGGGTAAAGAGTTGGCAAATTTATTTAAGAGACGCTGCGGAGTTGGCCTAGATATATCTAATCTTCGTCCAGAAAATGCACTTGTTAATAATTCTGCTGGTACTACAACTGGTGCCTGGTCTTTTGCTGATTTTTATTCTTATGTATGCAGGATGATTGGCCAGAATGGCCGCCGCGGCGCACTAATGATAACCATGGACATCCGCCACCCTGATATTGAAAAGTTTATTGAGATGAAGCATAATTTATCAAAGGTAACAGGAGCAAATGTTTCTGTCAAAATTACAGACGATTTTATGCGCGCAGTTGAAAGTGATAGTAGTTATGCCTTGAGGTTTCCTGTAGATTGTTCGCCAATGGATTATAAAGTTGCTAGAGAAATTAAAGCTCGCGACCTATGGGAAAAAATCATAAACTCTGCTGCAAAGACAGCTGAGCCCGGGATATTGATGTGGAATAATATAACAAAGTACTTACCAGCTGATTCTTATGCAGAGGATGGATTTAAAACCATCTCAACAAATCCATGTGCAGAAATTCCCTTATCGGCTTATGACAGTTGTAGGCTTATTTCTATTAATTTAAAGAATTTTGTAAAAGAAAAATTTACAGACAACGCATACTTTGACTTCGAACATTTTAGGACCGTTGCAAAGGCCGGTATGAGATTGTCGGACGACCTAGTGGAACTTGAAATAGAAAAGCTTGAAAAAATTATTAAAGTTGCCGACATGCCCGATGAAAAAGAATTATGGGGTAAACTTTTATCTGCATGTAAGAAAGGAAGACGCACTGGATTAGGAACACATGGTTTGGCCGATGCTCTAGCTTGTCTTAATTTAGTTTATGATTCTGAAAAAGCTCTAGGTATTATTGATAATATATACTGCACGTTGAAAGACACTGCCTATGAAGAAAGTTGTAATCTTGCCAAAGAACGTGGGGCCTTTGAAATATTTAATTGGGAAACAGAAAAAGATAATCTTTTTATTAAAAGCCTAACACCAGCGTTACAAAAATTGATCGCAAAATACGGCAGAAGAAATATTTCAATATTAACGAATGCCCCAACTGGATCCGTTTCAATTATGTCCCAGACAAGCTCTGGCTTAGAACCAGTATTTCGAAATTCGTACATCCGTCGCAGAAAGTTAAGTCACAATGAAGGTGATATCGAAGCTGATTTTATAGACGAGATGGGAGACAAATGGTTAGAGTATAAAGTTTACCATCACAATATACAAGAATGGATGGATATTCATAAAAATGATAAAATTCCAGATTTGTTTGTTACTAGCAATAATATTGATTGGAAACGCAGGGTAGAAATTCAATCCATCATCCAAAGACATATTGACCATGCCATTAGTTCTACAATAAATCTACCAAAAAATACTGCCCCGAGTCTTGTTGGAGAATTATATTTTAAAGGGTGGAAACTAGGGTTAAAGGGAATTACAGTTTACGTCGATGGATCTAGAAGTGGTGTTTTAATCGATAGAAAAGAGAAATCAAAAGACAATTTCCCACAGAATGGTGCATCGAAGCGCCCGGGCGACTTAAATTGTGATATACGACACACAACCATCAAGAGTGAAAAATGGACATTTTTGGTGGGTTTATATGACGATAAACCCTATGAAGTTTTGGGCGGTTTGTCTAACTTAATTGAGATTCCAAAAAAATATACCACTGGTATTTTAACTAAACATCAATTCAAAACAAAAACAAATCGTTATGATTTAAAATTTGGTGAGAACGGAGAAGAAGTTATTATTAGAGATGTTGTAAAGCTCTATGATAACCCTAATCATTCAGCATTTACAAGAATGATTTCACTTGGCTTACGTCACGGCGCCCCAGCAAAATTATTAGTTGAACAGCTATTAAAAGACAAAGATCACGATATGTTTAGCTATGCAAGATGCATTGCCAGGATTCTTAAAAATTATATTAAAGATGGAGAAGAAGCACACTCCGACAAAGCATGTCCTGATTGTACGTCAGGTGGGCTAATCTACCAAGATGGTTGTGTGACTTGCTTAAACTGTGGCTGGGCAAAATGTGGTTAAAAATAAAACACAAATTAGATATAATACAATAAAAGGAGAAATATATGTCTACTAATTTAAAACTATACAAAGAAGAAAATCAAGACGAAAGTCAAAAAGAAATTTCAAGAGAGGAATATGCTGTAAGTTATCTTAAGTCTATGATTACCATTGAACAAGCCATGGAACCATACAAAGAACAAAAGAAAGAATTACGAAAAGAATATATTGAAAATGGCTGGCTTACCCGTCAAGATATCTGGAACGCAGTAAAGGCTCTTCGTTTATATGAACAAGATGCTGATATGGATGATTTGAATGACATGTTTGAAACAGTAGAAAAACAATTTGGAAGCAAGAATGAGCTTTAAACCTTTCAACAGGCATTTGCTCGTAGTGCCGGTAGAAAAAGAAGAATCTGAACAATCAACAACCATTCTTTTACCCGATGATTATACTAAAATTAAAACTCCATATGAAATATATGAGATTGCAGACGTGGCTTTTGATTGTGAGAAAGTTTGTGAGACAAATATCGGCCAACGAGCGCTTGTTAATAATTCGATGGTTGAAGAAGTTAAAGTTCGTGGACAAACATACTATTTACTTTTAGAGAATTACATCTATGGTGTATTTGGAGGATGAACAATGGCAAAATTGACTCTAAAAGAATTAAAAGGCTTGATTCATGAAGCTGACGATGGTAAAATATTTTTAACGGAATCATCATACAATAGAATTCGAAGCCATATTGAGGAAGGCGCCGCCTTTGTTATCATGACGTCTGATCGACATGAACGAAGCGGAAAAGAAAATAGATTAATGTACCAACAACTGAAACAAGACTTTAAAAATGCTGGGTACCCTTTTACTGAAATAAAGGGCGGCTTCAAAGAAACAACAAAAACAGTTCAAGATCCTGAAACGGGTGAAACAAAACAAGTTGCTTTAGAAGAGCCGATTCAAGTCACGGAAGATACCATTTTGGTGACAATTGATTTTAGACCAGATATTGGCATTGAAACAACTGGCGCCGATCTCTTAAGTTTTGCTGCAGAAATGTCTCAAAAATATAACCAAGAAGCTTTTATTTTTGGAGAACCAGTTACTACTTCGTCTGGTAAACAATTTCAGTACATCCGCGCTTATGATCAAAGTGGAAATACAATCAATGAACCGTGGGCTGGCCCATGGAGTTCTGTTGAAACAGTAGAAGGAGATGCAGATTTTTGGTCAAGAGTCAAAGGCAAACATTTCCAACTCAAAGAACGAAAGAAAACTTCTCAACCACGCTCTTGGATAGAAGCACTGAAGAAAAGTAGATCAGGCGAAACTTGGTAGAAAGGAGAATAAAACAAATGCATAATTATACACTAAGAAAAGGAAATGAAGGCCAAGAAGTAAAAAGACTTCAGAAACGTCTTTTAACGCGGTCAATCGATGGTAAGTTCGGCCCAAAAACAGAAAAAGCCGTCAAAGATTGCCAACAACACAACAACTTAGCAGTCGACGGTATAGCTGGCCCACAAACATTAGGCCATCTAGGGATCGAAGTACTTTACGGTCTCGATGTTAGTGCATGGAATGGCAGCAGAATTAATTGGGCAAAAGTAAGCAAAACAAATGTTAAATTTTGCTGGGTTAAAGTTTCAGAAGGACAAACACATGTGAATCGTGGGTTTGCTGATAAATTTCAAGGTGCAAGAGACAATGGTTTAGCTGTTGGGGGTTATCATTTTGGTCGACCAGATCATAATAAGTATGACGATCCCCTTGTTGATGCAGAAAAAGAAGCGACTCATTTTTTAAAGACGGTTTCCAAAGTTGGTGTACAGTCTGGCGATCTTTTACCTGTCTTAGACGTTGAAAAAGGCATGAAAACCGATGACCAATACAATGTGGATTGGTGCTTAAAATGGCTTGAAGAGGTCGAGAAAGAGCTTGGTGTTAAGCCTGTTGTTTATAGCGCTAAATGGGCATGGGATCTTTATCTAAGAAAAGCAAACAAGGCGGACTTAGAAAAGTTAACAGAATATCCAATTTGGTGGGCTTCCTACAATAAAGGTGTCGAGCCAAAAAGAAATGTTCGAGGCTGGACAGAATGGGATGTTTGGCAGCATGGAAGTAAAGGAGTTGTATCTGGAATTCCAGGAAAAGTTGACGTAAACTGGATGGCAGGTGGTCAATTATCAAACTTAACAGTGCCCTAAAGATTTTATGAAAGATTGTTTTTATTTCGATAAGATCATCGTTGGCGGCACCTTGAATGCTTTTTTCTACAGCTATAAAAACAATTTGCCTTTGATAATTAACAAATTATGTCCGCCACATCGTTTTAGGCCAGAGGAAAAACAAGTTTGGAATAAATTATATTTTTTATTATCCCTTGCAGGACTCAATACACTAGGTGATAAAGTTGATTCTATACGAATTGATGAAAAACAACTAGTAATAACAACGAATGAACTTAAAGTAATTAAAATACAGTTTAATGAACTTATAGTGTTCGACGATCAGTCAATATCTGGTCTCCCATTGCCACTAAAAGAAGAAAATGAATACATGGTTTTAGATTGGATGATTGCTAAACCATGTGCTGAACACAGTAAAGAACATATATCTACCGATGATAAGTTTGTAAAAGATATATATTTTTACCCAACAGACAGATTAGACGGTAATCACGCAAGCATAAAAGATTTGGTGGCAGTTTCTTACCTGACAAAAGAACAATTAAAGGATTTTGATTACTCAGATACTTATGCTAGATTTAAGACGGAAAAAATCTTAAAAGAAGAAGGTTTAACCGGCAGGAAAAATGGATTTCAAAACGGCAAACAAGTAACTTACGCGTTGCGACTTGAAGTTAAAAAAAGAGAAATAAGAAAATTAAAAATGCATTTATATGAAAATACAAGCAATATAAAAT
>Ga0114898_1002135_pt1 | contig 10681 bp, 8 predicted proteins | sample Malvired_Geostar_FD_83496 | JGI IMG/M metagenome (GOLD analysis project Ga0114898, IMG submission 83496) | Marine viral communities from the Global Malaspina Expedition - Malaspina viral metaG DeepMed_Geostar | ecosystem: Environmental > Aquatic > Marine > Oceanic | place: Mediterranean Sea... | reverse complement strand
GCGGTACGTTGATGCCGAAGCCCTGCATCAGCTTGGGGTTCTCGGTGCCCGCACGCAGATACGAGCCCAGGCGGGTGCGCTCGATGACGTACCAGGTCGCCAGGCAGACCACCAACGCGGCGACGATCACCCAGGCGCGGTAGGTCGGCAGGAACATGAAGCCGAGGTTGAAGCCGCCGCGCAGCAGTTCCGGCATCGGGTAGGACGAGCCGGATACGCCGAACAGCTTGACGAAGCTGCCCTCGACGATCAGCGCCAGGCCGAAAGTCAGCAGCAGTCCGTAGAGGTGGTCCTCATTGGCGATGCGCCGCAGCAGCCCGCGCTCGATGGCCATGCCCAGGCAGCCCACCAGCAACGGCGACAGCAGCAGCGCGACCCAGTAGCTCACGCCCAGGTAGTTCAGCCCGAGGAACGCGACGAAGGCGCCGAGCATGTACTGCGCGCCGTGGGCGAAATTGATTATACGCAGCAGACCGAAGATGATCGCCAGGCCCAGGCTCAGCAGCGCGTAGAACGCCCCGTTGATGAGGCCGAGCAGCAGCTGCCCGAGCAGCACGCTCAGAGGAACGCCGAATACGAGAGTCATGGTTCACCACCCAAAGGAAGTCCGTGGCACCCGGCCGCCGCCGGCCGGGTGATGGCGCGGATCAGCCGGTCAGTCCTTGGCGACCAGCTTGGTGCACTGGGTTTCGGCGATCGGCCGGTAGGCCTGGTCGCCGGGGATGGTGCGAACGATCTTGTACAGGTCCCACTCGCCCTTGGACTCGGCCGGCGTCTTGACCTGCACCAGATACATGTCGTGCACCATGCGGCCGTCCTCGCGAATGCGCCCATCCTTGGCGAACATGTCGTTGACCGGGGTCTTGGCCATCTGCGCACGCACCGCGACAGTCTCGTCAGTGCCGGCGGCCTTCACTGCGTTCAGGTAGTGGGTGGTCGCCGAGTAGATGCCGGCGTGCACCATGCCCGGCATGCGCTTGGTGCGCTCGTAGTAGCGCTTGGCCCAGGCGCGGGTGTCCTCGTTCATGTCCCAGTACCAGCCGGTGGTCAGCATCAGGCCCTGGGTCACGTCCAGGCCCATGGCATGGATGTCGTTGAGGAACACCACCATGCCGGCGAGCTTCTGCCCGGACTGGGTGACGCCGAATTCGCTGGCGGTCTTCAGCGAGTTGACCGTATCGGCACCGGCGTTGGCCAGGGCGATCACCTCGGCGCCGGAGCCCTGCGCCTGCAGCATGTAGGAGGAGAAATCGCTGCTCGGGAACGGATGGCGGACCTTGCCGACGATGCTGCCACCGTCGCCTTCCACCACCTTGGTGATGTCGGCTTCCATGGCATGGCCGAAGGCGTAGTCGGCGGTGAGGATGTACCAGCTCTTGCCGCCGTCGGCGAGCACCGCCTTGGCCGTGCCGTTGGCCAGCGCGTAGGTGTCGTAAGTCCAGTGGATGTGGTTCGGCGAGCAGAACTCGTTGGTGATGCTGGAAGCCGCCGCGCCGGAGATCAGCGCCAGCTTGCCGCCCTGCTCCACCACCTTGCTCGCCGCCAGCACCACGGAGCTGGCGACCATGCCGGTCACCATGTCGACGTTGCGCTCGTCGATCCACTGACGCACGGTGTTGGCACCGACGTCCGGCTTGTTCAGGTCATCGGCGTGGAAGACGACGATCTTCTTGCCGTCGACCGTGCCGCCGAAATCCTCGACCGCCATCTTCAGCGCTTCCAGGCCGCCCGGGCCGGAGAGGTCGCGGTAGGTACCGGACATGTCGGCCAGATAGCCGATGCGGATTTCATCGTTGCTGATCTCGGCCTGGGCGGCCGAAGCGATCAGGGAAGAAGCCAGGATGGCGCTCGCGCTCTTGCGGAAAAAGCTCATGTATTCACCACTCTCGATTGTTTTTGTTGTGGTTCGGGCCGGCATCCACTGCGGCCGGTTTACAGCTTCCTGAGGTTCACACCCCGAGACAGGAATTGAGGAAGTCCTTCTTCGAATCCAGCTCGGCCGCCTCGATCTCCTCGATGATGCGGCCGTGCTCCATGACGTAATGGCGGTCGGCCAATGGCGCGGCGAAGCGGAAGTTCTGCTCCACCAGGACGATGGTCAGGCCGCGCTGCTTTAGCTTGATGAGTACCTCGCCGAGCTTCTGCACGATGACCGGCGCCAGGCCTTCGGTGATCTCGTCGAGCAGCAGGAGATTGGCGCCGGTGCGCAGAATGCGCGCCATGGCCAGCATTTGCTGCTCGCCGCCGGACAGCCGCGTGCCCTGGCTGAAGCGGCGCTCATACAGGTTGGGGAACATTTCGTAGAGCTCGTCCAGGCTCATGCCGCCGCTGCGCACCGTGGGCGGCAGCAAGAGGTTCTCCTCGACGCTCAGGCTGGCGAAGATGCCGCGCTCTTCCGGGCAGTAGCCGACGCCAAGACGCGGAATCTGGTGGGCCGGCATGCCGATGGTTTCGTTGCCGTTGACCACGATGGAGCCGGTGCGACGACCGACCATGTTCATGATCGCCCGCAGCGTGGTCGAGCGCCCGGCGCCGTTGCGTCCGAGCAGGGTCACCAGCTCGCCGCGGCCGACCACCAGATCGACACCGTGCAGAATGTGCGACTCGCCGTAGAAGGCATGCAGATCGCTGACGCGCAGCTGATCGCGGTCCATGGGTGGGGTCATGCGTGCGCCTCCTCGAGCGTTGCGGCTTCGCTGCCGAGGTAGGCCTCGCGCACCTGCGGGTTGGCCGAAACGCTTTCGTAGTCGCCCTCGGCGAGCAACGAACCACGCGCCAGCACAGTGATGCGATCGCACAGGCGGCTGACCACGCTGAGGTTGTGCTCGACCATCAGCACCGTACGGTTGGCCGCGGCCTTGCGCACCAGCTCGACGACCATGTCGACGTCTTCGCTGCCCATGCCCTGGGTCGGTTCGTCGAGCAGCAGCACGAAGGGGTCGAGCGCCAGGGTGGTGGCCAGCTCCAGCGCGCGCTTGCGGCCGTAGGGCAGCTCGACTGCCAGGGTCTGGGCGAAGGATTGCAGGTCGACTTTAGCGAGCAGCTGCATCACCTGGTCGTCCAGCTCGCGCAGGCTGCGTTCGGATTTCCAGAAGTGGAAGGAATTGCCCATCTTCTGCTGCAGCGCGACGCGTACGTTCTCCAGCACGCTCATGTGGCCGAACACCGCGGAAATCTGGAACGAGCGCACCAGGCCGAGCCGAGCGATCTCGTTGGCCTTCATCGAGGTGATGTTCTTGCCGCGATAGAGGATCTCGCCACGGGTGGGCGTGAGGAATTTGGTGAGCAGATTGAATACGGTGGTCTTGCCGGCGCCGTTGGGGCCGATAAGCGCATGGATGTGACCCTGACGGACCTTCAGATCGACGGAATCCACCGCGGTGAAGCCGCGAAATTCCTTGGTCAGGCCGCGCGTTTCCAGCACGAACTCTGCTTCCATGGGGTGCCCTCTAACCTTGATTGTTGTTGTTGGTTATGGCGCAGGTCACTGCATGACCTTTACGTAAACGATAACAACCGATTTCCGTAAACGGCAAGTGGCTTTTTCAAACGGGTGATTGATCTGGAGGGCGCGAAAAATCTGGGCGAATCGCCACTACCCAGGCGCCATCTGGTTGATTGTTCTGCGCCCAGGCACAGGCACGCCCGTGCCCGGAACCGCTGAAGGAAAGTCTCCGAACGAGGCAAAAAGCCGGGCCTATGCGGCCCGGAAATTCCAACGAGGAGAGGTGCTGCTGCGACTTGGTGCTTACCAGAGCGGCAGGCTGTAGCTGACGATGAAGCGGTTCTCGTCCAGATCGCTCTGGAAGTTGCTTCGCGTGGTGGCGTTGCGCAGCTTGAAGCCGAGGTTCTTCAGCGGACCGCTCTGGATGACGTAGGCGATGTCGGTGTTGCGCTCCCAGGTCTTGCCTTCGCTGGCGCCGGCGCCGCGGTCGACGTTGTCGCCGGAGACGTAGCGGGTCATCAGGCTCAATCCCGGAATGCCCATGGCGGCGAAGTCGTAGTCATAACGGACCTGCCAGGAACGTTCGTCCTGGTTGCCGAAATCGTTGATCTGCAGCAGGTTGATCAACGCGTTATCGCCGCCGGCGACGTAGGCGAAACCGGTATCGCCGCTCATGTGCTGGTAACCGCCGGTGAAAGCGTGACCGCCATGCTTGTAGGTGAACAGCGCGCCGAAGGCATCGTTGTCGACGTTGCTGCCGCCGTCGTCGGTGGAGCGCACATAGCGCAGGTCGGTCTTGAAGCTCTGCGACTCGCCGATCGGCAGCACATGGACCAGGCTGAGGTTGTGCTGGTCGTAGATGCCGTCCAGCCCGCCGTAGTAGTAGCTGGTGGCCAATTGTGGCGACCAGTCGTAGCGCCCGCCGGCGAAGAGGAACTCGTCGCTCGTCGTATTGCTGCCAAAGGTAATGTTGCGCAGCCCGCCGTTGAACACCGTCATCTCTTGGTAATCGGAAGAGTCGCGGTAGCTCGTGCGATCGAGCATGCCGAGATCCAGCGTGAGGCCTTCGACGTCCTTGCTCTGCAGCCAGGCGCCGCGATAGATGTTGGGCAGCAGGCGGCTGTCATTGCGCATCAGCACCGGAATCACCGGTTGCAGGGTCCCCACGTGCAGCGTGGTGGCGGACAGCTTGGCCTTCACCGTCAGGCCTGCCGTGCCGTAGTCGTCCGCCGGTTCACCGGAAGCCGAGCGTGGCAGCAGGCCGGTGCCGCCGCGACCGGAGCCGGAGTCGAGCTTGACGCCGAGCAGGCCGATGGCATCCAGACCGAAGCCGACCGGGCCTTCGGTGTAGCCGGACTCCATTTTCAGCATGAAGCCCTGGGCCCACTCCTCGGCCTTGGACTGGCCGTCCCCTGAACGGAAGTCACGGTTCATGTAGAAGTTGCGCAGTTCGACAGCGGCCTTGCTGTCTTCGATGAAAGCGGCCGAGGCCACGTTCGATGCACCGAGGGCGATGGCCGCGATGCTGGCGGACAGGACGGTTCGGCTTGCTGGTTTCAGTTGCATAGCTTTCTCTCTTGTTGTTGTGATCGTTGATGCAGCTGTTGAGCCCGACTGCGAACTGCCCGGGCTCGGATTACCACGTCATGCGGTAATGCGGTGCTCGCGCTCAGCGCGCGGTGCTTCTGGGCACGCGGCCCAGCAGATAGAACTCGTCGTTGGGCGGGGTGCGCGCCATGGACACCAGGCGGTTGGAGAGGCCGAACAGTCCGGCGATGGCGCCGATGTCCCAGATGTCATCGAGGCTGAAACCCTAGGCCTCCAGGCGTGCCTGCCAGGCGTCGTCCAGCACGCCGCGGCCGGCGGCCAGGTGCAGGGCGAAATCGAGCATGGTGCGCTGGCGTTCGGAGATCGGCGCGGTGCGGTAGTTGACGGCGATCTGGTCGGCCAGCTGCGCGTCCTTGGCGAGGATGCGCAGGATTGCGCCATGGGCGACCACGCAATACAGGCAGCCGTGGTCGGCGCTGACCGCGACCACGATCATTTCCTTCTCGGCCTGGGTCAGGCTGTCCGCTTCGCGCTCCATCAGCGCATCGTGATAGGCGAAGAAGGCACGAAACTCCGCCGGCCGATGGGCCAGCATGAGAAACACGTTGGGAATGAAACCGGCCTTTTCCTGCACGGCAAGAATCCGCTCGCGCAGGTCGGAGGCCAGTGTGTCGAGGCTGTCGGGCAACGGAAAACGGCTGATCGACTGATTAGGCAGCGCCATGGAAAGCTCCTGTTCGGATGAGCGAAGGGCCGGCCGGGCGAACCCGGCCGGTGCCGGTCAGTGCTGTTCGCTGATGCCCAGCTCGACCACGCTGATCTCACGCATGCGGAACTTCTGCACCTTGCCGCTGATGGTCATCGGGAAGTCGTCGACGAACTTGATGTGCCGCGGCGTCTTGAAGTGGGCGATGCGCCCCTTGCAGAACTCGCGCAGTTCCTCTGCGTCGGCCTGATGCCCCGGGTGCAGCTTGACCCAGGCGACGATCTCCTCGCCGAACTTGCTGTCCGGCACGCCGATCACCTGCACGTCTGCCACCGCCGGATGGGTGAAGAGGAATTCCTCGATCTCGCGCGGGTACACGTTCTCGCCGCCGCGGATGATCATGTCCTTGTTGCGGCCGACGATCTTGATGTAGCCCTCGTCGTCCATCACCGCGAGGTCACCGGTGTGCATCCAGCGCGCGCCGTCGATGGCCTCGCGGGTGGCGTCCGGGTTGTTCCAGTAGCCGAGCATCACGCTGTAGCCGCGGGTGCAGAGTTCGCCGATCTGCCCGCGCGGTACCACCGCGCCGTGCTCGTCGACGATCTTGCTTTCCAGGTGCGGCTGGGTGCGGCCGACGCTGGTCACGCGGCGTTCCAGGTCGTCGTCGGCACTGGTCTGGGTGGACACGGGACTGGTTTCGGTCATGCCGTAGGCGATCTGCATTTCCGCCAGGTGCATGTCGTCGATGACGCGCTTCATCACCTCGATCGGGCAGGTGGAGCCGGCCATGATGCCGGTGCGCAGGCTGCTCAGGTCCAGCGACTGGCGCTCCGGATGGTCGAGCATGGCGATGAACATGGTCGGCACGCCGTACATGCCGGTGGCGTTCTCTTCCGCCGCGGCCTGCAGCGCGGCCAGCGGCTCGAAAGCCGCGCTCGGGTAGATCATCGTGGTGCCGTGGGTGACGCAGCCAAGATTGCCCATGACCATGCCGAAGCAGTGGTACAGCGGCACCGGGATCACCAGGCGGTCGTGCTCGGTCAGCCTGAGGCTCTCGCCGACCATGTAGCCGTTGTTGAGGATGTTGTAGTGGCTGAGCGTGGCGCCCTTGGGAAAGCCCGTGGTGCCGGAGGTGTACTGGATGTTGATGGGGTCGTCGAACTGCAGGCGCTCGCCGCACTGGCGCAACTGCTCGGGGCCGACCTGCTCGGCCATCTCCATCAGCGCCTGCCACTGCAGCATGCCGTCCACCGGCTTGTCGCACAGGCTGATCACACCGCGCAGCTCGGGCAGCATATGGCTCTGCAGGGCCCCGGCGGCGGCGCTTTCCAGCTCCGGCAGCAGCTCGTGGAGCATGGCGTGGTAATCGGACGTCTTGAAGGCATCGGCGCAGATCAGCCAGCGGCAGCCGGACTGCTTCAAGGCGTATTCGAGTTCGCTGAGGCGGTAGGCGGGATTGATGTTGACCAGCACCACACCGATCTTCGCCGTGGCGAACTGGGTGATGCACCACTGGGCGTTGTTCGGTGACCAGATTCCCACTCGTTCGCCAGCCTGCAGTCCGAGGGCCAGCAGGCCACGCGCGCAACGGTCCACCGCCTCTGCCAGTTCCGTCCAGGTGTAGCGCAGTTGCTGATGGCGCACCACCAGGGCCTCGCGCTGGGGAAAGCGCTCCACGGTACGATCGAACGCCGCGCCGATGGTCATGGGCAGCAGGGGTTTGCTCTGCGGACCGCAGGTATAGCTCGGAAGACTCATGACGATGTTCCTCAGTCTTATGTTTGTTATGAGGCGTGCTTCGCAAGGGCGCTGGCGCTGCTGACAGTCACCCTAGGCCACGATTACGTTAACGTAAAGGTAACTAAGTGACAACATGTCGCGGAGTAGGCGAAAGTCGAGGGACAGCACGTAGCCAAATGGCCAGCATTGCCGACGTGCAACCTGGCTGCAGCCTTAGTGGCGCGCCTCGCTGATGTGCTTTCCTCTCACGGGAACTGCGGTACGCCTTGGTGGGCTAAAGCCCACCCTACTGGGAGATCGTAGCCAGTCGAACCGCTACGGTGCGGCGGGCATCACGGCACCGTTGTAGGGTGGGCTTCAGCCCACCAGAACGAGCCGAGGCTATAACCGCATCTGCCGGCCACGGCACCGTCAGGTACTTTCGCGCTGGTACTCGTGAAGGAAATCCAGCGCAGCGAGGTTCTTGTCCTTGGCTTCGAGCATGATGTCGAAGCGATCCAGAAACTGAAACGCATAGCGATTCGTCCAGCGGTTCCACATGCGCTTGCTGTGCGCATAGAGGTCGCGCTTGCTGACCTGCTCCAGCAACTCGGGGATTTCCAGCTTCCGCTCCGGCGCGAAGCCGAGCTCCATCAGGCTCTCCTGCGGCTGCGAGTAATGCATGGTCGGCCGCACGCCGCGCCAGCTTTCCAGGATGCGCTCGATGCGCGGGTCGTCCGGCTCGATGTAGCGGTCCTCGTGAATCCAGCAGTGATGGATGTCCAGCACCACCGGCGCGAGGTCCGCGAGACCCAGACAGTCGTCCAGGCCATAGGTCTTTTCGTCGTTCTCGAAGGTGATGCACTGGCGCGCCTCGGCCGACAGGCGCGGCCACACGGCACGCACACCCTCGGCGCCGAGCCGCCCGGCGATATGCAGGTTGCACTTGAAGTCCTGGAAGCGCCGGCCATACCCCATCATGCGGATCATGTCGGCGTGGTACTCGAATTCCGCCAGGCTGTTTTCCACCACCTGCGGCTTGTCCGAACCCAGCACGCAATACTGGCCGGGATGCATCGACAGGCGGATGTCGTGGGCCCGTGCCAGCTCGCCGATCGCGGCGAAACCCGCCTCGAGGCGGCTCTGCATTTCGGCGCGGCGGTAGAACGGCGCGATCTCGGCATGGCTGTAGAACGGCAGCAGGTCGCTGGACAGCCGCAACATGCGCAGCATCGGCGGCAACGTGGCGACGTATTCGAGCAACACCCGCTGAGCGTTCAGGTTGTGCTCGACGATCTCCTCGAGCTTCGCTTCGGCCGCCTCGCACCCCGCCGAGGCCATCCAGCGCAGCGTGGTGCTGCGCGGGTTGAAGGTGCGCTCGATGCGCTCCAGTTCCTTCAGCGAGAGGCTCTGTTGCGGATGGCGATACATGCAGGCGAAGCCGATACGGGGCATGGAGTTCCTCGTCGATGACAGGCCGGCGCTCCGACCCTTGCCTGTTTAGTCCCGCCCGCGTCGAGCCGAGTGCCCGACCGCCGACGAAACACCACCCGCGGCATCCATGACCGGCGGCACCGCCCTTGCCGTGCACCTATGCTTGCAGAATGCCGCCCGCTGGCATGTTGACAGACCGCTGGCGGACCTTTACGTTAACGTAAAGCAGCGAGCAGCCAGTTCCCGAAGGCGCTCAGGCTGCGACCGGAGCGCCGGCCGGAACCCGCCGGATGCACGAATTCTCTGAACACAGAACAATTACAAGACAAGCAGGTGGCCCCATGAACTACTCCAGCCTCAATTTCGCCCTCGGTGAAACCATCGACATGCTGCGCGAGCAGGTCCAGGCCTTCGTCGCCGCCGAGCTGGCGCCGCGCGCCGAAGCCATCGACCAGGAGAACCTGTTCCCGGCTGACATGTGGAGAAAATTCGGCGAGATGGGTCTACTCGGCGTGACCGTCTCCGAGGAATACGGCGGCGCCGGCCTCGGCTACCTGGCCCACGTGGTGGCGATGGAAGAGATCAGCCGCGGCTCGGCCTCGGTCGCCCTCTCCTACGGCGCCCACTCCAACCTGTGCGTCAACCAGATCAACCGCAACGGCAACCCCGAGCAGAAGGCCCGCTACCTGCCCAAGCTGATCAGCGGCGAACACGTCGGCGCGCTGGCCATGAGCGAGCCGAATGCCGGCTCCGACGTGGTCTCCATGAAGCTGCGCGCAGAAAAGCGTGGCGACCGTTACGTGCTCAACGGCAGCAAGACCTGGATCACCAATGGCCCGGACGCCAACACCTACGTGATCTACGCCAAGACCGACCTGGACAAGGGTCCCCACGGCATCACCGCGTTCATCGTCGAGCGCGACTGGAAAGGTTTCTCCCGCGGCAACAAGTTCGACAAGCTCGGCATGCGTGGCTCCAACACCTGCGAGCTGTTCTTCGATGACGTCGAGGTGCCGCAAGAGAACGTGCTGGGCGTCGAGAACGGCGGCGTCAAGGTGCTGATGAGCGGCCTGGATTACGAGCGCGTGGTACTGGCCGGCGGCCCGACCGGGATCATGCAGGCCTGCCTCGACGTGGTGGTGCCCTACATCCACGACCGCAAGCAGTTCGGTCAGAGCATCGGCGAGTTCCAGTTCATTCAGGGCAAGGTGGCGGACATGTACACCCAGCTCAACGCCAGCCGTGCCTATCTCTACGCCGTCGCCCAGGCCTGCGACCGTGGCGAGACCACCCGCAAGGACGCCGCGGGGGTGATCCTCTATACCGCCGAAAACGCCACGCAGATGGCCCTGCAGGCGATCCAGATCCTCGGTGGCAACGGCTATATCAACGAATTCCCCACCGGCCGCCTGCTGCGTGACGCCAAGCTCTACGAGATTGGCGCCGGCACCAGCGAGATCCGCCGCATGCTGATCGGCCGCGAGCTGTTCAACGAATCCAGGTGAGCTGCGGGCGGACAACGCCCAACCCTCGTAGGGTGGAAAACCGCGACGCGTTTTCCACCGCAGTCGGTGGATGGCAGAGCCATCCATGATGGAATTGAACGGAGCCAACCATGGCCATCCTGCACACCCAGATCAATACCCGTTCGCCAGAGTTCGCCGCCAACAGCGCGGCGATGCTCGAACAGGTGAACAACCTGCGCGCCCTGCTCGGCCGTGTCAGCGAAGGCGGCGGCGCCACCGCCCAGCAGCGCCACGTCTCGCGCGGCAAGCTGCTGGTGCGCGAGCGCATCGACACCTTGCTCGACGCCGGCTCGGCCTTTCTCG